>Ga0070665_100001483_pt1 | contig 27435 bp, 13 predicted proteins | sample KBSS13metaG_FD_65862 | JGI IMG/M metagenome (GOLD analysis project Ga0070665, IMG submission 65862) | Switchgrass rhizosphere microbial communities from Kellogg Biological Station, Michigan, USA - KBS S1-3 metaG | ecosystem: Host-associated > Plants > Roots > Rhizosphere > Soil ... | reverse complement strand
AGGCCTTCTTCTCCGGCAGCTCGGCCGGATCGAGCCGCCACCGGCGCCTTGCCGACGGCGACACCCCGCGGAACTTCGCCGGGCCGGTGCGGTCGGTGCGGCGCCACAAGGAGTTGATGACTGCTGCCCTGGCGCGCTCCACAACCCCCTTCGATTCATCGTCGAACGGCGACAAGGGCGAGCGCGGCTCTGGCGCAAGCTCGAACAATCTCGAGCCGCGCGACGTGTCGAGCGACAGGCCGGCTTTCTGGGCACCGTCCCAGATCCACGCCAGCGCTTCGTCCGACAATCCCCTGAAGTCGCCCCCGCCGCCGACCCCGCAATGGACTCCCGCGAACCATTGTTCCTGGTAGGGCGCATCAAGGCTGTCGGAATTCGCGCCCGAGCGCCGGTTCAAATCCTCGATATTGGACCATAAGGTCGGAATGAAATCCTGCCTTCGCTCATCGATCGCGACGGCATGACGCCCCGACCGGACCAGGCCCGAAAGATTGGTGTCGTGGAAACGATACTTGCGGTTGAAGAATTGGAGCAGCCGGTAACGCGTCGGGACCCCGAGCGCACCGACCGTGTCCCACACTCCAAGGTAGCGGACATTGAGGATTGGCGAGGCCCCCGGCTCATAACCCTGGACCATCGCCTGGCGCCACTCGTCCTCGCCTTCATCGACGCACACGGCCGGGGAAACTTCGGCCCGGAAGCGGCGGCTCTGCAAGGAGTCCGGCATCCGCGACGGGCTCCGGTCGCGGTACCAGCGGATGGCATCGCCGATGCGCCCAGCCTGCGAGCGCGAGACGACCCCGCAATTGCGCAGCATTCCAACGAAGGATCGGGCAGTGAAAGCGCCGCGCGAGAAGCCGAAGACGAAGATCTCGTCGCCCGGCGTATAATTGAACGTGAGGAAGCGGTAGGCGTCGCCAAGGCGATCGACCAGGCCCCAGCCGAACACGCCCCCGCCGACGCGGTCGAGCTTTCCGGTCCCGACGCCTTCGTCATAGAAGATCGCCTGGGCCTTGCCGTCGGCGGCGATCGGAAGGACCGCTTCGGCGGTGAGGACAACATTGGTCGGGCATTTGGCGTCGAGCGTGTTCCATGTCCCGTCGAAGCAGAACACCAGCCTTTTCGGCGGGCCCGGCGAGTGGACGTTGACTTCGTCCTTGGCCGGGTTCTCGACCACGGCGTCTTCCCTGGCTGCGCTCTCGACGTTCATTTCCGCCCTCCCCGGCCGACCGGGCCGGCGGCACGAGCCGCCGCGCCCCCAAACCCGTCAGTTGGCCGCCCGAGCCGCAGCAGCAGCGACAATATCAAGTTCGCGCGCAAAGTCAGCACCATCAGCGGGGCCCGCCGTCCATCGCTCAGGGCGCTTCCGGCCGGAGGAACACGCCCCCTTCATGATAATGGATCGAATAATTCTTGGTCTCGACCCAGGCCTTGCTCTTTGGGTCGAACCATTCACCGACGACCGTATCCCCCTGGATCAACTCGATCGACCCCTGGTAACCCGCCGAAAGCGGGTCCGAGCCGCCAGGCTTCTTGCGGTTGGCAAGGATCCGCGCCCGCAATTTCTTGTCGGTCGGGAGGTCGGGAAGCATGGGTGTCCCCTGCCCGAAATTCTTGCGGGCAAGGCTTCGCGCTTTTTCGTCATTGAGCTTGAGCCTCGCGCCCGCCGCCTCGGCGGCAGCGCCCCGGAACTGCGCCTGCCGGCTGGGATCGATCTCGAGCCCGCGCTCGGGATGATAATAAGTCTCGCCGATCTGGACCCGGCGGCCCTGGCTGTCGATGGCGAGCGCATAGACCAGGGTCTTGGCCATATGCTCTGCATTCTCGCTCGGAGCGAGGTCCCAGACGATCTTGGTCCCGTCGGGCGCGACGAGGATGAGGTCGGGCTCGATGTCACCGATCTTCTTGTCGAGCAGGCTTTCCGGGACCCCGGCCTTATATTTGTTGGTGGCCGGATCGACGAACGGACCTTTATATTTGCCCGGAAGCAACCAAGGCGCATGTTCCTTGAGGAAGTCGCGGACCGTCATCTTGGCGAACTTGGGGTCGAGCAGCCCGGACTTCTTCAATGGCTGGTCGACGAGCGCCCGCCAGCCGGCCGGCAGCTTCATCGTCCGGAACAGGTCGGCGACGACTTTGTGGAGCTTGGTCCCGTAGATGTGCGGCAGGAGCCAGGCCTTGCCGAGCGCAGCCTTGAGGTCGGCCATCGCCTTGGTGACCGTGTCCCCGATGGTCTTGGTAAGGGTCCGGCCCTCGCGGCCGATCTTGCCCCAGCGCTTTCCTGGAACGCCCTGGTCGCCCTTGGGCACGGCCTTTGGTTTTGGAATGGCGCCGCCAGGCTCCTCGTCGAAGGCCCCAATCTCGTTGACAATCCGCTCGATATCCTCGTCGCGGATGAAGCAATAAGGGTTTGAATAGCGGCACCAGGTCCCGTCCTCGCGCCGGCGCTTGAAGCTGTGCGGCTCGCCATGTTCGTCGGTGAACGGGATTTCGAGATCGTGCTCCGGATCCGTCGCCAGGCGCTTGGCTTTGCCCTCCTCGGCCGCGGCCTTGATCTTGGGAAGGTCGGACTCGAGGCTGACCGGCGGCTTCTCGCCGACCGGCGGGGATTCGCCCTTGGCCGCTGCCCGAAGCCGCGGCGGGGCCTGATCGGTGACGTGCCCGTCGCTGTCGACCCAGCCGCGTTCCTCGAAACTCTGGTAGCGGTTGTTCTCGAAATGCTCGGAGTACATGTCCCAATGGCTTTTCGCGAGCACCGCGGTCTGGAAGGCGAGCATTGCCCCCTGCATGATGGCGTCCGCCGCGACTTCGCGCATCATTTCGGCCTCTTCGGCCGGCGGCAGGTGAAGCCTCTTCACCCGCGCGACGTCCTGCGTGACCTTCCATCCGGTTAGTACCGCGGTCGTTCCAAGGACCGCCGAATCCACGATGAGCATATTGCGGCCGAGCTGTTCGATCTTGGCCATTGCCGACGCGGCGCGGGCAAGGTTGCCGCTGGTCCTTGCTGCATTGGCAGCACCGGCGAGCTGACGCCCGCGGGCGAGCGCTCCAAGCCCGATCACCGAGGCAATGATGTTGAGGACGTCGAGCGCCGCTGCGGCGTCGAACTTCAATGTCCCGGCGGCGCGCCGGTTCGCGAGGTTGCGGGACGAGAGGTAGATTGCAAGAGCGGCATTGGCGGCAGTGAGGACGCCGATCACCGTCGCCACCGCCGGCGTGGTTGCTCCTCCTGAAAAAGCAATTGTCGCGATCATTCCGATGATCGCCAGGATCTGCGCGATCTCCTCGGCGTGCTCGGCGAACGTCTTTACGTTGGGGACCTCGCGAATATGGGGCTCGCCGGCGAAGCGGTAGAAGATCGTGCCCTCGTCATATTTGTTGTCCTCGCCGAATTTGACGAAGGCATCGAACAGTGCGCCTTCCCTGGTGTCGTGGGCGAAGGTTGGAGCGAAGGCCTCGTCGGGCTCGTAATATTTGGTTGTCGCAAGCGTGAGGTCGACGATCTTGTACCGATAGGCTCCCTCCTTGGAGTCCGGGGTCTCGCCAACGAGAAGCAGGAGCGGGATCTTGTTGCCGGTCTTGGCCATGACCAACGTCGCGACCGTCTGGGTCGTGATCCCATTGCCCTTGCTGTCCTGCTTGAAGTCCTTCTCGCGCCCGGTGATGATCGTTTGTAGCTTTTCGCTCTCCTTCTTCTGCCCGGTGAGGATCGCGAGCTTCTGGTTGAGGACGTGGATCTGGCCGTTCTTGCTGTCGGGCGGCTCGTCGAGATAGCTGGTGTCGAAGGCGTGGTCGCCGAACTCCCGGTAGAGATCCATGAACGTGTCGGAGAGATGGCTGTCATGGATGAGGTCCCAGCTGCTCAAGCGGGTCAGCAAGGGGTCCTCGGTGGCCGACCCACGGATCGACGGGTGCTCCTTATGGTCGTCGATCAGCCATGAGCGAAGCTCCGTGTAGCGGGCGAGGTCGCGGTCGATGTCTTTCTCGGCCGCGCGCACGACGCCAAGCTGGTTCGTTCCCTCAAGCGCCTTCATCTTCGCAATGTCGGCTTCGATCTTGAGGCGTTCGCCTTCGGTGAGCTCGGGATCGGCCGCCGCCTTCTCCTTGGCGGCGATGGCGTCAAGGTTCTGGGAAACGCTCTCGGAAGCAAGGTCGCGGGGCCTCATCACCCGGACCGGAAGGATCGCCCGGCTTGGCGGGAAAATCTGCTTGTACCTGTCGTTGACGAGCGGCGGCGGCCTGGTTTCGGCGACGACCAGATAGACGCCCGGAATCCCCGGGAATTCATATTCGAGGTCGTCGAGCACCCCCTCGGTGGTGTCGGCGAGGGGATAGGCCTGGCTCGCCATGATCGCGGCCTTGTCGACCAGCCGGGTCGCCAGCTGGATCTTGGTCCCCTGGTCGATGGCCGGATTGGCAAGGTCGAAATAGAGGTCGCTCTTGGCCATCGGCGGAGCGCCCTTGGGAGCCTTCGCCGGCACCTTCACCAGGTCTTCCGCATTATATTGGGTGAAGGGGGCGACCTTCCACTGGATCGGAATCCGGTCGAGCCCCAGGCGCATGCTGTAGCCAACCATGTTCCACAGGTCCCGCCCGCCGACCATCGAGAAGGAGAGGTCGATCCTCACCGACATCTCGAACTTGTTGGTGGCGTGGGTGACCGTGGTCCCATCGCGGCTGAGGTTCTTGCCCTCAATGTCCGCGGGGATCGGCGGCATCAAGATACTCACCGGGACATGGTCGGTGGCCTCGGCCGCCTTCACCTTCAACGAGCGCATCAGCGCCGTCTGCTCGCGGACCAGGCTGACGAGGCCGTCGATGTCGGCGGCCTGGCGCTCCTCGAGCCACGGGCTCATGATCGCCGACTGCCACAAGGGCTTGTCGGGCGAGCCCCCATCCTTGCGCTCAATGAACAATTGGAAATGGACGATGGTGCCGACGTTGGCGAGGTTGATCCGGTCCGGGATGTCGGGCGGAACCGGCCCGGGCAGCGCGGACTTGCGGATTTCGCCAAGCTTCCTTTCGACTTCGTCCTTGAGCTTGATCGCCCAGGACGGGAACGCCTCACCGGCACTCTTCTCGGCATTGCGGGCGTCGAGCTCGGACAATCTCTCCTTGCGCGCGGACTCGATGAGGCGCGACGCCACCGCGGCGGCGACCTCGGATGCATAACGCTTGCGGGCCGCTGCCTCCTGGCCGACCCATTTGCGCCGGTCGACGCGGACATGGCCGGCGATCGCCTTGCTCGCCGGCTTATTGACCTGGATGAGCGCGATGTCGGGCTCGGTCTTCTGGATCGCGACCGAGCGATAGGAAATAAGGGTCCCGGCCTCGACCCCAGGATGCTCGCTTGCAAGCGCGGTCTTCACTGCCGGAAGCATTTCCTTTGCGAGCCAGGCTTCCGCTTCGAGATATTTCGGAGCCGGTGCGCCGCCCTCCTTGCCGCCCTTGTCGGCTGCCTTCGCTCCGGCCCCGCCCTTGTCGCCAGCGTCGTCCGTGACCGTCTTGGTCAGGTCGACAATCGACAAGGTGACCGGGTCATGATGCTGAAGGTAGACGTTGGCCCGGACCAGGACATCCTTGTTGCCCGGGTTCGCCTCGAACCAGAGATAGGCATCGTCCTCGTCGGGAAGCCTGAACAGCACAGCTCCAGAGGGGATGCTGTCTCCCGCACGATGGTAGAAGGGCGAGGCGGAAATAGTTTCAGTACTTTCCCGAAGGCCCGTCAGGGTCTTGGTCCCGGTCATCAATTTGACTTCGAAAGTCTCGCTCGACTTCTCGAACTCGAACGTCGCCTTGAACACCGGTGGGCTATTCTGGACGAGTGCAAGCGTGACGCTGAGCAAGGCATCGGAACCCGCCTTGTCGCGCCGGACGACCGGGGCACCGCCTTGGACGACATGGGCAAGCTCATGGGCAAGAAGGCGCCGGCCGGTGTCCGTCCGCGGCGAATATTGGCCTTTCGCAAAAGCGATTTGCGACCCCGCGGTGAAAGCTTTGGCTTCGATCGAGCGCGCGGCCTCGTCGGCGGCGGCGCCATCATGGATCGTGACATTGGCGAAGTTGCGCTCGAAGCGGCCTTCGAAATAGCTTCGGGCCGAGGGATCGAGCGCCCGTCCCGGCTGGGCCATCAGCCGGGAGACCGCCGAGGGGGCGCGCATCCCGCCGAGGGCGTCGCTGCCCGAGGCCTTCCGCCGGACGGTCTTCTCTTCGTCTTCCTCGCATTCGGCGCACATCCGCCGGACCCCGCCGCCACCGCGAAGCGGGCGCAACGGCGCCAGCCCCGAAAGTGCATTCTCGGCCATGAGGTCGGCTTCGCGCTCGACCGGATCGTCGGCCCGCCCGATGGTCAATCCGCGCTGGTCGGCGAAGCTCATCCCGTAGGACCTTGGCGCAAGCCCGGCCGGCCGCTCGCTCCGGCCAGGCGCGGACGAAGGTTCGGTCCGTTCGAGGGCGCCGGCCTTGATCATCCAGGGCCCTGCGGCTGCAGCGAAGGCATGGCCAGGGTCATTTGGGGCTGGCCTGAATCCATTCGATCAATTTCTTGCGGTCCATGTCGGACAGCTCCTTTTTCGGATCCGCCAGTCCCGGCCCGAACTGAGCCCAGGTCTTCGGCGCGTTGGTCGAGCTGTGGCAATTCGGGCAGACGGTTCCCAGTTGCTCCTTTTCGCTCGGGATCCCGGCCGGAGCCGCTGGCTGCGGGACATAACCGGGCGGCGACTTGTGATCGAACGGCCCGGACGCCGGGGCAATTGGCTTGAGCGGGGCCTTGGGAGCAGCCTTGGGCAGGTTGGCGACCGCCTGCTTGAGGGCCGCAAGGCCCTGCCTCCTCACCGTCTCGCAGGTCGGCATCGTTTTCCACGCCGCGACCTCGGCCGGCGACATGGTCGGCGGAACCAGGTCCTTCATCGGCCGGCCATGACAGCCGGGGCAGACCACGCCACCGCCGCCGCCCTTATAAGCCGGGAAGCTCTTGGGCGTGACCTGCTTGGCGGGAGCGGCCGGCTGGATCGGCGCGTCGCTCAATTGCGCCGCGATCAGCACCGCTTCGGTATCGGAGATCGAGGGCATGGCCGCGATGAAATCGCGAACGAACTGCGCATCAATGCAGCCGTCCGAGTTCATCCTTGCAACGAGCAGGTTGAAGGTCCCGATCTGGTTCTTCTGCCTGGTCTCGAGGACCTTCAGCGCTTCGTCGAGCTCGGTCGCGGTCGCGGCGTCATAAAGGGCCTCGCCGCCTTTCGACCCGAGATAACCGCCAGCGCCCCCGGCAATGAGCCCGCAGAACAAAAGGCTCCAACCAAGGGTCTCGATCCCGAGGAGGAGGTTACAAGTGACATAGGAAGCGGCCATTCCGCCGGCGAGCCCACTAGCCGCACCGGCAAGTACCCGCGGGCGCTCTTTTGGGGTCGCCTTCCACAATTGATAGGCAGTGATGATCGCGAAGGCCGCGGTTCCGCCGATCTTCAGCCCCTTGAAGAGGAGCGCCATCCGGGCCCCCGCCGCAGCGGTCCCGGCGCCCGCGCCCTCGGCTGCGGCGGCGACTTCGGTCCCTGCGCCCGAGAGGGTCCGGTGGGCAAGCGCCTCGACCATGGCCTGCGGCTGGCCCGACAAGGATTCCACAGCGGCAATGCTGCCGTCGGCATTCTGGGTGACCCGGACCAGGACCTTGCCTGGCACCGACGAGCCGGCCGGCGCTCCGGCGTTCACTTCTTCCATCCCCTTGCCGAACGCATATTCAACTTCCGAGACCGTCGTCCCTTCCGGCGTGCGGATCGACTTGGTTACCTCGATCCTCGTTTCGACCTGCACCGACTTGCCGGACATCCCCGACGCCGCTCCGCCAGCGGCCGAGCCCGGCGCCGCACCGCCCTTGAGGACGATGATGCTGCTGCTTTCGAGGCTTTTGATCTCGAAGACGATCTCTGGATATTTGAGGCTGAGCTTCTTCAGCACCCCGGCCGCTGTCTCGGCGCCCGTCGCACCCTGGGCGCAAGTCGAGCAGGGCTCCTGCTCGATCAGCATCCAGACCTTGCGCCCGGCGAGCTGTTCGCGCGGGATCTTCTGGAGGGCCCTGTCGAGCTGGTCAGCGATATTCTGCTCGGCATGGCCGAAGGTCTGCGGAAGCTTGTCCATCGCCGTTGCCGGCGGGAATTCCGAAGCTGGGTTGACCGAACCGCCGGCGCGCGGCGACCGGCCGACGAATTTCTCATTCTCGAGGCCCGGAATGTCGGTCCTTGCCGAGCCCACGGTTCCCCCCTCGACCGCGACATCGGGCTGGACTGCGCTTGGCCCGGTGCGCGGGATCTTGGTCGCCGCCCGGTCGGCCTTGATGTCGGCCGCAAGCTTCTCCTGGACACCCTTGCTCGAGAAGTTCCCCTGCCCCGCCGCATCCACGGGGACGACGATGCGCTTGGCGTAGACGCTCGCTGCAAGCTCGTCGCCCGCCGCATAGCGGGCGAGTTCAACGTTGGTCATTTTCTCGTAGCGCGACAGCAGTTCCTCGACTGCGGCCTTGACCTTCAGATGCTTGCGCAGCTGGTTGATCGTCATCTTCGTATAATCGACGGGGTCTCGACGGATCCCGCCCGCAGACGGAGCCGCGCCGTTCTGGACGACATGCGCAAGCTCATGGGCCAGGAGCCGACGCCCGGACGTTGTGGCCGGCGCATAATGGCCTTCGCCAAAGACGATGCTCGCGCCCGAGGTGAAGGCCGTTGCACCGATCGACCTGGCTGCTTCGCCCGCCGCCGGACCGTCGTGAACCCGGACGTGGCCGAAGCCGCTTTCGAAGCGCGCTTCGAAATCGCTCCGGATCGAGCGGTCGAGGGGCCGTCCCGGCTGGCCGAGCAATTGCGAGACCGCCGCCGGCGCCCTTGCTCCTCCATGGCCGTCGCGCCCAACCGAGGCGAACCTGCGGATCGTACCCTTATTTTCCTCTTCCTCGCACTCGGCGCACATCCGCCGGACGCCGGCGCCCGAACGATTGGGACGCATTGGCGCCAAGCCCGAAAGGGCATTGTCGGCCATGAGGTCCGCTTCGCGCTCGGCCGGATCGTCTGCCCGTCCGATCGTCAAGGCTCCGTTGTCGGCAAAGTTCACTCCATAGAGTCTCGGCGCAAGGCCGGGCGGGCGCTTCCCTCTGGCGGACGAAGTCGCAGGCTCATTGGCCTGCTCGACGGCGGCCGCCTTAATCACCTTTGCCCCACGACGGCGGCAAATTTGCACATCGGGTCAAACCCGCCGGGCCGGTTTCCCACCAAGTCCCGCCGGCCCATTCGCTGGCGCACTTCCAACTCATTCGATTGTCCCGTGGATGGTTTGACCGACAAAGGGACTGGGGATCGTGCGCCCGTTGTCACCGAGATAAATGGTCGCGCTCACGACACGGCCACTCCAACTTTGGCCGCGCTGGCTTGCCGACCTTCTGACCTGGACCAAAAGGTAGGAAACGGCGCGTACGACATTTCCGGCGCCATCCGAGCGCCTGACATAGTGATAGAGGTCTACTTCCGTTCCGACAGGAGCGTTGCGGAATTCGCCGATAAATCTTCCCGGCGAATTGACTGGCACCGAAGCCCAGGCGGAATAACTGTCAATGGCCGCGCGGAGGGTTCGAATAAGACGCTGGTCGGCGTCCGGCGGCGCAGGAGCGGCGGGAACGGTTGATCCTCCAGGTCCGGTCGCAGGCTGAGGACCGGCGGGAGTAGCGGTTGCTCCTCCGGGCTCGGCGGCTGGGGGCGATCCCGCGGGAGGGGGCGCGGCACCTGTCTGCCCTAGAGCCTGTCCCGAACGCAGCGTCGAGACCGCCGCCCGGATTCCGGACAGGATGGCAGCCGCGTCCAGTCCGCTCGAGGCTGTAACATTGGCAATCAGGGCATCGCGTTCGGCTGCCGTCAAATCGAGCGGAACAGCGTTCAGGAATTCGCGAACCACGGCATCGTCGATTGGCACGCCAGGGCCTCTGCCGGTCAGGGCCGAGAAGACCGCGCGAACCGCGGGCGGCGCAGCCGCCAACACGCCCTGCATTTCCACAGAAAGCGACGGATATCGCCGCCTCGCCTGGCGAGCTTCCTCGTCGAGGTCGCCGGAACTTACGCCGGTCGGAGCTGGCGCCCCGCTTCCTTGCGGTCCGGTTGCCGGCTGACCGCCTCCGCCAGCAGCCGAGCCGGATCCGCCCCCCGCAGGCGAAGGCTGACCCTGGCGCGCAACGGCCGCATCGATCGCTGCGCGAAGCTCTTCGCGGGTCTGCGGAGAAACGCCGCCACGAAGCCCGTTTGACGCCTGGCGCAGGATTTCCAGTTCCTCAGCGCTGAAGGCGCCCGGATTATCATGCACGATCTGCAAGACCTGGCGCGCAGCGGCCTCCTGCGCGGCGGTGATGTCTCCTCCGCTCGCGGCTTGCTCGGCGAGCTGCCGAAGGACCGGGTCACTCTCGATCAAGGCCTTCATTTCGGCCGACGGGGCATGACCCCGCCTTCTCATCACTTCGTAGAGGGCTTCGAACGGGCTTGGTCCGAATCCGACGCTAGCCTCGGCGTCACCATGTGCGACAAGGATGATTGCGACCGCGGCTGCAGCCACCGCCACCGCCTTCTCGGCGACGCCAGCCGCCGCCCGGCCCGCTGCCAGCCGCTGTGCTGCGGTCTGCGCCGCACGACGTTCCGCGAGACTGATGACATTGTTGGCAGCGGCCCGTTCGGTCGCCTGCACCAGCGCCCTCTCGCCCTGCCGTTCGACCATTCGCTCGAGGCCTTGCGCAGCGATCCGCGCCGCCCGGCGCCGATAAGCGGCAATCGCAGCAGCGCTCAGCGCCGCCGCGCCAGTGCCGAATCCGACCAGGACCGGGATCGACGACGGCTCCTCGTGCGGTTGCTGGCCCGGCTGATCGTCATTTACGTCACCCTGGTCGCCAGCGCCGCTGCCAGCCGCAAGGCGCGGTTCGCTGGCCTGGCCTTGCGGCTGTTGCTGTGGCCGCGCGACCGGCTGCACCTGCTGTTGCCGCTCGGCTTCCTCCTCCTCACTCTGGCAAGGCGTGTCGGAGCAGCCGTAAGAGACTCCGCCAGCCTTGTTGACTTGGAACCCAAGCTGGCGCGCCTTGGTCCCGGGCCGGCTCCGACGACCGCGCCCCGTTCGGCAGTCCATCCTGACCGGTAAGCCGGCTTTGTAAACCTGTCCCAGATTGCCGTCAGTGAACAACTCCACCTGGAAATCGCTGAATGCCGTTGCAAAGGTGACGTTGAGACGGTTCTGCAGGCCGTTATAGAATTTCCATCCGGCCAAGGTGTCCGGATCACGCAAGTCCACGTTCGCCTGACGCAGGATCAGGCTATCGGCCGCACGAGGGCGCCATCCGCCTTGAACGCGCACTCCTCCGATGGGAGCGAGTTTGGACGAAATATCGAGAATTGCGTGCCGAAGCGGCGTCAGCACGTTGACATAGCCCTGAGCTTCGAAAGTCGCCCGCTCGCAGCCGGTCGCTCGCGACTTGATTTCGACGATTTCGAGCTTGAGGGCACCGATGCCGTTCAGCCGGACACCATCGATGAAGCCACGATCCTCGCCCGACTTGCGCGGATTTGGCGGGCTTTGAACCTGAGAAATCCAATGGCCCGGGAAATTCCAGCTCAGTCCGTCGCGAACGATCTTGTTGTCGAACGCGATCTTTTCGACTTCTCCGGTGACGAGATCGGTCAGGATCCAGCGGGCATGGATGCCGCCGCCGCCGCACTCGGGCTGACGGCCATCGTGACCGCACCGCGTTCGCCGCACGACACGGGGCCCGTTTTGCGTGACATGGGCAAGTTCATGCGCAAGTAGCCGCATGCCGCGCGGTGTTGTTGGCGAATACTGGCCGCTTGCAAAAGCGATATGGGTTCCGGAAGCAAAGGCGCTCGCGCCAATCGAGCGGGCCGCGCGATCCGCCGAAGCGCCGTCATGGACAGCGACATCGCCGAAGCTACGCTTGAACCGCGCCTCAAAATAGCTTCGAGCGACCGCATCGAGCCGCCTTCCGGGCTGCGCGAGAAGCGCCGACACAGCGGGCGGCGCGGCGCGGCCCCCATGATGATCCTCGCCAGGTGACGAGGTTCGCCGGATGGTGCCGGCTTCTTCTTCCTCGCACTCGGCGCACTTCCGGCTGACGGGAGGCGCTCCATATTTCGGCGGGAGGAAAGGAAGCCCGGCAATGGCGCGCTCGGCGAGCAGGTCGGCTTCCCTTTCGGCTGGATCGTCGGCCCGCCCGACCATGAGGGCGCCGGAGTCAGCGACACCGACGCCGGTCGGGCGCCCCGGAAGCCGCGCGCCCGCCGAGGACGAAGCTTCGCTTCCGTGCGCCGCGCCGCGAGCGCCTTCCCGGGCAACGGCCTTCACAGCAGGGCCCAGTTGAGGCTTCGCTCGCCCAAGGCCTCGACAAGCTCGCCGTAACGGTCCGCGAACGGCGTCGATCCTTCGAGGCTTTGGCCGCCCAGGGGCGAACTGGCGGCCTCCACCGTGACCGCTGCATCCGGATGGCTGCGGACCAGCTCGATGACTTCATCGAACCCCTCGCCGCCGCAACCGACATCATCCCCGTTCACCAGATAATGAACCCGTCCCCGCTCGAAGCGCCAGGCGATGGTGAGCCTCGCCATTGCTCAGGACAGTCCGACCTTGGTGAAGCGGCGGTTCGGCTGGAGCTCGGCTTCGGTCGGCGGAGCGAAGGAATTCACTTCCGCCATCCATTCGGGCAATTTGTGATATTCGAGGCCAGGCTTGAAATGGCCCCAGAACAGATCCTTGCCGACATAGATGATATTCTCGCCTTCGAGCCCCGGGGTTCCGCCGTGCGCCGGGAACTTCACATTCTTGATGTAGCCCCAGTCGCCGGGGATCCAGTCGTTGGCGTCGGAACTTAAGACTTCGGCCAGGGCCCCCGATTCCGCGCCGCCGATCATGGTCAGCTTGGTCGCAGCGAAACAGGCCAGCATATATTCGTGGCCGGAATCCCCCTGATGCTTGTTGATGTCCTTGATCGCTTCCAAGGGATCGACATCGTCCCTTGGCTTGAAATCGGTCGGAGTGACGACCCAATAATCGGGGTTCATCTTGAAGCCCGAGCCGGCGCCGAAGCCGTATTTCTTCTTCCCCGCGAAATCGACCACGCCCATCCGCGCTTTCATGTGCGCTTCGAGGTTGGAATTGACTTGCGACGCGTTGGCTCCGGCAAGCTCGAACACCCGTGGCGAGGCGAGAAGCGAGGTGAACACTTCGTTCAACAACGAGCTGGTGCGAACCGCCTTCGGGGCGCTGTAGACGTCGCCCGACTTGGTGGTTGTGAACCCCTTGGTGTCGAGCTTGATTCCGGCGCCCACCTTGAGCTTGGGCTGGACCCGGGGCTCGCCGGCGCGCGACTGCTGGACGCTGTGCGCCAGCTCATGGGCAAGGAGCCGGCGGCCGCTGGCCGTATCGGGCTGATATTCGCCGGCGCCGAACACGAGATCGCCGCCGTAGGTATAGGCCCGGGCACCGATTTCCGCGGCGCTCGCCGCAGCGCCGGCTCCGACATGAACCCGCACTCCACCGAAGTCCTCGCCGAACCTGCGCTCGAAATATCGCCGGGCCGAGGGCGCCATTTCCTCCCCCGCGCCGGTTGGAACCGAAGCTGGAACGACCTGCTCCGAAGAATGCCCGCCGCGGGGCGTGGCTTCGATTGCTCCCGGCCCACGCCCGCCAAGAACCGCCTCCGCGGCACGGTCGGCAGCACGCTCGGCGGAACCATTGTCCGACTGGCTTCCACCGCCGGCCCGGTCGGCCGAGCCAACGCCATAACGTGGCGGCGCCAAGGCCGGTGAGCGGCTGCGCCGCTTCAGCCCGTCGGCTGCCGGAGCACGGGCGCCAACGAAGGGCCGCCTGATGTTCGCCATCTCAATTGCTCCCTTCCAGCCAGCCTCCCTTGCGGTCGGCGGCGGCGATTCCGTCTGACGGGGGCCTCGCGCCCGCAGCCGGCGACCGAACCCCGCGCTCGGGCGAAAGCGCAGCCGAACGCTCCGCCATCATGCACCTGGCACAGCTCATATTGCCCGGCCCTCCTTTGCAAATTCGCGGCGGATGGCATGAAGCACGTGGCTCTTCGCGATCGGCCGGCCGCCTTCGTTCAAGGCGGCGAGCGCCGCGAAGCGGATGGCGTTCATGATCGCACCGCCGGTCAGCACATGATCGCGGGCGATCTCGTCGAGGTCGACGTCGGCTTCCAGTGCGGCTTCGGCCGGGAAGCCGCTAGTCCATAGCTGCAACCTTTCTTCCGGCCTGGGAACCGGGAAGTGGATCACCGATTCAAACCGTCTGGCGAAAGCCTGGTCGATATTGTCGCGAAGGTTCGAAGCGAGGATCGCGATCCCGTCGAAGGTCTCCACTCGCTGCAGCAGGAACGACACCTCCTGGTTGGCGTAGCGGTCATGGGCGTCCTTGCTTTCGCCCCGCTTGCCGAACAAGGCGTCCGCCTCATCGAAGAACAGGATCCAGCCCTTTGACTGTGCGCCGTCGAACACCCGCGCCAGATTCTTTTCAGTTTCGCCGATATATTTCGAGACCACCAGCGAGAGGTCGATGCGGTAGACCGGCCGTCCCGTCGCCTTGCCGATCAGGGTCGCGGTCATCGTCTTGCCGGTTCCCGGCGGGCCATAGAACAGGCAGCGGTACCCGGGCCTCAGCACCCGCTTCATTCCCCAGCTATCCATGAGCGTCGGGCCATGAGCGATCCAGGCCTCGATCTCGGCGACTTGCGCCCGCGTTCCCGGATGAAGCACGAGATCGCTCCATTCGAGGCTGGTTTCGATGCGTTGCGCCGGGAAATGCGCTCCGAAGGCCGGGCCAGGAGCTTCGCCCAGGAGGGCCCTCGCGAGCATGTCCGGGGAGACGCGCAAAGCCGCCTTCATGACATCTTCGTCGGGACTGGCTGGAGCCGGCCGGACGAGGTTCATCCGGGCAAGCGGCTGGTCGGGGTCGATCAGCAGCGCCACTTTCAGCCGCGCTTCGATACTGTCCCCGCCAAGGATGAACGCAAGCGTTTCCGCGGTCGGCTGGAAATCCCCGTCCGTGCCTGAGCGTACGCCTCCGAATTCGGTGAAACGCCGGTCGAACGTGCTGTTGCGGGTGTGGAAGACATCGAGGAGCCTCGGCCGGACATGAGGAACGAGCGCGAGAACCAGCGCGAGCCGTTCGTCGAAGGTCGGCGAAAGCTCCCCCAGCACCGAGGCATAACTCGACCCGGATCGCGAAAGGTCGGGCGGAAGCGGCGGAACGGCCGGGGTGAGCTCGGCTTCCCCCAGCCCGAAATATTGGTTGAAGCGAAGGTCTAGAACCTGGGCGAACCATCCCAGCTCCGCTTCGAGGTCGCGCGCGTTGGCGCTCAAGTCGAGCATCTCTACCATTCGACCTGAACCCCATCGGGCATCCACGGCAACTGCACATAAGCGAGGACCCAGGGCAGCCGCTCGAGGAGCACATCATATTCCTGGCGGCCGACCCGCAGCAGCCAATGCCCGTCGCGCGTCGTCAAGGAGCCTGGCCGGTCGAGCCAGGCGCGCCTGAAGCCCTCCCTGCTCAGCTTGCCGAGCATCGGAACATCTTCGAGAACCTCCCCGACGAAGGCGTCCGTGGCATCCAATTCATCGGCTCGAAGGGGATCGCCCGGATAGTGAACGCAATCGACGTCGAGACCGGCAAGTAGCTTGGGAAGCGGGAGCTCCTGCTCGGGAAATTCCAGCGCCCCCGTAGCAAGGTGGTGAAGCAGCGCGACCGCCCGATGCGCCGAGGAAGGGTCGCGAAATCTGTCCTCCTCGGTCAGCCCGAGCCGCTCGAAAAAGGAGGGGAGGAAGGGCCACAAAAGGACCAGGCCCGCGGTTTCGATCCACAGGCAGTCATGCTCGTCTTCGGACCTATCCGGGCCGTGCGGCGGAAGGGTTTCGGAGATTGCGCCGGCGCCCGCCTGGGCAATGAAGGAATGGGGCGGCGGCTGCCGCAGTGCTTCAAGCGCGGCTTCGGGCCCTGCGCGCTCGAGCAGCAGCTCCGCTGCGCCGAGCGCGGCTTCGTCGAGCTGGCCGACGAGCGCTCGAAGCGCGGCCTGGGAGAAATTCGCATCGCCGCGCCGAGCGAGCGTCTGGATATGATCCGTGAAAGCGGCTCGCCGCTCTTCGAGGCTCGCGCTCCGCGCTCCAGCGGCCGGAGCGAATCCTTTGGCGGCTTCTTTCAATCCAGGGGCTTGGGTCGGTGGCATCGCCGCATCGAGCCCGAGCCCGGCGGCAATCGAGCGCTCGAACGCTTGGTTCCCGGCTTCCGGGGAACCCGACCGAAGGAGGCCGGGCGAATTGCGGGCCGAGAGCGCCGTCCCGGCTTCGGTCAGGACCGAACGCCAGATCTGCTTCCGGCCGGGTGCCTGGGCGCCCCGGGCCGCCGCCGCCTTTCGAGCGGCGGCTTCGAGCTCATCGATAAAAGCTCCGCCGGCTCCGCCGAGCCCGGGCCTCACCGTCTCGAGCAACAGGACCAAGAACGGCTCGCGAAGCTGGTTGACCAGGCGCTCGACGGCTTCCGCCTCGAGCAACAGCTCGCCGAGCAATCCCGTCGCCGACGCGCAATGAGCAAGGGCCCGAACCGCCGTCTCCGGGCTGTCCGCCGGCCGTGCCCACCACGGCAGGGAACCCGAGCGGCAAAAATGGGCGACCAGCGCCAACGCCGCCGCAAGCGGTTCCACCGGACCCGCACGCCCCTCCTTGAAAGCCGCTGCCAAGCCGGCCGCTAGGTGCGCTCGGATTCCCTCGGCGAGGTCCCGCTCCCAATGCCCCGGATCGCACGGGCCGAGGTCGACCTCAAGCCGGTCGATCCGGAACCGCACATCGACAGCTCCGGCCGCATCGAGACTGCTTTCAATCGCCTCGGCGAGCAACGCCGAAGCGGCCATGGCCCGCGCAGCGAGCCGTTCCGAGACCATGCGCTCGGCCGAGTGCACCTCGAGCGTTTGCCGTGCCACCAGATGCCGGGCAGCCGCCATACCCTATCCGATCGCGATCGCGAGCACAGTACGCCGCTCGACCTCGATGGATTTGTTTTTCTCTGGCGGCGCGACGCGAAGCTCGACGACCTGCCCGGGCGCGAGCGGCCCCGTGTCGAACGACAAAGGGTCGCCCTGGCCGGCCACCGGGTCGCCGGCCGGCTTGCCGTCGATCGCGAGGAAATAGCGCTCCCCCTCGGCAGGCTCGGCAATGACAACCTTGGCCGAGGCGCCCGCCGCGACCCTGTCCGGCTTGACCTCGAACTTGGGAAGCGCGGCGATCGTTGCAGTGCCAAGAGATGAAGCGAGGTCGGTCGTTGCCCGCCTCGCATTGACCTCGAGATCGGCGGGAAGCACGACCGGCTTCAAGTCCGCAAGCGGAAGCGGGGGCGGTGCCAGCCTTGTCTCGACTTCGGGCGGCCCGGTGCCGATTGCAAAGTCCACCTTGAGCTGGAGCTGGCCAATCCCCTTGTTGACCGATTGGTCGACCCAGTCGTGCTGATGGACATAGACTTCCGCCCGCGGCGAGCCGGCGATCAGCGTATAGAACACGCCCGCCTCTCCGCCGAGGACTCCCAGCTGGACGAGCTTCCCGTCGGCAATCAGTGCCGACAGGCGGAGCGGCGGTGCGGGGTCCGGCCGGACGAGGACGGCGGCAACCTGGTCGAGCCGCTCGGCGGACGTGAAGGCTGCGGCTCCTTGCTGGTGGGCCTTGCGCGCTTCGACAATGAACATCGTGTCGCGGACCAGTTCGGCCACCGGCAGCGTGAGGATCCCGCCCGAGCCGTCGGCGGCATCCCCGACGGGCGTGAAGTCCGCGGCTTCCTCCCACGCCGGGGGTGCAGGCGGAACCTTGATCCGGACGTCGCCGCTGTCCGCCGGGACCACCAGTGCCGACGGATCGGCCGCTTCGTCGTGGAGGAATTCGCTGTCGTAAATGGGTCTTGAGTGGAGCTGGTAGCTGATGCCCTTGGCGGCCTTGTCGATCCTGATCGCCGACTTTCCGGAATGGTCGATGATTGGCGCCTTGGCCGAGACCGCAAGGCTCGAATCGGGCCGCACGAAGACCGGCAGCGGCGCCTTCAGAAGGACGGTTTGCGCGGGCTTGGCGCCGCCGAAATCCTTGACTGCGCGGACGTGGATCACCTGGTCTTGCGAGAGCGGCTTGCTCAAGAGGCGGATTGCGGACGCGGTGCCGGAGACGTCGCCTCCGTCCGACAAGGGAATGTCGGCGGCCATTGCCGCAGGGTCGTCCGGAGCTGCATTGTCGCCATCGGGGCGGCCGACGAGGCGGTAGAAGACCGCTTCCTGGCTGTTGGAGACCTCCACTGTAACCGGCGTTCCATAGTCGATGACGGCTGGCTGCGGACCTTCTGGAACCACCGCAATGCCAAGGGAATCGTCGAGTCCGACCCGGACCTCGGCCGAGCCGAACAGGATCGCAGTGCCGCCGCTCGGCCGGCTGGCCTGGACGGTGAACTTGATGTCCTCTTCGATCGGCGGGCTATCGATCGCCAATTCTTCCCCATTGCCGGTTCCCTTGGGCTCGGCGCCGCCGGCAAGCGGTTTCCCATCCTGGTCGAGAAGCAGGTAGGCGACCCCGGGCTCGCTGTCGGTAACGAGCACCCTCGCCATCGTTTCGAAGGCGGCCACGGGCGGCTCCGCCCGAACCGGAAGGTCGCGCAGCGGATAGGTCTTACCAAGGCCTAGGGCCTCGGCCATGGAGTTGCGCGACGTTCGCGACCGGCGGCTCGCCCTGGTCGTCATGGCGCGCCGAACCCCAGCAACTCAAGGCGGTGGTTGCGCAGCGCCGACAGCCATTGCCGGTAGCTTGCGGCGAAAGCGTCAAACTCCTGTTCCCCGAGCCACCGGATATACGCCACGAGATGAGCGGGACATTCATCGCGAATGACCTGCGCGACCTTGTCTGAATCGCCTGGTCCGGCCTTCAGCCGTTCGTCGATCACGAAGCTCAGTTGCAGGGAATAGGGATCGCCGCTGGCGGCCGAATAAAGGATCGGGAGGGCCGCCGGGACGTCGTCGGCGATTCCGCGAAGAAGGATATGCTCGACGAGGAGGATCCGGCCTTCCGCTGCTTTGGGCAACCCGAGCTTGAGCCGAATCCGCTGCAGCAGCGGCGGCTCGTCACCGTCGAGAAGCAGGTCGGCGCCCGAGCCCCGGCCCGCTCCAAGGCGGACAATCGAGCCCAGAAAGGCTTCGCGGGCGTCGAGCAGGGCAAGCTCGGGATCCATGCCTTCGCCGCCCAGTCCCGCGGCCACCGGCCGGGGAACGCTCGGCACCTGCTCGCCGAACCGGGCAAGGAGGTGGGACAGGAAACGGTTTCTCCGGACGGTCGCCTGCTGCCCGCCGGTCGGCTCGACCATTTCCTGGAGCGCAGCACGGTCGAACGCGGAAGCGAGGAGCGGCGCCTCAAGCGACAAATCCTCGGCTGCCTGGGTGAAATAGCTTTGCCGGCGGCCAGGCGCCGGCGACAGTAAGTCCTTGGCGCCGTCGAGCTGCGCAAAGAGGTTGGCAAGAAGCGCATCGATGATCGCAAGATAGGCTCTCAGCTGGTTGGCTGCGGCCCGCCTTGCCGGCGGCGTGCCGGCGCCAAGCGCGCCCGGCCTGACCCCGTAGGCAAGCGGCAGGTCGAGGCGCAGCGGCCTGTAGCTGGCAAGCTTGCGGTCGCGCCCGGCAGGCCCGGGGGCATCGCTCATCGGCTCAAGGTTCCCGGCCGGGCTTTCGCGCATCTGGCCGGCGAACGCAGCCGCAAGATCCGGCCGGTCGGTTGAATCGAGCGCGACAGCGCCCGCGCTCATCAGCCGAATCCGGCTCGATTGAATGTCGAATGCGCCGACCCGCCCCTCGTCGATCGGGAGCGACCAGGCGATCGGCCCGCCGGAGGCCTCTCCGGCGGTGCCGCCGATCCGCACGCGGCGGGTCGCCCTCACGCCGCTTACACCGGCAAGGACCGCAACCACGTCGGACAAGTGCATTACGGTCCGGCGCCCGCTGCTCCCGGGCAGCGCCTCGACGACGCCGCGCTGGACCAACGGCCCATCGTAGATCTCGTCGCTGGACAGGCCGGCTGAGCGCAGGTCCGCGACCTTGTTTCGCACCGCCCGCGGCGACATGTAAAATTCGATCCTCGAATAGATATCGAGAAGGATGGCATCCGCCCGCGACGGGTCATCGATTTCGAGGTCGGCGGTGACCACCACGGGTTGCGGCTCGAGGACCGTGAAAGAATCGAAATCCTCGCCGAGGTTGCGCTCGGCATGAAAGCGCAGCGCAATTGCCCGTGCGAGATCCGCGCTTGCCAGGTCCTCGCGCGACGATTTTTCGATCAACACCCGGTGAAGCCCCCGGAGCGCGACCTTTTCCTCCTGTCCCTCGCCCCCCTCGTCGAACCTCAGTTCAGCCGAGCCCGGAGTGAAGCGGAGCCTGGTCCCGGCCGCGTCGGAAGGCTCGACCCAGACGTTCCTCGCGCCCGCGACATCGAGCCCGAGGCGGCGCAGGTCGGCAAGGGTGACGGCCCTGGTCGTCAGGCTGTCGGCGGGCCCAGGGAGTGGGGCCGACCCGGCCATGAGGTCGGCGACCGGGTGACCGGAGCGATAACCAAGGTCAGTCAGTGCATAAGCCACCAGCTCCAGGATCGTTATTCCCGGGTCGTGGGCGTTGAAGTCGGTCCAACCCGATGCGCTCAGCGTTTCGAGGCACGACCGGCCCTCATCGACCAGCGCCGCCCAATCGAGGATCGGGTCCCCGGCGGGAGGGGCACTGATGGCCCTTGCCAGGGTCATGACGGGAGGACCTCCTTCCCGGCCTCGCCCGAGACGAAGGCTTCGAGCCTCTCCTGCAGCCCGGCAATGGTCCGTGACTGGTCGCGGACCACCTTGGTCAGGGCCGCAACCACGTCGACGATGAAGATTCCGTCGCGATCGGGCGTGGTCACCGCCTCGGGACAATCTTCGGCGATGAAGCCGAGCCTGCGGTCCTTGTCGTCCTTCTTCCAGCGGAACGTCACCGGGTCGAGCCTGTCGACGATAGCCGCCGCATCGGCGCTCGACATGGGCTCGATGTCCTTCTTCAGCGCTGCAGTGCAGCCGGCCGCGGGGTGAAGGATGGTGCAAAGGCCGTCGATCGTGGTCTTGGGCCAGTCCGGCCCGTAGTTCAGGACCAGCGCGTCGGTATTGTCGACCAGCGCCCGGCCGGGCGACCCGCGCCGTCCCGGTTGCCCGCCCATTGTGAAGTCGGCGCAGCGCACCACCGCGGTGAAGGTCGGGCCGACGTCGAGCTTGGACAATGAGCCGGAATAAGCGATGTCGCCGTTCGTCTGGAACCGGCCATTGACTTCAAGATAGTCCCACACCTTGACGACCCGGTTGATCGGTTTGCCGGGCGGGCTGACGTTGCGGCCGAGCAGCATCAACGCTCCATAATTGGCGGCGTTCTCGATCGCCGCAAAACCGGTCGCATTGCCAAAGCCCGTGTGCGAGTGGTTGGTCTCGGTAAAATAGATGTCCGAACTGGCGAACCTCACGGCCGGCGAGATCGTGATGGCGTCACTCTGGATGACCATCCTGTCGCCGTTTCCGATCCGCACATTGATCTGGCTCGGCGAGTTCAGGAAGGTCGCGCCGTTGCCGTCGTTCGACTGGAGCAGCGCGTAATTAACCTGGTTGGCCTGGTCGAGGGCGCTTGACCCGAAGAAGGAGTAAGCCGCCGGATTGGCGGGCCACGGCCCGATATTGGCCGATGCCGCCCTAATGCGGCCGGCAACTTCCAGCTTTTCCGCCGGGGTCACGGTTCCAAGGCCGGCATTGCCACTTGTCGCATCGATGAACAATTTGCTGTTGCCGTTGGCATCGCCGAGGCTCCAGCCGGCATGCGCGGTTCCCGCGTCGGCGGGCTTGCTCCGGGGCTTCAGCGAGATCGTCCAGGCCGGGTCAGCATCGGCGAAGCTGTTATAGAAATTGACCACCCGCTTGACGCTGACATTGTCCCCCGCCGCCTCGATGCTGAGCGGATCTCCGGCAGACTTGACCACGCCGTCGTCGCGCTGGTTAAGCTGGCTGTCGATCAGTTGCGCGAACTGCCCGTCGGTCGGGATCGCATTCTTCGCGAAATAGGCCTTGAGAGCGCTCCTCGGCCTTTTGTTGTCGTCGATTTGCATGTTCAGGTCCCCTTTGTGTCTTCATGCCTCCTGGTTCGGCGCGGGCTGTTCCCGGCCGGTCAATGCACCACGAAATCCAGCTCGATTTTCATGTAGCCGATGCCGGTGAACTCGCTTTCCTCGAACAGGTCCTCGCCGATGACGTCGATCTCGTGGCGGGTCGCGGGCGTGAGGACCTCGTCCTTGCCGCCGGCTTCGACGCGGTCGCCGCCATCCGCGCCGAGCCTGAAGGTGGCGCCGCCATCCTCGCTCGAGAACAAACGGCAGGTCCCAACAAAGTCGACGAACGGCAGTGCGTCGACCAGCGCGACGATGCTGGTCGCGTCGATCCGCTGCCCGATCGCGATGTCGCTGCCGTCGTCGAACGCCCAGGGCGCGAGGCAGCGGTTGAGTTGCCCGGCCAGCCGCGCCTTGTCGAAGGCTTCATCGCCGCCCGGCCGGAACCGCACGCCCAAGCGCACCCGAACTTGGACGAATTTCGCATGCCTGACCTCGATCCGCGCGGTCGGCGGGCTGAGCGGCTCGAGGAACGTGGCTATCTCGTCGAGCAGCCGGGCCGGCGCGCGCGGCGCGAAGGGATCGCGGTAGGCCCGGCCGCGGATGTCGGGAATGACCACCAGCCGGACCATGCCGGGCCCGCCTTCTTCCAGGCCCGCAGCAAGGCATTTGACCTTGTGGACCTCTGGGAAGCGGTCCAGCACCAGCCGCTCATAATCCCATAAGGTGACCGCTCGGCCTTTGTGCCGAAGCCGTTCGGCGACCCTCGTCCTGAAGCCCTCGGGACCCTCGCCCGGGCACCCGCCGCTCGAGGGGTAAGGCTGGATCACTCGCGCGATCCCGGCCGCCGGGTCGGCAAAGGCGCGAATGGTCTTGGCCGGCAGCGGAGCGTCATAATGTTCGGGCGGGGCGTCCGCATCGACGAAGCTCGCTGAGCCTGCCTGGGCATGCACGTCGATCATATCGCAGGCGTTGGCCGCCCCGGTCGCCATGCTTGCCCGGAGCCAGTAGAAACCGGACGGCATCCGAGAGTCCGGCGCCGCGGCCGGAAGCTCGAAGCGGACGATCCCGCGCTTCACCAGGCCGCCCGTTGAATCCGCCGGCGGTTCGGCAAATTCGGCCCAGCCATCGGCATCGAGGTAGGACCATTTGAGCGCTCCTGCATGTTCCTCGGCGCCGCCGCCTTCCGCCCCGGCGAACAGCAGGCAAAGGCTTTGCGGAGCCTCGACGTCGAGCAGGCCGAGGTAGAGCGCGCCTTCCTCGTCATAATCTGGGAGGAGTGGCCAGCCTTCCGCCCCGGGGGCGCGGGCTTCCTCGATCCCGAACGGATGGACGTGGAACAGCCGGTCAATCGCGTTGCCCCGGTCGTAAAGCCCGAGCCTTACTTCCGCGACCGCGCTGAAGTCGGCGCTGATCCGCTTGAGCTTGGGCGTCCACGGCGGCGCTACTGCATCTTCAGGCTTGGCGCTCCCGGCCTTGATCGCGTTTGCGATCTGGATCGACTTGCTGGCCACGAGCGCCGGATATTGATGGTGGCCAAAATCGCTGCCGCTGAGCTGGAGGATGAGGTAGCGCCGCCAGCTTCTCACCTCGGGCTCGAGGGGGGCGATGACCGGATCCGGGCGAGCGGCGCCCTGGACGGGGGCGTCGATCCGCGTCGGCAGGGTCGTATCGTCGCCGTCGAACAAAGGCCTCGGGCCGCCAAGGGCAGTGGTCCGGACACCCCCGTCGACGAGGCTGAGCTGCGCAGTGAAAACCTTGTCCGGATAATTTCTATATTGGCCGGCGAGCGATGGCGGGCCCCCAAGCCATGAAAATGACAGACCGACCCCCAATAGCTTCTTGTGGAGCAGGTCGGGGTGCGAAAGCGCGAGCTCGGACCCGGTCGAGGGAGTGGGCCCGAACGGCTCGAACGGCTTCTTGGCGTTTGCCACTCCAGTTTCCGTCTCGGCGTCGAGCGGCCACAGGCCGGGCGCTCCGTCGAGAGCGTAATTGCCGACGAGCGTAAGGACATGCGCCCGCTCAAGCTTCAGCGAGCGAAACCGCTCATAAGCGGTGTCGAAGCGGCCGGCCTCAGGGTCCCAGACCGGGCGAAGCAACAGTCGGAGGACCGGCCAGCTCGACTCGCCGAAGTCGTCGCCCGGGGCCGGGCTCGTGATTGCGGGCATGGTCTCGTCGAGCGTGAAGCTGATTTGGAGGCCGGCGAGCGAGGTTCCAGGATCGAGCGGTTCGATCTTCCCCGCCTTGGCGTAATCGACTTCCGAGAAAGCGACGTCCAGGGGCTCGATCCATCCCTTGGCGCCGCTGAGGGAGAGGCTGAAGGGGATCTTGGCCGGGGAGTCGCCGTGGTCGTCCACTGGAGCAAGCAACGGCCCTCCGTCATCGTGACGAAAGCCCAGCGTCAAGACCACCTTGCGGCGCCCGGTGGACAAAACGAGCACCGGCGAGGCGATCGCCCAACCAATGTCGGCGGGGCCATGGGCCGGTCCCGCATCCTTGGGCATCCCGCCAAAGCAGCGCCATGGCTGGCCCTCGGCGGGGGCGGCCGTCCGGGCATCGGCATAGGCCCAGAGCGAGCGCCAGTGATCCTTCGCGGCAACGGGCTCGGGAAGACCGAGCCGCCGCCGCCGTGCTTCGGCGAGGATCCGGTCGGCGCGGTCCCAGTCCGCGACCGCGTCCGGCCCGGCCGACCCGAACAAGTCGCGGACGAACTGGGCGTCTTCGCCGGCTACATAGCGGCCAAGTGCCTCAAGCCGTTCGGACACGGCGCCGCGGGCCGCGCCGAGCGCGGCTTCAACTTCGGCTTCCTTGCCGTCGTGGCCTTCGGGCGGGTGAAGCCGAAGCTGGCCGAGCGCGGCCGCTTCCATGGCCCGGACGTGGGCGGAATGGGCCTTAGCGAGAAGCTGGTAAGCGTCATTCCAGCGAAGCGCGCCCGCGGCCGTTCCCTCATCGGCGCCAAAAGCGGAGACGAGGCGATCGGCCTCTTCGGCCGTCAGGAAGAACCACGCCTCGATCTCGCGCAGCCTGGCCAGATAGGAATCCGGGTCGCCGACGCCCGCCGCGGCCGGGCCGGCGGCGGAATAATCGACGGGCCCGATCGCGGCCTTGAGATTGCTTGCGAATGCCGCCTGGTCCTTGGGCTTCAGCACCCAGTCGGGCTTGCCGCGCTTCGCCCGGCCGGCAAGCTCGAGATAGCCGTTGATGACCGCCCAGTCGGAATCGATCGCTCGCTTGAGACCGATCATCGAAGAGAATTGATCGACGCTCATGAACAGTTTGGCCTTGATCGCGGTCCGGACGTCGGCCCGGTCAAGGTGAAGTGCGAGGTCCTCGACGCTCGCGACCTCGGTCAGGCCGCCAAGGTCCGGCTTGCCCCCGAGGGCAAGCTCGAGATTGCCGGCAAAATCGGCGGGATTGGCGGTCACGAGCTTCCACGAAGCATCGCCCCGCGCCGCGCGGCCGGCGGCCTGGAGCGTCGAATTGATGCCCTTCCAATCGGCTGCCTCGTTGGAGCGGAGTGCCTTTCTCGCAAGCATCGCGCGGAGCTCGAACAGTTCGAGGAAGAGGTTCGACCGGGTAAAAGCGATGAAGGTCCGAACGGCGTTGAGCAGGGCGATGTCCGGTTTTTTGCCGAGAAGCGGCGGCAGTGGGTCGCCCGGCCGGGGATCGCCAAGCGCAAGCGAGACCAGGAACAGGAACTGTTCCTCGTCCGTGCCGACGATGGCCCGGCGCGCGCCTTCGAGCCCAACGACCTGGCGGTCAACGAAGGTCGAAGCCAAGGCACCGACGCGCGCCCGATTGACGATGAGGCCTTCGTCGAGCCGGTAGATACGGTCGTGCCGCTTGGAATCGCGGCCGGCGAGAAGCTTCAGACCCGCCGGCGCCTCGGCCGCGGGTACGCCGCTCGCAAGCTCGAACAGGACGAATGCGCGATCGGGCACCGGCCGCCGCGGCGACAGCCGAAGCACGTCGCCGAGGTGGAACTGGAGATGCCGCTCGACCAGTCCGTTCAGCGCATCCTGGCCGTGGCGCATCAGCCGGATGGCGGTGAGCAGCAGAGCCATATGCGGGCGGGCGATCGGCGGCGCCAGCGAACGGGCAAGGACCGGCGGGGAATCGAGGATCGATCCGGCCTCGTCATAACCAAGTGCTTCGGCGGGCCCATCGGGCGAGGGTCCGATACCGTCGAAGAACGCACTTCCATCGCGGCCGGGCTCACCCTCGCGCGGCGGTTCCTGGACGGCGGACTCGGGCCTTGCCCACCAGCCCGCCGGCCGGTTGGCTTCATCGTACCACAGGAGGTTTGAAGCGAAGCGCCGAGCGAAGGCGACGAGGTCGCCAGCGTTGCGCTCATCGATCCCGACTGCTCCAGGAACTAGCTCGGGCCGGGCCCGCTGGGACTGAGCGGTCCCGTCGCGCTCTGGGGCATCGAGCTCGGTCAAGGACGGATCGGCCATTGCTCAGGCGGCTTTCGTCTTGCTGTTGACGGTCGAGAAGGAGCCCGACCCCGAATATTTGGGAGCGGGATCGGGCGTTGGCGGGCTTCCCGGCTGCATTGCCGGAGTGTCGACGGAGAAACTGGCGTCGAAGTTGCCGCCCTTGACCATCAGCTCGATCCCTCCAGTCTTCGTCGTCGGAGCAAGCTGGTCGCCGGCAAGCGCGCTGATTTCGAGGGTTCCGACTCCGGGGATGGAATAAGCCCCGGCGGTATAAGCACAGCCCTTGACGCTGACACTGCCTTCGTCACCGCTGACGCAGGCCTTCTTCCCGCCAACCTTCATAGGCCCCGTTGCCTGCAGCCGGCCAGGCATCACCACGACGGTGGCTGCTCCGAAAGTCGGCTTGAACAGCGCCTGGTCGCCGTCGACGAGGACGAAGTCGCTCATCTGCGGGCGCCTTGCTGGGCGCCGGCGGCCGCTTCGCGAATATAGAAGGGGTAGACGAGGTTGTAGCGCGAGTTGGTTCCCCGCAAAGTGTACAGGAGCGAGATGGTGAGCAACCCCGGCGTGTCGCCGCTCTCGACAACTTCGAGCGCGTCGATCTCGATCCTCGGTTCGAATGCCAGGATGGCGTCATAGATCGCGCCTCGCACCCCGGTCAGCATGGACTGGTCGATCTCGGCGAACATGTAGCGCGAAAGGCTCGAGCCGAACGTGCCGCGCATCGGCCGCTCGCCAGGCTCGGTGGAGAATAATATGTCGAGGCTTTGCGCGACTTCGGCCGCGCCGGTGACCAT
>Ga0070665_100001480_pt1 | contig 27489 bp, 27 predicted proteins | sample KBSS13metaG_FD_65862 | JGI IMG/M metagenome (GOLD analysis project Ga0070665, IMG submission 65862) | Switchgrass rhizosphere microbial communities from Kellogg Biological Station, Michigan, USA - KBS S1-3 metaG | ecosystem: Host-associated > Plants > Roots > Rhizosphere > Soil ... | reverse complement strand
CCCGAGGACGTGATCCCGCTCGCCGAGCGCTTCCTGCGCGACCTCTCGCCGTCGCCGACCGGCGCCCTCTGGCGGCTCGATCCGCCGGCCCGGCGCAGGGTGTTCTCCAGCTCCCGCACGTTCCCCGGCCAGGAGTAGCGAACCAGCCGCTCGCGGGCCGGCGGATCGAGCCGCCAGAGGGCGCCGGTCGGCGACGGCGAGAGGTCGCGCAGGAAGCGCTCGGCGAGCGGGATCACGTCCTCGGGGCGGTCGGCGAGCGGCGGCACGGCGAGCTCGATGACGTTCAGGCGGTAGAAGAGGTCCTCGCGGAAGCGGCCGGCGCCGATCTCCCGGCGCAGGTCGGCGTTGGTGGCGCAGATCAGCCGCACGTCCACCCGCCGGGTCTCGCTGCTCCCCAGGCGCTCGAACTGGCCGCTCTGGAGCACGCGCAGGAGCTTCGCCTGCCCGGAGGCGGAGAGGTTGCCGATCTCGTCGAGGAACAGGGTGCCGCCGTCCGCCGCCTCGAAGCGGCCGATCCGCCGGCGGGTGGAGCCGGTGTAGGCGCCGGCCTCGGCGCCGAAGAGCTCGCTCTCCAGCAGCTCGTCGGGGAGCGCGCCGGCGTTGACGCGGACGAACGGGCGCTCCTTGCGCCGCGAGTTGGCCTGGACGATCTCGGCCAGCTTCTCCTTGCCGGCGCCGGAAGGGCCGGTGATCAGCACCGGGATCTCGCCGCGGGCCACCTGCAGGGCGAGGGTGACCACGGCGTGCATCTTCTCGCTCGCCCAGACCGCGCCGCAGAGGTCGTGCCGCTCGGCGAGGTCCTCCCAGCTCCGCCGCGCCCGGCCGCGCAGGCGGGCGTTCTCGAGCTGCAGCTCGCGCAGGCGCAGGAGGTTGCGCACCGAGGCGAGGAGCTTCTCGTCATCCCAGGGCTTCGCCAGATAGTCGCTCGCCCCCTCCTTGACGAGCTGGACGGCGGTCTCGAGCGACGTCCAGGCGGTGATCAGCAGGACGGGGAGCCCCGGGTCCCGCTTCTTCACCTCGCGGAAGAGGGCGATCCCCTCCTCGCCCGAGGTCGCCTCGGGGCTGAAGTTCATGTCCTGGAGGACGACGCCGATCTCCGGCTCCGGACGAACCCCGTCGGCGTCGAGCCGCCGCAGCGCCTCCTCGGGCGAGCGGGCGACGGCGCAGGCCATGCCGCGGATCTCGAAGAGAACCTGGAGGGCGGTGACGACGGCGGGCTGGTCTTCAACAATCAGGACCTTGAGCATGGCCACCCCTTATTTATATCTCGCCGGCTGGATCGTCACGTCGAATCGCACCTCGTTTTGTCCCTCCAAGATTGCTGAGAAGCACTGAAATGCATGGGTGTCGATATCACTCCTCACCCATCGAACGGAGGTATCGATGCGAAAGAAGATGCTGTTTCTGGCGTTGACACTCGCCACCGTCGCGGGCGCTCTCACCACCCCCCGCGCCGAGGCGGGCGGCACCCACGCCTGCCAGTTCGGCTGCCGGAGCTGTGTTTGCGATGCGTCCGGATTCCCCATCGCCTGTACCAACGCTTACTGCTAACAAGTGAACGGAGGCTTGAAAATGCGCAAGAAGATGCTTCTCCTGGCCATGTCGCTCGCGGTGCTCGCGGGCTCGTTCTCCGTGCCTCGCGCAGCGGTCGCCGGCACCAACCATAGCTGCCCGATCTGCACCACGTACGCCGACGGCTCGAAGTGCTGCGTCAGTTGCGTTTGCGATGCGAACAACCACATCCTCGCCTGTACCGACCACTACTGCCCGCCGGGCATCTGAGGGGGATCCGATGCTACGCAAAAAGATGCTGCTCCTGGCCCTCGCCCTCACCGCCACGGCCGGTCTCACGGCTCCCCGCACCGTGGCGGCAGGCACTTACAGTTGCCCGATCTGCACCACCTATGCGGATGGCTCGCAGTGCTGCGTGAGCTGCTTCTGCAACGGCACCGGGCAGATCGTCGCCTGCACCGACCACTACTGCCCGCCCGAGGGCGGCGAGATCAACTGATGAGGGTCTCGATGCGAAAGAAGATGCTCTTCCTGGCCCTCGCTCTCGCCACCACGGCCTCGCTCACGGCTCCCCGTGCACAGGCCGTCCCCTTCCCCGGCGGCGGCGGCCCCTACCACTCGTGCCAGGTTTGCACGACCTATGAAAACGGCTCGCAGTGCTGCATCACCTGTCAGTGTAACGACAGCGGGGCCATGCTCTGCCCCATGATCGGCTGCGCGTCGGTGTCAGAGCTCTAGAACCCGCGGGGGCGCGTTGCCGCGCCCCTGCGTTTCTCTACCCTACACGTTCCGAGTCGCGATCGCCGGCGGCACGCGGGCGCCGCGCAGCGCGGGGCCGAGGGCCGCGCCGAGACCGATCGCCCAGAGGGCCAGGGCGCCGGCGGCGACCATGGCGGGGCTGAGCCGCGCTCCCGCCACCCAGGTGACGAGCCCGAAGTTCAGGCCGTAGGCGAGGGCCACCCCGAGCACGACGCCGAAGCTGGTCACCATCCAGTTCTCCAGCAGGAAGTGGCGGACGATCGCCATCCGATCGGCCCCGAGGGCGCGGCGGGTGCCGATCTGACGCCGCCGCTCGGCCACCGAGAACGAGGTCAGGCCGACGATCCCCAGCGCCGTCACCAGCACCAGCAGCGCCATGACGCCGTTGAGCGAGGCGACCAGCAGCCGGTCGCGGCCGTGGAACTCGGTGCGGTTCTCGACCAGCGTGCGCAGGTGGAGGAAACGCCCCTTCTCCACCCCGAGCAACCCCTTCTCGAGCTGGGAGATCAGGCTCCCGGGGTCCCCCGTGGTGCGGGCGAGATAGTACGAGCCGCTGTCGAAGGCGACCGACCGCCCGGGTACGAGCATCACCTTGTCGGAGTTGCCGCCGAACGGATTGTAGAAGCGGTCGATGATCCCCACGATCTGGAAGTGCTGGGATTCGTCGGCGTCGGCCAGCGGCTTGCCCACCGCGCCGCCGCCCGGGTAGAGCTGGTCCGCGAGGGCGCGGCTCACCACCACCGGCAGCACCTGGTCCGGCGGCGCATCGGCCCCGCGGTCGTACTCCGCCTCGGCGAAGCCGCGCCCCTCGACGACCGGGATGCCCAGGGTGTCGAAGAGGCCGGGGTCGGTCTCCGCGCGCTGGGTCCGGGTGGGCTCGCCGCGGCTGCCGGGCACGCGAATGGCGGTGATCTGGCCGCTGGACTCCCAGGGGCGCAGGCTGGTGTGCGTGGCGGCGCGCACCCCGGGCACGGCCCGGAGAGCCCGGACATCCTGGTCGACGAGCCGGTTCAGCACCGCGGGGTCGCGCAGGCGATCGTCGAACGGGTTGCTCTGGATGACGGCGATGTGCTCGTCGTCGAAGCCGGACGGCTTGGCGAGCTGGGCCTGGGTATCCATGATCAGGCTCAGGCAGTTGGCGACGATGGCGAGCGTCAGCGCCACCTCGACTACGATGAGAACGACCCGCGCGCGGTTGCGCAGGAGGGAGCGGAAGATGGGTCCGAATTCCATGGCGGTCTCCTACTGGCTCTTCAGGTGACGGGCGGGCGGAACGGCGCAGATCCGCCACGCGGGGTAGAGGCCGGCGATCGTCCCGGCCAGGAGCGACAGGGCCACGGCGGCGAAGACCATGGGGACGTCGAGCTGGAAGAACGCCACGCCGTCCGGGCCGTCGCCATAGACCCGGTTGAGGATGGCGAGGCCGGCCACCGAGAGCAGCACCCCCAGGAAGCCGCCGGCCAGCCCCATCAGCTCGCATTCCACGAGGTGCTGGACGAAGATCGTCCACCGGCTCGCCCCCAGGGCGCGACGCACCCCCACGTTGGAGGCCCGGGCCAGGAACTTGCCGAGGAACAGGCCGATGAGGTTGAGCGCCGACACCACCAGGAAGAGCAGCGAGATGGCCGCCAGGGCCTTGGTCTGCGGCGGCACCACGCGCTCCTCCTCCATCAGGTCGAGCAGCGAGGTCACCCGGTTCTGCGGCGGGTTCGGGAAGCGCCCGAGCTTCTTCTGCTCGGAGACGTAGGCGTCGATGAAGCTCTTGTACTCCCGCACCTTCCCGGCGTCCGGCAGCTCGGCCCAGAAGCCCAGGAAGAGCGCCTCGTTCACCATCAACTGCGAGGCGTAGGGGAGGGCCTCCTCGCCGGGCTGCGGAGTCCGCCAGTTCATCTGCATCTCGGAGGGCTGGAAGCTCATCGGCCCCGCCAGTTGCAGGGGGATGAAAACCGGCTCCGGCGCCCGCAGAGGATTGCCCATCAGCCCGAAGGCCCGCACCCGCGGGCGCCAGGGACCGAGGACGCCAACCACCCGCAGATCGTGGCCTTCCAGCCGGATCGCGCGGCCGACGCTGTTGGCGCCGCCGAACAGCCGGTCGTTCAGGGCCGAGCTGATCACCGCCACGGACTCCGGTCGGGCGTCCGCCTCGCGGCTCCAGGGGCCGCCATAGCGGAACGGCACGGCGAACATGGGGAAGAAGTCCGCCGTGACCAGCCGGACCCCGTCGCGGAAGGGGCGCACGCCGTCGCGCGGGAAAATGGTGGCCTGGGAGCTGAACGTGGCGGTGCTGCGCACCGGGATCCGGCTCTTCAGCAGTTCCAGGGCGTCGCGATAGGTGATCAGCGGCGGCGGGTCCTGGCGGAACGGGCTGTCCCCCCTCCCCCAGGAGTTCATCCGCACGTAGTAGAGGGAGTCGCTCTTGCCCGGGACGGGGTCCCGCGCCAGGACGTGATAGGCGGTGATGAAGGTCGTGGAGACGCCCACGCCCAGGGCGATGCCGAGCAGGATCAGCGCCGAGAGCACCGGATACCGCTGGACACTCTTCCAGGCGAGGCGGACGTTGTAGAGCAGCATGGCGTCCTCTCCTTTCCTTATCCCGCCACCAGGGCGGCCGCCGTCTGCGGCTTGTTGAGGGGGAACGGCGCGATTCGCTCGAAGTCGAACAGCCGGCCGTCGGCGATGTGGAGCTGCCGGTGGGCGCGGGCCGCGTGCTCCGGATTGTGGGTGACCATGACGATCGTCGTCCCGGCCTCGTTGACCTGCTCGAGGATCTCCATGATCTCGCGCGCCATGGCGGAGTCGAGGTTGCCGGTGGGCTCGTCGGCGAGGATCAGCCTGGGATCGCCGGCGAGCACGCGGGCGATCGCCACCCGCTGCTGCTGGCCGCCCGAGAGCTGCGCCGGCAGGTGGCGGAGGCGCGAGGAGAGCCCCACCATGGCGACGGCCTTCTCGATCCGCTCCTTGCGCTCGCGGGCCGGCAGGCGCCGGTAGCGCAGGGGGACGTCGATGTTGTCGAACACGTCGAGATCCGGCAGCAGGTTGAACCCCTGGAAGATGAAGCCGATCTTCTCGTTGCGGACGCGCGACATCTCGCGGTCCGAGAGACGCGAGACGTCCAGGCCGTCGAGCGTGTAGGTCCCCTCCTCGAAGGCGTCGAGCAGCCCCGAGACGTTGAGGAACGTCGTCTTCCCCGATCCCGAGGGGCCGGTAATGGTGACGAACTCCCCCGCTTCCACTTCCAACGAAAATTCGCGTAGCGCCCGGGTCTCGACCAGCCCGGTGCGGTAGATCTTGGATACGTTCTGCATTTTCAGCATCGGCATGGCGGTCTCCCTGATTTTTCTGATGATTTAAACGTCAGCGCCGCACGAGGACGGTCTTGGCGCCGTTGAACTGGTCCATGTCGGAGAGAAGGAGGCGGTCCCCCTCCTTCAGGCCTTCGACGATCTCCACCTCGGAGACGCTGGTGGCGCCGACCCGGATGGGCCGCAGGATGGCGAGGCCGTCGGCGAGGACGTAGGCCTTGCGTCCGCCCCCCCCTTCGAGGAAGGGGCCGCGGGGAACCTTGAGCACGTTGGGACGGGTCTCGAAGATCAGCCGCACGGAGACCCGCTGGCTCTGGCGCAGCCCGGGCGGCATCCCCCCCTGGAATTGCACGGTGCCCTCGACCTGCCCCGCCCGCACCTCCGGCGAGACGGCGGTCAGAGTCCCCGGGACCTCGCGTCCGCCGTAGGAGATCGCCGCCGGCGTGCCGGCCGTGGCCTCCGCGGCGTAGGACTCGGGGATCTCGACCTGGATCTCGAACTTCGAGAGGTCGACGATGGTCAGCAGAGGCGCGTTCGGCGGCACGGCGTCGCGGTCCTGGGCGTCGACGGTGGCGATGAGGCCGTCGAACGGGGCGCGGATGGTCAGCTCCCCAACCTTGCGCTCGAGCTCGGCGACGACCAGATGCTGGCGCTCGACCTGGCGGCGGCGGTCCTGCACCTCGAAGTCGCGCGACTCGCGGCCCAGGCTGCCGCCCTTGTCCGCCTGCTCGAGCTGAACCTCGGCGATGCGCACGGCGTCGCGGCTGCGCTCGTAGTCGACGACGTTGAGCAGGCCGTCGGCATGGAGCTTCTCGGCCCGCTGGAGATCGCGACGGGCGGCCTCCAGGCTGACCCGCCGGAGCTTGAGGGTCTGCTCGTCCCCCTGGTTCTGCTGGCGGGCGGCGAGGTCGCTCCGGGCGAGGTCGGATTCCATCGACTGGAGCCGGGCCTGCTCCTGGGCGAGCTGCGATTTGAGGTCCGGGCTCTCGATGGTGGCGAGCACGGTGCCGGCCTTGACCGCTTGGCCGGCCCGGACCGCCAGCGAGACGATCCCCTGGGCGGGGCTATACAGGCGGGGGTGGTTGGCGGCGACGACGCGCCCCTGGGTGGAGGCGTCCCGCTGCAGGTCGCCGCGCACCACGGTGCCGACCTGCACCCGGTCGAGGTCGACCGACTGATCGGCCCGTGCCCACCGCTGGAGCGAGGGGGCCAGGGCCGCGATCAGCGCCGCGAGAGCGGCGACCACCCCCAGCCCGATCTTCACGCGCCGGGAGAGCCCCGGCGCCTTCGGGATGACTTGGTCCATGGAATCGGTTTCTTGGATCATGCCGGCCCTTATAGGCAACCGGTGTGCCATCGCCGAACCAATCTACAAACCTATTCATTACAGCAGTTTACGATCGCGGACAGGCGTCCGGCCGGGCGTCCGGTTGACAGGTGTCCGGTGGGCTGGCGGACAGGTGTCCGGGGAGGGGACAGGCAGTCCTGGGTATACTTTCGTCCATGAGCAAGACTGCGGCGAAGGCGCGAAACCGTGCGTGTGGATCTTCCGGATGAGGCTTTCCAGCACCGGTCGTGGGAGCCTCGCGAGATCGCTGAGGAGATGCGTCTCCTCTGGCTTCTCGAAGAAGTCCGCTCTCGCCGCCTGGGATACGGAAAGGCTGCCGAGTTGGCAGAGATCCCCCTGGCGCGATTCCTCTCGCTGATGGGGCAGCACCACATCACCCCGTTCGATTACGACACCGAGGAGCTGGCTGGCGAGCTCGGGACCGGCGCTTGATCGACCTTTGGATTGTCCCTCAAGAAGCAACGGGGCTCGCCCTGGAGATCCGGACATATGTCTGACCGGTGCCGCGGTGGTTGAGTCGTGACATCGGTTTTCAGATCTCGAATCCTGAGTGGGGCTGCTTTCCGTCGAGAGAGCGCCCTTGGCCTCCTCGGCCACTGCCCAGTTCAGACGGGCAGTTGTGGCGGTATCGCGCCGCCGGCCCTGCTCAGCTACGCCCGTCGCACGGCAGTGTCCGCCTCGACGGCTCAGCTCTGATCCAGGTAGGACAGCCGCGAGGTCAAGCATCGCGCACCTCCAGTTCGCGGTCGATGGCCAGGTACTCCTCGACGAGCCGGACGGTGCAGGCCAGGATGTGAGCGGTCTCGGCTGGGGAGAGTCCCTGGAGTCGGCAGTGTCGGACCCGGTCGTAGGTACCGAGGTAGCGATCGACGGCCTCCAGGCTGTGATAGGTCTCGCGGGCAATCTGGTCGGGTTCTTTGCCTTCGGCGTAGCGTTTCCAGCAAATGATGCGCTTGTGGGTCAGTCCCGTGCCGACATCGTGCAGGGTGGCCCGTCGGGGCACGAGCCGATTGTGCTTGCGTTCGTACTCAGCGAGTTGGTGAGCGATTTGCGAGTCGTGGGTGTTGAGCAGTTCCGCCAAGTCGCAGTTGGAAAGCAAGGCTCCTTGCTCGTAGGCCTGGTGGCAAAGGCGAATGGCCTTGGCGGTGAGCCGCTGGGGGGCCGGTTGGCGGTCGAGGCGAGCGTGCAGGTCTTCCGGGGTGACCAGATCGAGCACGAGAGGAATGAGGGCGCAGTCAGCAATGCGCTGGTGACGCCGGGGCGGGTCATCGCGGCTGATGCCGAGCCAGAGGACCTGGCCCTGTCGGACCTGCTCGCGGGGCCGCAGATGCTGGCTGACGACCTCGAGGATCATTTCGGCGCACAGTCTCTGGATCCGGGGCCCGCCGATGCGGGGAAACTCCGTGGCGATGCGGTGGGCCAGAGCCGTCTCCAAGGTTTTGGCCAGGAGCGGTCCGTATTTTTTGTGCAGGAAGTCTGGCTGGCTACTCAAGGCAGGCCCCTCCGGCGCCTTTTTCCCCCCCGACCGTGCCGAGGCGCATCAGTTCGTCGAGATGGTAGGCGTAATTGCGATCGGTTTCACAGGCGGCCAACAGTTCCAGGTAGCGCTGCACCAGGCTCCGACCGCGGCGCAGCAGGAAGGCGATTTGGCCGACCTGCAGGCCCTTGCGGTGGAGTTGCGCGCAACGGACGAAGGTGGACAAGTAGTTGGCCACGGCGCGGGGGGAGTGGCGCAGGATAGTGCAGATCTCACTGCTGGTCTTGCCCTCCAGGGCCAAGCGGACGATCTCGGTTCGATGGGTCAGCACCGGGCCGAGGTCGTGGACCGTGCTCCGCATCGGGATCATCACTCCGGGCTCGGCTTGCCGCAGGGCCTTCAGATCGCGGCTGATGGTACGCGGAGTGACGAAGAAGACTCGGTAGGCCAGATCCTCCGCGGTGAGCAGGCCTCCTTGGCTGAGGGCTTCCTGGCAGAGCTCCGGAATCCGGGCTTGGCGCAGAGCCGCCGGTCCGTCCTGCTGCAGGATTCGGTCATCCTCGGCTCCCCGATGGACTGTCAGGCAGACCGTGACCTTGTGGCAGGCGAGAACCGGCTTGCCCGCGGGCTCCTCGGCGTCGACAGCGACGAGAGTGACCTTTCCGGGGGGCGCTTGACCGGCAGCCTCATCCAGAAAGGGGAAGTACACCTCTCGGACGGCTTCCAGAACGGCCTCGGCCTCGAAGGCTGAGCAGTTCAGGCCGTCGCGGACGATGGTCAGGAACCGTGCGTCGAGGGTTTTCGCCTCCAGGCGAAACAATTCTTCTCGTTCAGCGTTGCGGATGCCCATCCCGTTCCTCCTTCCCGGTACCGCTCAGACTAACCGGATGGACATATGTCGGGAAGGTAGGGGCGACATTTGAATAGCCTGGGGTTTCAACCCCAGGTTGGCAGCCCCACCCACTCCCCATCCGCCCTGAAGGGGCGGAACCCAACCCTTCTTAAACAGCGCCGCCCCCTCGGGGCGGGGTAAAGAATGGGGACTACCGACCTGGGGTTGAAACCCACCCTCTTATACACATCTTCCTCCAGCCCCGCAGGGGCGTCAGGAAGTAGCCCGGCGGCGTAAGCCCCAGGAAAACAAGGGGTTCCCAGTTATCCATAGCCCCGCCAGGGGCGGCAGGTCTTCTTCCACAAGGCCGGAATCGCAGAGCAAGATCGCGTACGTCGAGGAACTCCTGTCGCCCCTGGCGGGGCTTCGAAGAGACCGAAACTCCTTGTTTCCCGGGGCTTACGCCGCCGGGCTACTTCCTGTCGCCCTACGGGCTAGAAGCAAAGATATGTATAAGAGGGTGGGTTGAAACCCCAGGCTATTCAAATGCCGCCCCTCCAGTGCGGGGCCCGCCGGCGTACCCGAAGCGGCCGAACTGGATCTGAGGCGCGGCTCAACCAATGGCGGAACGGGAGACCGGAGGGCGCCCGCATGGCGTCTCTCGGACAAAAAAAGAGGCTCGCGACATTCGTCACGAGCCTTGAATGAGAGGAGGCTCTGCGGGAGGACCAGCGGGCGGCCGGCACTCCTCGCAAAAGCCACTCAGTAGTAAGTTGCCGCAGCCCCGGTTTTTTTGACACCGAATCGCAAATTCGATTCACGAAGTTGGAGATCGCCGTCCACGAGCTTGGATTCACCCCTCTCTTCCCGGTCCCGTCCCCCTCGGGAAAGGGGGTGGAATCACTCTTGCTGTAGTCTGGAAAAAACCAGGAGGGACCGATGAGGGTGTCGAGAGTTCTCTACCTTCTTGCCTTGATCCTGCTGCCGGTCCCGCCGAGCGCGGCCGGAGCCGTTCAGCCGACGGCCTGGGCCAGCGGCAAGGTGGTGGACGAGGCCGGGCAGCCTGTTCCAGGCGCCCGCGTCGAGCTGGTGCCGGTCCAGGGCGACTGGTTCCCCCCGGACTCGGCGAACCCCGTGCGGTACCGGGCCACTTCCGGCCCCGACGGCCGGTTCCGGATCCCCGAGGTCCCGGCGGACTCCTGGTTCTCACTGGGAATCTCCCAGAAGGGCTTCACCGTCCTGCTGGAGAGCGGGATCCTGACGCCGGTAAACGGCGGCCAAGTCGCGCTCGGCACGTTCCAGCTGCCCGAGGGGCCGACGGTCGCGGGCAAGGTGGTCGATTCCAAAGGACACCCCCTGGCCGGCGCGCGAATCTGGGCCCAGTCCAGGCAGGACCCCCAGGTCGGGAACCTCCTCCCGGATGGCGGCCCGGCGGCCGTGACGGGCGCGGATGGGCGGTTCGAGATCCACCGTTTCGAGCCGGGGGATCTGGAGGTCTGCTGGCATGACCTCTCCGTCCAGCTCGCTCCCGACTCCTCGGCCCGGAACCGGATCGTCCTGCGGCCTCCTCCTCCCCCCAGCCGGATCTCCGGACGGGTGATCGACGACCAGGGCCTGCCGGTGGCCGGGGCCAAGGTCCACCTGAGCTCCACGGACCCCTGGGCGATCCTGAGGACGCTGGCGCGGGAGTGGCACCCCTGCTCCGGGAGGAATCCCGGCGGCGAGCTCGTCACCCTCTCCGACCGGGAGGGGCGCTTCAAGTTCGAGCTGACGGGGTCGGAAACGATGAACGTCTGGGCCGAGGCGGCGGGGTTTCTGGAGCAGGAGAAGGTAAAGGTCGCGCACTCTCCGCAAAACCCGGGGCGGGTCGAGCTCGTCCTGGAACGGGGGGCGGTCGTCTCCGGGCGCGTCCTCACGGCCGGAGGCCTGCCCGCCGCCGGCGCCGAAGTCGCCATCTTGAAAGCGGGGAACCCTCACCCTCAGCCGGCTCTGACCGATAGCAAGGGGCGCTACCGCGTTATAGGAGTCGAGCCGGGAGAGCAGACGGTGGCGATCCGACACCCGTCCGGCCAGGCGCTCCGCAAGCTCACGGTCGCGCCGGGCGAAAACCGGCGGCCGGATCTGGTCCTCGACGGCGACGAGCTCCGTGAGATCCGGGGGCGCGTGACCGGGCCGGACGGCGAACCGGTCGCGGACGCCTCCGTCAGTATCACCGAACCCGCCGCGCTCTAGGGGCTGGAGTACGGGAGGGCGACAGCTCCGGACGGCTCCTTTCTGCTGAGCTTCCGGCACGGCCTCCTGGGCGGCGGCGGCATCGGAATCAAGATCGAAAAGCCGGGATATGAGAAGCGGCTCGTGCGGCTCGATCCGGCCGAGGCCTTCCCGGCCCCTCTCGAGATCCGGCTCGATCCCGGCCTGCGCCTCGCCGGGCATGTCCTCGGCTTCGACGCGGAGAGAACCACGGGTGTGTCCGTGGAAGCGCGCCAGGGTGAAGATCTCTTCACATCGCAGGTCAGCCGGGACGGAGAGTACAGATTCGCCTCTCTGACCCCCGGAGACTGGGTCGTCACGACAGAGGGTTTCCGGCGCACTTGCGGCGCCGCCAGGGTAACCCTGGAGCCCGGAACGAAAGAGGCCGTTCTGGATCTCCAGATCCCTCCCGAAGTGGAGGTCGAGGGGAAGGTCCTCGCGCCGGACGGCACGCCGGTCGACGGCGTGCATCTCACTTTCCGCTCTCTCGACAAGGAGGCCCCTGCCTGCGCCTCGGTGTACGAGATGACGACCCCCTTTGAAGGCGACGGCTCCTTCTCGACCGAGCTTCCGGAGGGCCGGTTCACCGTGCTGGCGAACGTGGAGGGCTACGCCCCCACGGTCCAGGCGACGCCGTTGACGGTCGCGGCCCGCCCGGTGAAGGATCTGGAGATTTATCTCAATCCCGGCAGCAGCCTCCGCGGCCGCATCCTCGGCCTGCGTTCCGAGGAGGCGGACCCCGCGTCCGTGAAGGCCACGAACGGATCGGTCTCCCAGGAGACCAAAGCCGCCGCCGATGGCACCTATCGCCTGGACGACCTGGGTCCTGGAGACTGGTCGGTGAGCGCGACCCTCGGCCTGGAGGGGAGCTCGCGGTGGCTGCAAACCCGGGTGAAGCTGGAACCCGGCCAGACGGAGGCGGTCCGCGATCTCGATCTCCTGGGAGAGCTGAGCTTCACCGCGCGCTTCGCCAGCGGCGACGAGCCGATCGCGCTCAATATAGAGCTGTCGCGCTCCGATTCCCGGGGAGAGCTCGTCAATGCGGCCAACCTCATGAACACCGACCGCTACCGCTTCAACCGGCTCCCCGCCGGCCGATACCATCTTCACATCAAGGATTTCGGGCACCACCGGGAGCTCGAACGGACGATCGACCTCACGTCGGACCAGGAGATCACGATCGACCTGCTGAAACCGGACGCTCCGTAGGGAGCCCTAGGCGCAACGGGTCGCGGGCACCGGCTCATGAACCGGTGCAGGAACCCTCAGCTCGATGACGTTTTCAGGCCTGGCGGCGTGCTCGCGCTTGGGGTTCGCCCAGAAGAACCAGACCAGCAGGGCGATCACGATCAGGGCCAGAAGCATCACCCAAACGGGAATGCCCTTCTTCCGTGGACGATTGATTTCAGCCATCACAGCACCTCCGGGGTGACGGGATTTGCAAGCTCCGGGCCGAAATTGAGGGCCCCGCCGCGATAGACTCGTTCCATCTCGCGGAGGAACAATATGGTCGGCAGGGTGGTCGGCAGCTACCGGATCATCGAGAAGATCGGCGAGGGCGGCATGGGCGCCGTCTATCGGGCCGTCGACGAGATGCTGGAGCGCGAGGTGGCGATCAAGGCGATCCGCCCCGAGCTGGCGCGCGAGCCGGAGATCGTCGAGCGGTTCCGCTCCGAGGCGAAGATCCTGGCGCGGGTGAGCCATCCCGCGATCGCCACCATCTACAGCTTCTTCCACGACGGCGGCGAGCTCTTCCTGGCCATGGAGTTCGTGCGCGGCCGCACGCTCTCGGCGGTGCTGGCGGAGGGTGCCCTCCCCTGGCGGCGCGCCGTGCCGCTGCTCTCGACAGCCCTCGAGGGGATCGAGCAGGCGCACCGGGCGGGGATCATCCACCGCGACCTCAAGCCGGACAATCTGATGCTCACCGAGGGCGGCGCCCTCAAGGTGATGGACTTCGGGATCGCCCGCGTGCCGGGGAGCAACCACCTGACCCGCACGGGGCTGCTGATCGGCACGCTGCGCTATGTGGCCCCGGAGCAGATCCGCGGCGAGGAGGTGGACCGCCGCACCGACCTCTACGCGCTCGGCGTCGTGCTCTACCAGATGCTCACCGGCCGCGTGCCGTTCGAGGGCCCGACCGACTTCGCCATCCTCAAGGCGCAGATCGAGGATCCGCCCGCGCCCCCACGCACGCTGGTGCCGGAGATCCCCGAAGGGCTCGACCGGATCGTCCTCAAGGCGCTGGAGAAGAGCCCCGACGCCCGTTTCCAGACCGCCGGCGAGCTCCGGACCGCCCTCGCCGGGCTGGGGCCGCTCCCCGTGGAGAAGACGGACGAAGAGCTGCCGACCATGATCCTGCCGCCGCGCCCGGCCGCCGTGCCCCGGGTCTCCGCCGAGACGATCGAGACCGACCGGCCGCGGCTGCCGGCTGTCTCGCCGGTCGTGGCCGCGCCTCCCGTCCCGGGGACCTCCTACCGGCCGGTGAGCAAGAGGGGGTGGAAGCTCGCCGCGATCGTGGCCGGACTGGTGCTGGCGGTCGCGGCCGTCGTCCTGCTCCGTGGCCCGGCGCCGGTGGAGGACTCCACGCAACGCGTCGCGGCCCCGGTTCCAGAGGCGGCGAAGCCCGCGCCCGCCCAGCCGGAGATCTCGCTGGCGGCAGCTCCGGTTACGGTGACTTCCCAGCCGCCGCGCCCGGCGCCCGCGCCCGAGCGCCGGGAGGTCCCAAAGCCCGCACGCCCGGAGCCCGCGGCCGCCGAGCCTGTTCCGGAGCCTTCGGCGCCGGTAACCGAACCGGCTCCCGCCCAGGAGGCGCCGGCCGAGCCCGCGGCCAGCGACCTCTCCCAGGATCTCCCCCGGCTGGCTGGCGAGTTGGTCGAGACGAGCGAGAAGCTCGGAGAGATCTACGGGGATTTCCTCGGCAAGAAGGAGGACGGCGGCGCCGAGCTCAGCCAGGCGGACGACCAGCTCAAGGACGAGATCGAGGCGCTGGCCGACGAGGCGGACCATTTCAACAAGGGGATCAACAAGAGCTTTTTCGCCCGCACCTGGTCGCACGTGAAGCGGTCGGACCAGCAGGCGGACGTCCTCCGGCGGGCTCAGCAGTTCATGGCGGCGATGGGCCGGGTCGAGAAGCTGATGGCCCAGGTCCAGCCCGGCTCCGAGGTGCGGCAGGGGTTTCAGGAGGTGCGCCGGCGCTGGACGCAGGTGGCCCGGATCGCCGGGGTACGGTAGGCCGATTCCGTAAATCAGCCCCGGAGCAGCGCCACCGCCGCCCCGATCGCCGCGCTCGCCAGCAGTGTCGGAATCATCCCCAGCTTGAAACGGAAGAGCGCGATCATCGCTCCCATCGCCAGCAGGAGCGAGGGGAGGTCGAGCGTGGCCCAGTCCGGCACCAGCAGCCGCGCCCCGAGCACGCGCGCCTCCCCCACCCGGCCGAACAGGGTGTGGATCGAGAACCAGACGGCGAGGTTCAGGATCACGCCCACCACCGCCGCCGTCACGCCCGAGAGAGCGGCGGTCAGCGATCTGCGGCCGCGTAGCGCCTCGATGTAGGGCGCGCCGAGGAAGATCCAGAGGAAGCAGGGGACGAAGGTCACCCAGGTGGTGACGGCGGCCCCCAGGATCCCGGCCGCGAGCGGCGAGAACGGGGCCGGGTTGCGGTAGGCGCCGAGGAACCCCGCGTACTCCAGCACCATGATGAGCGGGCCGGGGGTGGTCTCGGCCATGCCCAGGCCGTCGAGCATCTCGCCGGGGCGCAGCCAGTGGAAGACCTCGACCGCCTGCTGCGCCACGTAGGCGAGGGCGGCATAAGCGCCGCCGAAGGTCACCACCGCCATCTTGCTGAAGAAGATCCCCTCGGTGACCAGCACGTGCCGCCGGCCCAGCAACGCGATCAGCACGAGGACCGGCCCCCACCAGAGCAGCAGGTGGATGGCGAGCACCTTCACGCCCCGTCCGAGCGAGGGGCGGAGCGCGACCGCCGCGGCGTCGGCGATGGGGCGCTCCTCCCCCTCTTCCGGCTCGGTCCGGACCTCGTCCTTCCCCAGGCCGGCAAGGTAGCCGGCGACTCCGGCCGCGACGACGATCAGCGGAAACGGCACCTGGAAGAAGAAGATGGCCACGAAGGCCAGCCCGGCGAGGAGCACCCGGAAGCGGTCCTTCAAGGCCCGCCGGCCGATGCGCACCACCGCCTCGGCGACCACGGCGACGACCGCCGGCTTGAGGCCGAAGAACAGGGCCGCCACCAGCGCCGAGCCGTGAAAGACGGCATAGAGGATCGAGAGTCCCAGGATCGCCACGAACCCGGGGAGCACGAACAGGGTGCCGGCAACCAGCCCGCCCAGGGTCCCATGGAGCAGCCAGCCGACGTAGACGGCGAGCTGCTGCGCCTCGGGGCCGGGGAGCAGCATGCAGTAGTTGAGGGCGTGGAGGAAGCGCTCCTCGCTGATCCAGCGCTTCTCCTCGACCAGCAGGCGATGCATCACCGCGATCTGCCCGGCCGGGCCGCCAAAGGAGAGCGCGGCCACCTTGGCCCAGAGCCGGACGGCTTCAGAGAAGGGAATGCCGGTTCGCACGGGGCGGGAGTATGGCAGAGGGGGGTGGCGGGGGCACGGAAGACACGGACACACGGACGAACAAGGACAAACACGGACTCACAGGGACGAAAAAATCACCGCGCCTGGTGTTCGTCCTTGTCGGTCCGTGTTCGTCCGTGTCGTCCGTGTGCCTTCGCCTAATACCGGAAAATCGCCGCCATCGCCTGGCCGCCCGGCACCTCCTGCTGCGGAACCGCGTAGACCTGCCCGCCGTTCTGGAAGGTCAGGATCGCCGCGAGGTCGAGGAGATCCTCGTTCCCCTTGCGCTGCGTGTCCTGGTCCTCCTGGAGCCGGGCCGCGCGGGCGTTGGAGTCATAGGCGCCCCAGAGGCGGACGCCGCGGGCCACGAACAGAGTGTCGATCCGCCCGTCGTGGGCGGCCGGCAGGATCTCGTCGTAGCGGTTGGAGGCGCGGCCGGTGCCGAGGAAATCGCCGTAGCGCTCCGCGGCCTTGCTCCGGCCGGCGTTCAGCACCGGCTCGACGATCTCCCAGGCCTTGTCACGCAGCTCCTCGGGCGAGAGACCCTCGGCGTTGCCGGTCAGCCCCTCGTCGAGAACGTGCGGGAGCTCCGTGGTCTCCTTGTAGCGCGGCAGGAGATACTCGACCCCGGCGAGCACCACCGGGAGGTCGCGGTCCATGTGCTTCAAGAGGGCCTTGTCCGCCAGGTTGAAGAACTGCACGATCTCGGCCTTGAGGTTGTCCTCGCCCGTTCCGTGACCATGGAAAATGGGCGACCGGGAGACCGTCTTCGAGCTGGTTCCGGCCTGGAACTGCGAGTACTGCCGGGTCAGGTCCCCCAGGGCCTCGGTGAGGCTGTGCGGGACGCCCGGGATCTCCAGCTCCTCGGCGTGATTGCGGGTCGCGGCGATCAGCCGGATGTTCTTGAGGCTGATGGCGAGCACGTAGAACGGCCGGTCCTCCGCCAGCAGGGTGAACAGCGGCTTCACGTGGAAGCGCTCGTTCACCATCGCGAGCTCGTCGACGGGGGTGGACAGGCGGTAGGTCCGCAGGACCTCCGGGGAGCGGAAGATGATTAGTCCCTCGCTCAGCTCCTGCCAGAAGGTCGGATCGTCCACCAGCTCCCGGACCGGCGCCATCAGCTCGGCGGCCTCGGCGCTCTCCATGCCGGTTTCCGCGAGCTTCTCCTGGACCGAGCGCAGCAGGTTCTTCAGCCGGATGGGGTTCTGCTGCGTCTCCGACCCGGCCCGGACGGTCGGCATGTAGATCGAAACGCAGGGCTTGCCCGGCAGTTGGAGAAGGTCGCGGATCTCTTCGCGGGTGATCGTAGTCAGGCGGGACGTGGATTCCTGGGTCAATAGCGCCATATGGGCACCTCCTGGCAAGTGAAACGGAGCCTGTCGCCGCGCCGGTGGGCGCGACGGACTGTCTACCGTTCCAGCAAGGGGCGTGCCGCTACGATCTTCTTCCCCCCGTACACGCCGATCAGCAGCACCGCCCCGAGCAGGATGATCGCCGGCCCCGAGGGGAGGTCGTACTGGAAGGAGAGGAGGAGCCCGCCGAGGGTGATGCCGACGCCGATCCCGACCGATCCCAGCAGCACGCCGCGCAGATCCTTCCAGAGCATCAGGCTGATCACCGAGGGGATGGTCAGCAGCGCCACCACCAGGATGATCCCCACCACCTGGATCAGGATCACCACCGAGAGGGCAATCATCCCCAGCAGCAGCGCCATCAGGAGCCGCACCGGCAGCCCCCGCACCCGCGCGAACACCTCGTCGAAGGCCACGGCGACGATCCCCTTGAAGAAGATGGCCAGCGTGGCAAGCACCGAGACCGCCAGGACCAGGATGGCCAGCAGGTCGCGGCGGGTCACCAGCAGGATGTTGCCGAACAGGTAGGTCATCAGGTTGGGGGCGTAGCCCGGCGTCTTGTAGACGAAGACGACGCCGACCGCCATGCCCACCGCCCAGAGGACGCCGATCAGGGCGTCGTAGGAGCGGATGGTCTCGCGGTCCACCGCGCCCAGGGCCAGGGCGCAGGCGAGGGCGACCGGGATCGCCCCCAGCAGCGGATCGATGCCGAAGAAGAAGCAGAGCCCCATGCCGCCGAACGCGGCGTGGCTGATGCCGTCGCTGATGAAGGCCAGCTTCTTGACCACCACAAAGGTGCCGATGATGCCGCAGAGGACGCTCGCCAGCACGCCGGCCAGGACGGCGTTGCGCAGGAACTCGTAGGACAGGGCGTCGAGAAAGCTGGGCATCGGAGTCTTTCTAGTGATGATGATGGTGGTCGTGCAGCACCCGGTGCGGCACGCCGTGGGTGACCAGCTCGACCGGGCAGCCGTAGACCTCCTCCATCACCTCCAGGGAGAGCTCGGGATCGCCGTGGTAGAAGAGCTTGCGGTTGATGCAGGCGATCCGCCGCACCATCGGGGCCAGCGAGGTGATGTCGTGGGTGACCACGACGATCGGGATCGCGCGGTTGAGATCCGCCAGCAGGCCGCGCAGGGTGTCGCGCGACTCGGCGTCGATCGAGGCCGTGGGCTCGTCGAGGAAGAGGATCTCCGGATCGCCGACCAGGGCGCGGGCGATCAGCGCCCGCTGGAGCTGGCCGCCCGACACCTCGGAGGCGTGTGCGCGGGCCACCCCGGCGAGGCCGAGGCGGTTGATCGTCCGCTCGGCGGCGGCGCGGTCCTCCCGCGAATAGGGGCGCAGCAGGTTGTGGCGGCCGAGCCGGCCCATCAGCACCATGTCCGAGATCCGCAGCGGGAAATCGCGGTCGAAGGTCGAGAACTGCGGCACGTAGCCGAGCCGGCCGCGCGGGTCCTTCCCCGAGGGGAGGTTGTAGACCACCTGGCCGGACCAGGGATTCACCAGCCCCAGGATCGCCTTCAGCAGCGTCGTCTTGCCGCCGCCGTTCGGGCCGATGACGGCCAGGAAGTCGCGCGCCCCGATCTCCAGGGAGACATGGTCCAGCACCACCTCGCGGCCGTAGCCGAAGGTGACGTCGCGGATCTCGACCAGCGGCTTGTTCAGGTCAGCCATGGGGGAGCGCCTCCTGGAGCTCTCTCGCGACCCGGCGGAGATTGCCGAGCCAGTCCGGGTCCTGCGGATCGGCGATCAGCACCCCGCCGTGGACGGCCTCGGCGATCACCTGCGCGCTCTTGCGGGGGAAGCCGGCCTGGACGAAGACGACCTGGATCCGCTCCCGCCGCGCCCGCTCGATGAGCTGGATCAGCCGCTGGGCGCTCGGCTCCTTCCCCTCGGCCTCGATCGCCACCTGCTGGAGGCCGTACTCGCGGGCGAAGTACCCCCAGGTGGGGTGATAGACCATGAACCGGCTCCCTTCCGCGCCCGCCAGCCGCGTCCGGATCTCGCGGTCGAGCCCGGCGATCTCCGCCTCGAAGCTCAGCAGGTTCGCCCGGTACTCGGCGGCGTGGGCGGGATCGATCCCCGCCAGCGCGGCGGCGATGTTGCGGGCGGCGACCGCCACGCTGTCCGGCGCTACCCAGACGTGCGGGTCCCCCTCCGCATGGCTGTGACCGTGTTCCTCCCCCTCTCCCTCCCCGGCCAGCAGCCGCATGCCGCGCGACATGTCCACCACCTGGATCCTGGGCAGAGCCCTGAGGACGGGCGCGAGCTGGATCCGCTCGAACTCGAACGCCGGATGCCCCACCGCCACGTAGAGCCGCGCCCGGCTGAGCGCCGCCACCTGCCGCGGGGTGAGCGGGTAGTCGACGTGGGAGTAGCCGGGCGGGATCATCACGTCCACCCGCACCCGCTCGCCGCCGATCCGCTCGACGAAATACGCCTGCGGCGGCACGCTCACGGCGACGCGGATGCGGGCGTCGTCCGCGGCGGCCGGGGGGAGGACAGGGCGGCAGGCGGCTAGGAGGAGGAGGGCAAGGACGGCGAGGAGCCTCGGAGACGCCCCACGGGGCGTCTCTACATCATTGGCATTGAAAAACGATGTTCCGATCCGAGAACAGGGTGCCCCTTCCAATGTAGAGACGCCCCGTGGGGCGTCTCCGCCCACCATGCCCCCGCCCCTCACGCCGAGCACGCCGCGCACCGCCCGTAGAGCACGACCTCGTGGGATTCCAAAGAGAAGCCCGCAGGCGTCAGACTCCGCAGCCCCTCCGGACACCCCTCGAGCTCATAGACGCGGTCGCACGCCCGGCAGTGGAAATGATGATGATGCCGCTTGCCGTGGGTCTCGTACCGCGGCGGCTCCCCCGGCAGCTCGACCTGGGTGAGCGCCCCCTCCTCGACCAGGGCCTTCAACGTGCGGTAGACGGTGGCGATGCCCAGCCCCGGCTGATGGGCGCGGGCGGCTTCCAGCACCTCCCGCGGGCTCAAAGGTCGCCCCGCCTCGTCGATGGCCCGGCGGATCGCCTGGCGTTGTCTGGTATCCCGCTGCATGGCTCCAAAATGATAATGCAATCTCAACAAGCGGCGCAACCGCTCCCACTCCTATAATCGCCTCCATGACGACAACGACACCACAGCAACGCATCGAGGCCGAGGTGAAGGCCGCCATGAAATCCGGGGAGAAGGAGAAGCTCTCCACCCTGCGGATGCTCCTGACCGAGATCAAGAACGAGCGCATCCGCCGCGGCAACGACGTGGACGAGGACGGCTTCGTCTCGCTGGTCCGCAAGGCGATCAAGCAGCGCGAGGATTCCATCACGCAGTACCGGGCGGGAGGGCGCGAGGAGCTGGCCGCCAAGGAGCAGTCCGAGCTCGCGACGCTCAACGCCTACCTGCCGGCGCAGGTGGACGAGGGGCAGATCCGCGCCGCCATCGAGGAGATCGTGGCCGAGAAGGGGCTCTCCGGACCGGCCGCCATGGGGCCGATCATGAAAGGGGTGATGGCCCGCTTCGGCACCAGCGCCGACGGCGCCACCATCAACCGCATCGCCCGCGAGGTGCTGGCGAAGAACGCGGGATAGCCGCGCAGCGCGATGCGAAGAGTCATCGTCGGCACCGCCGGACATATCGATCACGGCAAGACCAGCCTCGTGCTGGCCCTGACCGGGATCGACTGCGACCGCTGGGCGGAGGAGAAGGCGCGCGGCATCACCATCGACATCGGGTTCGCCCACCTGACCGCGGGGGACCTCCAGCTCGGCTTCGTCGACGTGCCCGGGCACGAGCGGTTCCTGCACAACGCGCTCGCCGGTCTCGGGGGGATCCGGATCCTGCTGCTGGTGGTGGCCGCGGACGAGGGGGTGAAGCCGCAGACCCGGGAGCATCTCGCCGTCTGCTCGCTGCTCGGCATCCCGGCCGCGCTGGTGGCGCTGACCAAGGTGGACCTCGTCTCCCCCGACCTCCTGGAGCTCGCCCAGCTCGAGGTCGAGGAGCTGCTCGCCCCCACCCCCTTCGCCGGCGCCGCCGTCCTGCCGGTCTCCAGCACCACCGGCCAGGGAATCCCCGAGCTCGAGGCGGCGCTGCTCGATCTGGCGGCGAAAAACGCGATGCCGGAGGAGCCAGACCGGCCGGCGCGCCTGCCGGTCGACCGCGCCTTCCATCTCAAGGGGCTCGGCGTGGTGGTGACCGGGACGCTCGGGAGCGGCGCCATCCGGACGGGGGACACCCTGGAGATCCTGCCCAGGAAGGAGCGGGTGCGCGTGCGCAGCGTCCAGGTCCACGGCCAGCCGCGCGAGCAGGCGGAGGCCGGAGAGCGCACCTCCCTCCAGTTGACCGGCATCGCCCTGGAGGATCTCGCCCGCGGCATGCAGCTCGGCGCGCCGGAGGCGTTCGAGGCGACCACCAGCCTGCTCGCCCGCTTCACGCTGCTGCCGGACGCCCCGGCGCCGGTGCGCGGCTTCGTCCCCGTGCGGCTCCATCTCTACGCCAGCGAGGTGCTCGGGCGCATGCGCCCCTTGAATCCCGAAGGTTTGGCGCCGGGGGAGACCGGGCCGGTCGAGATCCGCCTGCAGGCGCCGGTCTCGGCGTTGCGGGGGGACCGCTTCATCCTCCGCCGCCCCTCGCCCCCCGCGACCCTCGGCGGCGGCGAGATCCTCGATCCGCGCTGGCGGCGCCACCGCGGCACCATCCTCCAGCAGGCGCTGACCGCGCTCCAGAAGGACCTCCACGCCGCCCTCCCCTTCTGGGTGCAGGAGGCGGGAGAGCGCGGCGTCGAGGCGGCCGAGCTGGCCCGCCGCCTGGGAGTGCCGCCGGCGCAGGTGGCTAAGCGGCTGGCGGCGCTCGCCCGCGACCAGAAGCTGATCGAGGTCCCCGAGGAGCATGGGCGGGCCCGGCGCTGGATCGCCCCCGCCGCCGTGCAGCGGGTCACCGAGCGCGCCCGCCGGGTGCTCAAGGAGCACTTCCAGAAGGATCGCCTGGCGGAGTCGATCTCCAAGGCCGAGGCGGTGCGCCGCATCCTGCGCGGCCGCGGGGCGGAGCTGGCGGACGTCTACCTCGGCTGGCTCACGGCGCAGAAGGTGCTCACGGTGCAGGGGGATCAGGTGACCCTGCCCGGCCGCAGCGCCCAGCTCACCCCGGAGGAGTCGAAACTCTCCGTGGCCGTGCTCGAGCGCTACGAGAAGGCGGGGCTCGCGGCGCCGTCGCCCGGCGAGGTGGCGCTGGCGCTCGGCGCCAAGCCGCAGATCCTGGAGGGGGTCATCCGCCATCTGGTGGCCCGCGGCCAGATGGTCAAGCTGCCGAGCGGCCTGCTGCTCGCCGCCTCGGCGCTGAACGGCCTCCGCAGCGACCTGCTCGCCACCTCCTGGGACCGCTTTTCGGTGTCCGACTTCAAGGACCGTTTCGGGCTCACCCGCAAGTGGGCCATTCCGCTCCTCGAGCATCTCGACTCGACCGGAGCCACGCGCCGCATGGGGGACGACCGGATGATCGTGCGGCCGAGCGCCTCATAATTTCTTGCCTTCAAGGAGGGCCGATGCAACACCCGTTGCAGTACCCGCTCACCCTCAACTTCAAGATCGCGGCCCTGGCGCCGCAGATCTCGGTGACCGACGCCTCCGGGCGCGAGATCCTCTACGTGCGGCAGAAGCTGATGAAGCTGCGCGACAAGATCCACGTCTTCGCGGACAGCTCGCAGAGCCAGGAGCTCTACGAGATCAACGCCGACCGCATCCTCGACTGGTCCGCCCGCTTCGTCTTCACCGACTCCCAGGGGCGCACCGTCGGCGCCGTCCAGCGGCAGGGCACCCGCTCGATCTGGAAGGCCACCTACGACATCCAGGATGCCGCGGGGAGAGGCATCTACACCATCGTCGAGGAGCAGCCCTGGCTCAAGGTGATCGACTACTTCGTCGAGGAGATCCCCTTCGTGGGCATCTTCAGCGGCTATCTGTTCAGCCCCACCTACGGCGTCCAGAGCCCCGCCACCGGCCAGACCGCCCTGCGCATCACCAAGCGGCGGACGTTCCTCTCCAAGACCTTCGTGATCGACAACCTGGCGGGGATGCTGCCGGAGTCCGAGGAGATCGCGACCCTGCTCGGCATCATGATCATGGTCCTCCACGAGCGCCGGCGCGAATAGGAGCACGGATTGCGAGCCCATCTCTCCGACGCCGAGCTGCTCGCCCGCCTGGTCGGCTTCGACTCGACCAGCCGCAACAGCAACCTGCCGATCGCAGACTTCCTCTGCGACTACCTCGACCGCCCCGGCGTGCGGATCGCCAGGAATCTCTCGCCCGACGGCACGAAAACCAACGTGATCGCCTGGCTGGGGCCCGAGCCGGAAGGGGATCGCAAAGGGCTCGTCCTCTCGGGGCACATGGACGTCGTCCCCGCCGACGAGGAGGGGTGGCGGCACGACCCCTTCGCGCTGGCGGACGAGGGGGACCGCTGGGTGGGCCGCGGCTCCTGCGACATGAAAGGGTTCCTGGCCCTGGCCGCCAACCTCGCGGTCGAAGCGCAACCAGAGCGCTGGCGGGCGCCGCTCGCCCTCGTCTTCACCTACGACGAGGAGGTCGGTACCCTGGGGGCGAAGCGGCTGCTCGACAGCTTCCCGGCGGCGGAGCGGCTGCCGCGGAGCGCGATCATCGGCGAGCCCACCTCGCTGCGCGTGGCGCGGACGCACAAGGGGCACGCCAAGCTGCGGGTGACCCTCCACGGAGTCTCCGCCCACAGCGGCTACCCCCACCTCGGCTCCAACGCCATCGAGCCGGCCGGACGGGTGATCGTGGCGCTCGCCGCTCTCCGCCGGGAGCTGGAGGCGGAGGCCCCGCCCAACCGCGAGCTCTTCCCGGAGGTTCCCTACGTGCCGCTCAACGTCGGCACGGTCCACGGCGGTTCCGCGATCAACGTGGTGCCCGACCGCTGCGCCGTCGAGGTGGGGTTCCGGCCGCTGCCGGGCGTCACCTCCGAGGAGCTGATCGAGCGGGTGAGCCGCGCCGCCCGCGCCGCCGCGGCCCCGTTCGAGCCGGCCATCGAGCTGCTCTCGGACAGCCCGCCGATGCTGCTCGACGAGGCCTCCCCCATCCACCGCCATCTCTGCGGTCTGGTCGGCCAGAGCGCCGGAGCGAGCGTCTCCTTCGCCACCGACGCCGGCTGGCTGCAGCGGCTGGGGATGGACTGCGCCATCTTCGGTCCCGGCTCGATCGAGGTGGCCCACAAGCCGAACGAGTTCCTGCCGAAGGACGAATTCGCCGCCGCCCGTGGTCTGCTGGAGCGAACGGTCCGGCACTTTTGCGAGGAGGGAGCATGAAGATCCTCGAAGCCGATCTCACCTGGACCGGCGGCCGCTTCGAATCCGGCATCCAGATCGCCATCGGCGAGGACGGCCGCATCGCGGAGGTCGGAGCCCTCGGCCGCGCGCCCGACCGGCGGCTGACCGGCCGTGCCCTCCTGCCCGGCATGGTGAGCGCCCACTCGCACGCCTTCCAGCGGGGCCTGCGGGGTCGCGGCGAGACCTTCCCCGCGGGGGCCGGCAACTTCTGGACCTGGCGCGAGGCGATGTACGCCCTGGTCGGTCGCCTGGACGCGGACGAGCTGCGGGCGCTCTCCCTCCAGACCTTCCGCGAGATGCGGGCGGCGGGCATCACCACCGTCGGCGAGTTCCACTACGTCCACCATCGCGATCCGGACGCCCACGACTACGCCTTCGACGAGGTGGTGCTCGCCGCCGCAGCCACCGCCGGCATCCGCGTCGCCTTTATCCAGTCCTACTACCACACGGGCGCCGTGGGCCAGCCGCTCGAAGGAGCGCAGCGCCGCTTCAGCACGCCGTCTCCACAGATCTACTGGGAGCAGATGGACCGGCTGGCCGCGCGCCTCGATCCCCGGCGCGAGAGCCTCGCCGCCTCGGTCCACAGCCTGCGCGCCGGCAGCATCGAGGACATCGCTGCGATCTACGAAGAGGCCCGCCGGCGCGACCTCCCCTTCCACATCCACGTCGAGGAGCAGGAGCGGGAGATCGAGGAGGTCATCGCCTACTACGGCCGCCGTCCCATGGCGCTGCTCCTGGAGACCCTCGGCACGGCGACCGACCTCACCGCCGTCCACTGCACCCACACCGACGCCGAGGAGATGGACCGCTTCCTCTCCGCGGGGGGCACCGTCTGCCTCTGCCCGATGACCGAGGGGAACCTGGGCGACGGCATCGCGACCGTCGCGCGGAAGCACCCCCGAAGCGGCGCCTTCTGCCTGGGGAGCGACTCCAACGCCCGCATCTCCCCCATCGAGGAGATGCGCTGGCTGGAGTACGTCCAGCGCCTCGCCACCGAGAACCGCGGCATTCTGCGAAACGAAGAGGGGAACGTCGCCACCGTCCTCCTGGAAGCGGCGACCGCCGGCGGAGCCAGGGCCCTCGGCGTCGAAGCCGGCCGCATCGAAACAGGCCTCTGGGCCGACTTCGCGGCGATCGACCTCGAATCACCCCTGATCGCGGGGTGGACGCCGGAAACCCTGCTCGAATCGGTGATCTTCGGCGCCACTGAAGAGGTGGTAGCGGCGACCTGCGTGGGCGGGGAGTGGGTGGAACACCGGGCCTCGGTTCTTTCGTAGGGGAGGGGCTTGTCCCCTCCCGCGCCCTGAAAGGGCGAAATTTGATTAGCTTGGTGCTTTAGCGCCAGGTTGGGCAGTCCCACCCCTTATATCTGCCCCGAGGGGGGCGGTGCTTTTCATCAACGATTCCTCGCTACAGGAACGTTGGGCTCCGCCCCTTCAGCTTCGGCAGCTCGGCTGCGCGAGCAGATAGTGGCGAGGAAGCGGCTTTTTCCTCCCCCTTCAGGGGGAGGTCAGGAGGGGGCTCGCCCCAGACAAGGAGCGGTCCCGCGGACTCCGCGAAGCCCCCCTCCTAGCCTCCCCCCGTTCCGGGTGGAGGAAAAAGCCGGACCTCAAGCCAAATGGCTCCACCGGGTGAACCCACCGTCGTGAGCCCGAAGGTGCGGCAAACGTGCGGTGACGGTGTCCTGGGAGCCATGCGGTAAGAAAACTGAGAACAGGGACGTAAGGGACCGCAGGGACGCCAAGGACAGGAAAAATCCTGGCATCTTTCTTTTTATCTCTGATGTCCCTGCAGTCCCTTGCGTCCCTTGCCCGGCTTTTTCTGCCGCATTCTTCATAGGATAATCACCCCATGTGCGGACGCTACACCCTGACCTCCTCGGGCGAGGAGCTCGCCCTCCTCTTCGATCTGCCGGAGCTGCCCCTGCTGCCGCCCCGCTACAACATGGCGCCCACGCAGGGGGCGGCGGTGGTGCGCGTCCCGGAGCCGGGCGCGCCGCGGCGGCTGGACATGCTGAAGTGGGGCCTGATCCCCTACTGGGCCAAGGAGGCGAGCATCGGCAACCGGATGATCAACGCCCGCGCCGAGAGCGTGGCCGAGAAGCCCGCCTACCGCTTCAGCTTCAAGAAGAAACGCTGCCTGGTGGCGACCGACGGCTTCTACGAGTGGAAGAAGGAGGGGAAGGCCAAGCAGCCCTTCCTGATCCGCCGCGAGGACGGGAAGCCTTTCGCCTTCGCCGGCCTCTGGTCCACCTGGAAGGACGCCGAGCATGGCGGCCAGACGGTCGAGACCTTCACCATCCTCACCACGGACGCCAACGACCTGCTCCGCCCCCTCCACGACCGCATGCCGGTCATCGTCGATCCGGAGAACTTCGATCTCTGGCTCGATCCGAAGATGGAGGACGCCGCGATGCTCCAGCCGCTCCTGGTCCCCCACGCGGTGGACGGCTTCCATGCCTACCCCGTCAGCCGGACGGTCAACAGCCCGGCGAACGACGTCGCGAGCTGTATCGAGCCGCTGGTGCAGGACTAGCCGGTCGCTGAGCCGCCGGCGAATGGCGTGAAATCCGTTTTTCGGGGCTCGCCGGGACCGGCGAGCTATCCGCCGGCTCCGGCGAGCCATCCGCCGGCTCCGGCGAGTCGTCCGCCGGCTCCGGCGAGTCATCCGCCGGCTCCGGCGAGTCATCCGCCGGCTCCGGCGAGTCATCCGCCGGCTCCGGCGAGTCATCCGCCGGCTCCGGCGAGTCATCCGCC
>Ga0070665_100001477_pt1 | contig 27518 bp, 18 predicted proteins | sample KBSS13metaG_FD_65862 | JGI IMG/M metagenome (GOLD analysis project Ga0070665, IMG submission 65862) | Switchgrass rhizosphere microbial communities from Kellogg Biological Station, Michigan, USA - KBS S1-3 metaG | ecosystem: Host-associated > Plants > Roots > Rhizosphere > Soil ... | reverse complement strand
TGAACAGACATAAGACGCCGGCCACACAAAAGGGCAAGCGGGGATTGATGTCACTCAATACGCCCCCAATCGCAGGGCCTAAAATAAATCCGACTCCAAGCCCTGCATTAATCGCTCCAAAGCCGGCGGCGCGCTTTGCAGGTATTGTTAAGTCCGCCATGTAGGACATCGCCGTGGGAACGCTAGAGGCCGTAACCGCTGAAATGATCCGTCCCAGATAAAGCCATCCCAGGGCAGGTGCCCAGGCGAGAAAAAGACAGTCTAGACCTAATCCCACATTGGAAAGCAGAATGATTGGCTTTCGTCCGAATTGGTCTGAGAGCGCTCCCAAGAGGGGGGAAAAAACTAACTGCGCGATGACAAATAAAATTCCAAAAAAGCCCAGCGTCTGCGCTGCCACCGCGATATTTCCATGGGTAAATTTAGTGATGAGGCTGGGGATTACCGGCAAGATCATGCCTACGGCCAACATATCCACCGTTACGGTTAAAATAATAAATAGCGTTGCAGCGCGTGGCTTCTTAAGATCGCTAGGCTCCAAAACGGTCATTCCAATGGAGCATAAAAACAGAGGATACTCATCGTCACCAATGTAACAGCTAGCCCATCACGATTCAATAGTAAATACGGCCAATTCCTTCCTGTAGGGCTGTTTACGCAGAGTTAACCTACCCGCCATTTGTGCGTAACGTGCATGGGGTATAAATTTTAAGACGGATTAATCGCCACACACTAACGGAGGACGCAAAATGAGCATAAAGGATTTATTTCTAGGCGCCGCTGTCATTTCAATGGTTTTAATGGCTCAAGGCATTGTCCGAGCCGATGATTATAGTTGTACCCAGCAAGTCTGCACGGAAACCGAAGAATGCACGCCAGGTGGGATTGATGGAGAGTTCGACGTGGCTGGCACTTGCGAAATGGTCCAAATTTGCACTGACGTGCCGGCATGCTGCTATCCTGGGTCCGACAATCAGACCGAGAGCGCCAACGGCATCGCCTGGTAATATAAAAACTTCCGAATAACGCACCACCCAAGGAAACGCTTCGGCCGGCTATGACTTTTAATGCCGCCGAAGCGTTTTTTGCGTTATTTTTTTAGCGGCAGTTCTTCTTGGCCTTCATCGTCGTTGTCGTCTTCTTTGGCTAGCGGAGTGATCGCGGCTAATTTGTCGTCTTGTTCTTGACGGACGAGCCGGACCCCTTGCGCGTTGCGACCGATGACAGAGACTTCTTTGGCGGGCAGACGAATGCTCATGCCTTTTTCGGTCATCAACATGACATCGTCTTCATCGTTGGCTTTGATTAAGCCCACTACAGGACCATTGCGGTCCGAGGTCTTAATATTGATCACGCCTGAACCGCCGCGCGATTGCAAGCGGTACTCAGCCACTTCCGTGCGCTTACCGAAACCGTTTTCCGTTCCGATCAGAATAATGTCTTTGGGGCCCACCGCCTCCATACCCACCACGCGGTCCCCCTTTTCTAATTTAATACCACGTACGCCCATGCCGGCGCGGCCGATGGGGCGCACATCTTCTTCTTCAAAACGAATGGCGGAGCCTTCGCGCGTGCCTAAAATAATGTGCGATTTACCATCGGTATGCTTTACGCCGATTAAACTATCGTCATCATCTAATTTAATGGCGATGATGCCGCCGCGGCGCGGGTTAGCGAATTCAGACAAGGGCGTTTTTTTCACGGTGCCATGCATAGTGCCCATAAACAAATAGGTGTCTTCGCCCTCTTTGCCTTCAAAAGTTCGCACAGGAATCGCCGCGCTAATTTTCTCATCCTGGTTTGAGAGCTGGATAAAGTTGGCAACGGATTTTCCTTTAGCGGCGCGGCCGGCTTCGGGAATTTCAAACACGCGCGTCCAATAGACGCGTCCCTTATTAGTAAAGAGCAAGAGATACGCATGCGTATTCGTCACAAAAAGCTGCTCGACAAAATCCTCTTCGCGCGTCGTCATGCCCGTCACGCCTTTGCCCCCGCGTTTCTGCGAACGGTAAGCGGTCACAGGCAAGCGCTTCACATAACCGGCATGCGAGAACGTCACTACCACATCTTCTTCCGCGACTAAATCTTCAATCGCCAACTCTTCCGCGGCGGCGGTGATCTTGGTGCGGCGTTCATCGCCATATTTTTCTTTAAGCTCGGCCAGTTCTTTCTTAATAATGTCCAGCACTTTACGTGGATCGGCCAGAATGCCTTTTAAGCGCGCAATGGTCTTTAAGAGCTCTTCATATTCATCTTCGATCTTTTTGCGTTCTAGGCCGGTCAGCTGCTGTAAGCGCATGTCTAAAATGGCCTGCGCCTGAATGCGCGACAAATTGAAATTTTCAATTAAACGCACGCGCGCGGTGTCCGTATCTTTGGACTCGCGGATCGTTTTAATAATTTTATCGAGATGATCGAGGGCAATCTTCAACCCTTCCAAGATATGGGCGCGGGCTTCGGCTTTTGCTAATTCAAACCGTGTACGACGAATCACGACTTCGCGGCGATGTTCCACGTAATACTTCAGCATCTCGCGCATCGGCAGCACGCGCGGCTTGCCATTCACCAAGGCCAACATGATGACACCAAACGACGTCTGCATGCTGGTATGTTTAAACAGCTGATTTAAAATGATTTGCGGGTTGCCTTCGCGCTTGAGTTCGATCACAATACGAATTCCATCGCGATCGGATTCATCCCGAATATCGGAAATTCCTTCGATCTTCTTATCGCGCACTAAATCGGCCATCGTTTCTAACAGCGACGTTTTATTTACCTGGTAGGGAATTTCATTAACGATAATCGCCTGACGGTTGCCGCGGATCTCTTCAATATCAGTTTTGGAGCGAATCATGACAGACCCGCGTCCCGTTTCGAAATAATCCTTAATGCCTTGGCGGCCCATGATAAAGCCGGCGGTGGGAAAATCCGGGCCTTTCATGATCTTTAAAATTTCGCCGGTCGTCAGTTGCGGATTTTCAATATAGGCTTCGATCGCTTCACAGACTTCCGTTAAATTGTGCGGCGGCATGTTGGTGGCCATGCCCACGGCAATACCCGAGGAACCATTGACGAGTAAATTAGGAAGTTTCGCCGGTAAAACCAGTGGTTCAATCATCGATCCGTCGTAGTTCGGTCCAAAATCGACGGTTTCTTTATCGATATCGCCTAAGACTTCATCGGCAATGGCGCCCAAGCGGACTTCGGTGTAGCGCATGGCGGCGGCCGAATCGCCGTCGATCGAGCCAAAGTTGCCTTGGCCATCAACCATCGGGTAACGCAGAGAAAATTCTTGAACCATGCGTACCATGGCGTCATAGACGGCGGTATCGCCATGCGGATGGAACTTACCGAGCACGTCTCCGACCACGCGCGCGCTTTTCTTATAGGCGGAGCGATGCGTCAAACCCATTTCTTTCATCGAAAACAAAATCCGGCGATGCACCGGCTTAAAGCCATCACGCACATCGGGCAACGCGCGGCCCACGATCACGCTCATCGCATAATCGATATAGGAATTGCGCATCTCGTCTTCGATATTGCGCGGAATAATCCGGTCGTGCGGTTCGGGTGTTAGCGGCAAGTTGGAGTCAGCCATAAAATTACCTCGTCGTCATGCCGGCGCAGGCTGGCATCCAATCTATACACTGGACCCCGATTTTTATCGGGGTGACAACCACTTTAAATATCAAGATTTTTCACGTCTAATGCATGCGCTTCAATAAAAAGCCGGCGCGGTTCCACGCGATCACCCATCAACGTGTTAAACACTTGATCGGCCTGAACCGCATCATCCACTTTCACTTGCAATAAGCGGCGCTTCTTGGGATCCATCGTCGTTTCCCACAATTGTGCGGGATTCATTTCCCCTAAACCTTTATAGCGTTGAATATAGGCGCCTTTGCGGCCCGCTTCTTTGACCGCTTCTAAAAGCTCGGGAATATCCGCCAAATCATGATCTTCACCATGCGCTTTCAAACGGTAAATGCCGGCACGCTTTTCATCCGTTGCCTTAATCGGCTCAGAAGCCACTTCAAATCCACTATCGGCCAGTTTTCCAACCAGTTGATCAATCTTGGGTAATTCCCATAAATCTTTCACATCAGAACCCATTTCTTCATCCACATCATGCAGAACGGCTTCTTCGCCATCTGTCGCCGCGTCTTTCTTGGCACGTGCACGACGCGTTTCTAAATAATCGTCTTTAAAGGCTTTCCATTCTTTTTCCGTGAAGATATAACGTGCGGAACCGTCTTCATTCTGTACGCGATAAAGCGGCAGTTGATCTTTTTTCTTAAAGGCATAGTAATCGGTGATTGAAAGCCCTTTGCGCGAGAGTTTACGCAATAGCGAATCCAACTCGGTAAACCATTTCAACGCTTGTTTGAGTTGCGCCGTCTCAATTTTTTTACCGAGCTTGCCTTTGTTTAACGCAAAAAGCTCGATGTCTTCCAAGCCTTCCGTCAATAACCATTGATCCAAAATGTCATCCGAATCCAAATACATTTCTTTCTTTTCTTTTTTAACTTTGAAAAGCGGCGGTTGAGCAATGTAAATGTAGCCCTCTTTAACTAAGGGGGTCATCTGGCGGAAGAAAAACGTGAGCAACAGGGTGCGAATGTGCGCGCCATCCACATCGGCATCGGTCATGATGATGATGCGCTTATAGCGTGCCTTCTCGAGTTTAAAATCTTCTTCGCCGATGCCGGTGCCGATCGCGGTAATCATCGTGCGAATTTCCTCGTTCGACAGCACTTTGGTTAAGCGTGATTTTTCTACGTTAATAATTTTTCCCCGCAAAGGAAGAATCGCTTGGAAGCTACGGTCGCGGCCTTGTTTCGCACTGCCGCCGGCGGAATCGCCTTCGACAATATACAGCTCGGTCCGATCAGGATCGCGGTCGGAACAGTCCGCTAATTTTCCCGGCAGGGAGGCCGAATCTAGAGCGCCTTTGCGACGGGTCAATTCACGCGCTTTACGCGCGGCTTCGCGGGCCTCGGCGGCGACCATCATCTTCTCGCAAATTTTTCCGGCGACTCCCGGATGCTCTTCTAAAAAGGCGCTTAACGCTTCGCCGGCCACCGTTTTGACCATACCCTCCACTTCGCTATTGCCCAGCTTGCCTTTGGTTTGTCCTTCAAAAACAGGATTGGCTAATTTCACCGAAATAACCGAGCATAAACCTTCACGCGCGTCTTCGCCCGTCACATTAAGATTTTTGCCTTTTAAGAAATCTCTTTTGCGGATGTAGTCGTTTAAGACGCGGGTGAGGGCGCTTCGGAATCCGGTTAAATGCGTGCCACCGTCTACGGTATTAATATTGTTGACGAAAGAAAAAATGTTTTCGTTATAGCTGTCGTTATATTGGACGGCGGCTTCCACCACCATGCCTTCGCGTTCTTTTTTGAAATACACCGGTTCAGGATAAAGCACGGATTTATTCGCGTTCAAATATTTAACAAACGAGATAATACCGCCGTCGTATTTGAAATGGTGTTCTTTATCATCGCGTTCATCGACGATAGTGATATTGGTTCCCGGATTTAAAAAGGCCAATTCACGCAGGCGCGTGGATAGCACATCAAAAGAAAGAGTGATATCGGAAAAAATTTGCTGATCCGGTTTAAACGTGATTTTTGTTCCATGCTCATCGGTTGTGCCTTTGGCTTTTACATTGGCTTGTGGTTTACCGCGTTCATAACGTTGGGACCAGACCTTGCCTTGCCGCGAGACTTCGACTTCTAGCCATTCTGATAACGCATTGGTAACGGAAATGCCGACGCCATGGAGCCCACCGGAAAACTGATAATTTTCTTTATCAAACTTGCCGCCGGCATGCAGTACCGTCAACACAATTTCTAAAGCGGATTTACCTTTTAACTTTGGATTATCAATATCATGTTTGGGATCAACAGGAATACCACGGCCATCATCTTTAACCGTAATTGAACCATCGGTATGAATGGTGACATCCACGGTTGTGGCATGGCCGCCCAATACTTCATCGATCGAATTATCGACAGCTTCCCACACCAAATGATGGAGACCGGCAGAGCCCGTGCCGCCCACATACATTCCGGGGCGTTGACGAACGGGTTCTAAGCCTTCTAAGACCGTAATTTTTGAAGCGTCGTATGTTTTTTCTGTGGCTTTAGTGGCCATCCGTTATCCTCACGGTCATCTGTTCAATCCAAGGTTTTAAAAAATGTTTATTTAAACGGCGCATTAATTCTCTTTTTCTTAAGGCAATTTCCTGCATCGCTACCGACGATACAGCCTCTACAATTAAATTCGCTCCATCAATCGCCGCCAAGCGCACCATACCACCCAACGACCCAATCTCCGAATCCCAGGCGCGCTCCAACACCGATAATTCGGTCGAGAGTTTAAGCTGACGTGTTAAGCTTTCGATATCCGAACGTGCAGGCGCTAACGCCATCGGGTTTAGGCGCGCATCGGCATGATCACCGCAATACTCTGATCATCGCCAATCGGTTTAATAACACCAGGATTTAAAGCGGTTGAAAACTCCATCACAACTTGTCCGGATTCAATATTTTTCAACACATCCTGAACAAAAAAAGGATTAAACGCAATTTCCAATGAGACGCCATCATACTCTACAGGCAATTCATCTTCGACTTCCACACGCCCTTGAGCAGTTCCAATCGCGCGCAAACGCCCTTTATCCAATATAAATTTAACGGCGCCGCCGCGATCGCCAGAGCCTAAAGCCGCACGCTGCGTCATCGTTAATAAATCTTTCGTCGCCATCTGAATATGGATCGTGGATGTTTTAGGAATCACTTGTTCGTAATTTGGAAAATGGCCTTCAATTAAGCGCGAGATAATAACCGTATCTCCCACTTTGAAAGCCACTTGATTTTCTGTCACGCTAATAGAAACCTGCTCCACGCCGACGCCCTCAGCGCCCAACAATCGCTCCACTTCCCGCACCGCTTTGGAAGGAATAATCACCTGCGCACTATTTTTCTTATCGGCAATTTCACGCGCAATATAAGCCAATCGGCGCCCGTCAGTAGCCACCATTTTTACGCTGCCTTTATCCAAAATAAAATAAAGCCCATTCAAAATATAACGCGTTTCATCCGTGGACATTGAATAGGAACTTTTCCGAATCATCTCGCGCAAGACTTTCGATTCCAATACGATCGCATTCTGTTCCGGAAACTCCGGCAACACCGGGAAATCCTCTTTCGGAAGTCCCAACAACACGCAACGCGCTTTACCGCAACGAATTTCAATCTTCGTGGACTCTTCGGCCTTAATTGAAATTTCTTTATCGGGAAGTGTACGCACAAAATCACTAAAGGTTTTTGCCGGCACCGTTAAAGCACCTTCTTTAACAATTTCCGCCTTAATCAAGCAGCGCACACCAACTTCTAAATCTGTGGAAGCCAGTTTTAATTGATTGGTTTTTGTTTCCAATAAAATATTGGATAAAACAGGGAGTGTGTTTTTTGTAGAGACTGCCGATTGAACAGTCTGAATACCTTTAATTAATTCACTTTTGGAACAAACGATTTGCATGATATCCCTGTTTTCCCAAGCCCTTATATCTTCTCTATATTATTAAAAACTAGTCGTAGACGTCGTAGAGCCTTGTATAAAGCGCATAACTCATCAGCCCGCAACAAAACCTTTGAATCTTAAGCTTTTAAACCTATTCCTACATTCAGAACAACCTCGGGATAACTGCGCTTACTTATCCCCAACATCCACATTCAAGAGGCTTATCCCCATTTAAAAAAAGTTATCCCTGCTTTGTCCCGGAGCGAACGTCTTGCATAATTTTATTCACCAGCGCCGTAAAAAAGGGATCTGTTTCTAAACGCTGCTTAATTTTTTGGCAGGCATGCATGACTGTTGTATGGTCCTTGCCGCCAAAGGCATCTCCGATTTGCGTGGTCGATTGATCGGTCAAGGTCCGCGTTAAATACATAGCAATTTGACGCGGGAAAGCAATGGCATCGGTGCGGCGTTTGGATTTCATGTCATGCACATCCATGTGGTAATGACGTGCCACGGTTTCTTGGATTTTCTCCACCGAAACAGGCGCTGCGGCCTCTTCTTTGGCCATCACGTCGCGTAACACTTGAGTCGCTGAATCCATGGTTAAGGGCACGCCCGTGAGCGACGCATGCGCCACGACGCGAATGAGCGAGCCTTCGAGTTCGCGAATGTTGGAACGCACATGCGTAGCGATAAAGAGAATAACATCGTCAGGAACAAAAAGATTTTCCGCTTCGGCTTTTTTACGCAAAATGGCAATGCGCGTTTCTAGCTCGGGCGCTTGTACGTCGGCAATCACGCCCCATTCAAAACGCGTAATCAGACGTTCTTGGAGAGTAGGAATTTCTTTGGGTGGACGATCGCTGCAAATAATGATTTGTTTACGCGAATCATAAAGCGAATTAAACGTATAAAAGAATTCTTCCTGGGAGCTTTCTTTGTTGACGAAGAATTGAATGTCGTCGATCAGTAAACAATCCAAGTTTCGATAGCGCTGACGAAATTGCGGCATCTTTTCATAACGCAACGAATCAATGAACTCATTAATAAATTTTTCCGACGTTGTATATACCACTCGCGCTTGTGGGTTCACCTTCAACATATGATTGCCGATGGCATGCATCAAATGGGTTTTACCTAATCCCACGCCGCCATAAAGAAAAAGCGGATTGTAGGCCTTGCCTGGATCCTTAGAGACGGCTTGAGACGCCGCTTGGGCAAAGCGGTTGGAATGACCTATGACAAAGGAATCAAAGGTGTAGCGAGGATTTAAAAACGTTTCTTGAATCGGTGGTAAAGCGGGTGCCGCTGACGGAGGCGGGACATAGGCCGGACGCGCGGGAAAAGAAGTGGTCGTGACCTTAATCAATTCTTCAACAGGTTTAAGGATATTGTAAGTTAAGGAAAGTGGCTGCCCCGAATGTTGCAGCAGCAGTGCTTCTAAACGATTTTGATAATGTTCGCGCATCCAATCCGCGAAGAAGGCGTTGGGAATCTGGACCACGAAGCGGCTGCCCTCCAGCGCCAAGGCACGCATGGGGCGAAACCAGAGGTCATAGGACTCGGCGTCAATTTCCGGCTTTAAAACAGCAAGCACATCTTCCCACAAATCTTCAATCGTACGGTTCATCATGTTTCAATCACTCCAACAGGAAAAAGGGGGTTCTAAAATTTAAAAAGGCTTGGTGATTGTAGACGTTGGCGTGTCGCCTGTCAACTCCATTTCTCGACGGAAAATGCCCCAAGGGCGCGCAATTCGCACATAATCTTCCAAACCAATTGCCTCCGCGCGTAAATCAAAATTTAGCTGTTGACTTACGAGCCATTCTTGCAGTTGTTTTTTTGGAAATTGAGTAGCCAAAGCCAGGCTATTACCGACTGTTTTTCGGCGGTGCCCAAAGGCCGCGCGCGCGAAATCAAAAAAGGCCGGTATGTCTTCCGGGGGTAAAAGGGCGGTTTGCTTGCGGCGCATGCGAATGACGGTGGAATGCACTTCAGGTGCTGGGGCAAAAGCGGAAGGCGGAACCTGTCGTATCGCTTCGACTTCCGCAAAAAGTTGCACGGCTAAGGACAAAAGGCCAAAAGCGCGCGAGCCTTCAACAGCCCGTAACCGATCGGCCACTTCGCGTTGGACTAAAAAAACGCCGGTATCCCATCCGGGCCAGGTCAACAATTTTTCAAAAATAGGCGCGGTAATCGCATATGGCAAATTTCCTAAAACTTTAATCGGTGCTTGGGCGGCCTCGGGGAACAAGGGGGGCAAATCAAGCTTAAGAAAGTCGCGGGACACAATTTGAATGTAGGGCATGGTCGCAAAGCGCGCGACTAACTTTTGCGCCAACGTTCGGTCGAGCTCTACCGCGACAAGTTTAGCCACGCGCGCGGCTAAAGGTTCCGTCAAAATAGCTTTTCCCGGGCCAATTTCCAGCGCCACGTCCGTCTTCTTTAATTCTGCGGCTTCTAGAATCGCTTGAACGACTTGAGGGTCACGGAGAAAGTGCTGGCCTAAGGGTTGTCTCATGAAGAAGCAGAGAAATCCCAGAGCGAGAAGCAGAATAACGAGAAGCCATCCCAGAAAGCGAAAGACAGCATCTAGCTGTCTCTCGTTTTTCGATTTGGCTTCTCGGTATTCGCTTTTCGCGTTGGGGTCTGACTCTGCGCTCTCCCGCCATATTTCGCCGCGAGCAGGATCGCTTCAATCATCGGTCCGGTTTTCGCTTTCTTTTTTCCGGCAATGTCGTAAGCCGTGCCATGCGCCGGAGATGTCCTTATATAGGGAAGGCCTAAGGTGATATTCACCATGCGCTCCGAAGCAAAGACTTTTAATGGAATCATGCCTTGATCGTGATAACAAGCGAGCGCCATATCATAAGCCCCTCGCGCCATATCACGAAAGGCCGCATCCGCAGCGATAGGACCGGTTATAGCAAGGCCTTGGCGTTTGAGCGTCTTGAGCACTGGACGTAGGAGTCGGTCTTCTTCGGTGCCTAGAAGTCCGTGATCACCGGCATGCGGATTAAGGCCACAAAGAACAAGCCGCGGATTTTTCTTTTTCAAAAGATCCCGCACAAAGTTAAAGCCCAAACGCGCGGCCACGGCGATACTGTCGCGATTTAATTTTTCTGGAACTTGGGAAAGGGGAATATGGCGCGTCACTAAAAGGGCGCGTAAGTGATCGGCGACCATCAACATGCCGTATTCTTTAATTCCGCTTTGTTGGGCCAGCCATTCGGTATGACCTGGGAATCCGTAATCGGCTAAGGCAAACGATTCTTTGGAGACCGGCGCGGTCACCAAGGCTTGAGCCTGCCCGGCCTGGATCAGGGCCACGCCTTCTTGTAGCGCCGCAATAGCGGCAAGACCGGCGGCTTTAGAGGGACGACCTAGAGGAATTCGCGGGAGGCGATGGCCCACAAGAAGCGGTTCACAGACGGATAACACACGACGCGCGCGCGCCGCCGCCACCGCAATTTCCGGACCAATCCCGGCAGGGTCACCAAGCGTAATGGCGACGCGGGGTTTCACTTAAAACTATTCCAGATTGTTGATTTTGACGTCCGCTTTAGCGCGCAAGTCTTTGACGTAGGTGTCAAAACGTTTAGCGCCCCGTTGCTGATAGAGATATTCGCGCAAGTCGTCTTTAATTTCATCCAAGGCCATCGGGCTCGCGGCCTTTTTTTCTTGGACTTGGATCAAGTGATAACCGAATTCGGTCGTCACGATATCGGAGGTTTGCCCGACATTTAAAGAAGCTACAGCCTTGTCAAATTGCGGCACCATATCACCGCGTCCAAAGTAACCCAAATCGCCACCGCGGTCTTTGCTGCCGGGATCGTCGGAATATTTTTTGGCGACCGCGGCAAAGTCTTCGCCTTTTTTAAGTTTGGCCTGTGCTTCTTTAATCCGCGCTAAAGCGGCATCGCGGTCGGCTTTGGGAGCATCCGGAGCCACGCGCACCAAAATATGGCGGGCGCGCACGCGTTCACCGAAACGATGGTCTACGGCTTTGGCTAATGATTTCATTTCATCAATCTCGCTTGGTGTATGGCCTGCAGGGATGGGTTTGTCGTGCAGGATAGCATCCAGCGTGTCATACAAATCTTTGATTTCACTGTCCGACGGAGGGGGCACTTTGGATTTCACCTCTTGATCAATCAATTTGATCGTCATCAATTGATCTTGAATATGTTTGCGAAATTCTTCGTACGTCATGCCCTCTTTTTGCATTTCCTTGTTAAATTGGTCTTCATCCAAAGAACCATCTGGCTTCGTGAAACGCGAACGTACCTTTTTGACGCCGTCATCGACTTCCAGTTGGCTGACTTTAATGTTCTTGCGTTTGGCTTCGCCGACTAACAAGCGGTCATCGATCATTTGATCAAGGATCCGTTTTTTGATGTCGGCCACATGTTCGGGAGTCTGTTCCGCCGCCGGCGCAGCTTTTTTAAATTGATCAAGAATGGGAGAGGCGTTCTTTTCAAATTCCGAGAGCATGATCGGATCACCATTAACAGAGGCTAAGGTGCGATCAAGAACTTTAGCATGGACGGGACCGCACAACAGGCCCAGCGTCATCAATGTGAAGGCGGCGGGACGAAAAGAGAAAGTCATGGTTTTGGCGTCTCCTGTGCGGGTTCATTTGGCGAAACATCGGCGGAAGGCGCCACGGGTAGGCTTAATAAGGCGGCCGCGGACTCGTCAATCTTCACGCCCAGTTCCGATTCTTGTTTGGTGACCCACTGATCAAATTTTGCCCGTTCCAATTGCCGGCGAATGTCTTCTTTCACTTCGGCATAGGGCCGCGGCGGCAAATCCCGTTGACCCATCTTTTTGATGATATGAAATCCGAATTGCGTCTGAACAATGCCCGAGGTCTCACCTTTTTGCAATTTGAACGCGGCGTCTTCAAATTCTGGCACTAACGTACCATGGCGAAACGGTCCCAGACGTCCGCCTTGCGCGGCGCTCGACGGATCGCGCGAGACCTCGCGCGCCACTTTATCGAAAGACTCACCTGCTTGCAGCCGTTTCAAGCCTTGTTCGGCTTCCGGGCGGGTGTTCACTAAAATGTGGCTGGCCAAGACCTCTTGCGGATGGTCATACATGGCACGATGCGCATCATAATAGCCTTGGACTTCAGCGTCAGTAGCCGCCAGATCTTTCGAGCGCAGCTTGCGGAGATAGCTTTCGACCAGAAGCGAATCTTTATATTCGGCTAATTGGCTGGCTTGATGGTCTTTAAATTTCTCAATGGCCTTTTCATAGCTCGCGTCGCGATTGATCCCTTCTTTTTGGGCTTTCGCGAGAACTGTTTTTTCACGAATGATGAGCTGCAAATACTGTTTACGCCCTTCTTCGGTCCCCACGTAATGCTGATAAGCGGGCGGCGTGTCGCGCAAACGGTTTTGAACCTCGGTCAAGGTAATGGGAATCGATCCAACGCGCGCCACCACGGGGCCGGTTTTTTCTCGGCAACCGCCGCTCAGTAATAACGTGATGGCCGCTAAAATGGAAGAAGAAAATAGTCGTTTCATGACGGCGACTATACCAAATCCGGAATACGAAGGAATCATGTATTGCGAAGATAACACAAAACCAGTAAGTTCTATTATGGCGCTTGACCTTAGCAGTTTTAAGAAAGCAATTAGTTCTTTGGAAAATGCCCTCACTGTTTATACGGCTTCCGCCTCTTTATCACGTTCAGATCAAGAACGCGACGTGTTGCGTGCCGGGGTTATTCAAAATTTTGAATTTACTTATGAGCTCAGCTGGAAATTCATGAAGCGCTGGTTGGAAATTAATGTCTCACCCACTATAGATGGAAGCACGCGTAAAGAACTTTTTCGCATAGCAGCCGAGAATCGTTTAATCGATAAAGTGGAAGCCTGGATGCAATATCATCAGAGCCGAAACGAAACATCCCATACGTATGACACGGCCACAGCGGAAGAGATTTATACTAGCGCGGTACCCTTCTTAAAAGATGCTAAAGCGTTATTGGGTGCGCTTGAAACCGAAATGATTAATATGGGTCCCCATCAACGGCTTATGATTGAAACGATCTTGAATCATCACATTCCGAACGTTGAAGTTCGAGCTTTTGGATCGAGGGTATCCGGGAATGCCAAGCCCTATTCTGATTTAGATCTCGTGGTTCGGGGCTCAGAAAAACTTCCGTTAGCCGTTCTCTATCGTCTGCGTAATGAGTTTGAAGAATCGGATATCCCGTTTCGCATTGATATTTTAGATTGGAATCGATTATCGCCAGAATTTAAGCATGCCATCCTGTCGCATAGCGAAGTGCTTAGATAAAGATATCGCCTTATCGGCCTTCAGCTACTTCTAGGCAAAATGCAGGTGATCTATGACGGCACGGTAAAGGTCGTGGCTGATGCTTTATTTATTCACATTTACATTAACGCTTTAAATAGATTGCGTAGATAAGGCAGGGGGCCTGCGCTTTCGAAGGCGATGCGATCGACTTGGAGCGTGAAGGGCGGCCCGGGTTTGAAGCGGAGGCCGGCACGTTCGTGGGCAATCGTGATTAATGTCGTCGGCTGGATCGGCGTGTTTTGTAAAAATTGAATTTCCAGGGAAGAAGGTTTTTGGATGACGCCGGAAATCCCTAAGTCGCGCGCGGTAATACGTAAGCGCGAGACTTCCATAAGCGTTTGTCCTTCCGGCGGTAAAGGTCCAAAACGATCTTCGAGTTCGGCGCCGACGATATCTAGAGCCGCGGATGTTTCGGCAGAAACCAACTTCTTGTAAAACAAAATGCGTAGTTCCTCGCTGGGAATGTAATCGGCAGGTAAAAAAGCGTGAATCGACAAGTCGAGGCTGGGAAATTTGGGCGTTTCAGCGACGGGTTCGCCTTTTTGCCGTGAGATTTCTTCTTGCAGCAGTTGCGTGTACAGATCGAGTCCTACCGCCGCCACATGGCCGCTTTGTTGCTGCCCCAATAAATTCCCCGCGCCACGGATTTCCATGTCACGCACAGCCAAGCGATAGCCGCTACCCAAATCCGTAAATTCCCGCAACGCTTCTAAACGCGCGCGTGCATCCTGTGACAAGGGCATCGACGGCGAATAAAAAAGATAACAAAACGCCTTGGTGCGATCCCGGCCCACACGTCCGCGTAACTGATAAAGCTGCGCCAGCCCAAACTCTTCCGCTTCTTCCACGATCAATGTATTTACCGTCGGAATATCAATCCCAGATTCAATGATCGTCGTGGCCAATAAAATTTGATGTTTGCGATGTGTAAATTCCCACATGACTTTCTCAATCGCCGGGCCGGACATTTGGCCATGCACCACGGCGATCGAGACCTCCGGTAAAAGATCCTGCAGAAATTTCAACCGCGCGTTCATCGACATCACGCGGTTATGCACATAAAACACTTGTCCGTTGCGTTCCAGTTCTTGAAGCACCGCTTCTTTAACTTTTTCATCTGACATGGGACCGACAAAGGTCGTAATCGGCAACCGCCCTGTGGGCGGTGTTTCAATGATGGATAAATCGCGCAGGCCGGAAAGCGCAAAAGACAGGGTGCGCGGAATGGGTGTGGCGGTCAACGTAAGTACATCTAAATGCGCGCGCATTTTTTTCAATTGCTCTTTGTGTTTGACGCCGAAGCGATGTTCTTCGTCGATAATTAATAATCCGATATCTTTGAAATGCACATCTTTTTGAAAAAGACGGTGTGTGCCGATGACGATATCGTAAGAGCCATTCCCCAAGCCGATAATAATCTCCTCTTCTTCTTTTTTATTTTGGAAGCGTGAGAGTAAACCGATCTTGGCCGGATAATCGGCAAAGCGTTCGGTAAACGTGCGGAAATGTTGTTCAGCCAAAATGGTAGTCGGAACCAAAACCCCCACTTGTTTTCCGTCAGCCACGGCTTTCATGGCGGCCCGCATCGCGACTTCGGTTTTGCCGTAGCCCACATCGCCCAAAATCACACGATCCATGGGCCGGGAAGATTCCATGTCGCGCTTGACGTCGGCAATGGCACGCAATTGATCGGGAGTTTCTTCGTACAAGAAGGAGGCCTCAAACTCTTGTTCTAAATGCGTATCCGATGAAAAAGAGTAGCCAGGCAAAGCGGCGCGCGTGGCATGCATTTTGACCAACTCGCCCGCTAATTCCTGCACACTTTCTTTGACGCGCGCTTTGACGCGTTCCCAAGTGCCCGTATCGAGCGACGATAAGCGCGGTGAGCTGCCTTCCGAGCCTGAATATTTTTGCACCTGTTTAAAATCGTAGAGCGGCACATACAATTTATCGCCCTTGGCATATTCCAGTTTTAGAAATTCTGCTTCTTGCCCGCCGGTGCGCAAAAGTTCCAGGCCTTTATAGCGTCCGATCCCATACTGTTCATGCGCCACATAATGGCCGGGCCGAATATCATGAATTTCGCGAATCGCTTCGCCACCTTTAAATTTGGGCAGACGCAACCGGCGACGCGACCGCCCGAAGATCTCGGCGTTAGAAAGGACTAGTACACCGGTGTAGAGGGTGGAGACCACCCTCCATTCTCCATCCTGTACAAAGCCGTTGCGCAGGGGTCCCACAAGAAACTCCATGCCATCGGTGCCATGCGAGCCTAGGTGCTCTTCCAATAGTTCTTGTAAGCGGTCGCTTTCGCCGCTGTTGTGGCTAAAGAAAAAAACTTTTTTTCCATTTTTTTTCGCTTGCTTAGCCTCAAAAGCCGCGCGCGGAATTCCGCTGGCTAGGCCCGTGGTGGATTTGAAGCCTAGGTCGAGAGCGTCGGGACCGGGCAGGCCGGAGTAGTAGAGAGTGAAGCGGGGAGGGTGGAGGGTTTGTTTTGTAGCAGCGTTACCCTCTACGCTCCACGCTTCACCCTCTACCGCCGCAACGTCGTCCCAAAACCAAATCGTCCCTTGCGGCGCGTGATCACGTAACGTTCCGGCATTCTTCGTCTCGGTTTCACCCGGGCGTTTTTCTTTGACGGGTAAAAGTTTTTGTGGGGTTAAGTAGGCTTCCGAGCGTTGCGTACCGGGATGAAATTCGCGGATCGATTCTAGCGTATCGCCATCGAATAAAAAGCGCCAGGGGCGTTCGACATCGGGCGGCCAAATATCCATGACTTCTCCGCGCACAGCCATTTCGCCTTCCATTTGCACCATATCGGTCCGGGTGTAACCACTTTGTGCCAGATGATCGAGCAAATGGAGGCGGGGGTAACTGGAGCCGGGACGCATTTCGAGCGTCAATGTTTGGAGGTCTTTCGGCGATAGCGTCGGGCTATTTAACGCGCCCAGCGAGCAGATTAATACAGCGCGAGGATTTTGTTTCCATTGACCTAGCGCAGCCAGGCGACCGGCGGCATCAAATTCGGGATAAAGAAACGCGGGCAATCGATCTTTTTCTAAAAGCTGTCCGGTCCAGGCTTCAAAATCGGCTAACAATCCTTCGGCCTCCATATCGTCGCGTGTTACCACAAGGACGGCCGTGGGATAAGTCTGCGCTAACTGAACCAGAAACCAGCCTTTGCTTCCGCCGGGGAGTCCGGTCAGGGAAAGGATTTTTTCTTTTTCAAAACGCGTGCGAAACGCTTCCAAAAATTTGGGGTAAGATAAGGCGACTGACATGCATTCTAAATCTAGCAAATCACCCCTGCCTTTTTGGCGTCGTCATTCGCTCAGTTTGACAGTCTTTGGCATTCTATTGATATGGATTTTCCTTTATAGAGAAAGTGATCCCACGACGCATAGGGGTGCTTTTTATGGAAATGCCATAGCCGACTGGATGGGGGCACTGCTCATTATTTTAGTGACTAAGTTTCTGCATGAGCGTGGATCTTTAGAAAGCCGACCTTTTGAAGACTATGCCAAAACCCCGTGGACGCGTTTTTTAGTCGAGCATTCTTTAAGCTTATTTTTGACCGCGGTGTGTGTGGGGGTTGGAATATGGTTCTACCGGTCTGATCCCAATGCCAAATGGGGAACCGTCGCCGGCAATTTACTATCGCAATTCATTCAACTGCTGGGATTGGTCTTGCTGACTAAAAAGCTTTTCGAAACAAAAAGTAAATCGTAATGCCGTCACCGTTCATGCGCGCGGCCCAACTCAAAAATGCGCAGGTCGCCGCTTCGCACATGTTCCGGTGAATCGGTTCCTGCGGCGGCATAGAGATAACGTTCGGGTCGATCTTTGGGCATGGTGCAAGTAAATGTAGCCAGACCCGTAGAATCCGTCGTCGCCGTTCCTTGATCTTCCAAGCCACTCACCGGATAAAAGCAGCCAAATAAAACGTTTCGTTTGGCTACCGGTTGTCCATCACCGTTGCGAACCACGGCATGAAAAGAAAGGCGCGCGGTAGTTTCCCCTGTTGGATTCAGCGCCACGCGCATACTTTCGGGTTCGAGTGCGGCGACGAAGGAAACCTCTTTTTCCCCGACAACGGAGTCTTCCTTATCCAAAGCTTGAAAGGCCAATCGCTGACGTCGTCGCGCTAATTTCGGCAATTTAAACGAACCAATAAACCAGCCTTCATGGGAACCCTGTAAACGAATCCAGTCGCCGCCATTAAGACTGTAGCGCACGCCGATGGTTTCCGGGGATCCGTAAACGGCGATCGGCTCCGTCTGAAGCGGAGGGTAAAAATGATCGGTTTTCGGTTCTAGGACCGTGATTTGGTTGTACTCTTTCAGGTCTTGCAGGGCGCGGCGCGGAATGCCGTCCATATCTTTTTTACTATCGGTGGCAATCCCGACGATGCCGGTCCATTCCCAGGGTTCATTGTCATGCGTTTCCGCGTCCCGCGAAAAACACCAATTGTCGATCCAAGAGACGAGCGCCGCGCCTTGCGCATGACCTTGAACGACAGCGCGTAAATTGCCGATATCTTTCATGCTTTGGGCATATTCATCGAGCCCGCCCGCGCCGCCTGCCGCCGTGACGCTGGCTTGGGAGACGGAAAAACCACCGGTTTCCGTGATTAGGAGCGGCTTATTTTTACCTTGATGGTCCACCACCCATTGCACAATCCCTGCATATCCTAAAGCGTAGTTCAAGGATTTGGGCCAAAATGAAAAGGCGCTGAATGCGCCAAAATCGCTGTCGGGATCGTCTAAGAAAGCCGTCGGCCACCAGCGTTCCATGGCCACCGGCCGCGGATCCACCGTTTGGATCGTGCGTTTTAAGCGGCGAAAAAATTGCTGAGTATTATCGACGCCAGAACGCAAGATGGCGCTGGGATCGGTACGGCTTAACACCATATAGCCCAAGATATTGTCGGCCATTTTGCCCGCTTCGGCCGTCAGACGAACTTGTTCGGCAGCCGTTTCTTGGTTATGCGGATCGGCAAAATTTTGATGCGTATCCATGCGGATGCCCTGCAGAACCATGAGGCCATATTGGCGCGCTAAGGCCAGATCTTCAGGCTCCAACGGTTCCCACGTCCGGATCGTGTTAAAGTGGGCGGCTTTAATACGCGCGAAATCTTTTTCCGTCCAGTGACGATTGGTGTCGGTATAGGAAGTGCCGGGCATTTGATGGGGCCGCCATGGTCCATAGGCGATAGCGCGGACATAGAATGGTTTGTCATCGACATAAAATCGGCCTTCGCGAATATCGACGCGCGCGGCGCAGACAGGAACGGTGATCAATAAAAACAAACCCCAAAACCGGGTCATTTTTTCTCCATTAACATGGAAAAACTGGGACGCTGTCCAGGCCCGGCAAATTGGCCTTCCCAGGTGTCCAACAGGCGAAACTGTTTTTCGAACAAGGTTTGTAGCGTTTTGTTTTCCAAAAAAACACGCAACAGAAAAAGCCCGCGAGGCTTCAGGACACGCGCAATTTCTTCGACGGCTTTGGGCTGATCCATGGCTTCTAACAGATGAAAACATCCGCGGTCATTGACAAAATCCACCCAGTGATCTTCGACAGGAATGTCGCGGATGTCGCCCCATTGAAAAAAAGCAAACAGGCCATGATGCGATGCATTCTCGCGCGCCAAACGCACGGCGGTCGGACTGATATCGATGCCGATCACGTCAAACCCTTGTTGAATTAAATAGACCGCGTCATGGCCTGTTCCCGTCCCTAGATCCAACGCCTGCCATCCCGAAGGAAAAGCGCTATGCGCGCCTGGATGTTTCGGACTGGGAATGCTTCCGCTTTCTACCAATCGCACCAAATCTGGATCTGGTCCGCCGGCGTTCCAAGGCAATGTTTCCGGCACCGACCGCATATACATATCTTCCCAATCCATGCAGGCATTTTATCAGGCAGTGCGTCTTGTTACATTGTTTTTACACAAACGACACATTCACGTAACGCCGGGACGATATACCTATACTATGGCCCACGCACCGACCGACAGCACCGAAACGCTTTCAGAAGTCAACGTTATCCCGCTAGCGGATTTATCGCTAGTTCTCCTGATCATTTTGATGGTCATTAGCCCGATGGTGTCCCTAGCACTGATTAAAGTGCAGGCCGCCCAGGCCACGGCCGCGCAAACCCAACAAGAATTCACACAACCCGAGACACCACTCATTGTCAGTTATGCGCCAGGACTTTTGAAATTTAATGGGAAATCAATGACCTCGCCGTTAGATTTTGTTGAGGAATTAGATCGCGTATTGCCCTTACGCAAAGACAAATCCATTATTTTAACGGCCGCGCCGGAATTGACCCATGGCGACGTGGTATCGCTCATGGATATTATCCGCCGTCATGGCGCGGAGAGTTTAACAATGGTGAAATGGGATTCCGCGTCCCAACCCGCCGCCGCGCCGGTCCCTGGAGCCTAACCCTGATGATGCGTCAGATGTCCATCGAAGAAGCATTTTCGCCAAATCCCACGTTACCGCTGATGGCCGCGATTGGTTTTCATGCGCTTCTTTTTGTTTTAAATCCGACGATTCTGCAGCGCGGAACCGCTTTCCCCGAATTACCGCCGATGGTGATTAAAATGGCCGATGCGTTGCCCGTTATGGTTCCAGCGCCGCCGATTCCCAAACCGGAAGTCGTCAAACCGCCCAAACCAAAACCGGTGCCAAAAAAGAAAAAAGGCTTAGCACCTAAAATGCAGCCGCCCAAACCAAAACCGGTGATGGCAAAACCCAAAGTGATGCCCGTGGCGCGCCACACCTTTATTTCTAAAGTTGATTTACCTAAATTTAGACCGCGGGATACGGATGAAGTGCTCGCGGCCTCTTCCGTTCCTGGTATGGCTCCGGCAGCCAAGCAGCGCATGACGCAGGCGCCGACGCCGGCCCCGATGCTCCATGTCAAAACGCATGGCATTGCCGTGGATGAAATTCATTTTAAGTTGTCCGACCGAAGCGGACTTTCTACGCCCAGTATGCGCGCGGTTGCTATTCCCGTGGCCGAACAGCATGGCGATATTCCCGTCTTGCCGGCCTCGGTTCTGCATAATGCGCCAAAAGGAATTTCGCAAGCAGGCTATCGCTATAAACCGCAAGACGGCGTGGGCGAATTGGCCGGCATAAATAAGACCGGCTATCACGGCGTTACAAAAGCGGATCGTTATACGGAAGGCGATCTTTCCGCAACCGCGGCCTCGACCGCTAAAACGATCAAAGGAAATGGATTTGAAATCACGGGTGCCATCGGCGATCGGAAAATTTTAAGCCGCGCTATTCCGCAATATCCGGCCTGGGCCGAAGAGCAAGGCATCACGGCCTCGGTGCAAGTCTATTTCACCGTGCGCCCTGACGGTAGCATCCGTTCCAATTTACGCATCCAACGCAGTTCCGGTTATTCCGAACTCGATCAACTTGCCAAAGAAGCCCTGCTCAAATGGAAATTCTCTCCGGCCGCCGGCAACGACGAGAGCGTCTCCTGGGGCGTCATCACCTTCCGCTTTACCCTTAATTAATTTTTCATTTTAGAAATGAGCATGACGAGGTGAAGATCAGAGTGCAGTGTGGTGAGTGCGAAGGCACATTGCCGAGTTAACTCCACACTCTGAATTCGACCTCGACACGCTGCACTCTGATCTTCACCTCATCCCTCTAAAATTTTCTCTCAACCGCGGACAAGACGAATCGTCAGGGAACTTTTCTTGACCCTTGTCGTCTAGTGGGATACGATGCGATTTGTGCGATGGAGTGGATTTTTCCTGCCGGTTGTTTGTAGCGCCCTTTGGGCGACCGATCTTCAAGTCATTGCTAAAACACCCTATGGCCGGACGGAATCGGCTACCGCGGTCAGCGCCATCACAGCGACTTTTAATCAACCGATGGTTCCGCTGGATACGCCGGAAGCGATGGGACATTTTTGTCCGATTGAATTTACGCCGCCGCTCAAAGGGCGCTGCCGCTGGCAAGGCACGCAAGTCTTAAGTTTTGAACCGGAGTCGCGCCTGCCCATCGCGACGACATTCAAAGTTACGATTCCGGCCGGTACCACGTCTAAAGTGAGCGGCGCTGTTTTATCGGAAACCCAAGCCTGGGATTTTGAAACGATGCGGCCGCAAATCGCTTCCAGTAAACCGACAGACAATGACAAGTGGGTGGATTTAAAGGCGCCGATGTTTGTGTTGTTTACCTTGGACATGGATTGGAAACGCGCGGCGCCTTTCATTACCCTCGAAGGCGTTCCTTTAAATGGCGGCCCCGCGAAAAAAATCGACATCGCCTTGCGTCAAGCCAAAGCCGATGATATTAAACAGGCCTGGCCGTACGGGTTTTATGGATGGAATTATCAAATTCAACCCTCAACCGCCAATGTGCTCGTCATTAAACCGTCGCGCGCGTTAGAGCCCGATCATGTCTATCATTTAAAGTTTGCCGAAGGTTTATTGGCCGCGCAGGGACCCTTAGGATTAATTTCTCCCCGGACCGTTAATTTTGAAACCTGGTATACGTTCCGTTTTATGCAAGCTCCCATCAAAGAATGTTTACCGGCTTATTTCCAGGTGGCTTTTAGCAATCCGATTCGCGTCCAAGATTTAATGGAGCATTGGCACATCGCGTCTTCGACGTCTACGCCCTTTAATCCCGAGCATCGACAAGCGATGGGCCAGCTCGACCCTCCGCAGCGCCGGGTTTTATTTAGTGTGCCCATGATGGAATACAAACCGGCAGAGTCCTACGCCATGACGGTCGATGCCGACGTAAAAGATATTTTTGGCAACCGCCTGGGAACACCGGCCACCTTTACTTTAGAGACGGGTGACTACTGCCCGTCGTTAACTATGCCGGAAGGGTGGAGCGTGATCGAAAGTTATTTGCCGCCGCGCCATGCCGTCGATGTCTTGAATACCGCGCAAGTTCCGCTAGAAATGGCGCGAATTCCTGATGAGGAGCTGATCCCTTTCTATGAGAACTTTTTTCGAGCACGCGATAAACTAAATTTAAATTCCCCGTTAATTAAAACCTGGACGCCAAAAGTAGGCCGCAATCATCGCTGGCGAACATACTTGGATCTTAATCAAGTGTTGCAGTCGCACGGCGGATTCGTGGCATCGCAACTTTTTGGTCCTTCCTATCATCATGAACAAGATCGTTGGTTTAAGTCTTTGGATAATGTCACACGGATCGGATTGACATTAAAAAGTTCGCCGGATTCCACCCTGGTCTGGACTAGTTTTTTACGTTCGGGATCGCCTGCGCCGCATCTGCCGGTCGAGATTCGTTCCGAGGATAACCGCGTGTTGTGGGCCGGCGTCAGCGACGCGCAAGGCTTCGTCGATGCGCCGGGCTGGAAGAAATTAGGCCTGACCTGGGCAGGGTATCAACGTCCCAAGCTCTGGGTTTTTGCTAAAGACGCCAAAGGCACCGCCGCACTTTCAACGGATCAGCGTCAAGGCATCGAACCCTGGCGCTTCAATGTTCCTTATGATTGGGCGCCTAAAGTCGAGACCTATCGTGGCTCTTTATTTACCGAGCGCGGGGTTTATCGTCCCGGAGAAACCGTTTATCTTAAAGGCATGGTGCGCAAACTCGTAGACGGCGATTGGACGGCCTCCGACATCAACGTCGTTCGTCTCACTATTCACGACGCGCGCAATGTCGAAGTGGTGAAAACGACCATCACGCTGTCGGGGCAATCGTCTTTTGATTTTGCTTATGCCGTGCGCGATTCGGCGCCCACCGGCTTTTGGCGGGCCACCGTCACGGAAGTGACAAAAGAAGATTCCGCACTTGTCCGTGATGTGACGCCGCAAGAGGAGGAAGAGGAAATTTCTTATGAGGGACGCGGGACAAAACTAAATTTGAAGGAAAGTTTTCGTGTGGAAGCCTTTAAGCCTGCGAGTTTCGAAGTGCATGTGACGCCCGCGCAGCCTTCCTTTATGAGCGGCCAAGACTTTAAAGCGGTGGTCGATGGCTGGTATCTCTTTGGCGCGCCGATGGCGGAAGCGCCGGTCGAATGGAAATTACGCTTAGAACCCGGTCACTTTGTACCCGAAGGGTTTGAAGAATTTGATTTTTCCTCCGGTTGGTGGAATACGTCGGGTGAGGGCGGTCGCTTAGTCGCTTCCGAAAATGTGAAGTTGGATGCTAAAGGGAAATATTCGGTGACGGCGAAACTCGATGCCGCCACAGCGCACAGTCCCCGCACGGCTGTGCTTGAAGCCAGCATCACAAGCCCCGACCGCCAGCGACTTTTTGGCCGGACTACCGTGACGGTGCATTCGGCGAATCTTTATCTGGGCATTCGACCGGGAAAATATTTTGTCAACGTCGGCGATCAATTCCAACCGCAAGTAATCGCCGTCCATCCGGATGGAACGCGCGTCTTGGGTACGTCCGTTCAAGCCGAATTAATTCGTCATGAGTGGTTGAGCGTTCAGCGTTCGGGAATAAGCGGCCGATTGGAATGGGTGAACGAAGAACGCAACACCACCGTCTCTAGTTTTACCTATACGACGGGACGCGATACCTTTACATGGACGACAAAAATCGAACACCCCGGCCAGTATTACTTTAAAGTCACAGGCCAAGACGAAAATAATCGGTCGGCGGAATCGGCAATTTCTTTTTATGCTTTTGGCCCGGGAGCGTCTTGGTGGTCGCAAAACGATACAGATTTAATTGAACTTTTACCGGAGAAGAAAAATTATAAACCCGGCGACACCGCGCGAATTTTAGTGAAGTCCCCGTATCCGCATTCGCGCGCGCTGGTGACCTTGGAACGCGAAGGCGTCCTCGCGCGCTGGCTGACCACGGTGGATGGCGCCGGTTTTATTAACGTTCCTCTCACAGAAAAACATTTGCCGAATGTGTTTGTCGGCGTCATGTTGGTCCAGGGCCGAATCGGCCAGGATAAATATTCAGAGACAGGCGAAGATATTGCCAAGCCCGAAGCCAAGTTCGGCTATACCACCTTATCCGTCAGTCCTGCCGGACGCCATTTAAAAGTCAATGTCACCACAGATAAAACCAATTACCGTCCACGCGCCAGGGTGTCTGTTACGGTGCGTACGCTGAATGAATCAGGTGAACCCGCGCCGGCCGAAGTCACGGTGTACACCGTAGATGAAGGCGTGTTGTCCTTAACGGGTTATGGAACACCAGATCCTTATCATGATTTCTATGGGCCGCGTGCGTTGCAAGTGGATACCGCCGATTCGCGATCGCATATTTTGGGTCAACGCAGTTACGGTGAAAAAGGGGAAAATCGCGGAGGTGGTGGAGGCGGCAAGCCGGGACTAGAAGGAATTGATTTGCGTTCCCGTTTTGTTCCCACAGCGTATTGGAACCCGACGGTAAAAACAAATGCTCAAGGGTTAGCCCAGGTGTCTTTCGAATTGCCCGATAACCTCTCACGCTTTCGCGTGATGGCGGTGGCCTCAGCGGGTAAACGCTTTGGCGCGGGTGAAAGCCAATTAACGGTTGCAAAACCGTTACTCTTACGCCCTAGCTTGCCGCGTTTTGCGCGTGTGGGGGATACGTTCCAAGGTGGAGTGGTCATCCACAACTATTCCACCCAGGTGGCTACGGGAACGCTGGTGCTCACCTTAGCGGGTCACGCTTTTGAAGTTCAAGGAGCGTTGCAAAAATCGTTTATTGTTGATGCCGGAAAAGCGCTAGAGATTTTATGGACGTGTAAGGCAGTGGCCTTAGGCAAGACCGCTTTTCAGTTTCGTGCCGCGACGGGTAAAGAGACAGATGGTTTGGAATGGAACGTGCCCGTCAAAACCGTCGAACGTCTAGAAACAGTGGCCACCAGTGGCGTTACGGAACAAGAAGCGTTGGAAGCGTTGAATCTTCCCAAAGACGTTCTCCGTCATGTGGGCCAATTGCAAATCACATTGTCGGCCACCGCTTTAGCCGGTCTCGAAGAAGGGGCACGTTATTTACTCGATTATCCTTACGGCTGTCTGGAACAACGAATGTCGCGCAGCTTGCCGGTGATTGTCGGCGCGGAATTGGTCGATGTGTTTAAGCTGGGCACTTTAGGCACGCTCAAAAATGACGTCCAAAAACAATTCTATGACTTGGCCACTTATCAACATCCCAGCGGTGGGTTTGGCTATTGGCCGAATCCTTGGTCGCCCGATCCTTACTTAACGAGTTATACGTTGGAAGTGGCCTGGCTAGGAAAAAAAGAAGGCTATTCTTTACCCGAAGAGGTGATTCGTAAAGCCACGGCCTGGCTGCAGATTTATTTGTCCAGCCGTCAGCAGTGGGCCTATCCCTATAGTCAAAATGAAGATTACGCCGCGCGGGCCTATGCGCTGTACGTGTTAGGTCTTTATCATGAAGCGCCGGGAAATTATTTTATGCCGCTCTATGAACGGCGTGATCAATTGCCTTATTTGGCGAAAGCCTATCTTGCGAAAGCGGCACCCTTAGTGATGAACGATCCTAAAATTCGCAAAACGTTAGCCAGTGAATTATTAAATCAATCGCGTTTGTCCCCGACCACCATGCATTTTGAAGAGCCGGCGGAAACGCGGATGCCTTGGATTCATGAATCGACCGTCAAAACCACAGCTGTGGTCTTGCAGGCCTTGCTCGAAGCCGAACGCGGATTTTCCGGCGATGAGAAAGTGGTACGTTGGCTTATGCAAGAGCGTAAAGATAAAGGCCGCTGGCGGACCACGCAAGAAAATGCCGACAGCCTGCGCGTGCTGCAAGATTATTATCGGCGTTACGAATCAGAAGATCCCAGTTTTACAGCGACTGTATCCCATGAAGGAGAAAAAGAAGCGCTGTGGTCTCAACGTTTCCAAGGCCGGTCATTGGCCGCCCCCTTAAAAGAAATTTCTTTAGAAAGCGTCTTTGGCTCGGCGGATAAAATTAAATTGCGGCTGGCCAAAGAGGGAACAGGACGCCTTTATTACACGCTGCGCATGGCCTATGCGCCGACGCACTTTGACCAAGCCGCTTCGGAAGGATTTACCATCGAAAAAACAATTCATCCGCTCAACTTTTCGACTCCAACCTCGGGGATGACGGCTGGCAGACGTATGGTCGTCACGCTCAAAGTCAAAACTACCCAAGACCGTCCTTTTGTGGCCTTAGAAGATCCGCTGCCCGGTGGCTTCGAAATCGTTGATCCTTCCTTTGCGGTGGAAGGCCAAGAAGATGCGCGCATGCTGGAGGGACAATCCAAAGGCAATCCTTATTGGGGAGGTTTTCAACGCAGTGAGAAATACGATGACCGCATCGTTATCTTCGCCGATTTTTTAGCCACCGGTGAACATACGTATTCTTACTTGGTGCAGGCCACGACGCCCGGCGAATTTCATTCGCCCGCGACCTTCATTGAGCAGATGTACGAGCCCGAAGTGTTCGGACGAACAGCCTCCGGCCACGTCAGCATCCAATGAAAGTCTTGGCCGTTCTCCTCAGTTGTTCGATGGGGATCTCGGCCCCGTTGCCCTCGGTGCAGTGGTTGGATCGGTATGGGCACCCCTTGCGTGAAACAGGGGGCGTGGAAGGGCAACGCTGGCAGCCGGTTTCACTCGAAACGATTTCACCCTGGATGATTTTGGCGACGTTGGCGGCCGAAGACAAACGTTTTTTTTCACATAA
>Ga0070665_100001476_pt1 | contig 27518 bp, 17 predicted proteins | sample KBSS13metaG_FD_65862 | JGI IMG/M metagenome (GOLD analysis project Ga0070665, IMG submission 65862) | Switchgrass rhizosphere microbial communities from Kellogg Biological Station, Michigan, USA - KBS S1-3 metaG | ecosystem: Host-associated > Plants > Roots > Rhizosphere > Soil ... | reverse complement strand
TGATCCTCAACGGCGACAATGCTGTAACCGGCGCTGCGTCGATGACGGTGTCTGCCGGAAGATTGATCATCAACGGGTCGAGCAGCGGGAACATTGCCGTGTCCAGTGGCGCCACGCTCGGTGGTGCTGGGACAGTCCTGGGAACGGTCGCGACGGCCGACAACACGGCCGTGATTTCGCCAGGCGTTTCGCCGGGCGATCTGACGGTTTCAGAGCTCAATGCGACCGCGGGTGCCCGCTTTAAGTCGGAACTGGGCTCAACGGACGACGTTGGTGTTTCAGACCACCTGATCATCACCGGCACCTTCGCCGCTCCGACGTCGGGCACGGGCGGTCTGGTGCTGGACATCGCGCCTTGGGGCTTCGATCCCGCCGGCCCGAAGACCGGCGTGACCTACTCGCTCATCACCTTCGGATCGCAGACGGATCTTGAAGATACGGACTTCACCACCCTGGTCAGTAGCGGTTTGGTGCTCGACACAACCTTCGGCGCCAGTGATAACGGCGGTACCGGCAATAACAACGTCTTCGTGGGCAGCGGCAGTGTATCGATCCAGTTCTCGTCCGTTCCCGAACCGACTTCACTGTCCATTGTCGGTGTTGGCCTCGGCGGAATGTTCGCCCGCCGTCGCCGTCGAATTGCATCGAAAGTTTGCTGAAGCCTGTGCGAGCAGCGTGGGATTAAATCGACAATTTGTCGGTCCGCACCGCGATACGGCCTTGGCCTCCCATTACGGTGAATAGGTGTGAAATTCCGCATCGAATGCGATTGCAAACTTGAAGTCGACCGCAGCAAGTCTGCCCCACGAACGCGGGGTCGCAGAGTGGCTCCCGGCAGGCGGACAAATGGTCACTCCCGGTACTGCATCATCGCGGCAATTGAATGCATGCCGCAGATGGTAGTGGACGTTTGCGCCTGATTCGGCGGGTCGTGACTTACGAGGGGATTGTGGACACCGCGTTCCGCCAAGTTCGGCAGCATGCACGGGGAAACGTCGCCATCGTCATACGCCTGCTTGAAGTCATCGCTGAGGGCCTCGTTCAACCCTTAGCGCCTGACCGACATTCGGCATTGCGGCGACCACGTACATCGTAGTACAAATCCATATTAGCTCCCTTCTCTGTACAGGTAGTTCTATGAAACCTGCGCGGTCGAAAATCGCGTATAACGTACTTCAAAGATTGGAACGCGGAGGAGAAGGAAAAGGTGACATTCATCCTTTCTTGCCTACTGTCCCGTTTTGCTTGTCTTTGACGCGTCCTTTGAGCGTCTCCTTAAAATGTTAAAGGATAGCCTAATGAATGAACGTATCGCGGTGATTGGGCTTGGGACGATGGGGGCGGGAATTGTTGAAGTGTTTGCTGCGGCGGGATGCGAGGTGGCTTGTTTCGACCATTTTCCGGCGGCTTGCGAATCAGTCATAGATCGAATCCGTATCAGCATGGACCACAAGGTGACGGCTGAAGTGATGGCGCGGGAGACGGTCCCCCTCGCACTTAGGCGGATCAAAGTGAGCGTGACCGAAGCAGACGCGGCCCGTGATGCGGCATTCATTTTTGAAGCAATTGCCGAAGACCTCGGCGAAAAACAGCAATTGATTGCCCGGCTGGAGGAAGTTGTATCGCCTGAAGCGATCATTGCCACCAACACATCGAGCTTGAGCCTGGCGGACATGACGACTTCGGCCAGGCATCGCGGGCGGTTTGTCGTGGCGCACTGGTTCAATCCCGCTCAGATTGTTCCGGTAGTCGAAGTGGCACCTGGGCCTGAGACAGCCGTGCGCACGGTGGAGCTCACAATCGATCTGCTCCGCCGGGCGGGGAAGGTCCCTATTCGCCTGAACAAGGAGGTGCCGGGGTTCATTGTGAATCGCGTGCAGGTGGCGATGCTGCGGGAGGTGATGGCGCTGCTGGAGCAGGGTGTTGCTTCGGCAGGGGACATCGACGCCGCTGTTCGTGGATCAATGGGATTCCGGCTGGCTGCAAGCGGCCCACTGGAAGTTTGCGATTTTGGCGGGCTCGATATCTGGAAGCGCGTTTACCAAAACCTTTCGCCGCTGATTCGTTCCGATACTCTCCTGCCTCGTGTGTTGGCAGATGCGGTTTCGGCAGGAAACCTTGGTGCCAAATCCGGACGCGGATTTTATTTCTACCAAGCGACGTCCCACGCGCAAAAAACCGCCGAGCGAGAATCACGCCTGCTCGAATTACTCAAAGCCCTGAGAAAATAATCGGGACAGTCGGGGCTCTGTAGAGAAGAACCCCTAAAAGCTCGGCGCTCGTTCGGTAGCGCCTGCGGCGGCACCCCGTGCTCACGGCGCAAATGATCGACCATCTTCTTGGCGGCCTCCCGTCCCGCAACATCAGAACAATCTGCTCTTCACTGAATCGCTTCTTCATCACAGCCCTTTTTGCGCCGCGATACTACATCATCAGGAGGGGACATTGTCGGGACTAGGACAGATCGAGCGGCGCATGTGTTGGTATCGTATAGCTTGCCGGCGGGGATTATGCGCCAGGCTTGGCCGAAGTGTTTTTGCAGGGAGAATTCATAAGGGATGCCGTAGGGTTTGCAGTCGTCGAATCGGACGAGATCGAGGGTTCGCACTTCGCCCCGGCCATGATGCCGCCCGACAGCGTTCCAGGCGCGTTGGCCAAAAAAGAGAGTTCGTAGGGATCGAAGCGGAATATGCCGGTGTCGCTGTTGGGACGTTTGAATTGCGATTCCCATATGCGTTCCAGCGCCCGCTTGTCGCTGATGGCCTCTCGGACGCGTGTGTGAAAGCCCGTCCCAAAGAATGCGGGGCAACGGAAACTTCTGTAAAAATACAACCATATTTTGTTAAGTGTCAGGAGGATTCGAGGCCATGACTTATCTAGCCTGTCACCATTCGCAAGGTCATGAAGAAATCGCGAGATAATTTCACTTTGGACGCGGTGGTGGCCGGTTATCTCGGCGTGGATATTGCGCCGGGATTTCCCGCGCGCCGGCCATCGGTTCCGGCGACAGAATTTTTCCGGCCAGGAAAGTTGATTGATACCGAGGGCCTCAGTATTTCGCTTGGCGGTGTCGTGGCTAACACTGGACTCGCCTTGAAACGATTTGGCCAGCGCGTTGAACTGATGGGCTGCGTTGGCAATGACACCATGGGCGAAATCGTCATGGCCAAACTTCGGGCGGAAGGCCTGGCCGGCGGCGTTCGTCGCCATCGGCGGGCGGGGACGGCGTATGGGATTGTCGTCGCGCCGCCCGGCATAGACCGGATGTTTCTGGAAGATGCGGGTTGCAACGGCGTTTTTTCCGCAGCCGACATCAATTACGAGACGGTGGCGCGCAGTCGGCTATTTCATTTCGGTTATCCGACGTTGATGCGGAAAATGTGGGCGAACAACGGTCTGGAATTGCGGAAGATGTTCAAGCGCGTCCGCAGTCTCGGTGTGGCGACTTCGCTGGATATGGCCCTGCCGGATCCGGACAGCGACGCCGGTCGCGCCGACTGGCGAAAAACTCTCACTGCCGCGTTGCCGTTCGTGGACATCTTCGTGCCGAGCATTGAGGAAATCCTTTTCATGATGGATCCGCAGCAATATGGCCGCCTCCTGGCCAAAGCGGCGGGCCGCGACATGGTGGATGTCGTCCCGCAGGAAGTGTTCGCGCGCCTTGCGGATGATTTGCTGGCGATGGGGGTCAAGATACTGATAATCAAAGCCGGGCATCGCGGCGCGTATCTCCGGACCGCAAACGTTGTGAAACTCGCCTCGACAACGTCACTCAAACTCACGCCCGACGCAGGGAGCCAGCGCGGTCTGTGGGTTGGTTCATTTCCTGTGGATTTACGCCGTTTCAAAAATGCCTGTGGTGCCGGCGACTGTGCCGTGGCCGCCTTCCTGACCGCTTTGCTCAAGGGCATGACGATCGAGAAGGCTGCCCGCTTTGCCATGCTCGCAGGTCGGGACAATCTCTATGGCATTGACTCATGCTCCGGCCTGTCGGACTGGAAGCAGATGAAACATTTCATCGAAGGACAAACTCAACCGGCGGGAAAACCGGCACGGCTTCTTTCGATGAAAAAGTCAAAAAACAACCATGATTCGTAAAATCTGAATTGGATTTTATGGTTGCCATGTGGCAGTTTGTGCCGCGTGGCAGGCCGGGCGTTGTTGAAGCAAAGAAATCGACACTATGAAAAATATTACCGTTGGTTTCGTCGGCTTCGGCGAAGTGAATACGCCAAGAGAAATCATCGAAAAAAAGTGTAGCGCTGCGCGTGCGGCGCTGGCAGGCTTGGGGGTCACATTGCTGGAAACCGCGCCGGTGAGCGACGATCCCGCCGGAAACGACGTGCGCCGTGCGGTGCAGGAACTTTATGCCAAACGCATTGATGCGCTGGTAGTTTGTGTAGCCGGCTGGATTCCCACTCACGCGGTCATTAACATCACCAGCGAATTCAAGCATTTGCCGATGCTGCTGTGGGGCTTGGCCGGTTATTACGAAGGCGGGCGGCTCATCACCACCGCGGACCAGGCGGGCACGACCGCGGTGCGCAAAACCATGGAAGACCTCGGCTATCGTTTCAGTTTTGTTTACGACTGCCCCGGCAAACCGCCGAAGCTTGATGCGATTAAAGACTTTCTGCTCGCCGTCAGTACCACGCACGCCTTGCAACATTCCAAGGTCGGTATGATGGGTTATCGCGACATGAATCTTTACGCGACGCTCTACGACGGGGTCTCGCTGAAGAAGGCGCTTGGCGTGGAGATTGAGATTTTTGACATGCTCGACATGGTGCAACGCGCCGAACGCGTCACCGCTGCCGACGTGCAGGCCGTTGTGGAAATGGTCAAGCGCACCTGGAAATTTGAGCGGCCCGCCGAGCCGGAGACCCTGGAAAAGAGCGCTCGCTATTATCTCGCGATCAAAACGATCATCGAGGAACGGCGCTACGATGCAGTTTCGCTCATCGACGTGGACGGCATGAAGAAGCTGCTGCAATTGCCGCCGGCGATGATTTTTATGCTGATCGCCAACGAATTGAATCTGCCGACCACGCCGGAAAACGACACGCTCGGCTCGGTGACGCAACTCATCGTGCGCGGCCTCACCGGACAGGCTGCACCGTATTTTGAATTTTACGAATTCATGGAAGACCGCCTGCTGGTGGGGGTGCCCGACTACGTTCCGGCCGCCGTAGTGGATGGCGATATGCTGGTGCGCCCGACGCGCTTCGGCAGCTTCAGCGAGGGGATCCTCAATGTATCCAAGGTGAAGACCGGGCCGGTCACGCTCGCGCGGTTTTTGCCGCATGGCCAAGGTTACGTCGTTCACGCCGTGACCGGCGAAGCGGTCACGCCGCGTTCGTGGGAGGAAGCGGGCTGGAAGCCGCCCGCGCCGCAACTGCCCAGCCTGGAGATCATCCTCGACACGCCGGTCGAGGCGTTCGCCGACAAAGTCGCCTGCCAGCATTACATCCTTTCGTATGGCGACACGACTCCGCAACTCAAGGCGTTTTGCAAACTGAACCAGTTCGCTTTCATCTGACCCACAAATTTATGAGCGCAAAAATCCAATCGCCCGCCTGGGCCAAAGTTGATCTGACCAAGGTTCCGGCCATGAAAGTGCCGGCACCCGGGCCCAAGTCGCGGGCCGTTCACGCCCGCTGCACGAAGTATTTCAAGGGGTTGAGCGGTCAGGTCAAATTGTTCCCGGTGGCTTTTGAATCCGGCCACGGCTGCACGTTGCAGGACGTGGACGGCAATGTTTACATTGATTTTTCGTCGGGCATTTATGTGACCACGCTCGGCCACTGCCATCCCAAAGTCACCGAGCAGGTGCAGAAATACGCCGGGCAGTTGATGAACTGCCACGACTTCACGACTGAAATTAAAACGCGACTGATGGAAAAGATGGCCGCCACGCTACCTGGCGATCTCAACGGCTTTCAGCTTTACGACTGCGGCACGGCGGCGGTGGAGGCGGGTCTGCGCGTCTGCCGCGCCGCGACCGGTAAGCACGAGTTGATTTCATGCTTCAACGATTTTCACGGCAAAACCCTGGGCGCGGTGTCGCTGGCGGAATTTTCGCCGGCGGTCAATGGGCCGACCCGGGTTCCGGGCAGCCACATGGTGCCGCGGCCCAATCCGTATCGCCCGCACTGGACGAAAGCGGACGGCACGATTGATACGGACGCTTACATCGCCTTCTACGAGGAATATCTCGCGCGCGGCACGGCGCGCATGGTGGCGGCGTTCGTGCTGGAGCCGATTCAGGGCTGGGGCGGTTCAGTCATGCCGCCAGATGATTTTCTTCCGAAACTGCGCGCGCTCTGCGACCGCCACAAGATGCTGCTGATGGCGGACGAAGTGCTCACCGGCATGGGGCGCACCGGCAAGTGGCTGGCCTGCGAACATTGGAATACGCTCCCAGACGTCGTGACGCTCGGCAAGGGCTTCGGCAACGGCTTTCCGGTGACGGCGGTCTGCGTGCGCGAGCCTTACAAGGAGAGCATCGAGAAAATTTCCGCGTCATCCAGTTACGGTGGCAATCCGATGGCGTGCGCCGCCGCGCTGGCGTGCTTTGAAGTCATCGAGGAGGAAAACCTGCTGGCGCGCGCCACGCATCTGGAAGCGCTGGCTTTGAAATTCTTGAAGGGCATGATGGAACGCCATCCGATCGTCGGCGACGTGCGGGCGAAGGGTTGTTTGATGGGCGTTGAACTCGTCAAGGACCGCCACACAAAAACGCCGTTCGATGACGCGGGCAAGCTGGTTTATCAAAAAGCTTTTGCCAACGGGTTGGCGTGGATTCCGGCCGGACACATTCTGCGGATGAGTCCACCCATTGTTATGGACGACGACACGCTGATCAAAGGGTTGGAGATCATCGAAGAAGCCATCGGCGAAACGGAAAAGGAACTCGGTTACGCGAAGTAAACAGAATCACCATTATGAAAAGTTTTCGACTCAGGAAATTATTCAACGCCAAATCAGGACGCTGCTTCGATGTCGCGGTGGATCATGGTTTTTTTAACCAGCCGGGCTTTTTGAATGGCATTGAGAACATGCAGAAGGTGGTGGCGACGCTGGTGGATGCGGCTCCCGATGCCATCCAACTCACGCTCGGTATGGCGCGGCATTTGCAGGAAATTCCCGGGCGACATAAACCTTCGCTCGTGCTCCGCACTGATGTGGCAAATATCTACGGCAAAACACTGCCAGAAAACCGCCGCTTCAGCCTGATGATCGAGGAGGCCATGCTCCAGGCGGTGCGCCACGACGCGACCTGTGTATGTGTCAATCTATTCCAGATTCCCGGTGCGCCGGAAGTTCATGCCGAGTGCGTGGAAAACATTCTGCGACTCAAGCCGCAATCCGACTATTACGGCATGCCCATGATGGTTGAGCCGCTGGTCTTTCAAGCGAACCGAGAAGGCGGTGGCTACCAGGTGAACGGGGACGCCGCGGCCATCACGCATCTGGTGCGCCAGGCCGTGGAACTGGGCGCGGACATCATCAAGGCCGACCCCACGGATGACCTGCAGGTGTACCATCAGGTTGTCGAGGTGGCTTCGGGCATACCGGTGTTCGTGCGCGGAGGCGGGCGGGTGAGCGATGAAGTCATTTTGCAGCGCACGAAGGTGCTCCTGGAACAGGGCGCGGCCGGTATTGTCTATGGACGCAATGTCATTCAGCATCCCAATCCCAAGGGCATCACGCAGGCATTGATGGCCATGGTGCATGACGGGGCCAGCGTGGAAGCGGCATTGGCCATGGTGTAAACCGCCTGACAAGGATGGAGATTGGCCATTTATGGAAAAAACCATTTCCACCAGTCGCCAGCCCGAAATTCAAGGGCGTACTGGTCATCCCGCACATTGATTTATTTTCGGATCGAGCCGTGAAGTTCGCGGTACTTACCTGGCACCATTTTCATGGTCCGGCGAAACTGGCTGTTAAAATGCGAGAGTGTCTCGAAGCCGCAACTGAAGGCGATTTCGGCCACGGTGCGGTCGCTTTCCACCAGAAGGCGGCATACCTGGGCCACGCGCAATTCATTGACCACCTGCACGAAACGTTTGCCGGTGGTCCTTTTGAAGAGCCGGCTGAACGCGGACGGTTTTAGGCGCACGATCCGCGCGATTTCCGCCTGCGAAATGGATGCCGTCAGGTTTTCATTCAGATATTCGAATACTTCGCTTATCTTCTTTTCATCCCGACTGCTCAAGTTTGCCTGGCTCAAGCCGTGTCCTAGAGGACGGATTCCCGTGTCCTGGCTCAAACGATAGAGAATATCCAAGAGTTCCAGCAGGCGCTCGGTTCTGTTGAGGGTGGGAAATCTCTTGAAGCGAAAGTTCATTTCTTCACGGACGGCGGCACTAAAAGTCACGCCGACGCCCACGGATGTCATCCATTGCATGACCGGCTGCAACTCCGGCTGTTTGAAGAATTCCGTACCTAAGAATTCAGGGAGAAATTGGACGTAGAGCGTCTCAGCCTCCGGACATTCCGGAGCCACCTGCCACATGTGTGGCACGTTGGGGGCGATGAACACGAGGTCACCGGGGCTAAAATGACCAATCGAATCTCCAACCAAGCGCCGGCCATGTCCCCTTTGGATGTGGATGATCTCAAATTCCGGATGATAGTGATAAGGGGCTCGAAACTGTTTGCTGATAAAGTGATTCCAGTGGAAAGATTGCTGCCCGTCAGCAACGATTTTCTCAAATTTGACGCGGGCCGGTTCAAGCTGTCGCATTCCAGTTATCGTCGATGCATTTTGCGGAAATGCAATCGTGTTTCTGAATTGTAAAAATGCAACCATGTTTTGTTAATTTACGGGTAGATAGGCCTTGTCCGGCGTGATAAATATCTCAGTCAAATGAAATTCCTCATTGGCTGGGACATCCAAGATATTACTCCGACACGGCCCGTTGAGTTGATCGGGCAGTATTACCAACGAATTTCAAAAAGTGTGCGCGATCCCTTGACGGTGACAGCGCTCGCATTGGAACAAACGACGGCGAGCGGCACCGAGCAGTCCGTCATGGTGTCGGTGGACATCGTCTATCTTGAAAAAGACTTTCTGGAAGAGGTTCGTGCTGCGGTCCGAGATGAGGCTCCGGGTCTCAATCCCCAGATGGTTATTCTCAATGCCACGCATATTCATAGCGGTCCGTCTTGGTTTGTGCCGTTTCGCTGGTGGACACCCGCAGCGGAAGTGATGCAGCCCGCAGAAATTCGACACTTGTTTCTCCGGGCGGTCGTGCGGGCGGTGGTCAATGCCTGGAATGCCCGCCAACCCGGCCAGATGGGCTCAGCGAGTGCCTACGCGGCGACGGGTTTTTGTAGGCGGATGCTTTATACGGATGGGCATGCGGAAATGTATGGGAAAATGGATCGCGACGATTTTCTCGGCGTGGAAGCCGGAAACGATCCCGAGGTGAGGATGCTCTTCACTTGGGATGAACGCGACCAACTGACCGGCCTGGTTCTCAATGTCGCCTGTCCGGCCCAAGTGATGGAGGCGGACTATGTGGTATCGGGGGATTTCTTTGGGGAACTCCGCAAGCGCCTACATGCCACCTACGGCGCGCAGGTGAATCTGCTGCCGCAGGTGAGCGCGGCGGGCGATCAGTCGCCCCGGAATCTTCCGGTGCAGGCAAACGATGAAATAAATTACTGGAACGAAAGTGGCATCCTCGCCATCGCTGACCGCTTGGAAGAAGCAGTCGCCGAAGGCTACGCCTCCGCCCGCAAGAGCCGGGAGCGCGCTCCGGTGCTCAAGCATACCGTGACGGAAGTCGTGCTGCCCATCCGCCGGGCCGGGGTTGAAGAGTATCGGGCGGCATGCGCGGAAGTGAAGCGTTTGACGAACGGCCACGCCGATGTTTCCACCGCCTCGCGCGAATTGTTTTCCAAGTTTGTTGAAGCGACTCATGCCGCTGAACAGTGCCAGCCGCACGGGCCGTTCGACAATAAAGAGCTGGATTTTGTGCAGCTTGAGAATGCCCAGGCCGTCGTCGAGCGTTATGAGATTCAAGACCGTACCCCGACTTTTGCAATGGAATTGCACGCCGTGCGGCTGGGAGAAATCGCCTTTGTCACCAACCCCTTCGAGCTTTATCTGGACTACGGCCACATGATCCAGGCGCGGAGCCGGGCAAAAAAAACCTTCATCGTTCAACTGGCCTGCGAGATGGGAAGATACCTGCCCACGGCCCGCGCGGCGGCGGCTGCCGGCTATGGCTCGCTCATCATCAACGGCACGGTGGGTCCCGAAGGCGGGCGGATGCTGGTAGATGCCAGCGTGAGGGCCATTGACCGCTTATGGAACGAAAAGCCTGAGCCACCCACTACCGGATAACTGAAGAACCACACACCCCAAATAATACCAGCATCATGTCAACTCTAATAACGCCGTCTATCCCGGAAGCAAAAGCCAGCATTAGCTATCTCTACCTGATCACCCTTGTGGCGGCAGTAGGTGGCTTTCTGTTCGGTTACGACCTCTCGCTGATTTCGGGAGCCATTGTTTTTCTGAAGGTCGAATGGAATCTTTCGCCATTCTGGATGGGCGCGGTTACGGGCAGCGCGATTCTGGGCTGCCCCTTTGGTCCGCTGGCCGGAGCGTGGCTGGCGGACACCTTGGGCCGGAATAAGGCGCTAATGCTGGCGTCTGGATTATTCATTGGCTCGGCAGTCGGCTGCGCCTTTGCGAGCGGCGTGTGGGATTTCAGTTTTTGGCGGTTTGTGGGTGGCGTCGGCGTGGGACTGGCGTCCACGATTTCGCCGATGTATATCGCCGAGGTGGCGCCGGCCCAACTGCGCGGGCGGCTGGTGGTGATCAATCAACTCGCGATTGTAACTGGCCTTTCGCTTTCGGTTTACGTGACCTATCTGTTTTCCTTTGGCGGACATTGGCGCTGGATGTTTGCCACGATGGCAGTGCCCGCAGGGCTGTTCCTGATCGGCCTGTTCTTTCTTCCACGCAGCCCGCGCTGGCTGGCGGCCCGCGGAAATTACGACGAAGCCGTCAAAGTGCTCACCGATATCAATGGACCCACTCAAGCCGCGCGTGAGATTGAAGAAATTCGCGAAGAGTTGAAGGGGGAAAGCGGCGGCTTTCGCGAGTTGTTCGCGCCGGGCGTGCGCCTGGCAGTACTCATCGGCGTTGTCATCATGATTTTCCAGCAGATCAACGGCGTGAACATGATCCTGCTCTACGCCCCGACGATCTTCATGGAAGCGGGCATCAGTAAGGCGCCCGACGCCATTCTCAACAGCGTGTATCTGATGACTTGGATCACGCTTTGCACGGTCATGGCCTTCTGGCTTACGGCTAAGTTTGGTCGTCGGCCGATTTTGATTGTCGGGCCAATCGCCATGGCTGCCGGGCACGTCTTGATGTTCCTGCGCTTCAATTATTCCTTGCCGCCGATGGTGACGTTAGCGGGAATGTTTCTGGCCGCCGGCGCTTTCACGCTGACACTCGCGCCGCTGGGCTGGGTGATTCTCTCCGAGATTTTCCCCAACCGGATTCGCAACAAAGCGATGTCGCTGGCCACGATGCTGATGTTTGCCGCCTCGTATATCACGGTGAACGTCTTTCCGGTGGTGCTCGACGGGTTCAAGAGCGCTTTCGGTAACCCCGGCGGCACCTTCCTGATTTTTGCGGGCATCTGCTTGGCCTGCTCGTTATTTGTTTGGCGCATGCTACCCGAAACGAAAGATAAGACCCTGGAAGAAATCGGCGCGCATTGGCTGCGCTTAGAAAAACGAGACCGAAAGCCATGAAGTGCGGGCTGCTCAAGTAACCGAACTGGTTTTGAAAATACGACCATATTCTGCTGAAATTCAGGGTATCACCCCTCGCTGTTCTGATGCTCCTGCGTAGGCAGTTAAAACATGGTCATTTCTCAGTTATGCGGATATCCGGTGACTAAACACAGTTTGGCTAACGTCGGTTATGCCGGTGGTCAGTGCGGCGCCGATGGCATCAGATAGTTCGTCGAATGTGCGGGCGGTCGTCAATCGTATTGCGCGCCGTGCAACCCGCTAGTGAGTCAGGGCGGCGTGAAATTGGTCACGCGACTGGCTCGAACTCGCCGCTACGCGTACGCCGACCCGCTCGACATACCGCGGGCGGTCCGTGCCGCGGTGCGTTCTTCAGCCACCTTCGCCTCGTAGCCGCTGGCGCGATACGCGGCCATCGGGTCCGGGGCGATTCCCTTTTTCTTCCGCCACTCGGCCAGGATCGGCTGCACGTCGGTGGCGAACGCGGTCCGTAGGATTGTCTCGGCGTCGATGATGTTGCGTCTGGCCTGTGCGTCCTGCAGCTTCTTCCGGTCGACCAGGCACGCTTTGGTGAACATTTCCTGGGCTGTCGTTACGGTTTGGATCGTCGCCTCGATCTTCGGCTTGAGATTGTGGCTCTGATCGATCATGTAGGCGATCTTCGAAACGTCGCGTCCGTGCACTTCGGCGGCCGTGCGGATCTCGTGGAAGATTCGGAACACGGCGTACGGATCAATGCTGCCGAGCGTGAGATCGTCATCCGCGTATTTGCGGTCGTTGAAGTGGAACCCGCCGAGCATGTCTTCGTCGAGCAGGAACGCCACGATGTGCTCGATGTTCTGCCCCTGCAGATGGTGGCCGGTGTCGACCAGCACCTTGGCGTTGCGGCCGGCGCGTTTGGCGAAAACGTACGCCATGCCCCAGTCGCCGATGTCCGTGTGATAAAACGCTGGCTCGAACGGCTTGTATTCCACCAGCATGGTCATGCCAGCAGGCATCGCGTCGTGCCATTGGCGGAGTGCGCCGTGCAGGCGTTTCTTCCGCTCGGCGATGTCGTCCTGTCCGGGATAGTTCGTTCCATCCGCGAACCAGAAGCTGAGCAGATCGCTGCCGACGGCTTTGCCGATGGCGATGCATTCATTCACGTGGCGGTGTGCGTGCAGGCGGGCCTGCTCGTCGCTGCTGCAGGCGGAGCCGAATTTGTAGACCTGGTCCTGGAACAGGTTCGGGTTGATCGAGCCGATCTTTACGCCGTTCTTCTTCGCCAGTTCCGCTGTCGCGCGGGCTTCAACGCCTACCGTGAAATCCCAGAGCACGTGCACGGCCACCGTCGGGCAGCAGCCGGTGAATCTGTGCACGGTGCCGGCGTCGGCAAGCTTTTCCTCGATCGTGCTGGCCGCGGCCGCTTGAACGAACTTACCGAAGCGCGTGCCGGTGTCGGCGTAGCCCCAACTGGGGGTTTCGATGTTGAAGGTGTCGAGGAGGTTAAATACGCGATCAATATCCAACATTCTACTTACCTTCCCATTGGGCGCCCTACTGTCTTAGCCAGACTACATCCTTCCGAGCGATGGCATTGGCTCAGAAAAAGCCACTTAGGATGAAGATCGAACAAATTATTGTGACTGCAATTCTGGATTTGCGAAGCTCGCTTACTTCTTCGATGTAGCGGCGTACACCAGAATAGACTTCATTAAGTTGGTGGCCGCGTCCGGTTCGTAGCCGACGATCCCGTCGACTGGCGTGCCGACGAGGCCCACTGAAAGGTCCTCGCGGCTGTACAGCACGGCCGTGCGATCGCCGATGTTAAAGCCTCGTATTCGCGGCGACTCGCTCCTGCCCACCGTGGCTCGGGCGAAACTGCGATACCTGATCTTGATCGGTGTGTCGCCGGCGCTCGTATACACCGCATGATCTGCGGCGAGCGGCGTGGCCGCCTTGGCAAATCCTGGAAACATCGTCTCGAGTTCCGTCTCGGCGGACGTGGCAAACTCTGTCGACCCGCCGGCCGCATCGACCACCAGCGTGCCGCCGTCATTCACAAACTTTTGGATCGCAGTGCGCTCCTCGGCTGTCAGTTTGAACGCGTCGGTCCCGGTGAGATGTGCGATCGTACCGGCAATCGGCGTTGCGACTGTGGGGGCAACCGTTTTGGTTTCCAGTCCGACCAATTGCTGTGACATCAAGCATGCCAGGCGATTCCACCCGCCCGGCTCCGGGTTCCAGTTGCCGCTGTACTGAATTCGAGCGACTGACACCTTGCTCGACGGCTTGGTGGTCGCGAAGGTCGGACGGGTAACGCCCTTGGCGCGGCGGGTCACTTCAACGCCTCCCACGTAACGCATGATATTACTGGTCAGTTCGTACAGTTCAGGCCTGCTGGTCGTGGCTTCGGTCTGCCAGGCTTTTCCAAGATCGGCCGCGGGCACGATCATCATGAGTTCGCGTGCACCGTTGCTGATCGCCATCACGCTAGGCTTGGATTTCCACTTTTTGCGATCAAACAATTGATGGTTGTAAATCGGATGGTCGGCCGGCAGCTCGCGCCAGGGGTAGTCGGGAAACAACTCCTTACCCGCCTTCTGAATTGCAGCGGTGAACTTTGGCCCGCCACAGTCTGCGTTAGCGAGGACAAGGCCGCCGCCTTCAATGTAGGTGCGAAGTTTTGCCAGTTGTTCCTTCGACCACGCAGGCGCTTCATCGCCGGAGATATAGATGACCGGCGCGTCGTGCAGTTCGTCCACCGGCACGTCGAGCGACAGGATCTGCCAGTTGAGGCTCGCCTCGGATTGCTTTTCAAGCCACCGCACGAAATTAGCCACGTCCCGCGGCCGCTGGTTCCATCGCTCGGTTTTTTCCGATGTTGCTTTGTCCGATGAGTCGGGTGTGGCGTTGGAGTACCGCAGCTTGTTGATCATGACCGGCGCGCGACCGCGAGCCAAAGAGATAATCGCAAACGACGTGTTGGCCACGTCCCAAGTGCCCGTCGCCCAGCGGCCGTCGGGTTTTTGCGCGACGACCAACGTACTCGCGATCTGGCTGAACCAATCGATTTTACCGAAATACTTATACCCGCTCGCCACGCCCACACGCTCATATCCGAACATACAGTAATACTGCCTCGGAAAGACGGGGACTCCTGGCTGGGTCATCCCGAAGTTGAAAGTTCTTTCGATCGCTGCGATCCCGAGTTCGATGTTTTTATCGACCGGGTTGCCTTTGCAACTGCCATTGTTGAGCCGGAGATGATCCTGGGTGATGAAAAGTGTTGCCACGCCCGCGGCGGTCATTGTCGCGGTCTGCTTGTCCACGCGGCCCGGCATGCGGCGAGCGTAGGACCAGCCGCCGTCCGGGAACTGTTCTTTACGCCACGCCGCGTCGGTCCTCTGCCAGTAAGCGTCGGGAATTTCCACTCCCGCGTCTGCCGCTGCCCAAACGCCCAGGACGGCAAACTGACTGACGCTCAGATCGTAGTTGTCACCTTTCCCATTGGGGAGGTAGCCACAGAAGCCGGCTCCGACACCTTCGGTCTGCGTAGCCGCGGCCAGCAACGACACGTCGCGTTTGAGCAATTTTTTGATTTCAGGCGTTTGCGGAAGCATCGACCAGACCACGCACCGTACAGACAAATTGTACACGCCGATCTGCTCGGAGTTTTTGAGAAACTCGATGGCGCCGGCGAGACGCGGATCCGTAGGCTTTTCACCGGCCGCAAGCAACGCGTACACCGCTATGTCGGTCGAACCACCCCAGGTATCGCCTTGATAAGTTTGCCATTTATGGTCGGTACCGTCGCGTGCCGGCGCCACTTCCCAGCAGTTATTTTTCTGAGTCGAATAGAGAAAGGCGACGCCCTTGTCGATCGCCTTTTGAATGGCCTCCGGCGACGCCGGCGCCGCGAAAACCACCCCGCGATTGAGGACCAAAAAACCGAGGCACAAGGCCATGCAGTACTGTTTTATGTTCACCCGCGCCTCCCGCTAGATCGAATACAATGTCTTGAAAAAACAACGAAATGAACCGAATTTCTCAGATGATTGTGGTGTCCGGACGCTGATTCGACGCGCTGCGCCATGCACTTCCACGACTGCTCTACAAAATGGCGTTCTCTGGACCTTGCGCCACCACAGCTTGTAATGAGGGAGCGAGAGGTACAGCATCGCCCACGTCGATCAATCGGTGCGACATTGCGATGCTCCTATGCGCAACCGAAACGGCCATCGCCATTTCTGAAGGCTTGGCGACACGAACAGACCGCAGTTCCAAGATGTTTGCCGCAGCATGGTAACGGGATGCCAGGATTGGCGAGGCGGCGATCACGATCGAGTGGCGGCCGTCGGCGCGGGCACGGAGCGTTAACACCTCGTGACCGATAAGCAGGCCGCTCAGGAAAGCAGTATTCGCTTCCGGCGTTTCGCCATCTAGTAGGTGCCTTGTTCGAATACGAAACAGAGCGGCAGACAATGCCTCAGTCGCTGCATGTCGTACACCGGCGCCAAAAGCGCCATTGGCTACGGGCGACGTAATCAGTGAATCGGGGGCGCTGTCATGCACTGGCGACATTGAATGGCGTAGCACGCTGTGTCGGCCAAGGAGGTCAAACAACTCGCCGGTGAGAAACGTGCGGAAGGACGTCATCACGCCAGATTCGATGAACATGTGCTTGGAATGAGTTCCCGGAAGCACCAGGGTGAACGATGCTTCGCTTAGCTGCATGATCTCGGCCAGCCCGATCGCTTCGACCTCTTCACCTCGCAGCACGTCGTCGTCGCTGCGAACGCCTGAAACGAGAATGACATGTCCCGCGTGCGTCGCGTCCAATGGCCCGAGATCGCGCGTGACGAGTTTTGAGCCATCCAACGGGAAGGGCACGCGCGCGTATGGCAGTACTGTCCATCCGATTGAAGAACTGGCCATGCCGGAAATGATGATCGGTGCGGCGCCACACGAATCGTCATCGAGCGAATGTTGCGACCGAATCGCCGCGATTTGCTTCAGCAGCACTTCGGCAAACCGTCGCGAGCGGCCTTCGGTGCCTTGGTCGTCCAAGGCGGCCAGTGATGCAATGCCCTCAGCGGTGCTCGTCGATGCCAGCACCTCGTTGCTGCGCGCATCGATTGATCGCACGCGCAATCGCGATGTGCCCCAATCAACGCTGTAGAAATAAGGGTTACCCATATGCTGCATACCGTCCAGCCCCATTCGCATATCAACTCGAATCTGTGGTCTCGCAAGCCAATCTGAACCGCCCATTGCCCGAGCTGGGACTGTCCCAGACTTGCTCTAACTTCCACCTATGCCGGTTGGGGTTGCCGGTGAGGATTGGCGCGTCGTCGACATTCTCACGGGGCCGTTGGGGGCGCCTTCGCGGGTTTAGTAGCGGCCGCCGCCGGTTTGGACCGAACGCCGGTCGCCTGATTGACCAGCATCTGCAGGCGCCCGTTCGGCGAGACGATTTTCCCCGCTTCGATATCCGCCTCGGTGATCGCGGCCATCAGGATTGTTTTATCGCCGGTGCGGGAGTAGTCGTAGATGACGTAAATTGTGCCATCTGCCGCCTGTGTGGCATCGGGATAGCTGACGCTATTCCGCACATCCAAGTCGATCCCGCTGCTCCATGTCTTGCCGTCATCATCCGAGAGGCTAGCCGTCAAATTGGAGCGATTCTTGGAGGGCGGGGGAGGCGCATTCCGAACCAACAGCAGTTTACCCGACGCGAGACGCCGGATGAAAAAACGTGTGGATGGCGAGCTGATGCCGCTGCCCGCACCGGGCGACCATGTTTTGCCGTGATCTGTCGAGACACTTTGTCCGATGCCGTAGGTGGTTCGAACGAGCGTCCACAGCGAGCCATCACGACGTTCGATCAGCATGTGCTCGTCGAAGGTGCGTTTCGGTACGTCAGGCCGACCGAGCACCGCGAAGGTTTTGCCTTGATCGGAGGTGACCATCAGGGTGGAAAAGCGATCAGCAGGCACATTCCACGTCTGGCCGGCAGGGCGTTTATCGGCGTCGCGATTCCATACGCAACCAGGGAAGACCCACTCGCCGGTGGTAAGCACGACGGGTTTGTTCATCATTACGCCGTCGAACAAGCGGGTCGGTTCGGACCATTTCGGGTTTTCATTGTCCGAGTCTGTTGTCGTGATGGCCCACACGCCGCCGCGCCCGTCCCAGTGCGACCATCCTTGCGCCCAGGTGAGCCACATTTTTCCGGTAGGATCGAGCCAGATACACGGATCGAATGCTCGAACATCGCCGGCCGGGTCGATCACCAGCTTGACGTTTGACCACGTTTTTCCTTGATCCGCGCTGGTCGCCAGCATGATGTAATTAAACGGGCCTTCACCGGGTCCACCGCCGTACCAAGTTGCCCATAATCGGCCGTGGGGCGCGCTCTCGATACTGGGAATGCCTTGGAAAACGCGTTTATCATCGGCGTACTGTGTTGGCGGTGGCGAGAGAACGGGCGCGGGCTGCATCGCAAGATCCGGCTGAGTGGTCGGTGCGTTGTCAGCGGACGCGGTTCTGGCCATGAGGAGGCAGGAGGCCGCGATTACCAAAAGACTGCAGCCTAAAATGAGCGTGCGCTGATTGATGGAGAAGGTCATGCTGATCATCCTTTGAAAACTCGCGGGTCACTCGCCATTACGCAACACACCACTGCGCAAACATGACACGCGCTCCGCCTTTTGCTTTACCGCGATGGAAACCTTGCAAGTCAGGGCAGGCGATTATCTATTGCTGCCGCCGCCGATGATCCAGCAGGATGAACAACCTGTTTCATCAAAGCGCTATCCGCCAAAATCTTGCACCGTTTTAAATCGGGGGTTGCAAATCGGGAGCTGCTTCCGCTGCGTCGTGGGCAGCCAGTGCTGCACGAAGACTTTGGCGAATGTGAATCCTCAAGTGTTTCCGGGCTGCTTTCGGGTCGTGGCGCTGGATGGCGGCTGCGACGCGGGCGTGACAAAGTAATGCCCGTGCCACGTGGCGCAGATTGCGTCGGTGCGTTTGGAAGCCAAAGACGGCATGGCGGACATGGACGTCGTTGATGATCTTGTACGCCGCGATATTCGCGCCGGCGGTCATGATGAGTCGGTGAAATTCGAGATCACCGCTCAGGAATTGCCGCAGCGGCTCGCCGTCCATGATCGGTTTTCCCGAATCACGAAACGCACGCACACCTGCGCGCATCCGATCAATTGATGCATCAATTTCAAACCGCTGAGCGCGCGTCATCCGCTTGGCCGCCTTGACGACGGCCATTGCTTCTAAGGCAAGTCGCAACTCGTACATCTCCACAATCTGCTTCCGGTTCGGCCGGCTGATGTAGGTGCCACTGGAAGGGACTTGATAGAGCACCCCCTCATCCTGGAGGCGACGAATTGCTTCACGGACGGGCGTGCGGCTGATGCGCATTTTTTTTGCCAGCGTGTGCTCTGAAACGCGGGCTTCCCCGTTCAATTCAAAGCTGAGCAGCATCCCCTTGATGTGTTGGTATGCCTGCTGACTGAGTGATATCGACATAGGCGACTCTCACAAAAAGTGACAGGAATCAGTATACCGCTTGGAAGGATGTGGTCAACATGAAAATAGCGGGTGAATTCGACAATTCGCCGCTAAATAAAGCTGATGGCAAACCTTCAGTTTTTTTGATTGTCAAAACCGAAATACCGGTTACAGTGGCTGGTATGTTCCCGTATCCAGCTTTCGCACACTCCGGCCATATATTATATGGATCTAGCGCGCCTGCTGATCGTACCGGGGGCTTCCGCATATCCCTATTCTTATCAAATTCTGGATCACTCGACCCTGCGGCGATCTTAACTATTTGAAGAAATCCGTCCGCGAAAGGCATCACGACCATGGCCGACATGAAAGCGGCGGTAATTGAACAGTTAGTCGGAGGCGGCGTCGTCGCAATCATTCGGACGACGACCGCTGAGCCGGTGCTTCGGATTGCGCATGCCCTGATCAACGGCGGGGTAACCGCCATGGAGGTGACGCTCACCACCCCGAACGCGCTGGCCGCCATCACGGCGATCATCGATCGCTTTGGCGATGAGGTTCTGGTCGGTGTGGGGAGCGTTCTAACGGTTGCTCAGTGCCGCGACGCGATATCGGCTGGAGCACGATACGTCATCTCGCCAAACCTATCTGAATCAGTGGTTCAAATGACGCGATCGCTGGGTGTTGTGAGCATTCCCGGAGCGTACACACCGAGCGAAATTGTTCGCGCCGCCGAATGCGGCGCCGACCTGGTGAAGATTTTTCCCGCCGCTGCGCTGGGGTCCGGCTACGTTCGTGATGTCCTTGCGCCATTGCCCCACCTGAAACTCATGCCCACTGGAGGCGTGACCTCCACAAACGTCGGACAATGGCTTGCGGCGGGGGCGCAGTGCGTGGGGGTGGGCTCATCATTGGTTTCGCAGGATGTTGCGGACCGCGGTGAGTGGGACACTATTACCGCGCGAGCGAGCGCCTTCCGTAACGCGGTGGATACAGCGCGTGGAATCACATCGGCCTCCGATAAATCGAGAAAACGCCAGGAGTTACCTGCATGACTATTGAATCCGAGGCGCTCATCGACAAGTCGAGCGCTGCATCGCGGAGTATTTCGGCCTCTGCAATAGACATCCAGTTCGCGAATGCTGCCGAGTCAATCATTCTTCCTCTCCCCACCGCCAGCAGGTTTCGGTGGAAGGTTCTGCTGCTGATCTTTCTGGCTATTACGATCAATTACATTGATCGGATGGTCATGGGCATTGTTGCCCCGACTCTACGTGCGGATTTTCACATCGACGCGATGGCTTACGGTTGGATCACCGCTGCGTTCAGCACTTGTTACGCCGTCGGCCAACTGATTTCTGGCAAATGGCTCGACCGCGTGGGCACGCGCTTCGGTTACGGAACTGCAGTGGGGGCGTGGAGCCTGACGTCAATGCTGCACGCAGCCTCGCGGTCGATTCCCGGATTTATCGCTTTGCGCGCGATCCTTGGGATTACCGAGTCACCCGCCTACCCGGGTGCCGTTAAAACCATCTCCGAATGGTTTCCCAAGCGTGAGCGCGCTTACGCAATGGGGTGGGCCAACAGCGGCTCATGCGCGGGAACAATCATTGCGCTGCTGCTGGTGCCGGTGATTTCGCTGCACTTCGGTTGGCGCGGCGCGTTTCTTGTAACTGGGGCACTGGGTCTCCTCTGGTTGCCACTTTGGATCGCATTTTACCGCAAACCGGCCGAGCATCGTCGCGTATCCGCCGAAGAATTGGCATACATCAACAGCGACCCTTTCGAAAGCACCGCGAGCGTGCCATGGCGAAAATTGCTGTTGTTCCGCCAGACCTGGGGCTTCGCATTGGGCAAATTCTGCACGGATCCAATATGGGCTTTTTACCTCTTCTGGCTGCCGACTTTCTTGTTCGACCGGTTCGGAATTTTGAAAACCGCAATCATCGTTCCCACGATCGCCATTTACCTCATGGCCGATGCGGGCAGCGTGCTCGGTGGGTGGTTGTCGTCAATGCTCATTAAGCGCGGCTACAGTATCAACCGCGCGCGAAAAATGACGATGCTTATTTGCGCTGTTTGCACGTTGCCCGGGGTCCTTATTCCATTGATGCCGAACCTCTGGAGCACGGTGCTGCTGGTCGGCATCGCATTGGCTGCGCACCAGGGGTTTGCATCAAATCTGTTTACCGTAGTTTCGGATGTCTTCCCTCGCCGCGCGGTTGGATCGGTCACAGGGATCGGTGGGTTATTCGGATATATGGGGTACTCGCTCTTCGGCGTGTTGACAGGTTGGATCCTTATTTTCACACACGACAATTACATTCCCATTTTCGTTATTTGTTCTCTGGCGTTATCGACATCACTCATCATTATTCATCTATGCATGCCGCGGCTTGAAATCGCCGTTATCGAAGATGAGGTTGCGCCGGCCTGAAGTGTTCCATTTGGTCAAGCTTCTGATTCAAGCTTAATTCATCGAATAAACTTCATGAACAACTATCGATATCTAAAGCGGGTGACCCTCGGTTTGCTTCTCATATCGTGTGTAAACACTTTCCTCTCCGATTCTGCCGCGGAAGAAGTCATTGGCGAAATGCCCTATGAGATGCGGTTGGCGGGCCGTACAAGCGACGCGCACACTCCGCAGGTCGATTTTCAGGACATCGCGGGTTGGCATGTCGACTGCAAAAATGCTGAAGCGAAGATCGAACTAACTCGCGAGCAGCAATTGTTCGGAAAGCACGTCATCAAAGTGACTTACCGCGCGACAGGTGCAAATCCAGAAGTTCGTGTATTCCCGCCGCACCCGATTCCCTCGACCGGCGCATTCGATACCGTAGCGCTTTGGAGCTACGGCAATAACTGGGGATGGGCGATCGATCCGACAACGCCGCGCGTTCAATTGAGCGCTCTGTTTGAAGACGCGGCCGGTAAAGAATTCAACGTGCCGCTCGCCAAGGTGGATTGGAAAGAATGGTACCTCATCTACCGTCGGCTGACGCCAGTCCAAATCGAATCGGTGAAATCAGGTGGCGCGTTCAGATGCCTGCTCATTACGGGCGGCACGAATAACGAAGATCGCACGTTGTATTTTGACAACCTGTCGACGTTCACAGAAAAATTCCCACCACTTAAATTTGAGCCTCGGCCGCTACGCGGCGTCGAACCATTTCCGGGCCAATTGACCGGCACCAACAGCGGACCCGGGAAGCTGCCATTCCCCACCCGCGCCACGACGATCCTGCCGGACAATTTGGAGACCAACTTCTCAAATGCGTTGAAGACCGTCGAGCAAGGCGGCGAGCAATCCCATGTTTTTTCGTACGACGGTCCCGACGGTCACCTGACGTACACGCTGAAGCCGGCCGGTGGGACATGGGATGAAATACTTGCAGAAGGAAAGTTTGCTTCCGTCACGGGCAAGGAGTCGCCCGTCATATTTTCGGTGAAACCTTGCGTGGGCGGAGGCATTCGCCTGGCCGTCCATGGCAAAGCAGTGTTGCCACAAAAGGTCGAACATCTGAGCACGACGGTGAAAGACCAAATGCTTGAATCGTCCTGGCGCCTGTCGGCAGAGGACGTATCGGCCGACGTGACTTACCAATACAGGATGTGGGGCAAGTCGCTCGTGGTGGATGTATTGGCGCCCGGCGGGAAGGTCCAAGAAGTACGCTTCGGTCAAGCCGTTGGGCTGAGCAATGCGAAATTGATCGAAAACCCATTTTATGCCGTTGACGGTGGCCGGCCGGATGTCGCCGTCGGCGACACCGCAGGTGGCCCGATATTTGTAACGGGTAACGTCGATTGGTACCGGACCAATAGCTCTGTTCTCTGGGCCGCCAATTCGGTGACAGATCAGGGCGCTGCGTACAATGGAGGGACACGCTACAACCCGCTTACGAATAACAGACGCAATGACTGCTTTGAGCGATTCTTCGTCACGATTTCGCATCGGTATGAGGAGGAACTGCCGCGCATTGCGAATCCTCCGTCGCCATGGAAAAGCGTAACCGGCACGCATGTCTGGCGAGCGCAAGGGGCGAGTAATCGCGAAGCCGATGCCCGCCGCTGGACCGATCTTCACCGCTACGGCGTGACGCAGCTTGTCGTCACCGATCATGAGACGATGTGGCGCGACGGCGGTGAAAGTTTCACGCTGCGTACCACGGCAGCGCCCGGAAAGGGTGGCGACAAGGGCCAGTACGACTTTACGCGCCTGATGTCGGACACCTTGGGCTATTTTTACGGCCCCTACAACAATTACACTGACATCACCACGATCAACGAGTTCTGGAGTCCGGATATGGTTGGCCTCAATTCGCAGAACCAGCTTCAGCGTGGCTGGATGCGGTGTTATGCGCTCAAGCCATCACGGGCGGTTGAACTCAATGCAAAGCTAATTCCTGAAATTCAGAGGAAGTTCAAGTTCAATACCGCCTATTGCGACGTGCACACCGCCGTCACGCCATGGGAGCGCGTTGATTACGACCCCCGGGTTCCCGGCGCAGGAACGCTAGCCGCCGTGTTCTACGCCTACGGGGAAATACTGCTGGACCAGAAGTCGGTTTGGAACGGGCCTGTCTATTCCGAGGGTGGCGCACACGTCTTTTATATGGGTCTGGCCGATGGAAATTACGGCCAGGACATCCGATACAAGCTTTCCGACAATCCGTGGCTGGTCGATTTTGACCTTCGTCAGATGCATGATTTGGGCTGCAACTTCGGTATGGGAAATGTGGGGACATTCTACGCCAACATTCCTCAGCCAAGTAAAACGCCCGTGGAACTTGATGCAAAGATCGACCGATTTCTCGCAGCTACGGTTGCCTTCGGCCACTCCGGATTTCTCGTCACCGAGGGCGGCACTGCGAACGCTATTCGCTCTTACTACATGCTGCAGGCACTGCCGGCCAGATATTGCCTTGCCAGCGCACGCGAGATTCGATACGGATCCGCCGATGGCCAACTCGCCGATACGACGACTGCTATCGTCAGCGGCGACTATAAACGCTCGCAGGTGGTCACGCGATATTCCGACGGCACGGTCACGGCCGCAAACGGAAGCAAGACCGAGCGGATGAAAGTTGACGCCTGGGGTCGCAAGCTGGACCTGCCTCCGAATGGCTACGCCGGCTGGACGGCCGATGGCGGCATCGAAGTCTTAAGCAGCGATGCTGACGGAGCGAGAAGTGACTATTCTTCATCGCCGACCTACATCTACATTGACGGCCGCGGCAAGGCAGCTCGCTTCGAAAAGGCTGCCGGCAACGGCATTGGCATCTGCCGCCTGCTGCCCGATAAGACGGCCGAGATCATCCTCTACAAAGGGGCCGATTGTGGCTTTGCCTTTCAAGCCAGTAAGGCCGTGGCGATCGACAAAGATCGTGCGGTCATCGGGCCGGCGCAACTCCGGGTGCGCGACGGCCTGACCTATGTAGTCCCGGTGGAAAAAGCGTTCAGCTATATCTTAAGCAACTGATGTCCAGGCCTGCCACCGATGTTTCGGCGGCAGAAGTTCAGGCACATGATGATCAACCGACACCTGCTGCAACTGATCGCGTTTGTGACGACCAGCGTCGCGCTGGTGGCTCCCACGCTTGCTCAAGGCCACGCCGATATGAATGAGCAATCGCTTACGCTTTGGTACGACAAGCCCGCAAAAACCGCGATGACGGAGGCGTTACCAATTGGCAACGGCCGGCTTGGAGGCTTGGTGTTTGGTGATCCTGAACACGAACGGATCGCCTTAAACGAAGATTCGCTCTGGACTGGTGACGCCAATCCAAGCGGCGAAGATGAAACGATGGGCTCGTATCAAGCCCTCGGCGATTTACTCCTAACGACCAGCACTCCTGCGGCCGCACAAGCGATTACCAACTACCGGCGGGAACTCAATATTGCCAACGCGACGACTACCGTAACTTACTCGCGCGACGGCATCACGTTTCGCCGCGAGGCGTTCGCCAGCCACCCCGATGAAATCATTGCATTGCGATGGACGGCATCCAAACCGGCGGCGTTGACGGCAACGATTGCGCTCGTGGATGGCCATGGCACTACATCCACAGCCGATGGAACGACGATTGGATTTTCCGGTATACTTAGTAATGGGCTTAAATACGCGACCGAAGCGAAGGTCGTTGCCACCGGTGGAAAGTTGACGGCGGCCGGCGGCAAGCTTATCGCCGAAAACTGCGACTCAATTGTGATCCTTGTCGCCGCCGCGACGAACTACGCGATGGACGGCGCCTCGGGCTATCGCAATGCTGTCGTTCCCTCAGAATTAGTTTCCGATCGTCTCCGTCGGGCCACGAGTAAAGGTTACGACGCGTTGCGCGCTGCACAGCAACGGGATTACAGTTCGTTGTTCGATCGCGTGCAACTGAATGTGGGCCAATCGACGGCGGCGCAGCGTCTCATGCCGAGCAATTTGCGCAAGGTCGCGGCGGCGGAAACATTTGATCCTGAGATGGAAGCCTTGCTGTTTCAGTACGGCCGCTACTTGTTGATCTCGTGCAGCCGGCCTGGTGGCTTGCCGGCGAATCTGCAGGGCCTTTGGAACGATAGCAATACGCCCAAGTGGCACTCTGATTATCACGCCAATATCAATGTCGAAATGAACTACTGGCCGGCGGAGGTAACCAATCTTAGCGAGTGCAGTATTCCCTTCTCTGATCTGGTTCGCAGCCAGTTGGACGATTGGCGCGCGGCGACAAAGGCATCGCCCGATCTCAAGACGCCCGAAGGCGGAATGTCGACTCGCGGGTTTGCCATCCGCACGTCTCACAACACGATGGGCGGCATGGGCTGGCACTGGGATAAGACCGCGAACGCCTGGTATTGTCAGGTTCTATGGGAGCATTACGCGTTCGGCGGGGATGTTCAATACCTTAAGGAGACGGCGTTCCCGATCATGCGCGAGGTGGTACAGTTCTGGCAGGACCATTTGAAGACGCTCCCCGACGGGTCCTTGGTGGTTCCTGATGGTTGGTCGCCAGAGCACGGACCGACTGAAGATGGCGTGAGTTACAATCAGCAGATCGTCTGGGATTTGTTCAATCATTATGTCGAGGCATGCACCGTACTCGGCTCCTTGGCGCCTCCTGAAGACGCAAAGAAGATCGCCGCTCTCCGTAATCGCCTGGCAGGCCCACGGATAGGCCGCTGGGGCCAACTGCAAGAGTGGATGACCGATCGCGATTTACAGACCGATCCCCATCGACATACCTCGCATTTGTTTGCACTCTATCCGGGGAACCAGATCAGCGTTCAGCGAACGCCCGAGCTCGCAAAGGCCGCCAAACTATCGCTCGATGCCCGGGGCATTGCCCCAGAGAGCGACGTGCGCGAGTGGTCATTTGCCTGGCGCGCAGCGCTGTATGCCCGCCTGGGTGACGGACAATCGGCGCACCAGATGGTTCAGCAGCTATTCACCGATCGAAACACCTGCCTAAATCTGTTTGGCCTTCACCCGCCGATGCAAATCGACGGTAATTTCGGCGTTACTGCCGCCATCGCTGAGATGCTTCTGCAAAGCCAGGATGGCGAGATCAACCTCCTCCCGGCATTGCCGAGCGATTGGTCGCACGGCAGCGTGCGCGGGCTTCGCGCCCGAGGTGGATTTGTCGTCGATCTCGTTTGGAACGATCACCAACTCGCCGAAGTTACCGTTCGCGGTCTCGCAGGCGCACAATTCAGGGTGCGATGCGGTAATCACTCATTGGACACAACGTTGGATGGAAACGGTCAACGCCGGTGGGACGGTCCGCTTCAAAAATCGCCACCCTCAGCAGGTGCCGCGTGGCCAACGACTGGCGCTACGCAAGTTTCTGCGGCAGCGTCACAACGCAATTCATTGATCGCGAGCACTTCGAAAACCAACAGGAGTTCAAGATGAAAACCGGTTCATTTACGACGGCGCTCTTTTTGAGCCTCCTATTTTTGTCGGCAGATGGTCCGCACGCACTTGTTGAATCCGCCATTGCCCAGGAGGTTAGTCCCGCCACCACGAAGGTTAGTCCCAGCACAAAGCCGGATGTGGTGGTCGACTTCAGCGCGCCCTTGGGCAAGTTCAAACCCGTGAACGGCGTCAACGGCGGGCCCTTTAATTACGCAAACCAATGGATTTCACTTGAGAGTTTGCATGCTGACGCGGGTTTCCCTTTCACCCGCCTGCACGATGTCAATTGGCCGCACCCTGATGCCGTTGATATCAG
>Ga0070665_100001474_pt1 | contig 27563 bp, 21 predicted proteins | sample KBSS13metaG_FD_65862 | JGI IMG/M metagenome (GOLD analysis project Ga0070665, IMG submission 65862) | Switchgrass rhizosphere microbial communities from Kellogg Biological Station, Michigan, USA - KBS S1-3 metaG | ecosystem: Host-associated > Plants > Roots > Rhizosphere > Soil ... | reverse complement strand
CGATGCCCATCAGTCGCCAGGCCGGGACCGGCACTTCCAGGCGCTTGCGGTCGGCTTCGACCTCGGGCCGATTGAACCCGGACGACCAGACCGAGACGATGCCATCCGGACCGAGGCGGAGCGCCACGGCCAGGATCAGTCCGGAGACCAGCGTCAGCCACGCTTCGACCTGGCTGACGTCCGCCAGCGAGCTGTTGACCAGCTGTCCGAGGAGGCCGCCCGCGGCCCCGACCCCTCCGGGCACGGCCGCCGCGACCCACCCGATGCCGCCGAGGACCGCGAACTGGACGATGCCCACGGATGACACCGCGTTATATGCTTCGAACTGGGCATTCGGATAGCGGAACGCCAGATAGGTGCCGGCCAGCCCGGCGATGCCGGCCGCCAGCGTGAACGCGTAGACCTTGGCTCCGTATACGCCGATGCCGAGCGAGGCCGCCGCGGCCTCGTCGCTACGTACGGCCAGCAGTCGCCTGCCGGCCTTCCCGCGCCGCACGTTCGATGCCACCCAGGCGCAGATCAGGAGCAGGAGGATGCCGAAGGCGGCGTACCGCTGGGGATGTGCGACGGAGTCGAGCGAGAACCCGAAAAGCGACGGCGTTTCGAGTTCGAGGCCGAAGATCCCATTGGTCAGGTCGCTGTTGGTGAACACCATGGCATAAAGGAGCTGAGCCAACGCGAGCGTCGCGATGGCCAAGGTCATTCCTCGAGCCCTCAGGGAAGGCAGAGCGACCGCCGCGCCGACCAACATCGCGGCGAGCGGACCGAGCAGGAGCGCGAGCTCGAACGGAACCCCGGCGGTCGCGGCCAGCCGCGCCGCCACCCACCCGCCAAAACCCGCCAGGGCGAACTGGCAAAGGGAGAACTGGCCGCCGAAACCGGTCACGACGACCAGCGACACGACGATCATCGCCCCGCCCGCGGTCGCCGTCAGCGAGTCCACCCAGTCGTTGGATGCGAAGGCGAGAAGCAACGCCGCCACCGCCAGGCTGATCACCAGCGGCAGGGTGGGGATCCGGCCGCTGCCTACCCGCGGTAGCCATGCCTGCGTCTCCCCGCGCTGAAGCCGGCTGCGGCCCCGCGCCACCGTCAGGGCCAGGATGGCCACCAGGGGCACGACGGTCGGAAGCCAGCTCAGAGAGGAGGAGCTGACGTCGACGAAGTCCGCGATATTGACGCTGTAGTTCGAGAGCAGGCCCTGGGCGGCGCCGATCGCGAAGGCGGCGATCACGGTCCAGCCGAACGATTCGAACCTTCCGGCGAGAGCCGCGGACAGGGCAGGCAGGATCACCAATGCCAGGTTCGACCCCGACAGGCCGATGATCGGCGCGAGGAAGATCGCCGCGAACGAGGCCAGCACCGTGGCGATGATGTGGTTGGCCAATTCGATGCGCGCCGGGGACCAGCCCGATCCGGCCAGGAACATGTGGCTCTCGGAGACCGCGGTGGTCGCCAGGCCGAAGAGCGAACGCCTGTAGAAGATCGCGAGGGCGACCGCGAAGACGAGAGCCACTCCGATCAGGATCAGGCGGTCGACGCCGACCACCAACGGACCGCCGAGGCTGATGCCGTCGTGAGGGAGGACGGTGAGCGGCGTCGTCGTTTCCGGTCCCCAGACCAGAAAGATGAACGACTGCGCGGCGGTGAAGAGGCCAAGGACGACCATGAACCGGATCAGCACCGACCTTCCCCGCACGAGGCTCAGTGCGAGATGGGTGACCACTCCGAGGACGGCCCCGACGCCCAGCCCGGCGCAGACCGCCAGGATGGGCGCCGCGCCGTCGGCACGGAGCTTGTAGGTCACGTACGCGCTTACCGCCCCCAGGGCGCCCAGCGCGAAGTTCACGATCCCCGAGGCTCGGTAGGAGACGAGCACACCGAGAGCAACGGGCGCGAACAAGGCGCCGGACGCGAGTCCGACGATCAGGAAAACCAGGAAGTTGTCCATCGTCGTGGTCTGGTTACGAAGATGGAACCTCGAATTCTTCGTTGACGTCCTGGGCTTCCCCGACCGGCACTTCCTTGCCTTCCGTGAGTTCGTAGACGAACAGGCTCGTCGTGAACATCCGGACTTCACCGAAGGCCTTCGCGAGGCCGGAATTGGTGAACTTGGCCGGCTTGCTGAAATCGAATGGAGCTTCCGACGGCAGGTTGTATTCACCATGGTCGACAACCGCTTTGACGAGGCCTTCGGAGTTCAGCGATTCGATTTCTCCGCTCTTGGCCAGCGGTTCGAGCGCCAGCGCCAAGGCATGGATGGAGTTCCACTCATGCACGGCGAAAACGTTCAGATCGGTGGAGAATTCCACCCCCGCTTTTTCGTACTCCTGCTTCATTTCTTCGATGCCGGGGTTGTCTTCCACGGACGTACCGATCACGCTGCCGACCGAGTAGCCTCGCAGCCCCTGACCGTAGAGTTCCGACACTTCTTTCGGTTTGAGGATTCCGTAGCCACCTACATAGATCATCTTTTCGAAGTTCGCCCCCGCTGAGATCAGGGACTGGATGAAGGGCTGGAGCGCCGGTGCGGTCGGAGTGAAGGATTCGGTTCCCGAGCTCACCAGCTGTGACGCGACCGAGCTGGTGTCCGTCTGGGTTGCCGGATAGAAGAGTTCTTCGTAGTCGACGCCTTCGGCTTCGGCAACGGACTTGCCGATTTCGGCACTGAGTTTGGCGGAGGGCAATTCCGCTCCGGCATAGGTGAACGATTTGGCTCCACGAGCCGCGGCCACCTTCACCATGCCGGCCGTCGTCAGGCCTCCCGGGAAGCTCGGATAGGACAGCGGGCTCGTGTTGTCCCAGGAGCTGGCGGCGAAGTTGAAGACGGCCGGGAGCCGGGCTGCTTCGGAACCCTCGCCCGACCCGCCGGGAGAGCTGGCCTGTCCGACCAGTGCAAGCATCTTCTTTTCGTCGGCTTCGCGGCCACAGGCCAGGCTGCCATTGGCCGTGCTCTTATCGTCACATACTGTGACTTCCAGAGGGCGCCCAAGGGAGCAACCTTCGTTGATCGATTGTTCCGCCGCCTTCGCGGCGTCCGGGAGGTCGCTGCCGAAGGCGGAAAGCTGCCCCGTCAGCGCCGCGATCGTCATCACCTTGATCGGTTCGCCGCCGCACGCGGCGGTGGGGGGGGATTCATTGACCGCGACAGTCTGACCCTGGGTCGTTTCGGAGGCTCCGCCGGTCGCGCTCCCGGTGGTTTCACCCCCGCCACCACACGCACTCACTACCAGGGCGAGTCCTACCGCCCCGGCGGCAAGACCGAACCTCAAGCTTCCTCTTCCTCGCATCTGTCCTCCTTGTTTGTCATGGGTGGGGTGGCGCCCACGCTCCCATTGCGGAGTTTTCCCGGACTCCGACGGCGGGACTCTTACCGACCTCCGTCGGCACGGCTATGACAAACGTCGGAGGGTCGTTCTGTCCTAAGCCCCGAAGTACGCCGCGGCGAAGGCGCGCTCGGAGAGCGTCGTCTGTACCGCCACGTTCGTCCGACCCATCGAGTAATCGCGGTAGTAGCGCTGCATCCGCGACCCCCTTCGCGCTCCCTCGCTGCTTCCCGACGTGCGGAACATCAGCTCGAGCGCTGACCAGGCGAGCTCGTTCGTGACCTCGTGCTGAACCAGGTCGACTTCGGCGAGTTCGGTGGACCAATCGCTGTCCGGATCGGACACCGCGGCCTCACAGCAGCTCATGAAGTCCTGGGCGCCGCGCAGCAGCAGGCCTTCCGCCGCGTCGACCTTGGCGACGGCTTCGCAGTACCACTTCACGTACTCCGGGGCGGTGAAGCGGGGCTGCGGGTTCGGCCCGGAAGTCTTCTTCTCGCGCAGAATCCGCTCGTACTCGTCGGCCGCGGCGCGGGCGCAACCGACAAGGACGGTGGTGACCTCCATCGGACCGTACCCCTCGGTGATGCCCGCGTAAAGGGGGTTGCCGTGCAATCTGTAGCCGGGCGCGTCGGCACCGCGCGGCAGCTCGTCCGGGAACCGGCCGAAGACCACCGACTCGTCGTCGACGACCGCATCGGTGACGCGAACGGTGTTTGATCCGCTGCCGCTCATGCCCAACACGCTCGTGCGCCAGTCATCGAGCATGGTCCATTGATCCCGCCCGATCAGCACCAGGCCGAGGTCATGCGGCACGTCGTCGTCCTCGAAGCGGACACCGAGGATGGCATGGGTGGAGTACGGCGCGCCCGAGCAGTAGTTCCATTCGCCGTTGATCTGCCAGCCCCCCGGGGCCCGTTTGGCCGTACCCATCGGGAAGGGTCGAAACGGCGCGGCGAAGTTGCCATCGTCGCCGTACGCGACAGCCTGAGCCTGCTCGGAGAAAAAGCTGCCCAGGACACCGTTGTGGCCGGCCGCCAGGCAAAGGCACCAACCCGTGCCCGGACAACCGCGCGCGACCTCGATGATGACCCTGAAGTATTCCGGCGCCCCGAATTCGTAGCCGCCAAACCGCCTCGGCTGCATCATCCGATAGAAGCCCGCGTCCTGGAAGGTCTGGTGCATCTCCTCGGAGTAGGTTCCGCGGTCCTCCGTCGCCGACTGCTGATCTCGTAGCGTCGGACGCAGCGAGCGGGCTCGGGAGACCATCTCCTCGACGGTTACGGCAGGCTCCGGTTGGGAGAGCACAACAGTGGGGGATGAGTTCACGTGATCGGACCCTTTCTTCGCGCCTGACTCGACGTCATTCGAATCGGTATTCCCTGCTTCGAGATATATGGCGGGAGGCCGAGGGCCGCAACGACATTTATCGTTGGCTCGCCACCGACCGTTGCCCAGAATCACAGCCGAGAAACGCGGTGCAAATTCGAGGCCTTTAGTACCGATCGGAGGGTGTTTGAGATGAGACTGGCAACCATCGAGGTCGGCGGCGCGCCCGCCCTGGCGGCGCTTGCCGGCGACGAGGTCGTCAACCTCACCCTGGCCGCTCCGGAGCTGCCGGAGACGATGGAGGAGTTCCTCGCCCTCGGCGATCCCGGCCTGGAGCGGGCGCAGACGGCGATCGAGTCCGGCGACGACCGCCTCGCGCGTGACCAGGTCACGTTCCTGGCGCCGGTCGGCGCGCCGCGGAAGTTCTTCGGGGTCGGCCTCAATTACGCCTCCCACGTCGCGGAGACCACCGGTGAGAAGCCCGAGTTCCCGACCGTCTTCTCCAAAGCGGTGACCTGCGTGGCCGGCCCCAGCGACGACATTCCGCTCCCGGTCGCCTCGGACCGCCTCGACTACGAGGGCGAGCTGGGCGTCGTGATCGGGCGGCGCTGTCGGCACGTCAGCCGCGAGCGGGCGGCGGAGGCGATCGGCGGCTACCTCGTCACCAACGACTTCACGATCCGCGACTTCCAGATGCGCAGCGGCCAGTGGGATCTGGGCAAGTCCTTCGACGGCCACGGGCCGATCGGGCCCTGGATCGTCACCCCGGACGAGATCGACCCGCACGCGCTGCCGATCCGCACGCTGGTCAACGGGGAGGTCCGCCAGGAGTCGAACACCGACGAGCTGATCTTCGACTGCTTCGACCTCGTCGAGTTGCTCTCGACCGTCTGCACGCTCGAACCCGGTGACATCATCGCCACCGGCACCCCGGGCGGGATCGGAGCGCTGGAAGGCAAATTCCTCGGGGCCGGCGATGTGGTCAAGGTGGAGATCGACGGCATCGGCTCGATCGAGAACCGGATCGTCGCCGAGGCGGACGCCGAGGAATACATCGACGGGCCGGCGGCCGGCGCGCTGTCCCGCTGAGCCGGGCGCGCCCGGCTCAGCCGGGGAGGACGACGATCTTCGGGTCGATCCGCGACTCCGCCCGCTTCAGGGCCGCCGAGGCTTCGCTGAGCTTATAGCGGGTGCTGACGACCGGGCTGAGGTCGATCCGACCCGCCAGGTGCAAGGAGATCACCGGGTCGAAGCCGCCGATATGACCCATCGAGCCGTAGATCGTCCCGGCGCGCATCTGCAGGGCCAACGGCTTCACCGCCACCGCCCCACCCTCGACCCCGATCTGGACCAGCTTGCCGCCGAAGGCGAGCGACGACTCGATCACCGGCAGCACGGTGGCGGCGTCGCCGGCCGCTTCGACCGCGACGTCGAGGCCGCGTCCCCCGGTCAGCTCCAGCGCCAACGTCGCGGCGCTTTTCCCGAGCGCTTCCAGCTCGCCGAGCTCGATCACCGAATCGGCACCGAGCCGGCGCGCCATCTCACAGCGCTCGCCGACCGGGTCGAAGGCGATCACCCGTCCGGCGCCGGCGGCGACGGCGAGCGCGATGGAGGCGAGTCCGATCGGGCCGCAGCCGAAGACGCCGACCGTCGCGCCCGGCTGAAGCCCTCCGGCACGCTGGAACAGCCCGACGTAGGCCACCGCCGCCGGCTCGCACAGGGAGCCGATCTCGTAGGCGCGCTCCTCGCCGAACCGCTCGCGCAAGGCGACCAACGAGCGCGCCTGCGCCTCGCGGGTGACCATCAGCTCGGCGATACCGCCGTCCGCACCGAAACCCCTGAAGCCGAGGTTCGTGCAGAGGTTCGGCAAGCTGCGGCGACAGGCTTCGCAGATTCCGCAAGGCTCCATCGTTTCGACCGCCACCGGGTCACCCGGTCGCAGCGAGCGCACCGCCGGCCCGACCTCGACCACTTCCCCGGCCACCTCGTGCCCGGGTATGACCGGCAACCGCAGGCGATAGGGCAGCAGAACGTAGCCGTCGCCGTCGGTGCGACATATTTTCGTGTGCGAGAAGGCGACGCCCGCGGCAGCGACCGCGACCACGACCTGATCGGGGGCGCTGATCTCCGGGTCGGGCCGCTCGCCCAGGGTGAACCGCGGGAACCGCCAGGCCTTGCTCGCGTCGCGCGGACAGCGCGACGCAAGCTCTTCCTCACTCAGCTCGAACCCGGGCCGCGGGTCCCACTCGGCCTCGACGATCAGCGCCTGCATCAACTACCGATCTGGGCGCCCTCGGCGACGAGCGGGATGCTCGTCGCGAGCAGCTTGCCGGGATCGGCGGCGGCACCCCACATGTTGGCGACGCGGTCGTCGGTCATCGACCAGCGCCGTGGCTCCCAGCGGTCGTCGTCGATCTGCTGCATCTCCGCGTAGACCTCGTAGAGCACCCCGGACGGATCCGGGTGATAGGTGGCGATGTTGTCGCCCGCGGCGTGTCGGCCCGGGCCCCAGAGAAAGCGGCGATCGACGATGTCGAGCAGGTCGCCGAGGCGCACCAGGTCCTGCACCGTGTCCACCTCGAAGGCGTAGTGGAACATCCCGTTGGCGCCGCCGAGGACCGCGATCGAGTGGTGCAGGCTGCCGCAGCGCAGGAAGGCGAGCTGCACCTCGCCCGCCTCGTCGACGCAGACGTCGGAGGTCGCGAACCCGAGTACCGCGGTGAAGAACTCAACCGTGGAGGCGACGTCCTCGGAGGTCAGGTTGATGTGCCCGACCTGCCGCGGGCGGACGCCGCTGGGAACGTACGGGGGCTGGCCCTGGAGAGCCCAGGCTGGTGCCTCGTCGATCGCCGGTAGGACGGCCTCGATCAGGTGCCCCTCGGGCACCTCGAAGCGCACCGACTCCGCGATCCCCGGCTCGTCCGGGCCCGCCGCCCAGGCGGTGCCGTGCGCGTCGAGTGCCTGGCGAAGCTCGACGATCGCCGCCGGGTCGCGCAGCTGCAGGGCGGTGTGGTCGAGCGCGGTAACCGCCCCGGGCCTCAGCTCCAACGAGGGCAGATCGGGCCCGTGCGTGAGGAAGACGGAGTCGTCCCGGCGCCCCAGCTCGCGCATGCCGAGGACGGTGGTGGCGTGATCGATGCTGCCTTCCAGGTCGGTGACCTGGAAGGCAGCATGCGAAAAGGTGGAGAACATCACGACGTGATCGCTTCCCCGAGCCGTCAAAGCTCGAGCACCAGCTTGCGGTGGGGCGATCCGCCCTGCTCCTCCCAGGCCTCCGACACCTGCTCGAACGGCTTCCGCTCGACCACCATGGTCAGGTCGCCGCTCGCCAGGTAGCCGAGGAGGTCCTCATAGGTGGAGCGGTAGAGGTCCTCCGGCGTCGCCGGACCGGAGAGCACGCTGATCAGCCGGCGACCGATCAAGTCTTTGTAGGTCAACGTCACCGAGGGCGCGACCGAGCCGCAGACGACGTAGCGCGAGCCCGGTTTGGTCGCCGGGAGGGCGGCCTCGGCGGTCGGCCCGAAGATCGGGTCGAGGACGAGGTCGTATTTGCCCTCGGCGGCGGCGTCGAGGGCCTCGCCGTCGTCGCCGGTGAGCTGCACGATCGCGTCGGCGGCGCCGGAGTCCCGGAGTCGCTCGAGGCTCGGCAGGTGCCGCGCGGCGGCGACCACGCGGCCGGCGCCGAGACGCTTCGCCACCTGCACCGCGGTCCCTCCCAGCGGACCGCTGGCGCCGAGCACGAGCACGGTCTCGCCGGCCTGGAGGCCACCGTGGTTGCGCAGCGCCAGCAGCGCGGTGGTGCCTGCGACCCCGATCGCCACGGCGTCAGCGTCGGCGACGTCCTCGGGCAGCTCGACCATGCGGCCGTCGAGGGGGACGCGCTCGGCCAGTGCACCGAAGGGCGGGCGGACACCGGTGAAGTAGACCCGGGTGCCGTCGTCGCGGCGCGCGACGCCCTCCTGGCCGACGACCGACGGGACTTTCGGCGGTCCCAGCATGCCCGATGCCAGGGCCCGGTCGACGGGGTTCAGGGCACCGACGACGACGGTGCCGATCTCGACGCCGTCTTCGGCCTGGGGCTCCTCGAACTCGGCGATCTGGGGAATGCCGCCGGCCTCGGTCAAAACAGCTGCTCTCATTAGTTCTCTCTCTCCTTCGATTGATCGTCTTGTAGGTCTTCAGACAGACTTCGCGGCCTGCTCGTCGCCCGCCGGTTTCGGCGGGCCCATGAGGAACCACGGGTCGTTCTTGCTGGGCCCGAGGCCGAGGACGAATCGCGTCCCCCGCTCGGCGACGACGTCTTCGTCGTGGAAGTAGTGGTTGGCCATCACGTTCGCATCCCGCTGGGCCCGCTGTAGCGGGTCGCTGAGCTTGAAGGTGCTCGAGCCCATCCCGTCGCAGACCAGGTCGACGGCCTCTTTGGAGAGACGCGCGACGGTCATCAGGTCGAGCTCCTGCTGTCCCGCCTCGGCTTCCGACGGCGTCCTGATCGCGTCACCGTTGGCGATCGTCTGATCGAGCACATCGTCGTAGAGCAGCCGCGCGCAGCGGACCTTCTGCAACGCCTTCCCCCAGCGGACCCGGGACACCGGCAGCTCGATCCGCGGCACCGTGCCCATCACGACGGTCTTCGGCATCCGCTCCCGCATCAGCTCCACGGCGCCTTCGGCGACGCCGAGCGGGATCGCCGCCATCATCACCGCGATCGTTTTGACCGGGTAGCGCATGAACGCCTCCTCGTGCGCGGCCCCGGGGTGTCCGTCGGCGGAGAAGAACTGGGCGAGCGGCAGGCTCATCTTCTCCGGCACGAAGACGCCGTCGGCGGTGAAGCTGGCGCTCGAGGTGGCGGCCATCCCCGACATCAGCCAGTCGTCGTTGACGGTCACCTCCGACAGCGGGATCAGGAAGGTCCGCGGCACCCGGACCCCGTCTTCCTCGATCGGGGCGCTGGCGAAGGAGAGGTCCGAGTTGCCGATGCAGGAGGCATAACGGAAGGTGCCCCAGACCCGGTATCCACCCTCGACCGGCTCCGCCCGCCCGGCCGGCGTCAACGGCGCCGAGGCGAGGATGTAGGGACGCTCGGAGAAGAGCTCTTCCTGTGCTTCGAACGCGAGATGGCAGGCCATCCAGCTGTGCTCCATCAGGAAGGAAGTGGTCCAGGCCATCGAGCCGTCGCCGTGGGCGAGCTCGCGAGCGACTTCGCAGAGAGCGCGCGCGCCCAGCCCCTGGCCACCCCAACGCTTCGGCACCACGGCGCCGAGGAACGGCTCGATCAGGGGCAGCAGATCGTCGGGCATCCGCCGCAGCCGTTCCGCGTCCCTGGCTCGTTCGCGAAACGTGGGGGCCAGCTCCCTCGCCAGCTCGACGAGCTTCTCGGTCTCCACTGCTTCGGTCATTTCGACTCCTGTCCTTGGATGTTGGTGTTCACGTTCGGATGCTCTGGGTGCAGGTGGCAGGCGACCCGGTCGCCCGCCTCGCCCGGCCGCAGGGCCGGGGTCTCGGTGCGGCAGACATCGATCGCCAACGGGCAGCGCTCGACGTACGGGCAGCCGGCCGTTGCCTCCTCCGCCGCGTCGCCGAGCCTCTCCGGCCCGAGGCGCGGGTGGGGCCGCGAACGGACGCCGATCTCCGGCGTCGCCGCGACGAGTGCCTGGGTGTACGGATGAGAGGGTCGGGTGGCGACCACCTCGGCCGGCCCTTCCTCGACGATCTGGCCGCGGTACAGAACCGCGATCCGGTCCGACATATAACGGACGACGTCGAGATCGTGGCCGATGAAGAGGAAGCTCAGTGACGACTCGCGCTGCAGCTCGCGCAGCAGGTTGAGGACCTGCGCCTGCACCGAGACGTCGAGGCCGCTGACCGGCTCGTCGCAGATCACCAGCCTCGGCGAGCTCATCAGGGCGCGGGCGATCGCCAGGCGCTGGCACTGCCCGCCGGAGAGCGCGGTCGGATAACGGTCGGCGGTCGCCGCGGGCAGGCTGACCCGGTCGAGGAGCTGGGCCATCCGAGCCCGCGCGTCGGCCGGCGTCAGCCGGCTCCCCGTGACCCCCTCGAGCAGGCTGTCGGCGATCCGTCGGGCCGGGTTGAGCGAGGCGAACGGGTCCTGGAAGACGGCCCGGATCTGATCGGCCCAGATGCGCCGCTGCTTGTGGCCGGCGTGGGTGATGTCACGCCCGTCGAAGACGATCCGTCCGCCGGTCGCTTCGGTCAGGCCGAGCACCGCCCTGCCGGTCGTCGTCTTGCCCGAGCCGGACTCGCCGACCAGCCCGAGCGTCTCGCCCAGCTCGATCCGCAGGCTCAGGCCGGCGACCGCGCGCACCGTCCGCCGGCGGGTGCGGAAGTCGACGCTGAGGTCGTCGATCTCGAGCAGCGGGCTAGGCACGAGCCTTCTCCCGCGTTCCCTCACGCAACATCTCGGTCGCGTACACGCAGCGGCTCTCGCGCCCCTTGCCCACCGGCTCGATCGGGACCGGCCTCTGGACGCACTGCTCGGTGCGATGCGAACAGCGATCGGCGAAATGGCAGTGGCGTGGCCAGTCCCCCGGCGCCGGCACCTGGCCCGGGATCACCAGCAGCGGCCGGTCGCGCACAGTGGTGCTGGACGGACGGCAGGCGGCAAGCGCCTCGGTGTACGGATGGGCCGGCGCGAAGAGGAGATCGTCGACCGGACCCTGCTCGACGATCTCGCCGGCGTACATCACCATCGCCCGGTCGCAGAGCTCGGAGACGACACCGAGGTCGTGGCTGACCAGCAGGATCGCCATCCCCAGTTCGCGCCCGAGGTTACGCAGCAGGTCCAGGATCGCCGCCTGCAGGGTCACGTCGAGCGCCGTGGTCGGCTCGTCGGCGATCAAGAGTCGAGGCTTGGCCGCGACCGCGCGGGCGATCGAGACCCGCTGGGCCATGCCGCCGGAGATCTCGTGGGGATAGAGCCGCGCCACCTCCGCCGGCTTCGGCAGGCGCACCTTGGCGAGCAGCTCGATCGTGCGCTCACGTGCCTCGGCGCGCGAGATCGACTCGTGCGCACGCAGCACCTCCTCGATCTGCGGGCCGACCCGGACGGTCGGGTCGAGCGCGGCCATCGGCATCTGGGCCACATAACCGACCGAGCCGCCGCGGTAGGAGGCAAGGTCGGCGCCGGAGAGACCGAGGACGTCGCGCCCGTCGAACTCGATCTGGCCGGCCACGACACGGCCGTCGCCGGAGAGCAGCCGGATGATCGAGCGGGCCACCGAAGTCTTGCCGCAGCCCGACTCGCCGACCAGCCCGACCGCCTGCCCCGGCTCGATCGTGAAGTTCACGTCGCGGGCGACGAGCAGGTCTTCGTCCTCGCCGAAGGCTATCGAGAGCCCGCGCACCGCGAGCAGCGCCGCCGAGCTCGCGGGCCGAGGTGCCGGCGCCGGTGGTTCGGCCGCGACCCGCCGGCGGCCGCGACGGCGACGCGAGGCGGCGGTCGACTCACGCGTCCACGATCCCACCGCGATGTCGCGCAGCGCGTCGCCGACGATGCCGAGGCAGAGGACGACGACCGCGGTGATGCCGCCGCCGAAGAGGAGCATCCAGGAGCTCTTCGACAGCACCTGGGCGCCTTCGGCGATGATCGACCCCCAGGACGCCTCGGGTGGATTGGCGACGAAGCCGAGGAAGCTGAGGCCGACGGTGAACTGGACCGCCAGCGCCGCGACGATCGCCGACTGCACCAGGACGGGTCCGCGGACGCGCGGAAGGATGTGGCGGAAGACGATCTGCGGCCGACTGAGGCCGGCGACGACGGCGGCGTCGACGAACAGCTCCCGCCGGACGGCGAGCGCCGCGCCGCGCACGGTTCGCAGCATCGGCGGCGCCAGCAGCAGGCCCAGTGCCGCCATCGCGATCACCAGGTATTCGCTGAAGACGGAGAGGACGACCAGGACGACGACCAGGACCGGCAGGGCAAGGCCGATGTCGTTGACCGACATGATCGCCCGGTCCACCGGCCCGCCGCGGTAGCCCGAGATCAATCCCAGCGGGACCGCGGTGAGCAGGGCGACGCCGCTGACGATCGCTGCGTAGAGGAGGGTGAGCCGGCCGCCGTAGAGGAGCCGGCTGAACGTGTCGCGACCGAGCTTGTCGGTGCCCGCGAGGTGCGAGAGCGACGGGCCCTGGAGACTGGACAGCAGGTTGGTTTTGTCGGGCGGGTAGGGAGCGACCAAAGGGGCCGCCACGCAGGTGACGATCACCAACACGAGCAGGGCGAGCGCGAATGCCGCGAACGGTCGCCGGCGCACCATGGCAAGACCGCCGCCCAAGCTCACGCCAGGCGCGCTTTCGGATTCAGCCAGCCGTAGCTGATGTCGACCAGCAGGTTGATGATCACGACCAGGACCGCGATCACGACGACGATGCCCTGCAGCATAGTCAGGTCGCCGGCCCGCGCCGAGGTGACGGCAAGCGCCCCGAGGCCGGGCATCGCGAAGACCGTTTCGACCAGGACCGCGCCGCCGAGCATCGCGATCGCGAACACGCCGGTGACCGTCACGATCGGGATGGCCGCGTTCCGCAGGCCGTGCAGGAGGACGATCCGCCACTCCGGCACGCCGCCGCCGCGCAGCGAGGCGATGAACTCGCGACCCATCACCTCGCGCATCGAGTCGCGCGTCTGTTTCGCGATCCCGGTGATGCCGAGGGCGGCCAGGGTCACCCAAGGGAGGATCAGCGAGCGCGCCCAGTCGAGCGGGGATTCGCCGAACTTGACGTAGCCGGTGGCGGGCAACCAGTGCAGGTTGACTGCGACGAGGTCGATCAGCATCAGCCCGAGCCAGAAGCTCGGGATCGCCCAGCCGAGCATCGCGAGCACGTCGGTGAGGAGGCCGACCGAGCCGCCGCGGAGGGCGCTGAACATCCCCAACGCGACACCGAAGAGGAGTGAGATCGCGGTCGACCCGATCACCAGCGAAAGGGTCACCGGTAGGCGTGAGGAGAGCGCTTCGCCGACCGACTCCGAGGAGACCAGGGATTCACCGAGGTCCCCGGTGACCGCGTGGCCGGCCCAGGTCATGTACTGGTTCGGGAGGGGTTCGTCGAGACCCATCTCGTGGCTCAGCGCGTCCACTTCCTTGGCCGAGGCCTCGGGGCCGAGGACCGCGGCGGCCGGGTTGCCCGGCGCGACCGCGGTGAGGACGAAGGTCAGCATCGAGACGACGATCAACAGCGGGATCGCGAGCAGCAGCCGCCGGACGATCAAGCGTGTCATCTCGACCGTCCGCCGGGCACGCTGCCCGCGTCCCTCTGTCCGAGCGGGTGGGTCACCCGGACAGCGTCCACTCTTCGCCGAAGGGATCAGGCTGGATCGCGAGATAGCTCGGCGCGACGTTGCCGACCTTGCTGCTCACCGCCTGGATCACCGGCTGTTCAGCGACCGTCAGCGTCCACACCTGTTTGCTGAAGGCGAGGCTCGCTTCTTCCATCTTTTCTTCCTGGGCTTCCGGAGTCGGTTCCAGCGCCGCTTCTTTGGCCAGCTTCGTCACTTCGGCCGGAATGGGAAGCGACCAAGGGTTGCCCGGCGATCCGGGGCCCATTTTGACCAGCAGCAGGCTCGAGAGCCCGACCGCCCCGGAGTTCTGGATCATCGCGTCATACTGTTTCGAGGCCGCCTTTTCCGTATAGGTGGTGAGCTGCGCGACCGGTTCGATTTCGACCTTGACCCCGATTTCGCCGAGCGACGCCTGCATCGCCTGTGAGAGGGAGTTGTTCGGATCGAAGATCCCCGCGCTAAGCAGTTTCAACGTGAAGCCGTTCGCGTAACCGGCTTTCGCCAGCAGTTCCTTCGCCTTTTCGACGTTGTATGGGAAGAGTTCGGCAGCTTCGGCATCAAAGCCTTCGGTGTGTTCGAACACGAGGGCGCTGCTCGGCGTCGCTTCTTCGCCGTAGAGCGCGACCGCGAGTTCTTCACGCGGCAGCGCATAGGACAGGGCCTCGCGGACTTCCAGCTTGGACAGCGGGCCACTTTCGCGGTTGGCGAGGATCACCATCGGCTGCGAGCCCGGTTCGCCTTGGGTGATCTGGAGCCCGGCGGATTCGGCCTGCGATCTGTCTTCGTTGAGGATCTGCTGCGCCCAGTCGATCTGTCCGGACTGCACCGCGCTGAAGCGCGAGGCGGGTTCGGGCATCACCTTGAACACGACTTTGCCGAACTTGATCCCGCTCTTTTCGTAGTAGTCAGGGTTCGGGACCCAGGTGTAGGTACTACCTTTGGTCGTTTCCGAGCTGTCGAGCACGTATGGACCGATGCCATCGCTGCTCTTCTCCAACGATTTCCGGTCTTTCACCCCTTCGGGCCCGACCAGGCGCCCGAGCGTCCCGTTGCTGGAGATCTGTTCGCAGGCGTAACGGTAGGTAACCGGTTCTTTGTATTCGATGATGAACGCGTACTTGCCGGCGGCTTTCACCGTTCTGATCGGGAAGTAGTTGGTGGTCGAGACGCTCGGGACTTTCGAGAACGAGATCATCGAGGCGGCCGCGGCCGCTCCCGTTAGTTCGGTCCCGTCGCTGAATTTCAATCCTTCCCGCAGTTTGACTTCGAAGCTCTGATGGCCGGCGTCCGTGAATTTCCAGCTGGTTGCCAGGCTCGGTTCGAATTCACCTTTGCTGCCCATCTGGATCAGCGCGTTGTAGGCCGGACGGCAGTAGATCGTGGTCGGGCAGTTCGCCGGGTCGAGGCTGGGCGTGTCATCGGCCAGTCCGGCGGTGAAGGTTCCCCCGCTCGAGCCGGATTCCGTGCTCACCGTCGAACTGTTCGCGCTGCCTTCGGCTTCGCCGCCTGAGGTGGAACTGTTGGAGCTGCTGGAGCCCGAACCGCACGCGGTCACGGCAACACTCAGGACGACCAGTACACACACTACGAGGGAGCTACGCGCCCACCAGTTGTACGTCATCATTTCCCTTCCCTAGTCCCCGTGCGAGCTCTGTCGGCATCGCATTCCTTACTCGGTCCTCGGCTCGCTACCCGTGCGGCGGAGGCGAACTGGCCGGCGATGCTAGAGAAGAGAGGTCGGGCTAACTACGACTTAAGTCTTGGGTGCGACCGATCGCGATGTCATGCAGCTCGGCCGGCTCCAGCAGGACCAGTCCCCTGCCCTCCCGGGCGATGATCCCGCTGCGCGAGAAGGTGCCCAGCACCCGCGAGGTGACGTCCCTGACCGACCCGGTCGCGTCGGCCAGCTCCTGGTTGCTGGAGTACACCACCAGCCTGTCTCCCCGTCGCTCGGCGAGATTGAGCAGGTGCCGCGCGAGTCGCGACTGCACCGGCAGGAGGATGTCGCCAGCCAGCTCGACCTGCGCCAAGGTCAAGCAGGTCATGAGGTGATTGACCAGCGCCCAGGCCGAGTCGAGGTCATGCCGCGACGCCGCCAGCAGATCCGACCCCGAGAGGCGCAGGATCGTCGTGTCCCTGATCGCTTCCCAGGCATGGTGCATGCCGCTTTCGGCGCTCCACGACCGGCGCAGCTTGAGATCGAGCGGATCGGAGACGGCCCCGGTGACCAGGTTCGCCGTGTCGGCGGGACCGCGATAGATGATCGAGACCTGCCGTCCGCGCGAATCCTGCAGGTAATAACGGACCAGCCCATCGACGATCAGAAACGGAAACTGGCCTTCGAAATCACGGCAGATGACCCCGCCGGCCTCGAGGTTGACCACCCGGGATCGCTCGAGGATGCGTTTCGCGAGTTCCTCCGGCAAACGGCCGAGCACGCTGTCCTTCCATGCCTCGAGCACCGCCCCTTCGTCGACCCCGGGGCTGCCCTCGGACACGGCCATCCCGGGCTTGCTTGGCAACTCGACTGGCATCGCGCAGCGTCATCCCCTCCGATTCACCTGCCGGACGGACCACTTTCCATCCGGCACCCGCCCAAGGGTAGCGGTCTGGAATTGGATGTCAAGACAAATATCCGATAGTTTTCTGACGGTACGAACCAACGCACTGGACTGCGCCGCTACGGAGGTAACGCCTTCGAGTTGGCTGGCCGTTCCGCCGGTAGATCTGATCCCCGCCTCTCGAACTCGTCTTGGGTCATCGGATTTTCAAACGGACCTTCAGCAGCGCTGATCCACAGCTTTGCCTCGGTCGAGCTCGTCGACCCTCCGCGATGACGCGCCGCTATACCGCGAGCTCGAAAGTGGGGCGGGGCAAGACCAGTACCAACCACTCGGCCGTCATCTTCGGCGGCTCGGCCCCGTCGACGATGAGCTGACAGAGCATACGCATCAAGAACCCCTCACCGCGCCTTTCGACCGAGGCGATCTCGAAGCGGGGGGTGATCGCGTCGCCGATGAAGAGGGGCCTGATGAAGCGGACGCGATCTAGACCGTAGTTGAAGCCATAGGCCTGATCGGTGTCGATCCGGAAGCATGATTTCTGAAGTGCGTCGAGCATCGAGAGGGCGTAGAAGCCCTCGATGATCTCGTCCGGAAACTCGGGTGGATCGGGATCCGGATACGCACGGTCGATCCAGGTCGCCCGCTCGAAGGTGTCCTGCTCGGAGGCCGTGAGCTCGAATGGAGCGCCCTCGAACACCCGCCCTTCGAGACTGGGCACATCGGCGAATGCCACGACCTCCGGTCCACTCACTGGTCCACCCCGGAATCCGCGTCGCCGATCCGCTGCCGCGGTCGCCAACCCTCGCGTGGGATCGCCGCCAACAGCCGCCGCGTATAGGGATCCTGAGGATCGTCAAGGACATGATCGGTCGGTCCGCGCTCGATGATCCGGCCCCGGTGCATGACAAGGCATTCCTCGCTGATCTGCCGGACGACAGCGAGGTCGTGCGAGATAAAGAGAAAGGCGACGACGAGTTGCTCGCGTAGCTCCGCGAGCAGGTTCAAGACCTGTGCCTGGACGCTGACGTCGAGTGCCGAGACCGCCTCGTCGAGGATCAGCAGGCTCGGTTCGACCGCCAGCGAGCGCGCGATCGCGACCCGCTGGCGCTGCCCACCGGACAGTTCCGCCGGCCGCCGCTCGAGATGGCGCTGGTCGAGCCCGACCCGCTCGACCAGCTCACGCGCGCGCTCGGCCCGATCGCGCCGACCGAGATCGAAGTGCTCGCGCAGGACCTCGGCGACGCAGGCGGCGACCGTCTGCCGCGGGTCGAGCGAGTGGTAGGGATCCTGAAAGACCATCTGCACCTGCTTGGCGCGAGCCCGCCGCGAAGCGCGGCCGCGACGGGCGTCGGCGCGCTCCCGGCCCTCGACCAGCACCTCGCCGGCGCCGGCGACCTCGAGCCCGGCGACGATCCGCGCGGTCGTCGACTTGCCCGAGCCGGACTCGCCGACGATCGCCACCGCCCCGTTCGCCGGCACCGTGAAGTCGATCCCGTCGACCGCGACGATGCGCTCACGGGCGCCGTCGGCGCTCGCGACCTCGAACTCCTTGCGCAGGCCGCGCACCTCGAGGACGGCGCTCATGGCGTCGCCTCGGCCTGCTCGTAGACGATGCGTCCGCGCAGCTCCTCGGCCCGATGGCACGCCACCAGGTGATTGTCGAGCGGGCGGAGCTCGGGGCGCGTCTCCCGGCAGCGCTCCTGCGCCCAAGGGCAGCGGGCGGCGAAGGCACAACCGGGACCCGCCTCGTACGCGGCGGCGGGGCGGCCTGGGATTACCGACAGTCGCCGGCGCCTGCTGCCCGGTCGCGCCGCGAGAAGCCCGACCGTATAGGGATGGGACGCGATCTCATGAAGGGCTCGCGAGGGTGCGACCTCGACCACCACCCCGGCGTACATGACGACGATGCGATCGGTGACGGCCGAGGCCAGATCGAGATCGTGGGTGATCAGCATCAGCGCCATACCCCGCTCGCGCCGCTGTTCGTCGAGGATCGCCATGACCTCCTCCTGGGTCGTGACGTCGAGCGCGGTGGTCGGCTCGTCGGCGAGGATTAGCCGCGGCGCTTCCATCAGCGCGGCGGCGATCATCACCCGCTGCAAGAGGCCGCCGGAGAGCTGGTGTGGATACTGCAGCAGTCGCCGCTCGCCGTCGGCGATGCCGACTTCGCGCAGTAGCTGGGACGCCCGCGCCGCGGCGTCGCGGCGCGAGATACCTCGCGCCCGCGGCGCTTCGCAGAGGAAATCGCCGATCGTCCTCAACGGGTTGATCGTGACCCGTAGGTCCTGGTAGATCATCGCCACGTCGCCACCTCGGTAGGAGCGCAGCGCGGACTTGCTCATCGTCGCGACCGATGCGCCGTCGAAGCGGATCTCACCGCCGACCCGTGAGCGACCTGGGAGCAAGCGCATGACGGCGCGCGCGGTCATCGACTTCCCCGAACCGGACTCGCCGACCAGGCCGACCGCCTCACCCGTGCCGATCGCCAGGCTGACGTCCTCGACCACCGCCAGCGGTCCCCGCTTCAACAGCAGCTCGACCCGGACGCGCTCGAGCTCGAGCAGCGGCCTCTCGACAGCGCTGTTCACGGCTCCTCCCGCGCCGCGAGACGCTCGCCGAGGACGTTGAACGCGACGACAGTGATCACGATCATCGCTCCTGCCGCGAGTGCCTCCTGCGGCCACCCGTTCAGCAGGGCGGTGCGACCGTCGGCGACCATCAGGCCCCATTCGTTCGAGGGCGGCTGCACGCCGAGGCCGAGGAAGGAGATTGCCGCCAGGTCGACGAGCGCTCCGCCGAATCCGATCGTCGCCTGGGCGAGGATGATCGGCCAGACGTTCGGCAGCAGGTGGGCCGCGCAGATCCGCCAGGCCGAGAAGCCCGAGAGCCGACACGCCTCGACGTAGGGCAGATTTCGCTCGCGGACCGCGAGGCTGCGGACGATCCTCGCCATGTACGGGGTGTAGGCGATCGAGAGAGCCGCCACCGGGGCCCAGAATCCCTCACCCAACACGGCCACGGCGAGGATCGCGAAGAGCAGCGCCGGGAAGGCGAAAAGGACGTCGAGGACGCGGGCGACGGTCTTGTCGACGGAACCGCCGAACCAGGCCGAGCCGATCGCCAGGGTGGTCCCCAGAACGGTGCAGGCGAGGATCACCAGCGCCGGACCGATCAGGCTGAGGCGGGCTCCGACCAGTACGCGCGAGAGGATGTCGCGACCCAGCGAATCGGTTCCGAAGGGATGGGCGCCGGAGGGTTCGAGATTGGCGGAGAGCACTTCCCCTTCGTTCGCCGAGTGGGGCGCAATCCAAGGTCCGATGATCGCGATCAGCACGATCAGTCCGCACACGAAGGCGCTCACAAGCAGGAGCTTGTCGGCCTCCCGCAGGGCCCGGATCGCGCGACCGATGCCCGAGGCACCGGCCCGCGGCAGCCGCAGTGCCAGCTCGGTCATCGCCTCCCCGTCTCTCGGATGCGGGGGTCGAGCAGCCGCTGCAGAAGGTCGATCGCCGTGGTGACGAGGACGAAGGAGAGCACCAGGATCAGGGCGATCGCCTGGACCACCGGGTAGTCCTTGGCCGAGACGCTGGTCACCAGCAGGCTGCCGAGTCCATCGATCCCGAAGGCGCTTTCCACGACCACGGCGGCCGAGATCGTGCCCGCGACGACGACGCCGGACACGGTGATGATCGGCAACGCCGCGTTGCGCAGGACGTGGCGGCGGAACACCATCCCGTTCGACATCCCGCGGCCGCGCGCCGCCACGACGTGCTCGCGATCGCGTTCGGCGGCGATCGCCGCGCGCGAGATCTGCGCCAGGTAAGCGGACATGGCCAGGGCGAGGGCGATCGCGGGCAGGGTCAGGTGCCAGATCCGGTCGACGAATCCGGAGCCCGCCCCGATCGCCGGAAACAATTCGAGGTTCAAGGCGAACACCTGGACCAGGACGATCGCCGCGACGAAGGCCGGGATCGCGATCGCCAGCCCGGTCAGAGCGGCGATCGCCGGGCTGAGCCGCCGGAACCAACCGCCGATGATGCCGAGCCCGATCCCGAAGACGAGGATCAGGAGGCCGGCGTAGACGACTAGGAACGCGGTGGTCGGCAGGCGTGCCGAGATCGCCCCCCCGACCCCGCTGCGGAGGCTGATCGACCGTCCGAGGTCACCGTGGAGGACGCCGGTCAGCCAGCTCCAGTAGCGGGCCAGGAACGATTGGTCGAGTCCGAGTTCGTGGCGGATCGCGGCCAGGTGGGCGGGCGAAGGGTGATTGCCCGCCAGCGCGGCGACCGGGTCGCCGGGGGCGATGTCGAGCGCGAGGGCGACCAGGAAGGTCGCCACCAGCACCGTCAGCAACGGACCGATCACCCAACGCACGAAAGCTCTCCCACGCCGCACGGCGCCGCGCGCGGCGGGTCCCGCCCCGACCGCGGGCGGTCCCGCTCCGCTGATTTCGCCGGTCGCCGACACCAGGCTATCCGGCCGCGCCGATCGTCGCCAGCGACGGCGACCACATCGACGCCGACGAGGTGATCGCACCGCTGAGCTTGTCGTTCAGGTAGGTGATCGCGTAGGGGTCCACCAGCGAACCCGTCAACGCTTCCTTTTCATAGATCGCCTGCGCTTTGATCAGGAGCTTCGAGCGGGCCGCCGCGTCGAAGGTTTCGCGCGCCTTGTCGATCAGGGCGGTGACCTTCGGGTCTTCATATCCCGTGTAGTTGTAGTAGGACGGCGTCACGTAGAACGGGATCGGCTCTAGCGGGTCTTTGACCCCGTTGAAGCTGCTCGCGAGATATAGGTCGATCCCCTTGCGCTTCGCCGCCGTGTAACCGGCTTCCGAATAGGCGGCCGGTTGGGTCGGGACGATCTGCAGGTTGACTCCGATCTTCTTCGCCTGCTGCTGGATCAGCTGGGCGACCTGCGACTGGGTGGCGTCGCCGGCCAGGGTCATCAGCTTCACCGGTTCACCTTCGTAGGAGCTCGATTCGACCAGCTTCTTGGCCTCTTCGATGTTGTAGCCGTTCTCCTTTTCATACGGCGGGTAGGCCTGCTTCCAGAGCTCTTCGGCTTCCGGGTCCCAACTGGTGCTGGCGAGGAGCGTGTAATTGGGGATCGCGGCGCCGTAGTAGACGGCCTTGGCGATCGCGGGGCGATCGAGGCTCTTGAAGATCGCTTTCCGTAGGTTGACGTCAGCGAGCGGACCGTTCGGTCGTGCCGGCGCCAGCTCCAGGTAATCGAGCGACGGACCGAAGATCACCCTCCCGTTACCCGACTGCTGCAATCTCGGGATGATCGCCGCCGGGACCTCGTAGGCACCTTCGACTTCGCCCGAGGCGAGTCCCTGGGCGAGCGCGGCACTGTCGTTGAGGAACTTCAGCGAGACGACTTCGGCGTGCGCCTTGTACTCCGGATTCCAGTAGCGGTCGTTGCGGCGCAGTTCGATTTCCGAGCCCTGCTTCCAGCTGCCCAGTTCGAACGGCCCGCTGCACATCAGGCCCCCTTCGGCGGTACCGAAGGAGTCGCCGGCCGCTTCGGTGAACTTCTTCTCCATCAGGTAGCCGGTCGCCGCCGCCAGCTCCTTCACGAAGAGCTCGTCGGGACGCTTGAAGCTGACCGTCACCTGATCCGGCCCGGTCACCGCGATCGACTTCACGTTGGTGTAGGCGAAGCTGGTGCCGGCAGCAGGGCGACGGGAGTATTCGAGGCTGAACGCGACATCTTCCGCGGTCGCTTCCTTGCCGTCCCAGAAGTGGACGCCCTTGCGGAGCGTCAGAACCAGGGTGTCCGGATCGACCTGTTTCGCGGTGACGACATTGGGGCCGATGCTGAAGTCGGCCTTGTAGCGGAGCATCGGATCACAGAGGTTGGAGACGACAAGGGCGGGGCTGTAGTCGAGCGCCTGGGTCGGGTCGAGCGTCGCCGGTTCACCGTGCGGCAGTGCCCAGGTGATCTTCTTCACGTCGCCCTTCGCCTTTCCGCTGGTCACAACCAGGTGGCCCGCGCTGACGGCTGCGGACTGACCGCTCCCACCTCCGCAACCGGCGAGCAGTGAAACGACGAGCGAGGACAGCGCCACGGCCACCAGCGCCGAGACCTTGCCACGAGCGGGACGTCTGGGGTTCGACCTGGTCATCTCTTCCCTTCTCCTTTGTGTCTCTCCCGGAACTACCTCACCCTTTATACAACACATGTTGTAAGTTTGCATCGTCGCGTTGTCTAACAGGAGAGGTGGTTGGGTGAGAGCTCCCGCGCAGATCGATGACCTTTGCTTCACGCCCGCAGTAGTGCTGCGGGATCTGACCCGACGCCGCGAGCTGTCGCCGGTCGAGATCGTCGAGGCCTACCTGCACCGGATCGAGCGGGTGGACCCGCAGGTCAACGCCTTTGTCACCGTGACCGGCGAGGAAGCACTCGAGCACGCCCGACGCGCCGAGCGCGACCTGGGCAAGGACGGCGCCGAGGAACTCGGCCCGCTGCACGGCCTGCCGGTGACGGTCAAGGACCTCACCTCCACGGCCGGGGTACGCACCACTTTCGGTTCGCGACACTTCGCCGGGAACGTTCCGGACACCGACGGCCTGATCTGGGCCCGCCTGAAGGCGGCCGGCGCGATCCTCCTCGGCAAGACCACCACCCCAGAGTTCGGCGAGCACAGCATCACCGAGAGCCCCCTGACCGGGATCACCAACAACCCCTGGGATCTGGAGCGTACGGTCGGCGGCTCGAGTGGCGGGGCGGGCGCCGCGGTCGCGGCCGGGATGGGGGCGCTGGCGACGGGCAGCGACGGCGGCGGGTCGATCCGCTGTCCGGCCTCCTTCTGCGGCGTCGTCGGACTGAAGCCCTCACGGGGCCGCATCCCGATCTGGAGCGAGCAGCCGGTCTTCGACGACGTCGACGTGGTCGGGCCGATGACCCGCAGCGTCGCCGACTGCGCGCTGATGCTCTCCGTGGTCGCCGGCCCACATCCCTACGACCCCTACTCCCTGCTCGACTCGGGCACCGATTACCTGGCGCTGCTCGAGGACGCCTCGGTCGACCGCCTGCGGGTCGCCTTCAGCCCCGACCTCGGCGACCCTCCGGTCGAGCCCGCCGTGGCCACCACGGTGGCGTCCGCCGCCGCGGCCTTCGCCGAGCTGGGCGCCGAGGTGGAGACGGTGGAGATGGTCCTGCCCGATCCGATCGACTACGCGATCCGCTGGTGGGCGCCCGCGATCGCCCTCGAGTTCGAGGAAAAGGTCACCGATGCGGGTCTCGACGAGGGCGCGAGCCACCCGGAGATGCTGCGCATCCGCCAGTTGGCCGCGGAGCTGTCGGCGATCGACCACGTCCGCCAGGCGCTGACGGAGCGCGAGCGCATCCACCGAGCGTTCGCCGACGTCTACGCCGACCACGACCTGCTGATCTACCCGACCACCGCGATGGTCGCCTTTCCCCATCCGGGGCCCGAGGGCGGGCCACTAGAGGTCGCCGGCGTCCCGTCGCGAAACCCGATGTGGGAGAACCAGCGATTCACCGAGGCGGTAAGCCACGCCGGGTTCCCCGCCGTGACGGTCCCGTGCGGCTTCACCGAGGAGGGCCTGCCGGTAGGGCTTCAGATCACCGCCGGGCACGGTCGCGACGACACCGTCCTGCGGGCGGCCGCCGCCTTCGAGGCGGCGAGGCCGTGGGCCGACCGGAGGCCGAGCCTGTGAGCGGGGAGAAGCGGGACGGCGCGATCGCGGTCGCCTGGCCGGTGGATATGCCGCCGCCCTGGTCGGCGATCCCGAGGTCGACGATCCTCGAGGCGATCGAAGCGCCCCTGGTCGCGGGCGGCGAGCGGCCGGCGGTGATCTTCGACGACGGTTTCGAGCTCAGCTGCCGCGCGTTGCTCGACCACGCGGAACGCTTCGCCGGGTATCTCTCGACGGAGGTCGAACCGGGAGACCGCGTGGCGGTGGCGGTCGGCAATCGCTCCGAGTTCCTGATCGCCTTCCTCGCGATCCTCGCCAACCGCGCCACGGCGGTCCTGCTCAGCCCGAGTGTGGGCAGCCACGACGCGGCCCACATGATCGGCTCGGTCGACTGTCGCCTCGCGATCGCCGAGGAAGAGGCTGCCGACGTGATGAGCGGACTCGGTGAGGACCTGCCGAGCTTGAGAAGGATTGTCCGGGTCTCGGCCATCGAGCCGGAGGGCCTCGCCGGGACCTACGACCCGGAGCGACGCATGAGCCTGACCGAGCTGCCCGCGGAGGTCGAGGACACGGTCGACATCGGCTTCACCTCGGGAACCACCGGCATGCCGAAGGCGTTGGCCGGTGACCACTCGGAGCTCATCCGCTACGCCGACCACGCCCTGCGTGTGAACCCGATGGACCCGAGGGACCGCTTCCTGTGTCCGCTCCAGTTCCACTACGGCGACCCGCTCTGGCTGTTCATCGCCTCGATCTGGGTCGGAACCCCCCTGGTAGTCATGCGGCGCTTCAGCGTCTCCCGCTTCTGGAAGGTCGCGAAACGCTTCGGCGCGACGCGGATCCTCACCATCGGCTCGATCCCGAGCCTGCTCTTGACCGCCGACCCCTCTCCGGACGAGCGCGATCACCGGGTCCAGATGGCGACCGCCGTGGCGATTCCTCCGCGCCAGCACCAGGAGCTGATCGACCGCTTCGGCTTCCCCTGGATCGAGTTCTACGGCTCCTCGGAGTCAGGGCCGGCGATCGCGATGCCGAGGGAGTTCGCCGACCGCTACGTCGGCTCGGGCGCGATCGGGATCCCGTTCCCGGAAATCGATGCCCGCGTGATCGACGAAGATGGTCGCGTTGTCGAGGGTCCCGGCCACGGCGAACTGCAACTGCGCGGGGAAGTCCTGTTCGAGGAGTACCTCGACGATCCCCGGGCGACCGCCGAGGTTCTGGATGGCGAGTGGCTGCGGACCGGAGACCTCGTCGAGCGCGATGCCGACGGCGTCTACTACTTCGGCGGCCGGCGCAAGGAGCTGATCCGCCGTGGTGGCGAGAACGTCGCGCCGGCCGAGGTCGAGGCGGTGCTGAGGCTGCATCCGGCCGTGATCGACGCGGCGGTGGTCCCGGTCGAGGACCCGATCAGGGGCGAGGAGATCAAGGCCTACGTCGAGATCGCGGACGCCGGCGCTGTCGACCCGTCGGAGCTGGTCGACTTCTGCGCCGAGCGCCTCGCCCCGTTCAAGGTGCCCCGCTACCTCGAGTTGCGCCAGGAGCCTTTCCCGCGCACGCCGAGCCAGCGGATCCCGAAGGAGCGGTTGAAGGTCGACGGTGAGCACACTGTCTCCGACGCCTGGGACCGCGAGGCGGTCGCGGGCTGAAGCCAGCTCGAGCGCGGCGCCGTTCAGTCGCGGCGGCGCCGCCGGTCCAGTTTCATGTCGTACATCGCCTGGCCGATCACGGTCCGGACCCGATCCGGTGGCCACAACTCCGGGTGCTCGACGATCGAGAGGGTGAGGCCGTTGGTGAAAGCTCGGACCATGTCGACCCGCAGCTCGAGATCCTCGGCAGGCACGATCGACTCGAGATGAGAGCGGATCAGCTCGCGGGCGCGGGTCTCCCAGAATTCGAAGTTCTCGTTCAACTCTGCGCCGAATAGTCGCTCCGCCAGCATCCCGATCCGGGCTCGCTCCTCGATCAGGCTCTCCTCGTCCAAGGGTACGAGCCATTCGAGCAGGATCCGAAGGCGATCCCGCGGGTCCCGGTGGTCGACCTCGACGTTCTCCAGGTCCCCTTCCCAGGAATCGAAGAGCGAATCGGCGAGGCTGCCGATCAGCTCGGCCTGCGTGTTGAAGTAGTGGGTGACCAGGGTGGTCGACCCGCCAAGCTCCTTGGCGACCGACCTGAACGACAGGGCTTTGACCCCGCGTTCACCGAGGACCCGCATGGTCGCATCGAGGATTTCGCGGCGCCGCTGATCATGATCGACGTGGCGAGGCATTGTGTAACTGCCGTTATATTACGTCCGTCGGTCGAGGGGTCGGCCCGGGGTTCTCGAAACCCCTGCTTACAAGTGCGTGCGAGGTTCGGATTCGCTCCCGTTTGCCGTTCCCTGGGACGCAAGCGATTCAGATTTCGGCTCTGGGCCACGAAAAGTGACTTTTCAGATTCGCACCGGCGACGCTCGGCTGAAAAGACCCAAACCATCCCCCCTCCCGCCGACCGGCGGTTATGAGCCCGAAGGTCCGCCGCTTATATGGGTTGACCTCGACCTCCTCGGCGTCTCGAACCGTGATCGCTGTTGTCAGGCACTTCTCGGCAGAAGTGCCTGAATCGATGACATAACGTCGCGCACCCCCGCGCATCGCGGATTCCGAGATGGGATCAAGGTTCTCGAAATCCCCGTAAATACGCTTCTTTCCGATCAGGGACATCATCCCGAGCCGAATTCACACGCGAGAGGTCGCTGGTTCGAAACCAGCCGTGCCCATGGTCCGGAACCCCATCACAAGTTTGTCCCTGGGGTCATTCGTGGGGTCAATGGCGCGCCAGCTGAGGAAACCGCCATAGGGTCACGCGCGACGGCTCCGGTCGATCGCCCTCGACCTCATCTGAATAGCTCTTCTTTGGAGCATCGGCGGGATTCGAGTTCCAGCCTGGCGTTTCGTCTACTGCGTTCCGCGTGGATCGGCTACTCGATCAGTACAGCTCGAGATTGCCTCTGGGCCGTTGTCACGCCCACGATCCGGAACGGATCGATTGGAACGTAATACGGCGATCGAAGATCTCGACAAGCCGAACGCCTCCGGGACCATCGTCCTGTCCCCCTTCGCCCTAATTGATTTGTTCGCTTTCTCTGCCATCAGGCGTGGATCGCCCAGCCGTCGACGGCCCTCGCCGCGTCGAGCACGGCCTCACTCACCGTCGGATGCGGGTGGACGATGCGGGCGACCTCCTGGGCGCCGCCCTCGAGCGCCATCACGGCGACCAGCTCGGCGATCATGTCGCAGGCGCGGTTGCCGACGATGTGGGCGCCGAGGATCTCGCCGTATCTGGCGTCGACCACGAGCTTGACGATCCCGTCTTTGTCGTCGTAGACGGTGCCCGCGCCCTCGCCGGAGAT
>Ga0070665_100001469_pt1 | contig 27601 bp, 14 predicted proteins | sample KBSS13metaG_FD_65862 | JGI IMG/M metagenome (GOLD analysis project Ga0070665, IMG submission 65862) | Switchgrass rhizosphere microbial communities from Kellogg Biological Station, Michigan, USA - KBS S1-3 metaG | ecosystem: Host-associated > Plants > Roots > Rhizosphere > Soil ... | reverse complement strand
TACGTCTCCTCGGCCGCCGATCAACTCGATCGCCTCGCCACCCGTGTGCAGGAACGTGATCTCGGTGAGCTGATCGATGATGTGGAAGAGATGGCGCGGCGGCGTCCGGAGGTTTTCTATGGTGGGATGTTTGTCGCCGGGTTGGTGGCCGCGCGCTTCTTGAAAGCTTCCAAGGAGAAACGCGCTCGCGAACGTTACCAAACGGCCGACGTCGGCAGACGGGAGCGCTCATCTCAGGAAACGCGTCCAGCCGGACAAGCTTTCGCGGTCTCGCCGGAGCCGGTCCCGGTTCAAGGCGCAACGGAACAGAGAAGTGGAGGAAAGAACATCTAATGGGGGACAACTCTTACAGACAAAACATGGGCAGCATGGGACAACCCGATGGCCGCAGTGAGAGCGTTGCGGACCTCATAAAGGATTTGCGTGATGAAGCGATGCTTCTCGTGCGACAGGAGGTGGCCCTCGCCAAGACAGAAATCTCAGAGAAATTGGCCCGCATTCTCCGCAATACCGCCTATGCCTTTGCGGGCGCGTTGGTCGCTTTTGTCGGCCTCATTTTCATCCTGCAAGCGGCGACTGTCGCGATTGGGATCGGGCTCCACGAGGCGGGGTTGACCGAGAAACAATCACTTTGGGCGTCGCCTCTCATCCTCGGAGCGATCGTGGCAATCGTAGGCGCCATTTTGATCTCGAAAGGAATCGTGGCGGTGAAGACCGAGTCACTCGTCCCGGAAAAAACAGTGGAAAGCTTAAAAAACGACAAAAAATGGATCCAAAACAAGACAAGGTAAGAAACGAAGGTGCCGATAACGCCTCGAGCGAGGAAATCCGCAGCGATATCAAAGGCACTCGCCGCGAGATGGACGAAACGTTGGACGAGTTGGGCGAGCGGCTCCATCCGCGCCACCTGCTCGATGAGGTAATCGATATTTTTCGCAGCTCACCCAGCGGCAATGCTTCGCGGGGCCAAATCGCGGGCACTTCAAAACGCTTGGGGCGGACGGTTGCAAACGAATTGAGGGAGCATCCGCTCGCGGCGCTCTTGGTTGGCGCGGGGCTGGTGTGGTGGATTATCGATGCCACGACAAGCGATGGTGACGAGGAGGAAATTTACCCTCGCCGGCGTCGGCGAGCGCTTCCCATGGGCCGGGGAGGGTATGCGGAAGATCCCGCTCTTGAAGGCAACGCACCGCCTTCCTCCAAAGGTATGGCCCACGAGGATGACGACGTTCGGAGCGCGACAGACGCGGCCCGTGAGATCGCATCTTCGGCGGGCGAGAAACTTTCGGGTGCTGCTTCTGCGGTCGGCGATAAGATTTCGGAAGCCGCATCGTCGGTCGGCGAGACTGCCTCCGATTTGGGCCACGCCGCGCGTCGTTACTCCGCGCGCGGCCGTCGCGCCGTCGGTCGCCAAGCCGACGTGCTCCAGGATCGCTTCCGCACCGCAAGCGACGAATATCCACTCGCGGTTGGCGGCGCTTTTCTCACGGCCGGTCTGCTTACCGGCTTGCTTCTGCCACGCACGGAACAGGAAGACGAATGGATGGGCGAAGCGTCGGATGAGCTAAAAGAGCAGACTCGCCGGAAAGGCGACGAGCTGGTCGAGGAGGGCAAAGAAGTCGCTGTCAGGACGGCGGACGCGGCTCTGGACGAAGCGCAGAAACGCGGCATAACGCCCGACAGCCTGGCCGAAAAAGCCAGGAGGGTGGTTTCGGAGGCGACAAGCGCAGCCAAAGAAACCGCGCGTCAAGAGGGCGTTGCTCCATCCCACCTCAAGGGGGAGGCGAAAGGCGTCGCGGGACTAGCTGGCGAGAGTGCCAAACCGTTCGCCCGGGAAAACAGCCGATAGGCGTTGAAGACAGGAAACGCCGGGCCCGCGCATTGCGCGAATAAAATGCACTTATGAAAAGCCAACACCTTGGCGGTGAAGCTGTTGTCCTTCGACGCTTCGCACGCCGCTTCAATCAGCCCCAACAATCTCAAGAGGCGATGGCCAAGTTGAAACAGATGCACCGCAAATCGTTCCTCCAGAGCTCGACTGCCATCCTTAAACAGACTGCACAGGAATGGCTCGAGGATAAGGCCCCGCAACTGGGAGCGGCGCTGGCCTATTATGCGGTCTTTTCTCTCGCGCCGCTTATCCTCGTGCTCCTAGCAATCGTCGGTTTCATATTCCGCAATGACCCGGCCGGGGCATGGAGCAAAGTAACGGAACAAATGAGTTATTTTCTCGATCAAAGTGCCGTCCACACCGTGCAGGAGATTGCACACAAAGCCGCGCAACCAACGAAAGGGTTGCTGGCTACGATTATCGGCATCGCCCTAGCAACCTTCGGCGCCAGCGGCGTTTTTGGTCAGCTGCAGGATGCGCTCAATACCATCTGGGGAGTGAAGCCGAAGCCGGGCGGTGGCCTCACTGGTTTCCTACGCACGCGCTTTCTCTCTTTCGCGATGGTCGGCGGCATTTGTTTTCTCCTGCTCGTATCCCTCACGCTCGAGGGTCTGCTCAAAGGCTTCAGCCACTATGTGCAATCGGTTATGCCGGGCGGAATCGTGGTCGCGTTGGCGACTTATTGGATCTTTGATCTGGGCGTCGTCGCTTTCCTTTTCGCTTGTATCTTTAAGTTCCTACCCGACGTCAAAATCCAGTGGCGCGATGTGTGGATGGGCGCTGCTCTCACCGCATTTCTCTTTGCCATCGGCAAGTGGGCGCTCGGCCTATATCTCGGGAGCGGCAGCGCGGCCTCGGCCTACGGAGCAGCTAGCTCGCTTATCACGCTTCTGCTCTGGGTCTATTACTCTGCGCAGATTTTGCTCTTCGGCGCAGAGTTTACCCAGGTGTATGCGAATTACGCAGGCCGCGAGGTCGCGCCGGATGAAAATGCGGTGCGGGTCGAAGTCAGGGAGGTTGAGGCAGTCGATTAGTCGCTCGGATCCGCGCTTTGGTGCATTTTGCAAGAAAGTCGGCCTGGGTCTGGTCGCCGTAACTAAGGTGGAAGTTAGATGTTGCGCGAGGGCGGCAATTGTCAGCCGCAGGCCTCCTGCTCGGCAAAATCCTGCGCGCGGCCCATTCTACACAAGCCGAAGAGTATATCTAGCATTGAAGCTAAAACACGTTGAGCACTTTTAGGACGACGATGATAACGACAATGACTCCGATGATGTAGAAGATATTTCTGTTCACGGATGGTGAATAACGCGTTGCCACCCCGGAGGCGAGCAATATTGTTGTAGGATCTTCCCGAGGTGACTTGGACCCTGTGCGATCAGCGAACCGAGCTTTTGCCAATCGCCACCAAATCGGCCGATGCGCTGCATGGACGCTGCACTTCGGTTGCAAACATCCGCGCGGAGGACATTGGACGCGCTGAAACAGATCAAATATTCCGTGAAGGTACAAATGTGTACCTTTGCAGAATATTTAATTACTTTCGCCAAAGGCGAAACGAGGCGAAACAGCGATTACAATACATTCATATTGAGTTATTTGCAACGTTCCATCAGCAAGACACATTTGCTGAATATTTGAGTACTTTTTTGGAAGTTGTGCTTTTCCCGTGTCCAAACCTCTTCACACCCTCCGGACCGCTTTTACGAGGGAGAGTTGCTGCTTTTGGACGTCTTCCCAGCCAGAATTTCCCCAAATATTCTGTGAATCGGAAGGGTGTGAGGTGTGATGCATTTTCGCTGCCGTTAATGGACAGATGTTGTCGGCGTTTCGGATGAATGCGATTTCCGAATGAGCCGAGAGACGTCCCGCGTGACGCATTGTGCAGTGCACCGCCAGCATGGTGAGCAAAGTGGTAATGGGTGCGGGGCCGCTAGGCGAGAAGGCGCGATCTCCACGATCGACGGACGGTTCCTGAGCGGACTGCGAACGGCTGCGATCCGGGCGCAGTCAGAACTGACCGTGCCCTCCGACACGATATCCCAGCATAGCTGTCCCCAGCGGCGCGAGGACTGATATTTTGCCCTCATCAATTTTGGCGTCACGCGGCAAAACGAGGGTGAATTGTCCTGGTCCCAAGATCCAGCAATTCAGCTCGGCTGTTCATAGTAATACCATCCGAAGGGATCTTCTCGCACTCGACGATCTCGCCGCGCTTCAAATCACCTTCGAGCGAGTTGAGTTCGGCGAGCGCACGCGAAAGATATTTCCTCTGCGTTCACGGTGGTTAGGGTCACTTGCCCTGCAACTTCCGACGCCGCCAGAGGTACCACCAGCCGTCGAAGGCGTTGCATATGGCCTGCATTTCCGTTGCAAAATCCACGCGGACAGTACCGATTCGGACATTGGACACGCGAAAACTGCTCAAATATTCCGTGAAGCTATATAGGTTGTCCCTTCACAGAATACTTGAGTACTTTCGCCAATAGGCGGAAAGAAACGAAAAGAGCCGAAACGGTGGTATCAATATATTGCTCTGAGCTACCTACAACTTTTCGTTCGGTAAGGGACATTTGCGGAATATTTGAGTGCTTTTTCGGATTTGTGTTCTTTCCGTGTCCAAACACCTCCACACCCTGCGGGCTAGATCTACGAAGGAGAATTGCTACTCTTGGACATCTTTCCGCCAGGATCTCCTCAAATATTCCGTGAATCGAGAGGGTGAGAGGTGTGATGCTCTTCCTAGGCTTGCAGTTCCTTTGCTCTCTCGGCGCACCTTCGCTGCAACACCGTTACTCGAGCCCGTCTTTCTCCGTGGTTTGCGCATCTGCTGAGCCATCGACCACCGCGGCAATCGGACTCTTCGAGTCGGCAGGACTAGTTGCATGACGGCACCATTGGCGGAAAGCAGCCAGCTGGATCAGTAAGCTCAATCGTGTGTCCCCCGGGCCCCGGGTTGTTGATCGAGAGTTGGGCCTTGTTGCCATTGATGGTCACGGGAGTGGGGTTGCCATCGACTGTGATCGTGACCTGTGCCCCAGAGTGGCTCGTGTCAGTGAGGGTAAGCTTGGCCTGTAATTTTTGGCCGCCGCCACCGGACTTGCAGCGCGCCTGGAAGGAAACCAGATCTTCACATGGGATGCCACCGCCCGAGCCTGTACCCAGCTTCAACACAAAGGAATCGTCATGATTATTTTGACCCCCGCCATTGTGGCCCTGCAAAGGGTTGGCTGTTGGAAAGTTGTTCGAAGATGTGGTGCCGATCGCAAAGGCGTCGCCGTTTCCGTTCAAAGCAATACCCCGTCCGTCATCATAAAGAGAGCCGCCGAGAAATGTTGAGTAAACAAGCGCAGAACCGGTCGGATTTAGTTTTGTGGCAAAGGCATCACTCAATCCGCCTCCATATTGTGCCTGGACGGGGTCGGCGGTCGGGAAATTACCGGAGGTGGTATCGCCGGCAACATAGGCGTTTCCTACAACGTCTACGGCAATCGCCCATCCTCGATCAACACCAGCACTGCCGCCCAGGTAAGTGGAATACACCAGCGCTGAACCCTGTGGGTTGAACTTGGTAACAAACGCATCGAAGGTGCCCGTGGTCTGAAAGGCCCCAGGGGTGACGGGAAAGTTGGAACCGTCGGTATTTCCGGTGACGTAAGCGTTACCGTTCGCGTCAACGGCAATGCCCCTGCCCTGATCCTGGCCTGAACTGCCAAAAAGCGATGAGTAAACGAGCGATGTCCCATCGGGGGAAAACTTTGTAACGAATGCGGCCAGTCCGCCTAAGTTCCCAGCATAAGCGCCTGGAGTGACTGGGAAGTCGGGCGAGTAGGTATAGCCGGTCACGTAAGCGCTACCCGCGCTGTCGACCACGATTCCTTGGCCCCAGTCATCGGTGGCATTCAGAATCTTACCGCCACCGAGATAGGTCGAGTAAACCAGCGCCGATCCGCTGCTATTGATCTTCGTCACAAAGGCATCATTGTTTCCGCCTCCGTAATTTGGTTGGAAAGCATTGACGGTAGGAAACGTGCAGGTCGGGGCGCGGCATACAGTCCACCCGGTGATATATGCATTGCCGGCGGCATCAAGAGCGATGCCCCGGCCAAAGTCATCAAAGTTCCCGCCAAAGCGAGACGAGTAGACGAGAGCGGATCCCGTGGGATTCAACTTCGTGATAAACGTGTCGAAACCAAAAGGGTCCGTGTGAAAAGCGCCAGGTGTTATCGGGAAGTTAGGTGTACTCGCCTCTCCCGTCACATAGGCATTCCCCGTCAAGTCCACTGCAATGCCATTCCCGCTAGCGCCGTTAAGGTACGTGGAATAGATGAGGGCCGTGCCCTCAGGATTGAACTTCGAGATGAAAGCTGAATCGCCACCCTCGTACTCCGTTTGGAAGGCTCCGGGAGTGGTCGGGAAGTCAGCGGTGGCGGTCTTACCGGTCACATAAGCGCTCCCCAGCGAGTCTACCGCGATGGCGTAACCCTGATCAAAACCGTTACCTCCAAAGTACGTGGAATAAACCAAAACTGGATCAATGATCAGAGGCCTCGACGCGTCATAGTCACCGAGTCGAAATCCGATCCCGCTCTCACCCTTCGCAATATAACTCGCAGCGATTTGATGTCTCACACCATTCGCATACTGGTAAGCCACAGGTTTGCGCCCCTGTATGTCTCCATGCGAGGTATGTAGCAGCAGGTCCCCGATGGTATTGATCTCAAAGCTTTTTATGCCTTTAAAGGCGACTTGGACGATTGTCGGATCGGCTCCCGCGGAGACCACAAAATCATACTCAAGCTGGCGTTGACTCCCGTAATAAATCATATCGATTCCAGGATATACCTGCCTATAGATCACACGAGCATAACTGGGAATGTTAGTGTGACATTGCGCCGGGTCAGGACCTCCGAAGTAGTTGCTCTTGTTTGCTAACTCGTCCAACCCTTCGACCGGGCACGCAGGAATCGCTCCCACCAGTTTCATTCGCACAATCGACTTGGGAGGCCTGGCCGCATTCTCTGCCCGAAGAGGCTCATCGCGAACCTCTTTGTCTTTTACGTGCGCGGCGGGGTTATCCAGGACGATAACGGCCTCAGTCGGCGTTAAGAAAAGAAGGTAGCCGTCGGCGCGTGCGAGAAACTTGACGGTCTTGTTGGTCTGGCCTTGGTTGAGCTCGAAACTGAGCGGTAAAGCACTGAACGACGCCCGTAATTCACCTAGTCTTTTTATGGAGTTTGAATCTACAGGCGCGGAGGTGATCCCGCTCAGAGCGGTCATTGCACCGGTTGCGTTCGCGGGAATTTCGAACCCGTCCTGGAAACTCAGGATCGCGGGTTGGCCGCGATAAACGCCTGTTCCGTAGAGAAAGCTGTCGGCATCCTGATCGAACGGAACGGCGGAATTCTCCCCCTTCGAATCGGAGAAGTTGGGCAGCGACTGGAACGAGGCTGAGCGAGTGGTAGCGACGAGCAAAAGGACCGCAGTCGCCGTCATGATTGCAGCGAGGTGGGCTTTCTGAAAGATACGAATGTTCATGTTCAATTGTTCTATTGGCTGGGTTTTTTCATCTGTTTAGGGCGTTCCAGAGATACGTCTCCAGTTTCTTACCGCCAATACCTTGTTGGCTGAGCGTGATACTTTCTAGGTATGGCCCGGCGGCTCTCGCAACGCTGATGCCGTCCCCTTCCCACCCACGACGCCTGAATTGGTACCGCTGGAGAAAGACGCAGTGAACAGTCCGGCGTTCCCGGTCAGCCTTGCGGGAGTCCAGGCTCTCGCAGGCGGACCAGGCTCGCGCTGACGAGAGAAGCCCTTTCCGTAAGCCCGACCGTGTCCGGTCCTTGCGGCGACGCCGGTGCTACCGACCGTCAAATGAGTTGCGTACGGGCCTGCATTTTCCGGCGTAAGATCGATGCGCAAGCCGCTAGTGCTGACATTGGACACGTTCAAAACGCCTCAAATATTCTGTGAAGGGACAAATGTTGTGCCGAGAGAGGTACGCTCCAGGGCAACATGACTTTCCCGTAAGACAAATCGGACAGCGACCGATGCAAATCTCATGCTGCGAAAGGCCGGACGCAAAATCCCCCGCCTGGTCTACTGATGAAAAACGGTCAGGGACAGCGTACTAAATCGGCGGAGGAACGCTCACTTCCTCGGTCGCCGCTTCGGAGAAATCTCACTCCGCCTTGCACAAACCGGAGCAGAAACCAGCCGAACTCGGATCTGCGACGACAATCCGCTTTTGCTCTTAATCCAAGCGACTCCTGCTCACCGGCATGATCTATCAGGTCTATAAGCTCGCCCAAAGTTAACGGTACATTTGACAGAGGCGGGCAAAGCTCGAACTGGGATGCATATTCGTCGCAGATTGAGTAGTAAATAGTGTCATCGGCTCGCCGAGCGCGAACGCTGATCACGTCCCATGTAGATGACTGCAGCTCAATACGGGCGATCTCCAGTTCTTGAGCCGCGTAAGGGGGGAGAAATTCTCCTCCTCTGAACGAGGGATGAATTTGCGCCAGATCCTCGCGTTGTTCATCGCTCAGGGTATCGACCAGCAGATCATCCACGAGTCCGTCAATCGTTCCGGCGTCCCAACGTTCTTGAGAATCTCGAGCAGTGGGCTACGAGCTTCCCAGTACGAGTTGGGTTGGAAACCATAATTGATCTTGTCGAATCTCTTCATGCGAAGCGCGATTGTCGGGTCAAGCCTAGCTCGCCGAGTCGCGAAAACCAAAAACACGTAGGTTACAATTAGATGGCAATTCGGCGAGCGGGCTTGGGGCGGCGGTTGGCCGGGTGATTCCTGGAGCGTCAGACGGGTTCAAGGCTTCTCGAACCCGCGTGCAGCTCTCACTGCCAATGATCAGCTCGGTTCGGAAAATGCGCTCTGCCACCTACGCGGGCGCCTAGTGCGTTAGAAAACGCGTAGACGCTCCTGGTGTACGAGCAGCGAGATTCTAGAGCTGACCCCGACCGCCCGTGTGATTGCCCGACTCCTTGAGCTGGATTCCTGGTTTCAATCATGATCTGATAATGATTGCTCAGCAGCACCCAGGCATGGACGCGCCAAACGGTATGAATTCGAAATCTCGTCTGTCAATATCTGCACACTGAATCCCATTTTACCCTGCTATCCTTTGAAGTTTTCGTACGCAACGTTGCGTATTGCCAAAATCTTGGAAGTAGAAGAGAATCGGCCACTGAAAATGAAACAGATTCCCCCTAAGAAGAATCCAAAATGAAAAACAACTATCTTCACACAGGAAATACGGCGGAGAAATCATCGACGCGAGCGAGGCCCGTCTTCCGCGCCTTCGGCGTGGTCGCGGCAGTCACTCTGGCCGGCGTCGCCTTGGCGGCTGGCCCCGGGCACCTGAGTGTCCGAAGCAGCAAATCGCAGATTGTCTCGGAGAATTCTGACACTTCAAACAATCACGGTATCGCGACGAGTGGCATTGGGTTTCGCACCACAACCGCTCCTCTCCAGTCCCAGGCAACAAACGCCAAGAATCCAATAGTCGAGACGTACGATACGCTGGTTATGCGCGTTTACTTCCGCGACCGTGCCGAGCGCGACCAGCTGGCCCAGGAACTCAACGCCGAAGAAGTGCCCACAACAGGAGGCTATCTCACCGTAATCCGCGATCGCGAACTCTACTATGGCCTGACGGCGCGCGGCCTCCGTGTGGAGATAGACGAGAACAGCAGTCGCAACCTCAGCGACCCTCAAATCCAGCGCGATACTTTTTATGGGGGCTACAAGTCGGTGGAAGAAATTTACGCCTTCCTCGACCAGAAGGTGGCACAGTTCCCCATTCTGGTCGAGAAGGTCGATATTGGCGACTCCTGGTGCAAGTCCCATCCAGGCGCGTGCGTCCTACCCAGTCCCTGGAACGGCTATGACCTGTGGGCGCTACACATCACGAACCGCAACGTACCCGGCCCCAAACCGGTCTTCTGGGCGGACGGCGATATACACGCCCGCGAGATCGCTACGCCAGAAGTCGTCATGCGCATGATTGACTACCTGCTCAATAACTACAATACCGATGCCGACGTTCACTGGCTCGTGGATTATCACGACATCTGGCTTATGCCCGAAGTCAACCCCGACGGCCACCACATCGTCGAGGCGGGGGGCGGCGGCAACAGCCCGTATATGTATCGCAAGAACGGTAACAACGTTGGAGGCGGCGGGTGCTCCTGGCCTCCTACGGCCTTTGATCACTTCGGCGTAGACAACAACCGCAACTTCCCCTTCCATTGGGGTTGCTGCGGCGGCTCGAGCGGTTTTGTGTGCGACCAGACCTATCGAGGAACATCGGCGGGATCGGAGCCGGAGGATTTGGCGATCGTTAACAAGCTTCGTACCCTTGTGCCCGACCAGCGTGGGCCCGGCGACACCGACCCGGCGCCCATCACCGCCACAGGCGTTTACCAGAACATCCACACAGTTGTGCCAGTCAACCTTATTCCGTGGGGATGGACGACCACGCGGATGCCTAACTTTGCTGAGACGAACAACATCGCCGCGCACATGGCCGCGCCGAACGCAGGCGGTAACGGTTACCCCTATGGCTCAATTATCGAACAGTTGTATCCGGTAGATGGAGGTTCGATTGACTGGGCCTACGGTGAGCTGGGCATGGCGGCCTTCTCCACCGAATTGAGCGGCCAGGACTTCCTCCCCCCCTACTCGTGCATAGATAATCCAGGTTGCGGCTCGTCACAGGGTATCTGGCCAGAGAATCAGAAGATGCTTCTTTACCTGGCGAAGATAGCGCGCACCCCTTATCTGACGTCGCACGGGCCAGATGCCAACACTGTTGCCACCAACCCGGCATCAGTGCTGCAAGGGGTGCCATCACAGCTAACCGCCAGCATTAACTTCGCCTGGACACACAACTCATTCAGCCAGAACGTGGGCGCGGCGGAATATTACATTGACACGCCTCCCTGGGCTGGCGGCACGGCCATTCCAATAAACGGCACGTTCAATTCGCCGACCGTGGCCGTCAACGCAACGATAAACACTGCCAGCCTGTCGGTAGGCCGCCACGTTATCTTCGTGCGCGGACGCGGCGTGAGCAACTTCCAGGGCTTCCAGACCTGGGGGCCGATCAGTGCGGCCTTCCTGGATGTGACTGGCGAGACTGAAACTTTGCTTAGCGCAGCCTCACGCCTGACTCATGGCGGCGCGGGGACATTCGACATCGCGATGCCGCTGACTGGTACCTCAGGCGTGGAAGACCGCGCTTCCGGCACTTACAATGCTGTCTTCACGTTCGATGGAGCTGTCACTTCTGGCGAGGTTCTGACTGTCGGTGGTACCGCTACCGTTGGTCCAATCTCTTTCAGTGGGAACACCATGACCGCCCAACTAACTGGTGTGACAAGTGCGGAAGTCGTCACGCTTCGGGTGCAAAACATCAACGGCGACGGCCAGCCACATGGCGACGTTCCGTTTGGTTTCCTAACGGCCGATGTCAGCGGCAATCGCACCGTGGACAAACCCGACAAGCAAGGGATTAGCGCCGACAAGAACCAGGTGGTCACTTCCGTTAACTTCCGCGACGATATTAACTTGAGCGGCGTTGTGGATAAGCCGGACGTTCAGTCAGTCGAGACCAACAGGGGCCACTCGATTCCGTAACTGGCCGACCACTCGCGACAGAACGGCTTGAAGCGCTCGTCGCCGCTTTCATTTGGCCGTTTCACAGCGACGCGGGTCGGCGGGAGACCGCTCGACGCCGATCACTCAGCCTGCGACGCAACCAACCGTTGCCCTAAGAAACGGATAATGGTTCTCGTTAGGTCTCAAGAAACTCCTCCGGTCATATTACAACCTACTGGAAGCCGGATTCGCCCAATCTCTTCTGGAGTCCTCTGGCACCTCCGCAGTGCCCGAACACGAGCACCTATTCTCGGGCCTTTTGGTGCGAGACGTGTGGACGAATTTTCTCGGCGTTAACCGACTTTGGAAGACAGGGGGAAAGGCATTCCAACAATCCATTCTCCGTCAGACGGGGTTATATTGCCAGACCTATTGAGTCGACGCGGTCCTTTCCGGCAGGTTCTTACAAGGAAATAGGATAACTGCGGTGCGCACCACGTTTCGGTCTGGGATTAGTTAGACAAGCCGCGCCAATGGCTCGCAAGATCGACCAACGGCATCCCAGGCACCGCTTGCTGCTCAAGGCGATGCTGTTCCTCGTTCATGCTGCGATGGGACTACGCTTCAATTACTTGGGGAGATATTTGCCGAACCAATTCAAGTAACGGTTGTAACGATCGAGGATGTAGCTTGGTTGCGTGAAGTCGTGGAACTGCCCGGGATAGATCACCAGCTCGGTTGGCACGCCCAATGTTCGCAGGGCCTGATACATCTGTTCGCTATTGAGCAACGGCACGTTGAAATCGCTTTCACCACAGAGAAACAAAGTCGGCGTCTTGATCTTGTCGGCGTGCAGGAAGGGATAGGAAACTTTTGTCCAAACCTCCGGATGCGCCCAAGGTGTGCCGAGCTCGTATTCGTAATCGCGAACGTACTGATCGGTGCCGTAGTTGGCAAAGATGTTGGAGGTCGAGGCGCCACTGAAGGCCGCTTTAAAACGCGTGGTAGTCGCGATCAGGTAGTTGGTTGCCATACCGCCGTAACTCCAGCCGCCGACGAGCAAACGATCCGGATCGGCGATGCCCCGCGCGACCGCGTCGTCCGCCGCCGCGAGGTCGTCCTGCACATCGCGCTCGCCCCACGAAGCGTAAATTCCCATCGCATACTCCGTCCCGCGACCGCTCGAGCCGCGCGGGTTTGGCATCACCACGGCGTAGCCATTGGCGGCGAAAAGCTGCTTTTCGAATTCGAACTCATTCTGGTATTGCGATGCCGGCCCGCCGTGCGGACGGAGCAGAGCGGGACCTTTCTCTCCTGACTTTTCGTTAGGCGGATGAATCAGGAAGCCGTGTACTTCGGTTCCGTCCTGACTCTTGAACTTTGTTTCTTCGACCCGGCCGAGTTGAATCTGCGCGAGGAAGGCGTCGTTCTGTTTCGTCAAGCAACGCAGCCCGCGATTCTCCGCCGCGAAGACCTCGAAGGGGCGGTCCGGCGTGCTCACCAGCACAATGACTTTGTCGTCCTTGCTCACGTCGAAGGCATTCACCGTCCGTCGGCCGGCCACCACCGGCTCCGGCGCACCCCCCGTCGTAGCGAGACGCACTAGAATCTGTGCTCCATCATCCTCGACCAGGGCGAAGATCGATTTCCCATCTGGCGACCAGCGCGGTCGAGCCACGTTGCGATCCAGATCGGGCGTCAAAACCTTCGCCGCCCCGCCAGCGGCCGGAATGATCGCGAGCGAATGCGTCGCGTACTCGATCTTCTTCGGATCGCCACCGTGGACGAAAGCGATCATCCTGTTATCGGGACTCCAGGCCGGCGCGCTCTCCCAATCCGGATGCGCATCCGCTTCCGGCGCGGTCGTGAGCTGGCGTTCCTTCCCGCCGGCTCTCGCTTCGATCAGATAAAGGTCCCAGTTTTCCGTCCGGTCCGGATCCGGGCCCCGTTTCGTGACGAAAACAATTTCCTTCCCGTCAGGCGACCAGGCCGGCAGCAGGTCGTCGTGCGCGCCACTCGTTAGGCCATCCAGTTTGCGACTCGCGAGATCGAGCAGCTTGAGGTGCGACCAGCGGGCCGTGATGTAGCCGTCGATGTCCTGTTTGAACTGGAAGCGATCGATCACGATCGGTGGCACGGTTTTCTTTTCATTCTCTTTCGCTTCCGGCTCGCGCGAATCGGGATCGTGCACGACCAGCACTAGGCGGTTCGAATCTGGTGCCCAGGCAAAATCGGTCACGCTCCCTTTTTCGCGGGTGAATTGTTCGGCTTCGCCGCCAGCGCTGGAAAGAATCCAAAGCTGGTCATTCTCGTTCTCATCCGTGCGGCTTGAAAGAAAAGCGATCCACTTGCCGTCCGGGCTCCAGCGGGGATGCGTCTGCTCGGTTTCGCCGAAAGTGAGCGCGCGATTTTCCGACCCGTCCCATTTCGCAAGCCAGATATTCTTCGGCTGCTTGTCCTTTTTCAGGTCAACCGTCCCGACTACGTAAACGATGCTCTGCCCGTCGGGCGAGAACTGCGGCTCGTCGATCTCGCGCACCGCAGCGAAGTCCTCCGGTTTCAAGAGACGTTTTTCCGCAGCGAAGGCGGCGGTCAGAGAAAGTGCGAACGTGAAAAGAGCGATGATGCGAGACACGGTGATGGGGCATTTACATGATCGCCTCGCCGCTCGCCAGCAAAACCGATGAGCACCCCGATTCCAGATAAACCTCCCGCGAACCCACACCGTACCAACACAATAATACAGGAAACTAGCCCTCTTTTAGCTGGGATGAACTTTGCAGATTCGCGGTTGATTTACCCGAGAGGGAGAAAGGACGGGGACAAAGAAGACAAAAAGAAGACAAGAATGCTTGCCAGCGACCCAGTTCGTCTCTCATCCTCACCTCGAGCCCTAAACCAAACAACCAAAGGAGAAAACAATGATCAGAACTAGAATCACAAAGTTGGGATTCGTTCGCACGGCCCTCGCGGCGAGTGTGGCGTTTCCTTTTCTGGCGGGGTCCAGTGCCCTCGCCCAAGCCCCGGTGCCTCCCGCCTCGCCGGTCAGCGACACCGCGGAGCAGATGGAGGGCAACCCCTCGGCGATCGGGCCGTCGACCTTCCAAGGCGGCGCCACTCTACCCGGCGGCGCCACTGCGGAAACGGAGCGCATTATCGTTACCGGTTCTAACATCCCGACAGCCCAAGAAGTCGGACCGAACCCGGTTCTGAATATCAACCGGGACATGATCGACAAATCCGGCGATCGAACCGCGGAACAATTGATTAAGAATCTTCCCGTGGCCAACGGCGGCGGTGTGCCAGTTTCCAACAACGCCGCTGGGTTTACTCCGGGCGCAACGGCGATCTCACTGCGCGGTCTCGGTCCCCAAAACACGCTGCTGTTGATCGACGGTCGTCGTGTCGCCCCTTACCCGATCGGGAATGGCGGCACTTCATCGTTCTTCGATCTGCGCTCCATTCCGGAAGCGGCCATCGAGAGCATTGAAATTCTGAAGGACGGCGCCTCTACCACCTACGGTGCGGACGCGGTCGCAGGCGTGGTTAACATCAAGCTGCGCAAAGATTACAAAGGTGTGCAGGCGCAGGTCGAGTATGGCAATACGACGGATAAGGACTCGGGCGAATTCCGGGCCAGTGTCGTCTTTGGCATTGGCGACGGAAACACCAATGTTACCGGTGTGATCGACTACTATCATCGAAATTCGATCTTCAATCGGGATCGCAGCTACTCGGCCGTGCCTCCGTTCTTAAGCTCCAACTCGACACCGGAAAATCTTCAGTTGACCTATGATCAGGTCGTTGCGGCTGGCGGAACGCCTCCGCCGGGTTTCGGCCCTGTGGGCAACACACAAGGTCTCCCGAGCATCTTCTTCGGCCACGCGCCGTTCGGCTCGAACGGAACCTCGCCCGCTTCCGCCTACACTTACACGCCGGATCGCGCGGTAACCTTTAACTTCAACTTGCTCTCGGCCTCTTACCCAAGCATAGAAAACTACGGTGGGTTTGTGGACTTCGACCACAAATGGTTCGGCGATCAGGTGGTCATTTACGGAAATTTGTACTACCAGAATGCTGAGTCGCAGGACGAGTTGGCGCCCTCCGCTACAGGGGATTTTCAGACGGCCGGCCAGGTCACCATTGCCATCCCGCCGCACACAAATATGAATGGGGTGGTTCCCCCTGGGGCCCCGACGTATGAGGCCACTGGTCTTCCGCCAAACTCATTTAACCCAAATAATCCATTCAATCAGATTATCTCGGGCGGCAGCCGCGCTCGTCTCCTTGAATTTGGGAACCGTTTGCTAGATAACACCACCGACGCCTTCCTCACGACGATTGGGGCGAGAGGTGACAAATTGTTTGATGGAACGTGGGGTTATGATGTCGGCTTCCGTTACAGCCAGGTCAAAGTCACCTCGGGTGGGACGTTCGTTTCGAGTTCGCGCTACAGTCAGGTTCTGAATCAGAACGATCCGATCTTCCAGCCGGGCGGTGTCCTCGCGGGAGACCTTGCGTTTAATCCGTTCGGCGATGCGCTGGGAGGGCCAGCGATCCCATCTAACGCGGCTGTTGTTGCTTACGCCACGGTGCATCCGAAGGACGTCGATACCTCCAAACTTTACACGATCGATTTCAACGTTTATACGACGGAGTTAATCAAGCTGCCGGCTGGCGGTGTTGGATTTGCCATTGGCGGTCAGTTCCGAAGGGAGCAGTTGACGCAGGATGTGGATCAACTGAACCTCGGCGACATTATTGGCAACTCTCCATCGGCGACCACCGCGGCAGGCCGCAAGGACTATGCGTTCTATGGGGAGATCAACATTCCAGTTACCAGCCCGACGTTCAATTTCCCGGGATTTTATTCGACGGAAATCGTCGGCGGGGGCCGCTTCGAGGCATTCCGGAATAACGACACCAACGTAGCCGTGCCGAAAGTCGGCCTCCGCTGGCAGCCAATTGATGAAACGCTTACGATTCGTTGCACCTGGGGCGAAGGCTTCCGCGAGCCGTCCCTCATTGAACTCTACGGCAGCCCGACCTCGAGCCTGGCGGGAACAACGGATCCGCTGCCCTTTTCTCTCGGTGGCCCGCCCACCCCAGTAGGCGCTCCGTCGCGCTTTGAACCTGAACAGCCGACTGTGGTCACGAGCAGCCCGGTGTTGACTCCGGAAGACTCTCGCTCCCTTACCGTCGGCCTCGTTTGGACCCCTAAGTGGGTCAATGGTCTCACGCTCTCACTCGACTTTTGGCGTATCATGGAGAACGGTGTCGTGGCTCAGTCGCAGGCGAACGATGTTCTCGAGCGAGAACTGAATCAATTATCGGGCAATGGGCTACCCGGCCTGCAACCGGGCGAGTCGGTCGAGCGAGACCCGCAAGGCAACATCACTCGTATCTTTACCCCGTTTATTAACAGTGGATTCGTGTATGCCAACGGCGTCGACATTGGCCTCCAGTATGTCCATCCGACAAACTTCGGTACGTTCACCAGTTTGACCAACGTGAGCTATCTGAATTCCTACCTGCTCTCGAATGCTCCGGGAGCACCCGCGACCCAGGTTGCCGGGTATACGACTGACCCATTCGTTTCAGACGACGCCTATCTCAAATGGAAAGGCGTGCAACAGTTCGACTGGACTTTAGGCGGATGGGACCTGGTATGGACTATTCGTTACTTCGACGGCTTCGATGAACGCAAGCCAAATGGGCCCATCCACTACTCTAGCCAAACCTGGCTCTTCGATCTCCAGGCTTCGTATGACTTCACTTACGTCGCCCCGGTTGAAAAGCAACCTGTGCCAGGGTATTCCAAAGATGCCAAGGACGTCACTATGGGCAAAGACGGGAAGGCAACAGTGTCAGCCGAGGACCAGAGCGCGAGTTACATTCTCCCCCTCTGGAAACGGGTCCTCAACGGCACAAGCATTACTGTTGGCTGCGATAACGTTTTAAACCAGGACCCTCCCCAGGCCTTTGGCTTCGGTGGCAACGGCACCGGCTATCCTGACTTTATTTATGACTCCACGGGGCGTTTTATCTACGCGCAGATTACGAAGAAGTTTTAAAGCCGTTCACGCCGAAGACAGATACATTCCTGCGACCTTTACACGTTAATTGCTTTGTTCCGTTCGGGCTTGAAACACTGCCCGTGCCGCACCCAGGTATTGAAGCGTATCGTGCTTTTCTTGCGCGCTATTGTAGTCGTTCCGCGCCGTTGCGTTAGCGAGCACACGATCGAGCCACGTGACAAAATAAGTCGCGTCTGCCGGCGAGCGGGGCGGCTGGTGATCGACCGTCACGTAAACCGGGCTAGTGCTCGCATAAGGATAGATGTCTTGCACATTGGGGTCGGCATGGTCGTTCCAGGCGCGTAGGACCAGCCAGCCACTGGCAGGAATTTCAACATTCCCGCTGACATCGGCCCGCGTGCGCGTGTCTTCAAGATGATGATCGGCGATCACTCGACCTTTGAAGATCAACTCGAAATGGTCGACTGGCACGATCGAGCGCAGCGACGCGCGATACGACAGCGTCGTCGGCTTGGCGAGCGTGATCTCGTCACCCGGATGCCTGCCGTCGATTGCCAGACCAAGCAATGGGCCATTGCTGACAAAGGTTCGGCCCTGCTTCAGTTCCGTGTGCAGTTTTTCGGGCGTGGTCTCGCCCGCCATGGCAATGAATACGCGATTCATGCCGACCGGGCCGCGCAACGAAGCGTAGTTGGCCATCGCATCGGTTCCTGCGCCGGCAGGCAGGCGAAAACCGAGATTAAGGAGGCGATACCAGATGTCTGCCGTAGAGCGATGATCGGAAAAACCCACTAACTCGTAATAGTCAACGTTGCCCAGAGCGAGGTCGGCCGGGAGAGCGTTACTAAGCTTGAGATCCTTGTCGGGATTCACCGGTTCGTCGAAAGGATGCGCATATCCGACCAAGCCATGTTGCGCATGGGTCAGGCCAGCGATCACGCCATTGTGTGGATAGGGGCTACTTAAGGCCGATTCGCGATAGGCAGAAAAATCCGGAGTCAGAAAATGATCGTCCAGATCCAGCAAGCCCAGATGGCCCCAATAGCTGCTGTGGAATTCCTGTCCTTGCATCAGGAGCGTGCCGTCCTTGCGCAGCGGATCGGTCGTGAACTGGGAAATGTCGGGAATCCGCTCTTCCTTGTTGACGATCAGGTTGTAGACGGCATCCAGGTGTTCGCTACGGGCCTGTTCAATCAAATCGTCAGGAGCGTTGCGATAGTGTCCACCGTAATTCATGTGCACATGCAGGTCGGCACTGGCGAAGTGGCCGTATTCAGCCGGTAAGCGCAGCGGCTCGAGCGCGATCGTTGTCTTGTTGCCTGTTGTCGTAATGACCACGTCCTGTTCGGCGATGGCGTAGTCCATGCCATGGGAGACCTGCAGCCGCGCGTTGCCCGTTGGTAGCGTCAGCTTGCATTCGCCCGGGCAGTGGAAGTAGTGGTTTTCGAATGCCTGTAGGCTGCGATCGAAGCCATCGTCGGCCTGCATCCAGGCGCTATCCGGCGCGTAGGCACGGCCGTCAGCAGCAATCACGCTCACTCGAGCCGGAACGCTTTTGCCGTGCTCATCGCGCACACTTAGCCGCAGACTGCCGACCTCACCCAGGTAGTGACGTTGTCTGGCGTTGATGCGGGTTCGCGCGCCGCCCACCATGTCCTGAACCCAGAGCGAGACGTTGCCGTCTTCGTTGCTGATATAGCCAACCCGGCTGCCATCCGGCGAAAAACGTGCCTGAGTGCGATCGAACTCACCAAAGCTTAACGGCAGCGGTGCCGCACCCTGCATGGTCGTTATCCAAAGCTGTTGCCATTGGCGACCGTGGTAACTACTGAACAAGACGCGCCGGCCATCCGGCGCGACCTGCGGCTGCGCGCGCCACGCGGTCTCTTCACTCAGGATTTTCTTCAGATCTTCGGGCGCATTTACTGCCACCGACCAGATATCGCCGGTGCCATAGGCCACTTCCCGGTTCGAGACGAAGACGAGGCGCTGACCATCGGGCGTCCAGGAAGGATTGATGGCGTGATCGGTGGGTGCGTAGTAGTAGCGATAGATGCTGCTCGTGTGCTCAGGCAGCAAACGTCTCGGCGCGCTCAAGCGATCGCCCGCGATCTTGGCAACATAGAGATTGAAATGACCGCTGTCAGCGGTAGAAACAAAGGCGACCTCGCGGTCATCCGGTGAATAGCGCGGTTCGACGTTGACATCGCCATGCGAAGTCAGCGCTACTTCCCGGCCAGTCTGTAGATCGATCTGCCATAACTCCAGCGCGTCATTCTGGTAGCGGGTGAAGATAATATGTCGACCATCGTGCGACCAGTCCGGCTGGTAGTCGTAGCCTGGGGAATGGGTGAGCTCATCCGCCTCCTCGCTCCCAATGGTCTGGCGCCAGAGCGAGCCAGCCATGCTGTAGACCAGCTTCTTGCCATCAGGCGAGAATGTCAATGCCGATGGGCCAGTAGTCAGCTGGGGCAGATACATTTCGCGGTAGTAGTAGTTATGCGGCAGCTGGATTTGCGCTAACACGGTCTTGCGCTCGGCCATCACCGGCAGGGCACATAGCAACAACAGGACAGCCAGCAATATCTTATGTTGGCGCATCTTCATCCCTGTTGTTGAGCCAGTGCTTCAACAAGCGCCGTTTCCAGCAAATCGATTGCCTCATCAACCTGAGCTACCGACACCATCAGCGGCGGCATGAAACGCACCGTGCTCTGCCCACAGGAGAGCAAGAGCAGGCCTTGATGAAAGGCGCGGGTGATCACGGCTTGGCACAACTCTTTGGCCGGTTCGCGGCTGGCGCGATCGCTGACCAGCTCCATTCCGATCATCAGTCCCTTGCCCCGGACTTCGCCGATCACCGGGTAGCGCGATTGCAATTCGCGCAAGCAGGTCATAAAATAGGCGCCGACTTTCTCCGCATTCGCGGCGTACTCGCGTTCGACAAGGTCCAGTGTGGCCAGGGCTGCCGCGCAGCAGAGCGGATTGCCACCATAAGTGTTGCCATGCGCTCCGTGCTTCCACTGTTGCATTATGGTTTTCCTGGCCACGACCAGACCGATCGGCAGTCCGGAGCCCAGGCCCTTGGCCAGCGTCATGATGTCCGGCTGCACATTCCAGTGCTGACAGGCAAACATCTTGCCTGAACGACCGACTCCCGATTGTACTTCATCAAAGATCAACAGAATACCGTGCCGATCGCACAGCTGGCGCAGACCCGCCAGAAATCCATCGGGCGGGACCAGATAGCCGCCCTCGCCTTGAATCGGTTCGACCAGGATCGCGGCGACTTCGCTTGCCGGCACATTGCTGACGAACAATACGTTTTCAATGTAATCGAGAACCGCCTGGCCCTGGTCGTCGCCGGCGAACAACGGCCGGTAAGGATTCGGATAGGGCACGTGGGTCACGCCCGCGAAGCCTGATAAAAAGCCTTTCTGCTGCGTGCACTTACTGGCCGTGAAAGCCAGCGAACCCATCGTCCGTCCGTGGAAGCCGCCGAGAAAGCCAATAAAGCGCGAACGTCCACTGACATAACGCGCCAGTTTTAGCGCGCCTTCCACCGCTTCGGTGCCGGACTGGCAGAAGAAACTCAGCACCGGCTCGCCCATCGGCGACAGTGCATTGATCTTTTCGCCGAGCGCGACTTGCCCTTCATGCCAGAAATCCGAAGAGATATGCAGAAACCGGTCTGCAGCATCCTTGATCGCCTGAACGACCTGCGGGTGTGAATGCCCGGTACTGCAAACGGCAATACCGGCAGCGAAATCCAGGAAGCGATTGTCATCTACGTCCCAAACTTCGACCCCGCGCCCGTGCGAGATCACGAACGGGTATTCCCGCGGACAGGAGGGCGATACCACTTCGGCGTCGCGGGCCAGGAGTGCACGCGCCTTGGGGCCGGGTAAGTGGGATCCGATAGGATGATTAGTGTCAGAATGTTTGTTCATGCTTGGACCTGGTTGGCAACAGCAACGGACTGGGATCTTATTTTCGAAGGACGTGCATCAGCGGCATGGGCGATCCGGGTGCGCTCATGCAGGACGCGCAGGACGCGCAGGACGCGCAGGACGCTCAGCTCGCCTGCGCTCGGCGTTGGAATAACGGCGATGAGATGGGTAAAACCTTCCAACGCGACGCTCTGGCCGTCGTTGACACATTGCGCAATGATTTCCTTTAGGGTGCCGAATTGCATCAACTACTCCACTATGGTCTGTGATTGCTCGCGCAGGTATTGCGCCAGGTAATAGAAAGAGGCGATGGCCTTGCCCGAGGACCCGGATCCTTTCCAGCCGCCAAAGGGCTGGTAGCCGGGCCACGCGCCGGTCGTGGCGCCTTGCGGCCGATTCACGTAGGTGACTCCTGTCTCGATATGTTCGAGGAAATAAGCCGCATCCTCGTCATTGCCGTAGCAACCGGCAGTCAGACCCAGGGGGGAGTCATTAGCCAGGCGAACGGCCTCAGCGCGATCGCGCACCCGGCAAAGCATCGCGATGGGGAGGAACATTTCCTCAGCAAACAAGGGATGCGCAGCCGGCGCCTCTGCCAGCGTCGGCGCCACAAAATAACCATGCGCCATTTCGCCATGGGTCAGACGCTGGCCGCCGCAAAGAACGCGCCCACCGTTTTCCCGCAGTTGTTTACTGTAGCGCTCGTAGTTTTGCAGGGCGTTCGCGGTCGTCACCGGCCCCATCCAGTTTTCCGACCGCGTAGGATCGCCAATCGTAAGAGCGGCAATTGTTCTCTGGAGTTTTTCGATCAACGCATCAGCCACACCGTCATCCACGTAGATGCGTGACAACGCCGAGCACTTCTGTCCGCTCAAGCCATACGCTGAACGCACAATGCCAGCGGCCGCGCGGTCTAGGTCAGCATTGGCGGTCACGACGCAGGCGTTTTTCCCGCCCATCTCCGCGATGCAAGGTCGCGGATAACGGCGATTGGCCATGCTACGATAGATATGCATTCCGGCGGCAAACGATCCGGTGAAGGTTATGCCAGCGGTATTGGCATGCTGCACCAGAGTCTCGCCCACCAGGTCACCCCTGCCATTGACGTAGTTGAAGACTCCAGGAAGAAAGTCAGCGTCCCGTAAACAATCCGCCAGCAGGCGTCCTGACCAGGGTGTGTCGCTTGCACTCTTGAACACGACAGTGTTACCCGTAACCAAGGCCGCGGCCACCGGCCCTCCAAGGAGTGCCAGCGGAAAGTTGTAGGGCGCGATGACTACCCAGACGCCATAAGGTTTCATCACGCTGCGATTGTGCGAACGGAAGTCCGGGAGCGGGTCATCGGGCAGAGGATGATCGAAACCGTTATGGGCGAGGAAATCATCGGCGTAGAGAGTGAAGAAATCCGCGGTTTCCTGTGTTTCACCCAGCGCTTCCATGCGGTTCTTCCCCACTTCCAGGGTCAGCGCCGCAGCGATGTGGTAAACGCGTTCTTCGATCAGCGTGGCGACGCGCTTGAGCAGGCGTACACGCTCGTCCATCGGTGTTGCGCGCCACCCGGGAAAGGCTGCCTGCGCGGCGGCCATCGCCTGGTTGGCATCATCGACGCTGGCGAGCGGGAAATGGCCAAGGACGCGGCGCTGATCAATGGGACTGCGCCGCGTGTCGTGACTCGCGCTGACGCGGTCCTCGCCATTGATGTGCAGGGCGTGAGCGCTACCTAAGGAGGCGTTGAGTTCAGCGAGCGCAGCGTCAAAATGCGTGTGCATGTCCGCCGGCGGGTTAAACATGGTGGCGTAAGTCAGTTTGAAATTCATGCGGACTCCATTTCGGTCAACAGGCGATCGAGCAAGACCAGAGCATCGGTCAGTTCGCTTTCTTCGATTACCAGTGGCGGCGCCAGAATGATCAGGTTACCGCGCGCCGCGAAAGAAACTCCTTGAGTCAGGGCCTTTTGTACGAGGACTGTCAGTTGTGACGGCATTTGCGGCCAGGGCGCGAGTGGCACGCGCTTTGTCGGGTCGCTGATCAGCTCGATTACGGCGAACAATCCATGACCACCGCGGACATCGCCGACGACGCGATGTCGTTGCTGGAGCTGTTTCAACTCGACCAACATTGCACCACCCAAACGGCGCGAACGCTCGATCAATTTTTCATCTTCATAGGCGCGCACCGCGGCCAATCCAGCAGCGCACGCCAGGGGATGGCCACAATAAGTGAGGCCGGTAAAGAGAATTTGAGTTTCCAACTGCCGGGCAACATTTCTGGTCGCCAGCACAGCCCCGAGCGGCAAATGCGCACCGGTTAGCCCCTTTGCCAGTGTCATCAGGTCGGGTTTGCCGGCGTCGCCGTATCGTTGCCAGGCAAACCACTCGCCGCAGCGGCCAAAGCCACTCATTACTTCATCGGCAATCAGGAAGACATCGCGAGAACGGGTCAACTCGCGCAAGCCCGGCCAGTAGTTGTCCGGCGCCACGATACCATTGGTGCCGGCGTTAGGCTCCATCAGAACCGCGGCAACTGCCTCCGCACCCTTGCGATCGATTTCATCCGCCACGGCCGCGGCGGCGAGGCGACCGCAATCACTTTCGCTGCTACTACCGAACGGACAGCGATACGCATAAGGCGGCGCGACGTGCGCCACCGCGTAGTGCTCCGGATCAACCTGATGACGGGTGCGCGCGTCTCCGGACAAAGCCATGCAGGCATAACTGGTGCCGTGGTAGGAACGATCGCGGGTGATGACCCAGCCCTGCGGGAGCCCGCGCACCTGCCGCGCGAACTTGACGGCGTTCTCGTTCGCATCAGCCCCCGCCAAGGTAAAGAAGACCCGGCCTTGCTCGAAGCCGGCCTTTTCCAGCAAGACCTGAGCGAGTTCCGCGCGCGGTTGTGCGCCCCAGGCGGAAGTGACAAAACATAAGCGCTCAGCCTGCTGCTGTATCGCTCTAATCACGGCGGGGTGTTGATGCCCGAGGTTACTGCATTCGGCCAGGCTGCTCATGTCCAGATAGTCATGGCCGTCGGCGTCCCAGAAATGCGCGCCGCGGCCGCCGACGATGGTCGGCGCCTGCCACTGGGTCTGCACACACCAGCTGTGCAAGACGCTATCGCGCTCGCTACTCATTTTGGATTTCTAAAAGTCTTGCCAAAGAATTGTTCGATAATCGAACATTAATTCGTATTGCGCACGACAGGAAATCTCATTTAGTGTGGCGCTGTCGTGTATGCGTCGTCTCGGATTGGCTGACGATGCTGAGCACGTTAACAGTAATGGTGGCGCGATCGCTCTCGGACATCCGCTCGGTGCCAGCGGTGCACGTTTGGTGATAACCGCGATGTACGCCCTGCGCAGGCAGCAAGGGTCGCGTGCCTTGGTGACTATGTGCGTGGGTGTTGGCCAAGGTGTTGCATTGGCTATTGACCGAGTGTGACTAGCTCTAGGAATTTGTGGCCGGATTGGCCCCGAGTCCCAACTTCCAAGTCACGGACAGCCGAGGAGGTGAGCAACGACCTCTCTTTGGCCTCAATTCCCAGCAAGGTGAGCGGCAATTGATTTCGCGGGCTTGCTGCTGCCTGCTTTTTCAGTGAGGATTGCAATCTTGTTCTTCGCTTTTCTCTGGGTTGTGGGCAAACTCGTGCCGGCAGAGAAAAGTCCGGACCAATCCGTGCTATGGGCTTCAAATACGACGTCGTGATTCTCGGGGCTGGACATAACGGTCTCGTGGCAGCCTCCTACCTGTCGCGTGCTGGCCTGAGTGTCTTGTTATTAGAGAAGAATGACTACATCGGGGGAGCAACCACCTCCCAAAAAGTCTTTCCGGATTACGATGCCTGGCTCTCACGCTACTCGTACCTCGTCAGCTTGTTCCCCGAAAAGATCGTCCGCGATCTCGACCTGAATCTGGAATTCCGTCGACGCGATATCGCTTCTTATACGCCTTATTTAAGAGACGGTAGGCACAACGGCTTGCTCCTGAGCAATGTCTCAAGGGAGGTAGGTCGGCAGTCGATGATTGAACTGACCGGCAGCGACGCAGAGTTCGACGGGATGAAACGCTTCTATGGATTGGTCCGCTTCTTCGCCGAGCAAGTCTGGGACACAATGCTGAAGCCACTCGAGGCAAAGGAAGAGTTTCGACGGCGCTTTAGCCAGACGGAGGAAGGGCGGGAGGCATGGCGCAGCCTGGTGGAAGAACCGCTGGGGCGTGCGATTGAACACCACATGCAGGATGACCTGGTGCGCGGGCTGGTCTTCAGCGATGGGAAGACCGGCCTTCTAACTCATCCGCATGATGAGTCACTGCTCCAGAACCGTTGCTTCCTCTATCACCTCATCGGGAACAAGACGGGCGAATGGAAGGTACCAGTCGGGGGGATGGGTAACGTCGCGCGCCAGTTGGAGCAGACCGCGCGGCAAAATGGCGCCGAGATGTTGACGAATGTCAACCTGCGCAGGTTGGATCTCTCGGCGAAGAAACACGCGGTGGAATTTGAGAGTGGCGGCCAGACGCAAACGGTTGAAGCGAGATTTTTGCTCGTTAACTTCGGCCTCAATGTCCTGGCGAAGCTGTTGGGCAAATCTTACGCGCCGGATTCAACCAACGAAGGCTCTGTCTTTAAGATCAACATGCTGCTCCATCGTTTGCCAAAGCTCAAGGACGCAAATCATGCGGCCACGGACGCGTTTCGCGGTACCTTTCACATCGACGAAGGCTATGAGCAGATGATGACCAGTTTTCGGCAAGCTGCAGACGGCAGCCTGCCAGACAAGCTGCCGAGCGAGATTTACTGTCACACGCTGACTGATGAGAGCATCCTATCTCCAGAGCTGTGCGCGAAAGGTTATCATACGTTGACTCTCTTTGGGATGGATAGCCCATGGACCTTGTTTGCGCAGAACAACGCGGTGATGCGCGAGAAAGCGCAGACGAGGTTCATCGAAGGGGTGAACGGCTGGCTATCCGAGCCGCTGGAAGACTGCCTGGCGCGAGCAAGCGACGGAACTCCTTGCATCGAGGGCAACAGCCCGGTTGACATTGAGGACGCGATCGGACTCTACCATGGCAACATCTTCCAGACGGCCCTGACCTTCCCGTTCGCGGCAACAAGGGACGACGCCGGCAAGTGGGGTGTTGAGACCGAGTATGAAGGTGTCTACCTGTGTGGTTCGAGCGCTCAGCGCGGCGGCGCCGTCAGCGGGATCCCCGGCCATAACGCAGCGATGAAAGTCCTGGAACGCTCCAACTCCACCATGGCCTAACAATCCCGTGCCCGGCCGCGGTTCGACGAGTTCCTAAGCATGCGATGCAGCGAACCGCGGACCGTTCTTGTGCCTAGCTTTGAGAGCACGCAAACATCATTTCCGACTCGCGGGTCGCTGATCTTGGATCTCGTTAGGCAAAGCGCTTCACTCTAGACGATTGATTTCACCAACCGGTTCAGACATAAGATTTCTGACGACTGCTGCAAGACATCTAACAGATGGAGACTCAAAATGAGAAAGATCAGGATCATCGAACAGATCTCGCTGGACGGCGTGATCCAGGCGCCCGGCGGACGGGACGAAGACGGCGACTACGCGTATGGCGGATGGGCGATGCTGTTTTTCGATACGGCCATACTAGAGGCCATCATCGCGGCGCAGAGCAGGGCCTTCGATCTGTTGCTTGGCCGCCGCACCTACGACATCTGGGCCAGCTACTGGCCGAAGGCCGAAAACGGTCCGATAGCGGACGGTCTAAACGCCGCGACGAAATACGTCGCGACCCACAGGCCGGACAGCCTCGAATGGGGTCCGGTCGAGGACCTAGGCGCGGACATCATGGAGGGTGTTCGCGGTGTCAAGTCAAAGGACGGCCCTGACCTGATCGTCTGGGGAAGTTCGACGCTGACGTCCGTGCTGCTCGAGCAGGGACTGGTCGACGAGGTTCTGCTGCTCGTCTGCCCGGTCTTGCTGGGCCGGGGCAAACGCTTTTTTTCGGACAGCGCTGACCCGCGCGAACTGGCTCTCGTCAGCACGAAGGCCGCGTCCACGGGCGTGCTCATGAACACTTATCGACACGTTGGATCGCTGCGAACCGAAACCCTGAACGATTGATTT
>Ga0070665_100001465_pt1 | contig 27652 bp, 13 predicted proteins | sample KBSS13metaG_FD_65862 | JGI IMG/M metagenome (GOLD analysis project Ga0070665, IMG submission 65862) | Switchgrass rhizosphere microbial communities from Kellogg Biological Station, Michigan, USA - KBS S1-3 metaG | ecosystem: Host-associated > Plants > Roots > Rhizosphere > Soil ... | reverse complement strand
CGGGCCCTTTAATTACGCAAACCAATGGATTTCACTTGAGAGTTTGCATGCTGACGCGGGTTTCCCTTTCACCCGCCTGCACGATGTCAATTGGCCGCACCCTGATGCCGTTGATATCAGCACCATCTTCCCCATTTTTAGTGCCGACGCGGACGATCCAAAAAATTACCTCTTTGCAAAGACAGATGAATACCTGTTGCCCATCATCAAGAACAAATCCGAAATTATTTACCGGCTTGGAGAGAGCATTGAATGGAAGACACGTCACTTCATTCATCCACCGAAGGATTACCAGAAATGGGCGAAGATCTGCGTCAATATCATCCGTCACTACAACGACGGTTGGGCCGACGGATTTAAGTACGACATTAAGTACTGGGAAATCTGGAACGAACCAGAAATGAAACAGATGTGGTCCGGCTCGCCGAAACAATACTTTCAGCTCTATGAAGTGACCGCCAAAGCGATCAAAGCATACAATCCGGCGCTTAAAGTAGGCGGCCCCGCATCGACCGGCGCGCTTAGTGGAATCATGGGGCCATTTCTCACTTACTGTCGCGATAACGCGCTGCCGTTAGACTTTTGCGCATGGCATATTTACACGGCTAGTCCCGGTGCGGTGATTAAGAGCTGCCATGATGCCCGAAAACTATTGGACACGTATGGCTTTAAGGACACACAAAGCTGGCTGGATGAATGGCATTATCGCCCTCCAACGACCAGGCTCACGCCGAAAGATGTTAACGATGATTCGGTCCGGGAAGCGTTCGCCAGCACAGTCGGCCCGGAAAGTGCCGCATTCGTCGCCGGCGTGATGATGCTGATGCAGGATGCTCCGATTGACGTGGCGGCCTTTTATTGTGCGGATTACTCGATGTACAGCATGTTCAGCACCTTTGGTGTTCCAAGTAAAACCTATTATGCCTTCAAGGCATTTTATCAACTTTCACAAATGACTCAGCGCGTTGCTTGCAACTGGCAAACCAAGGACAAGGCTGTCACAATTTCGGCCGGCCTGTCGGAGAACGGGAAGAATGCGGCCGTCCTCATCAGCAATTCGTCCGCGAAAGGCCGGCCGTTCACCTTTGCCCTTCAAAACTTGCCGGGCCAAGGGAAAATTCACATCGACGTCTATGAGGTGAGTAAGGCACACAATCTATCGCTCGAGCAGTCGCGCGATATCAGTGACACCAGCGATTCTCTGACGTTCGATCTCCCGGCAAGCTCAGTTATCTTGGTAAAAATCGCCCGGCCGTAAAATCGGCCGTGCCATATAGTTTCATTCACATGAATCCTGCTGACGCACGAAAACTTCCAGACACGCCTTCATCGCCGATGGTGCGCGTGCGTGGCGTTGGCAAATCGTATGGCGGGGTGCGCGCGATTGACGGCGTGGACCTAGATCTCCATGCCGGCGAAGTTCATGCCCTGTGCGGTGAAAACGGCGCAGGCAAGTCGACGCTTATCAAAATTCTGGCCGGTTCGGTGATGCCCGACCGCGGCACGATCGAGATCAACGGTCAGCCGCTCGCGCCCGGAAGCATCGCGGCCTCCACCGCCGCTGGCATTGCCGTCATCTACCAGGAATCCGTCGCATTCCCGCATCTGAGCGCCGTCGACAACATCTTCGCCGGTCAGGAACCCCCCCGATTTGGCGGCCTGCTGCTGGATCGCCCGGCGATGCGGCGTCGAACCATCGAACTGATGCGGCAACTGGGTGAGTCGATCGACATCGCGGCTCCCGTCGCCGAGCTGCCCCTGGCGCAGCGACAAATGGTGGGGATTGCACGAGCGCTGGCGCAGCAGTGCCGGCTGATGATTCTTGACGAACCCACCGCATCACTTTCTGCCCGCGAAACACGCACGCTCTTCCGGATCGTCCGCCAACTGCAACAGCAAGGGGTGGCGATCATGTATGTGAGCCATCGCATGGAGGAGTTGTTCGAGCTAGGCACCCGCGCCACGGTGCTGCGGGATGGGCGATGCATTGAGACCCGATTGATGTCCAGTTGGACGACCGATGCGCTGATCAAGGCGATGGTGGGCCGTGAGGTGGAACTGGTGAGCCGGACTCCGCACGAATCGCCAGCCGTAACAGGTGAAGCGTCGCTCGCATCATCGTCGCAAATTAACGATCCCGGGACAGGGCGGGACGACGCAAGCGACGCTGTTCGCGGCGACGTAAAACAACATGATTTTCCTTCGGCGCTTTTGGAGGTTCAGGACCTAACGCGCGAACCGGCGTTCCGCCACATCTCCCTGCAGGTGCGCGCGGGCGAGGTTGTTGGGCTCGCCGGGTTGGTCGGAGCGGGGCGGTCAGAAGTGGCGAGGGGGATTTTCGGGGTCGATGTTGTAGATGGCGGGTCGGTCCGCGTGGCCGGTGAATTGCTTCGGTTAGGATCGATTCGCTCGGCGATCGCGGCGGGCATCGGGTTCGTACCAGAGGACCGCCAGCATCTGGGACTAGTGCTGCCGTTATCGGTGGGAACTAACCTCACGCTCACGGTGCTAAACCGCCTCGCCACAGGCGGTTGGCGAAGCAGCCGGCGCGAACACGCGGTGATCGACGGACTAGTCCGAGATCTTCAAGTCAAAACAGCAAGCGCTTCTCTCCCGGCCGAATCACTCTCGGGTGGTAACCAGCAGAAGCTGGTGCTGGGGAAATGGCTGGCGACCAAGCCGCGGATTCTCATTCTCGATGAACCCACGCGCGGCGTGGACGTGGGCGCGAAGGCCGAGGTGCATCGGCTGATTCGCAGGCTTGCCGATGATGGTATGGCGACGCTGATGATCAGCTCCGATCTGCCGGAAATTTTAACCGTCAGCGACCGCATTTTGGTGATGCGCGGGGGGAAACTTTCGGCAGAATTCTCGGCCGCCGACGCGACGCAGGAAAAAATTCTTACCGCCGCCCTCCCCGCGGAGGAGCTGGTACCCGCATGACCTCTCTTGCAGTCACTACGTATGGGCATCGCTCGCCCGCCGCTCGCTGGTTAACTCGGCGAGAGGTTTGGGTGGGTCTTTTGTTTGTCTTGAGCGTGGTCGCCGTAGGCATCGCCAGGCCATCGTTTTTAGCATACTCCAATGCGTATGACCTACTAACTGACATCGCGCCGGTGGTGATTTTGGCCGCGGCCCAGACGTTGGTGATCGTGACGGGCGAGATCGATATATCGGTGGGGTCATTGCTTGGCTTGTCGGCTGCCGTCATGGGGCTGCTGTGCTACGGGGGCCATCCTGTCATGCCGGTATTACCGGCGGTTTGTATTGCGATTGGAGTGGGGCTTGCGGTCGGTGTGCTGAACGGATTGTTAGTTACGATCGGGCGCGTGCCGTCCATCATTGTCACGCTGGGAATGCTCACGATGTTGCGGGGAATCACGCTGCTGATGATGAACGGTACAAACATTGAAGGTCGGCCGCATTCGCTGGAAGTGCTGGCGACGGGATCGGCGCTTGGCCTTCCGATCACAATCTGGATCGCAGCACTGTTCACGTTGCTGTGTTGCGGCGGGGTATACTTCACGCCACTTGGCAGGCGGATCTACGCCGTCGGCAGCAACCCTAAGGCGGCGCCGCTGGCGGGGATTTCCATCACGCGGATCAAGCTGTTCGTGTTCGCACTTTCGGGATTCGCCGCCGGAGTGGCGGCCGTGTTGCAAGTGCCGCGAAACTCGCTCGTGCAATCAAACGTCGGCATCGGCATGGAACTATTGGTGGTGACCTGCGTAGTGGTGGGCGGCACCAGCATCAGCGGCGGCAAGGGAACGATCGTCGGCTCGCTCGTAGCGGTACTCCTACTGGGTTTGGTGCCGATGGTACTGACCTACATCGGCGCTCCGGCGGAGTGGCGCATGGCAATCCAAGGGGCGTTCATCTTGCTGGCGGTACTGGCGGATCACGTCGTGCGCGGGCACAAAACTGGGGAAGCGGAATGACAACACGCATCGCGTGGGTCAGTCCTGCAGCTTGCGGCGGACACGATGTCGGTGGTCCATTGTCAACTATTGAAGCAATGCTGGTGGCATAGGAGGAGCAATGGACCGTGTACAATTAACAGTGGGCGACGGACAACCCGCCATGACAACTCTCACGCTTCCGTCGCCGCGTCGCTCCCGCCGCTCGTTCCCGTTCTGGCACGAGGTGGTGCTCGCGGTGCTGCTTGTTTGCGTGATGACGTATGCCGGATCGCTTGCGCCGAAGTTTTTGTCTCTGCGCCCACAGATCAGCATGGCCGGCGAGCTTTGGCCGCTCGCGCTGATCACGCTGCCGATGACGCTCATCATACTCACAGCGGGAATTGATTTGTCCGTTGGATCGACCGCGGCCTTGTCGGCCGTGGTGCTGGGGCTTTGCTACCAGCGCGGCACGGGCATGCCGATCGCCGTCACGCTTGCACTTGCTACCGGAATAATCGCCGGATTCATCAACGGGATTCTGATCGCCCGCGTGCGCGTGCATCCACTGATCGTGACGTTGGCAACGCTGTCGGCGTACCGGGGCATTGCGCTTGCGGTCACACAGGGGCAATCGGTTCACGGATTTCCGCAGCCGTTTTTGAACTTTTCTGGATCGGAATTTCTCGGCTTACCGCTGCCGGGTTGGTTGTTCGTCATCGGGTGGATCGTCACCAGTCTGGTGCTATGGCGCACGGTGCTGGGGCGTTGGCTGTACGCGATGGGATATAACCCGGTGGCTACACGCTTCAGCGGGGTGCCCACGCGTGGGGTGATCTTGCTGCTATACACTCTCAGCGGATTCACCGCCGCCGTAGCGGCCATCCTTCTGGTGTCACGCTACGATAATGCCAAGGCCGATCTGGGCACCGGGCTTGAACTCAGCGTCATCACTGCAACCGTGCTGGGCGGTGTGAGCATCTTCGGTGGGCGCGGCAACACCGTGGGTGTACTGCTGGGCGTGGCCCTCATCCATGAATGTCAAAAGTTCGTCATCTGGCATTATCATCGAAGCGAATTGAACGCGCTGGTGATCGGAGCGCTGCTGATTGGATCGGTGCTCATCAACTCGATGTTAACGGCCCGGCGACGGCCGTAAAGCTTGTAATCATTTTTATCGCCGGCGAGATGGTCCGGCGCTAACAAATTCAACGGAGGTTCCATGTTCGGTTCACGAAAACTGTGGCTGGTAATGGCAAGTGCGGCACTCGCACTGGCAGGGTGCGGCAAAAGCGATTCGGATTCGGCCTCTTCGTCGCCGGCCACTAAAATGTACACCATCGGCTTTATGCCCAAGCAGAAGGGGATGAAATACTTCACCAGTTGCAGCCAAGGCGCGCAGGAAGCCGCCAAGGAACTCAAAGACGTGAACCTGGTATACGACGGCCCCACCGACGGTGACGCCACCAAGGCGGCCGACCTCGTAGGCCAATGGTCCCTGCAGGGGTTTGACGCCATCCTGGTGTCGGCGGTCGACCCGAAAGTACTCGGCCCGGCCATGAAAAAAGCTCAGGATCAGGGCATCAAGACCCTGGCATGGGATGCGGATGTGGCAACCGAAGCGCGCAGCTTCTTCGTCAGCCAGGCTACCGCGGAAGAAATTGGCAACACGCTCGTCGATACGATGGCCAACGACCTGCAAAGTAGCGGTGAAGTCGCGATCATCAGCGCTAACGAAACGGCCGCCAATCAAAACGATTGGATTAAATACATGAAACAGCGGTTGGAGAAGTATCCGCAGATGAAATTGGTGGCGATCGAGTACCCCGGTGAGGACCAGGACAAAGCACTGTCGGCTGCCAAAACGTTGATGAAAGCGCACCCGAACTTAAAGGGAATCTTTGGGATCAGCAGTGCCAGCTTCCCCGCCGCCGCCGAGGCAGTTCGCCAGGAGGGGAAAATCGGTAAGTTACTGGTGACCGGCCTCAGCACCCCCAATCCGATGAAGCCCTACGTCAACGACGGCACCGTCAAGTCGGTGGTACTGTGGAACACCGAGGACTTGGGTTACCTGACGGTGTACGCGGCAGAGGCACTGTGTAAGGGCACGCTAAAACCCGGTGACACAACGTTCCATGCCGGGCGGCTGGGCGATAAGAAGATTGTCGGTTCCACGATCCTGCTCGGGAAAATTTTGGTGTTTACCAAGGCGAACATCGAGCAGTACGACTTTTAAAGGACGGAGCCCCGTTTCGGCGTGCTTCCAAGCTGGACGCTAACAAGAGCGGGGCGATCACCACCTTTCGATAAGGTGGAAGCACTCGATCCTTACCCCGGAAGAACCTGCGCATATTTGCCCAAAAAATTCCCATTTTAAACTTGCATCAGTTTTTCTGCATGGTCTAATTACTGGTATACCGGTAGCGGTATACCGGATGTGTCGATAGTGGCCTGCTCGTGACATATGAGACGTACGCCAAAGAGAAAACTCGGCTTCACACTCATCGAGCTACTCGTTGTCGTAGCGATCATCGCTGTACTTGTGGCATTGCTACTGCCGGTGGTGAAGCGCGTTCGCGCCGCGGCAAACACCACTATGTGCTTGCTAAATCAGCGTCAAACGGGTCTTGCACTGTTAATGTACTCCTTGAACAACAAAGGCGTCATCGGCGTAAAAGAAACCAATCCGACCAAGTGGTGGCCGACTTTCATATCGCGAGATCGAACAACAGCGAACTTCTTTAAGACCACGAGGGTGAGATGCCCGTTGAATGGCCCGTCGTCGGTGGGACAAGGGCCTAGTTACGGGATGGTCAAAACGGCCGGCGCGGCTGGCCTTTTTGGTGTTGCCTACATACAGCCTGATGGGAAGACGGTCACTATTTTCGAGGGCTATCGCCTTGCGGCCATCACAGTGGCGTCGCGCCAGATATTGGCCTGCGATTCAGGCGTCGGCGCTTCGTTTTCCAACTGTCCGATGAGGAGCAATTTCGAATATCCCTGTGCCGGCTACTACGCCGATAGCGGTCCGGCCGGCAACGCCGGTGACCGAGGTGCCAATATCGATCGTGCCTGGATGGCCCATCCTAACAACAGCATCAACTGCCTTTTCTTTGACTGGCATGCTGAGAACCTCTCGTACGCCGAAGCCAAAGCCAAAGGCTTTGCCGCCTACTGGGATAGCGATGGAAAGTGCTATCCGTAGTCGAAGAACCTGGATGCGCCGGATCGTACATTTCGTCGGGCGCTCTCGACCCCCATCTGAATCGCTGCCGAACCCGATCGCACATTGACTTGGAGAGACTAACTTAGGGATGGTCGGGTTCCGGTTCATCAGATTTGACATCGGGATGAACTTCATTGCGCATGCGTTGGCCAGCCAGGATCATGGAGTGGGCAAACACCCGCATCGCCGTCCGCCGCTCCGGAAGGGCGTACGATTCGCTGCGGCCAGCAAATACATGGCTGCGTTTCGACTGGGGAGTGACCGAGCAAATCCTGCAGCACCAACGCTCATGAGACTGACAGTGAATCTGCGGCGAGATCGAATGTCACCAATCTGCGGCCGCCACCCCGCGATATACCACTTCGACGCTGTGGTTGATCGCGAGTCATGGGCCGGGTGGTCGGTGGGGGACTTCGGGAGCTACAGGCGGTATTGAGAACGTTCGAACTAGGTGGAATGACGGTCACCGTAATTGATTCAGGATCTTTTGTTGCATAGACGCAGGGCACAAACTTGTGAGACGCAGGTCGTTTTTGCCACAAATTAAGCAATTTCAACGACTTACGGAATCTTGTGTTGGATTGGTAAATCGTTTTTATATGCGGTATACTGCTTTATTGAAGGTTGTCGGGAACATTGTCGGTCCGCGACTTGCTCGGGCCATAAATTTTATTATTTCTGTGGTCAATCAAAATCGCATTGTTATACTAATCCGGTATGCCGGTTTTGATGGCGGCCATTAAATTGAATTTGAGCGGCTTTGGACGCATCGCAGAAATGGCTCGATCCCAAGTGGATTCAAAGAATAGGTGGAGTCAATTAAATTGTACGAGGAGCGGTCGCATGGCTGCACTCTCTGTAAAATTGTAAGAAAGAAATTCTGTGTCGCTCCAATTTTTTGGATCGAACAGGCTGCGAGAAAACGATTTCAGGTTCCGGAGGACGAAAATGAAAAGTGCAGAGCGGTTGTCGCCAAATTTATCGGTTCGCCAATCAAGTCTTGCCAAGCCGCGCATGAAAGCCAAGAAGGCCCTTGCCTTGGCATCCATGTTTGCGGCGGCCGGGCTTACTTCTCGTTCCGCGCAGGCGGCAAATGTCAATCACGTGCTGTCGGGCACGTCCAACAACGTCACCGCAGCCACTTTCACACCTAGCTTGACGTCGGGCGGCGTGGTCGGTGACACGATCCAATACTCTACGGCATCAACCTACATCCTGACGCTGAATGTCGACACCACGATTGGCGGTGTCAAGGTTAGCAGTGGTGCCCCTCTCACGATCACCGGCGGCAATCTGACGCTAGATGCCACGGGCCTGACCTCTGGTAATCAACTTTTTAGCAATGCAGGTGTTGCATTTCTTGGCACCTTCGGCGGTGCCGTGGGTACCTCACTCACCGTCAATTCGGCAATCAGCATGGCTTCTGATTTAGACATTGGTATCCAAAATGGCGGCAGCCCATCATCAGTTATTATCGGTGGAAATATCACCGCAACGGGGGCAACCAAGAATCTCACTTTTCGCGCCCAAGATGTTGGCGGCGTTACTGTTAGCGGCGCTATCGGTACCACCGGCAGCGACATTGCCATCTCCAACCTCAGCAACCGGGCCTCAAACGGTACCACATTGAGCGGCAATTTGGGCCTGTCGGTGACAAGCGTTACCCAAAACACCGTGTTCTCTCAGCTCACGCTTTCGGGTAACAATAGTGCTTTCGCCGGCACGATCGCCTTGCAGGCAGGTACTCTCAATTTGAATAGCGCTAACGCGCTGGGCGCTACCGGAGCGGGTGGCACGTTCACCATCACGGGCGGTAATCTTTCCAACAGCAATGGCGGCGTCACTCTTCTTTCCACCAACGCCGAGGCATGGAACGGCGACTTCGGGTATGTCAACACCGGTGCTAACAACCTGAACCTTGGTACGGGCAACGTGACGTTGAGTGCGACGCGCACGATCAACGCCGCGGGTGCCGGTTCTCTCACTGTCGGTGGCATCATCAGTGGCAGCGGCTTCGGTATCACTAAAACCGGTGCGATTAGCGGCGCGTTGATTTTGACCGGTGCCAGCACCGCCGCGAATTCGGGTTACACGGGCACCACTACGATCAGTGCCGGCACGCTCCAGGTGAGCGGCGCTTCGGGTTCCATCGCAGCTTCCTCAAATACGGTGTTGACTGGCACGGGCACGCTAACCACAGGAGCGACCGGCGGAAAGCTCATCCTCGACAACACGGCTGGCAATACGGATCGTCTGAATAACACCGGCAGCGTCAGCATCAGCACGGGCGCTGATGTCAACTTAATTGGCAACGCGACGATCAACACCACGGAAACGATCGGCAACCTCACCCTCAACACCGGCGTCGGCACGGTAACGGTAACGAACGGCACGACGGCGAGAATCACGACTCTGGCGGCAGGCGGCTTTGTCCGTGGAAGCAATTTTGCCACGGGGCTCATCCGAGGAACGTTCCTTGGCGCCAGTCAGGGAGCCAACCCCAACTATGGTGCGGTAACGCTGGCGAGTCTTACCGGCCTGACACAGGTGGGCAGCATGACCAGCAGTTCGGGCGTAAGTACGGGATCGGTCGGCAACCTGACCATCGTGCCTTACCTCCTCGGCGACAGCAGCATCGCCGGCGCGGGCAGCAACTTCGTGACGTACGACACGACGTCCGGCTTCCGCACTCTGGGCACCAGTGAACAAAGCACGATTTCGAGCGTGCTTGCCGCTGATATCAATGCAAAGATAACCAATGCCACTGTCACTCTCACCGCGGGAGCAAAAGTCTTCAATTCTCTCGCCGCCAATGTCGGTGGTAGTTCCACGTCATCCACAGTGAACGGTGCTGGCGGAGCGTCAGACACCCTCACCCTGACGAGCGGCGCGCTGGCGAATGTCGGCGGCGCCAACGCGAACTCAGACTTCACGATCGGCGGTTTTAGCAAGATCATCTTCGGTGGCACTTCCGCCAATGGCGTCACGGTAAACGAAGCGATCATCTCACAGGCGACTTCGTCCTCCGGGATGGAAACCTTCATCCGCAGCGGAGTTGATACGGCGTCGGCGGGCGGTGGACTCACCAAGTGGGGTGTCGGAACAGTATTTCTCGAAGCGGCCAATTTCTATACGGGCGTCACGACGATCAATCAGGGCGCCCTTCAGATCGGCAGCGTCAGCTCTGGCCGCGCAACAGGCACCCTTGCTGCAGCAAGTGGCGCGGTCACCATCAACGTCGGCACCACGCTTGTACTTGATCAGACCAGTGGGACAGACTTTACCAACGCCGTATTGAACACTGGTACATTTAACATCACCAATAACGGAACGCAGACTTTGTCCGGAAACATTTCGGGCAGCGGCGTTGGAAACTTCGACGACGTGCTTGCCGGCAAGACGTTGAACATTTCCGGAACCAACACCTATACGGATGCGACCACCATCGCGGGAACCCTGAATCTGACCGGCTCGCTAAGCGGCACGGCCATCAGCACCAGTGGCGTGGGACTTATTTCGGAAAGCAGCACCGGCAGGATAGGTGGCACCAGCGCCCTGACGGTCGCTGGCACCGGGGTGTCGGTCTTAGCCGGCAACAACACCTACAGCGGCGCAACGACGGTCACCGGCACTTTGCAGGCGGTCGCCAACTCGACCAACACGGTTGCGAGCGCCTCTACGGCCCTGAGCGCCAACTCCGCCCTTTCCCTCGGCAATGGCTCGACTTTGAACCTTCGAGCCGATGCGGACACAACCTTCGCACCGACCGGCGTCACGGCGAACAGTGGAACAACGACCATCGACGTGAACGTTGCTTCGTCGGGCGCTAACCATACCCTGCGACTCGACGCCCCATTTAGTGCGGTAGGCAGCAGTACCAACACTACGCCGAGTGTGTTGAACGTGACCGGCGGCAACGGTTACACGCTCGCTTTGGGGGCGGTCAGCCTTGGGGCGAACAACTTTCATTCGTTCAATATCACGACCGCTGATTTGACGGTTGATTCGATAAGTCAGGCCGCTAGCGATTCACGCCTACAATTAACCGGGACCGGTAACTTCACCAATCTGGGCGGTACGACCCGCGCGGTCACGAAGACGATCACCTACTACGCTCAAGGAACCGGCATCTATTCGTTTAACGGCGCGGCCAATGCTCCCGGCAGCGGTCAAGTGCTAATCAACGCCAACAGCGGGACAGTGGTTCTGAACAATAACACCGCCACCAATGGACTGAACTTGGGCGGCGGCATTCTCATCGGCAGTGCCTCAAGCGGTGCGACCCGGGCAGCGAGCAGCACTGACGTGAACGTACTCCTGGGCGGGACCAATGCCAGCGCCACGCAAGTTGGCAACAACGGTGGAATCACCTTCGCAACCAATTTTGCTGCCGATGATCTTGACACCGGAAACCTGTCTATCGGCGGCCAGAATATCAGCGGCACGAACACCTTCAGCGGCATTATCACGTTGGGCGTCACAGCTGGCTCAGGCAAAAACCTGAACCTTGTTGCCGCGTCGGGCGGTCAAGTGGATTTTACGAACAACATCGTGAAGAGCGCGACCGGCACGACCGGGGGACTGTTTATTAACAAATCTTACGTTGTAAACGGCGCGACGGTCACGCCGACAGGCACAATTCGTTTGGCAGGCGCCAATACATTCGTCGGGCCGACGACCATCACTGGTGGCACGTTGTTCGCGGACAGCGCGCAGGCGCTCAACACCACCGCCGCAGGTGGGAACGTGACGTTCACGGGCGGCACTCTCAAGTACGGCAGCACCTTTAACGCCGGTGCTAATGGTGACATCTCAACCCGCATTAAAAACAGCACCAGTGACATCAAGCTCGACACCAATGGCTTGGCGCGAACGTACGCCGGGGTGGTGAATGCCACGAACAGCGGTGGTCTGACACTGAACGATACGGCGGTCACCGCCGGCAACCTGACGCTCTCCGGCAATAACACCTACACAGGCAATACAACGGTCGCCCGTGGAACGCTGTTATTGTCCGGGAGCTTCACCAACAATATCTCAACGAGTTCCCAGATCATCGTCGGTGATACCTCGGCCCATTCCTCGGCTAATCTGAACGTCAACGGCCTGACCGGAAGCACGATTGTTCTCGGTGCGGGCCAGACTTTGAGCGGGTATGGAAGCGTCACGGGAACGGTCAAGACCTCCGGCAACACCACAATTATTTCGCCTGGCGGTTCGCCGGGAAATTTGACACTTGACAACCTCGATGCGTCATCCGGCGCTCGACTAAAATTTGAAATCGGCGCGACCGATGCCGTCAACGTCTCCGATCACCTGCTCATCACCGGTGCGTTGACGGGCACGGTGGCAGCTGGTGGGTTAGTGCTAGACATCGACGCCTGGGGCTTTGGCGCGACGGGTCCACAGACGAACGTGACCTATACGCTCGTCGACTTTACCAGCTCATCGAACCTGCAAGAGGGTGCGCTTGTCGACTACTTCTCAACCATCGTGGGCAGCGGACTGATGCTAAGTACGAGCTTCGGCGGCTCGGATGGCGTATTCTACGACGCGACAAATCAGCAGATACAGATCCAGTTTTCCGCCGTGCCGGAACCAACCTCGCTTTCGTTACTCGGCCTGGGCGTAGGCGGCCTATTGGCGCGACGCAAGCGTCGACGTACGGCGAACGTGGCGTGAGCTAGATGTGGATTCTCAATCAATGAAGCTGGTCGGGCATGCTCGACCAGCTTCTTTTCATGGCGGAACATTCGGTCAGTGGAGACTGCATGCTGAAACAGATGTCGTTATCGGTTGCTGTTGTTGTTGCTTTGACGTTTTCGGTGGGCACGAAGGTATTCGCGTTAGTGCCGACACACCTGCGTACCGAGGCGAAGGTCGATCCGATCGGCATTGGTGAATCTCAACCCATGTTCAGTTGGATCGAAACCGCCGAGAACGGCGCACGTGGGCAGTCACAGTCGGCGTACCGAGTGACCGTCGCCGGCTCTGACGCTGCTCTGGCTTCCGGCAACAACCTGCTGTGGGACAGCGGGAAGGTCACCAGCGACGACACACTCGGCATCGCATACAACGGCAAGCCTCTGACCTCGGGCCAACGCGCCGTTTGGGCTGTACAGGTTTGGGATCAAGACGGAAATCCGTCGGCACAAAGCGCGTCTGCCACGTTCGAGATCGGGCTTCTGAAGCAAACCGACTGGCAAGGGAATTGGATCAGCAGCAGCGCAAAACGTGCGACCACTCAGGCGATCGTGAGTGTCGCGCCTAAGAAGAGTTCGTCCACCCAGGCGGCCACGATAAACGCGACCACTCAGCCAACTACAAGAATAGCTAATCAGCCCACGTTCAACGTGCCGCTGTTTCTCCGAAAGCCGATTACCATCGATAAACCCGTGAAAAGTGCCAGACTGTACGTCAGCGCATTAGGGTTGTACGTCGCCTCGATTGACGGCAATCGAATCGGTGATGCCATCCTTGCCCCCGGTTGGACCGATTACCGCAAGCGCGTGCGCTATCAGACATTTGATGTCACTGCCGCCCTTACGCAAGGTAAGCATGTGCTGGGTGCAACGATTGCTGACGGCTGGTACAGCGGGCATCTGCCGGTCGTGGGCTATCACCATTACGGCGATCGTCCAGCGTTGCGCGAACAATTGGTCATCAACTACTCCGATGGCAGCACGCAAACCATCGCCACCGATTCATCATGGAAGACATCTGTTGGCCCGATTTTACGTTCTGACATATTTGATGGCGAAGACTTCGATGCCCGCGAAGAATTGACCGGCTGGAACAGGCCCGACTACGACGATCGGGCCTGGGTGGCCGCCGCTGAGCAAAAGCTCACTCCGGATCTCGATGCCCAAGTGGGGCCCCTCGTGCGCGAACTGATGACGATTTCGCCCAAAACGATGACCGAGCCCAAGCCCGGCTTGTACACATTCGACCTCGAACAAAACATGGTAGGATATGTTCGACTGATGGCCAGTGCGCCGAGGGGCACTAAGGTCACGCTGCGATTTGCCGAGATGCTCAACCCCGATGGCACCGTCTACACCGATAATCTGCGCAAAGCCCGGGCGACCGACACCTATATTTTCAAAGGGGACGGTGTCGAAACCTACGCGCCAAGTTTCACCTTTCACGGCTTCCGTTATGTGGAGCTTGCCGGGTTACCGAGCCGCCCGTCTATGGATGCCATTCAAGGCATTGTAATTGGATCGGACAATCGGCAAACCGGGCAGTGGACCAGCTCCAGCAAAATCCTTAATCAGCTTCAATCGAATATCGTGTGGGGACAGCGCGGCAACTACATTTCGATTCCCACCGACTGCCCCCAACGCGACGAACGGCTCGGCTGGTTGGGTGATGCACAGGTGTTTGTCCGCACCGCCACCTTCAATTCAGACGTGCAAAACTTCTTCAACAGTTGGTTGGTTGACGTATCCGATGCGCAAATGCCCGATGGCGCGTACACCGATGTGGCCCCCAACATCCTCAAAGGCTCGGGCGCGTCCGCGTGGGCCGATGCCGGTGTAATCTGTCCGTGGACGATCTACCAGGTGTACGGCGACAAACGGCTCCTGCAGCGGCAGTACGATTCGATGGTCCGCTATATGGGATACCTGCAGAAGCAAAACGAAAATTTTATCCGCCCGAATAAAGGCTACGGCGACTGGTTAAGCATCAAGGCCAATACCCCTAAGGACCTGCTCGCCACCGCCTACTTCGCCTATAGCAGCAAATTGATGGGCGAGATCGCGACCGCGCTTGGTAAAGCAGACGACGCGGCAAAGTACACGCAGTTGTACGATCAGGTTCGAGAAGCATTCCGCAAAAAATGGGTCGGGCCAGATGGGGCGGTACTCGGCAACACGCAGACATCTTATTTGCTGGCGCTGAAGATGGGACTTCTGGATCCGTCCGAACGGCCCGCCGCGGTGAAGCGGCTAGTTGCTGACATTCAGCAGAAAGACAACCACCTTTCAACCGGCTTTGTCGGGGTCAGCTACTTGCTGCCGATGTTGAGCGAATCTGGGCAGACCACCGTGGCGTACACGTTGTTGAATCAGGACACGTTCCCGTCCTGGCTGTTCAGCGTGAAGCAGGGTGCAACCACGATCTGGGAGCGATGGGACGGCTGGACTCCCGACAAAGGATTCCAAACCACGGTCATGAACTCGTTTAATCACTACTCGCTAGGATCGTGCGGTGAGTGGATGTACGACACCGTGGCCGGGCTTGGAATGGACAGAAGTGTGCCGGGCTTTAAGAAAATCGTGTTTCGACCGACACCCGGCGGGGGGCTGACGTCAGCATCGGCAACGTATGACTCTGTCCGCGGGCCTGTCGCCTGCAAATGGGCTATCGACGATAGCGGCCTGCATGTGAACGTGTCGGTTCCGCCCAACACCACCGCTACGCTGTACCTGCCGGAGCCGTATTCCGGCACGCTCACCGAATCCGACAAGCCGGTCGCTGACGCGAAGGGCGTCAAAGAAATTTCCAACAGCGCAACCGATCGCGCGGTTGCCTTGGAGTCAGGTAATTACCAGTTCACTGCATTGGCGAAATAGTTGCCTGTACCAAAAGCACGACCGTGCCGCACGTGAGTAATCAGTCCGTTTATTTTCCTGCATCAGGCATTGGCTCAGCCGTCGCGATAAAAACGAGGACCTCGAACGGTGCCAAGGTAATGGATTTCGGCTTGCCGGTTTCCATCGACACTTCTGACACGCTCTGACCGCCGTAGGGAGTTTTCAGCAGGAATTTCGCGGGAGCGCCGGCTGGCAGTTCGAAGACTTGGCCGACGTCGACCGCGATCGATTGCGGCTGATCATCGGGGTTCCGCAGCGTGAGCATGCCGCCCTCTGTTGGGTGCCAAGCCGCAAAGCCGTAGATCTGATTCGCAGCCGGATTCCCGCCCACCCAGTGCGAGTCGGCGAGGACGTTGCGCTTGTCGCGGGCTAAACGAATAGTCTGAGCAAGAACGTCCCATGCGCCGGACGTCATCATTTTTGGCGTGATATACAATTCGCCGAGGCTGCTGCCGTATCCAACAGTCATCTTTACTTCGTGTATGAAGCTCGGAAGGTCCTGAGTGGGGGTTGGCATTTTGGCGCCGTTGTGGGTCGAACTCAGATAAACGCCGTGATACATCAGTGAATTGACAGGAAATAGAGGGCTCTTGGATGCGAATCGGTCGTAAACGACAGAATCCTTGTAGTTGATCCATCGTTCGCGTGCGTTGCCTTTGCCAGTGAAACTGCTGTCTTCACCCTGGCGCCAGATCGAATCGGCAAACCGCACCCAGTAGGGAGACGGCCACGTTCCGACGGTGCAATTGATAAACACATCGGGCTTGGCCGCACGTAAATCACCGATCAGGCGGATCAACGAGTCCAGGTCGCGACTCGTGGCTGCGGGGGCGCCGGTGGCGAGCGTTCCACCCCCGATGCCGTCAAATTTGAAATAGCCCAAGCCGTCTTGTTGGATCATCTTCAGGCATGTGGCGCGAAAGGCGGCATAATACTTCGGCCCCGCGAGCGAAAAGCCAGCGGCATTGGTTTCATATCCAATTGGCGTGCCATATTTTACCCGCAGCTTGTGGGATTCGCCGTAACCGCCCCATGGCGATAACCAGGCGCCCATCGTTGCGCCTTGCGGCTTGGCCAGTTCCGCCAGCTTGGCGAAGCCGTTCGGGAAGCCCTCATGGAACTGCCACAGGGAATTCCAGTCGTCCCAGCCGTCATCCCAAACGAAGCCGTCTAAGCCAACGCCGCGTTTTTGGAAGAGTTCTTTCTCAAACGCCTTAATCACGTCGGCACATTGGGACTCGTTCATCCGCTTGGTGGGATCGGGATCGTCATTGTGGCCGATCCCGAGATCGAACCATGAGTTGTAATGCCAGTACTGTCGGTAGGGGTGTGCACGCTCCCGCTGAAGGTAGTACGCGAATGCGCGCCGGAGTTGGCCGGCCGGCGCAACACCGATCTGCGTCGAAACGGTCCAGGCTTCGTTAGGCAGAAGGGACATTTCGCGGGGAAGGGACGATACGACGACTGGCGAATCACCTGAGGGCGGATCAGGCACAACGACGACCGTCTTGGCCATCGGATGCTCCATGCCTAAAAACCAATTGCCAGCAACGACTGGTGCACCGTCGGTATATCCCTCTACTTTTGCCCCGGCTAATGGCACGTGAAACATTTCGACTTTCGCGATGGTTACCGGCCTTGCAGCGGTGATCACTAACTCCTGACGCAAATAATTCGAACCGTCGCGAAGAATCGCAGTCCAGTGGAAGTTCAGCCCCTTCGCTTCACTGTGAAACGTAGCGGTGATCGCTTGGCCGTCGAGGCGCTCCGAGAGTCGCGCGGCACTCGGATTACCGCTCAATTTTATTGCCGCGGGCGGTTGCGACATACGCATCGCCGACGAAGCGATGGTTTGGTCTTCCAAATAGACCGTAAAGAGGTTCGCGTCTTTCCACACCACCGATTCGTGCGCCAGGTGATTGGTGAGGGTGCTGAGACGTAGATTGCCATCATCGGCCACAAAAGCTGCTGAAATCACGCTGTTTCCGAGCGTCCGTGTATTGCCATCCGTCGTCACCGTCGTTGATGAAATGTCCGGGCCGGGGAATGGTATTGCCTGGGGATTGGCTATGGCCTGCAGTGCCAGCAGGCATATCGTAAGTGGCAGAAGTAGCAACATGATTCGACAATTCTCATAGGACGTGATCGGATAACTCGCGAGCATGCAGTCTCCCGAAAAGTGTTCTTGAGTCAGCCTCGCCTCATTTGCATTTGGAAGCGAATGTCGACATATTATCTCTATAGATATTTAGTCGCAACACAACAATCGGACGCGTTCTTGTGCACGGTTCACAAGGTTATCTCAGGCCGAGTCGTTCGAGTCGCCTGAGATGATCATTACCGTGTTCAGCCATTCGCCGGGAGGCCCTCATGATGATGCAAACACTTAATTCCAGTTTGACTTTTCGAGGCGCAGGTTGCCGAACGGGCCTTTATGCGTTGGCCGTATTAGTCCTCTCTGCCTTAGGTGCTGATGCGCGCGCTGCTGACGAGATTGGCGTCCCGTCTCCTGCTTCAGGCCGGCATACCTTTACGCTCGGCACCGATGATTTCTTGCTGGACGGCAAGCCGTTCCAGATCATCGGCGGCGAGATGCATCCGATGCGAATCCCGCGGGAATACTGGCGGCACCGCATCCAGATGGCCAAGGCGATGGGCGTCAACACGATCCCGATTTATGTGTTTTGGAACGCCATCGAGCCGACTGAAGGGCAATTCGACTTCGCCACGCGGGAAAACAACATTGACGAGTTTCTTAAGATTGCCAAGGAAGAAGGCGTTTGGATCATTTTGCGTCCCGGCCCGTATTGCTGTGCAGAATGGGACTTGGGCGGGCTTCCCTGGTGGCTGTTGCGTACGCCAGATATCAAATTGAGAAGCTCCGACCCACGTTTCACCGGCCCGGTTGAACGATATTTTCGTGAACTGGCCAAGGTCGTCCGACCGCATATGGTGGAGAACGGCGGAGCCATCCTCATGGTTCAGATCGAAAACGAATACGGCAGCTATCCGCGCCGTGACCGCGCGTACATGCTCTGGCTGCGCGATCTGTGGATTAAAGAAGGGATCAAAGGCCCGTTCATGATCGCCGATGGCGCGGGCGTTGACTATCTGAAGGACGACGTCATGCCGGGCGTAGCGATTGGTCTCGATCCGGGCCTGAAAGAAAGCGATTTTGCCTTGGCTCGCAAAATGAATCCCGGGGTGCCAGTGATGTCGGCAGAAACGTATCCGGGCTGGCTGCTCCATTGGGGCGAAAAAGGATGGGAGCCGCGCGACGTAACCGGGCCGATCAAATTCTATATGGATACGCGCAAATCCTTCAGCCTGTACGTGTTCCATGGCGGCACGAATTTCGGCTTCACGGCCGGTGCCAATGGGAAACTGCCCAGCGTAACCAGTTACGATTACGGCGCTCCGCTCAGCGAACAAGGACGGCCGACCGAGGCGTACTACAAGTATCGTGCGCAACTGGCGTCCTACCTCCCATCTGGCCAAAAGCTGCCCGATGTGCCGGCGGTTATTCCCACGATGGCCATTCCGCCCATTCAACTCGAACGGCTAACGGGCCTGTGGGAGCAACTTCCTAAGCCGATCACGTCGGAACAGCCGCAGTACTTCGAGCAGTTGGGCCAAAACCAAGGTTACGTCGTCTACCGCACGCAGATCTCGGCAGGGGACAAAGCGTCGCTAACCATGACGTTGCACGGCTATGCGCAGGTGTATGTGGATAGTTCCCTCATCAAAGGGCTTGAATTGCCTGCGCGACCAAAAACTGCGACATTGGAAATTCTGGTCGAAGCCATGGGCCACATCAATTTTCTCGGCGAGATGGACGAGGATCGCAAAGGCATTCTCGGCGAGGTGAAATTAGGCGACCAGGTGCTGAAGAACTGGGAGATGCTTCCCTTTCCAGTCAAAAGTGACTGGGTTATGTCGCTTTCGAAAACAGAGCGGGCCGCGGGTCGCGTGGGGGGTATTTTTCGTGGCGAGTTTGACCTTGATACGCTGGCCGACACTTACATTGACATGTCACATTACACGAAGGGCTTCGTGTGGGTGAACGGTTACGACCTGGGACGGCACTGGTCCCAAGCCGGACCGCAGAAAAGGCTGTACTGCCCGGCCCCATTTCTCAAGCAAGGTAAAAATACGATCGTGATTCTGGATCACGAACTGACCGAACCCGTTCCGGTGGAGGGATGTACGTCGGTGGATGGAAACGCCGCACCGATATCCAAATAATCGCGGCAAGGGCTCAGGAAGAGCGCTGCTTAAAGCGGTCGAATAGCACGGCCGCGAGCAAGATAGTACCGCGGACGATGTACTGCCAGTCGAAGTTGATGTTCTTCAGACTCATCGCGTTCTGCACTACGCCCATGATGAGAACGCCGGCCACGACGAAACTCATCTTGCCAATGCCGCCCGTCAGAGAAACTCCGCCGAGTACGCAGGCAGCGATCACTTCCAATTCAAACCCTTCGCCAACTTTCGGCTGGCCGCTAGTCATCCGCGATGCCAAAACGACCCCGGCGAATGCGGCCACGATGCCCTGAAGAACGAAAATGGCGATTTTGGTGCGCACCACGGAAATGCCCGCCAGTCGCGCGGCTTCCTCATTCCCACCGATCGCAAGCGTGTTGCGGCCGTACAACGTGCGGCTCAGCATGAAACCAAAGACGAGGAAGAACGCCAGGCAGAGCCAGACCGGAATCGGCAAGCTCAAAAAATCAGGCAGGTGGTTGGCGCGAACGGTCGACAGCTTCGGAAAATAAGAACCCAGAACGGTAAACGCATCATTGCTCACGCCGACCGATTGGCCGTTGGAAATTCGGTACGTAAGGCCCCGAACGATCTGCATTGTGGCCAGCGTCGTAATTAGCGGATTGATTCGGCAGACGGCGACGACCGTGCCGTTAATCAACCCCATTACAGCGCCCACGCCCAATGCCGCCGCCACACCGATCATATAACTGCCGGTGGAATTCGTCACCAACGCACAGACCACGCCCGCGCACGGCAATAGTGCGCCGACAGACAGATCAAAGTTTCCCGACGCGAGGCAGAAGAGCATGGTGCAGGACACCATGCCGATGAACGACACCGAATAAAGCAGTCCTTTGATGTTGGAGGCCGTGCCAAAGTTATCGACGAACAGCGCACAGCAAACCAGAAGGGCAGCCAGCACCAGCAGCATGCCCGCTTGCTCCATCACGTTGGAGGCACGCGACTGTCCGCGTGGCGTAGGCGGCGGCGAGGTGATTTGGGCGTTTTCATTCATGTGTAATTGCAGTCTTTCTCATCAAGCCGCTACGGGAAGTGCCAGTTTCAGGACCATCTCGCTCGTCATTTCGCTACGCCGCAGTTCGCCGGACAGTCGCCCTTGGCGCATGACCAGCAACCGATCGGCGAGACCCATGACTTCCGGCAGGTCGCTGGAGACCACGAGCACCGCCACGCCAGCGCGGGCCAGCTGGTAAATGATGCTATAAATCTCGCTCTTTGCGCCGACATCGATTCCTCGCGTCGGTTCATCGAGGAGAATCGCGCGGACATTTCGTTCGCTGAGCCAACGGGCAAGAATCACCTTCTGCTGATTGCCGCCGGAGAGATTTCTGATCAGCTGGCGTGCTGACGGCGTCTTGATCGCGAGCTTCTGAATGAACGAGCGGGCATTTTCAGTTTCCCATTGACGATTGATAAGGAAGCCGCCGAACGCTTCGTGACGAGTGGCGCTCAAATTAAGATTCTCGCCAACGGAGCGGACCGGAATGATGCCTTCTTTCTTGCGATCCTCCGGACAGAATACTAAGCCGGCGCGGATGGCATCGCCGGGACAGTTGATTGGCGTGACTCGGCCGGAGAGTTCGATCGAGCCACCGGTACGCGGCGTCGCTCCGTAAATCATTTTGAGAAGCTCGCTACGACCTGCGCCGATCAAACCAAAGAGGCCGACGATTTCACCAGCCTTGACGTCAAAACTGACTGGATCGGACACGCCCGGCCCGGTCACCTGCTTGACGGCCAGCCCCGAGGATCCGTGTGGTCGCTCGGCGTACCCGTACACGTCGTTGATGTCGCGGCCGACCATGGCATTCACGATCATGTCGGAGGTGACGCCCTGCAGGTATTCCCAGGTGCGAGTGTGTCGCCCGTCGCGGAAGACGGTGGCGGCGTCACAAAGTTCGTACACCTCCTCCATCCGATGCGTGACATAGAGGATCACTTTCTGCTGCTGCTGAAGTTGCCGGATGACTTCGAACAGGCGACGAATCTCTCTCGCGGACAGTGAGCTCGTGGGTTCATCAAACGCGATGACCTTGGCTCCCCGGCCGAGGGCTTTGGCGATTTCGACCATCTGCTGTTGGCCCAGGGAGAGCCGGCCGAGCTTAGAGCGAGGGGAAATCTGCTCTTCGCCTACATAGGCGAGCAACCGACGTGCTTCGTCATCGAGCTGCCGCCGTCGAACGATGCCGCATGCGGACGGCAGTCTGCCCAAGAGGAGGTTCTCGGCTACGCTCAGTTCGGGCACGAGATGGAGTTCCTGGTAGATGACGGCCACACCCGCGGCGATGGCTTCCGCGGTGGTCTTGAAGACTCGCTCCTGATCGCCGATGCGGAGCGAACCTGACGTTGGCAGATGCGCGCCGGCCAGTGCTTTAAGCAACGTACTCTTGCCGGCACCGTTCTCGCCGAGCAATGCGTGAATCGAGCCTTCCCGCGCAGAAAACGTTACATCTGACAGCGCCAGCACGCCCGGATAGCTCTTACTTATTCGGTCGAATCGCAGATAGGGGCCGGAGTTGACGGCGGGGGCGCTCGTCACGGGGTGATCCCCTGTTCCGTTTGGACCTGAACGTAGTTGATTCGTGTGATCAAGACACCCAACGTGCGCGTCTCGAGCGGCGGCTCGGTACCGTCCTTAATCCAGTGAAAGAGCATCTCGGCGGTCTTATATCCGTGATCCCGAGCCGACAGCAGCACCGAGGCGTGGAAGCCTGTGGTTTTCGGTTTCTGGAACTCCGCGATGCAGTCGGTTCCGTTAATGCCGATGCCGCATACTCGCTCGGCAGGAATTTGTCTCGCCTCGGTGGCGCGGACGGCCCCGAGAACCGCGTTGTCATTATTGCCGCAGATCAACCAATATTTCACGTTAGGATGCTGAGTCAGAATGATCGTGGTGGCGTCGATCGAGCCAGGGATATCGGCAGTTTTTTGTGGGGCTTTGTACACCTTGTCAGCGGGAAATCCCGCAGCAACAAGCGACTGGATTGCACCATCGGTGCGCTCCTTGGCCGTAGGAAGTTCATCGAAGGTGGCGGCGATGACGCCCGTTTCATCGGCCGGCCATTTTCGCTGCTTCATTTCCTCAGCCAGCGCCTGGCCCACCATGTTGCCGATCTTCGATGCGCTGATGCCCAGATAATGCACCTTCGCCATCGGCTGGCCTGTGGCGTCTACGAAGCGGTCATCAACAGCAATGACCTTCAGATCATGATCCTGCGCAGACTTGGTGATCGCGGTGCCAAGCTTCACATCGGGTGTGCAAATGACAAAGCCCCTGGCGCCGTTGGATGCAAGATTGTCGATCTGAGCCAGCACCTTGTCTCCGTCCGCGGCGCCTAGCGAGATGAGCTCGAAGCCGTTGTTTTTGGCGGCTTCTCTGGCGAACTTCCACTCGAGCTGAAACCACGGCTCTTCGGGTTGCTTGACGATGAATCCGATCTTGATCGGCCTTTTATCATTGTCTGACGACGAATCACTTTTGCCGCAACCTGCCATTAGAACGCCTAAAGCCAGCGACCAAAGTGCGAGACATGTCGGTATTTTCGTCAAGGTCATAATCGTCCTTTGCTGTGTTTCTAATCGATGAATCAAGAGTCCTAATGGTTTTCGATTTGTCGAATCATCAAAACTCAGTTTATTTTGATCAGCTTCTTACTCTCAATTGTCACCGGACCGATCAACCCGGACTTCAGCAACGGCATTTCTTTGGTAATGTGTTGCCACGTCGTGAAGGTGAGCCGGCCTGTAGGCGATGGTTTTCCCTCGAGCATCCACGCCGGCCACTCGGCAAGCTGCATTCCGTTCCATTTGACATCCGGCGGCAATTGGGCGTCACCGATCATCCGGTTGGGCCAAAGGTTCGTAACAGACACCACCAGTTGGTTCGGACCCGATCTGACTGCGCGGGTGATGTCGAGGCGGAATGGCGGCTTCCACAGTACACCCAAGTCCTTGCCGTTCACTGTCACTTGTGCCAGATTTTTTACGGCGCCCAGTTCGAGCAGGATGAGTTGCTCACCACTCGCAACATAGTCGGCCGGAAGATCGAATGTTTTGAGGTATTGGGCAGTGCCAGAAAAGTATTTGACGCCGGCGTCGGAAGAATCGGCCCACGAGATAAGGCGATCCAGCGTCACGGACCCCGGCGCGCCCCAGTTCGGAGGAAAATCTAGCTTCCACGGCCCATCCAGCTGGATCGACGGACAGTCTGCAACAAGCTGCTGTGTTGGTTTCACAGCATGATCAGCGGTCCTGCACGAACGGCGGAACACCACGAACGTGGAACCGGCGGGATCGAAGTTCAACGAGACAATGGTGCGACCCTGTTTCACTTCATACGACGGTGCATCTTTAATTTCGCCTGTCCCTGGATTCCATAGTTCGGGCACTTTCCCGGCGATGCGGAAGGTGCAACGGATAGTCATCGATGTGTCGGATCGACTTGCGACGAAATAAAGATCGCCATCTGGTAGCGTGCGATGGGTGTAGTGCAGGTTGTTTCCGGCCGGCTCATCTATCGGCTCGAAATCGGGAGGTATGCCGATATCGTTCAATACTTTTTGCAGCGTAGGGCCCCAGATTATCCGGCCTTGCCCGTAGGAGTGCTCGGTGACGTTTGTGCCATCCCAGTTGCCCCATAGTTGTTGCTTCAAGCCATCGACAACTTGATCGCATCGCGGGTAATCGGTGAGACCGGGAGCATGTTGGGGCGGGACACCCATTACCACGGCCCCGGCTTGTACTAACTCAGCGATTTTCCGCAGCAGTTGCGGCCCGATGTTGGGATCATCCGGGGGCAACACCAACACGGCGTAGCTCGCGCCCGTGGTGAGCACCACGCGATTGTTCACCACTTTTGACTTAAGCAGCACCTCGGTGTTGACGGCATCGTAGTCATAACCGGGCGGCATCGCGGGCTTGCCCTTGCGCATTACGACGGGAACACTTTGCCCGTCGAAATACGCCACGTCATTTACGCTTCGACCTTGTTGCAGCAGAAACGCGCAGCGGGACAGATAAGTCATCCATCCCTTGGCCAGCATGAACCAGGTATTGGTGCGATCGAGGTTGATTCCCCATTGCCCCATGGTCATGCCGGGGTAGCGGTTCATCCAAGGTTGATGCGCGTAGCGGTGGAATACGAAGCGATTAATGCCTTCGCAGAACATCAGGTCGCCGAGTGGTTTGAGCGAGTAGGGATCGTCGGTCCAATTGCCATGGTCAGGACGACCTGTAAAACTTTCGGCGCCGATTATCTTTTGTCCGTAGATGTGCCCTATGGACGAAGCCAGTCGGACCGACGGCTCGCCATTAGTACCGGCCCAGAATTCGCCCATAGGTACGTCGGTGCGGGCCCCGCTCTGCAGCGACGCGAACGGCCCGGTATAGGGTTCCACTAGCGCTTTCATCCCCGCCTGATGACACAATTCTGTAAAGTGCCCAAAATAGTTGTCGGCAAATAGATCAGAAATCGTACGGCGCCAATCCCACAAGAATCGTTCGGTGATGGCCGGGCTGTCTATGATTCGACCGGTAAGCACAGGCAGGAACGGTGTAGGGTCGTAGCCACGGCGCTGAATGAATTCCTGTTTCATGCGCGGCGTCCAGTTTTGGCCACCGGTTTCGTAGCTGTCGATCAGCGAGCTTCCCAATACGCTGCCTCCCAGCGGGCCCAGCCTGTCGAGGATCGGCTTCATCATGCCGTTCCAACTCGCATCCAAACCTTCCGGGGCCAGCTTGTCGCATTCAAGACCCGTCGCTTCAGGCGGGGCGGGGTGATTGGTCTTCCCTGTGCACGTATAGCCCAGCCGCATGATCGTCCAGTCCCCTTGAGGCACCTTCCAATTCAATGTGCCATCGGCTTTAAGCGAAGACGTGAGATCGACCATTGCATCGCGATGAATGATCAAATCGGGCGCGACCGACACCTTTTCATCATTCGCAACATCTGTAGAGCTCACCCCGCCGGCTGAATAGACGGCCTTGGCTGCTATTTTGGGAACAACCGCCTGTTCAGAAAATTCAACACGATTCAGCAGAATATTCTCTGACCCCGTCTCTGCAGCGTTAATCTGAATTCTAAAATGCGAGGCCGAGACGGACTGATTTCCCAGCGAAACAACGACCGGTGCAGCCGAGCTTCGGCGCCCCGCGAACGGCACCAGCACCTGAAATGACTGGCCGTCGCTTGACGTGAGGATCGTTCCACTAATGGAGGCTATTTTGCTGGCGTGGATGGTGATGGTGCGCGCCGCGACCGGCTTGGGAAAATCGAACTGCACGTAGACGGGTTTGGCGGCGCTTGGCAGCGGCAGCTTTATCGTTTTTCGGTCGCCCGGCATCGCTAGCGCACTGACATCAATCTCGGGAACATTGCAGCTAACAGCCGGCTTATTTCCGGAAGTAATAACATTTGCGTCTCCTATCGGTGTGGGAAACGCGAACACGGCGATGTCGCCATAATAATTGTTCTTCGTGGGCGGCATCGGCAGCTTGCCGTCGAACGCTAACGGTCCCGTGACCGTTGTTGTGCTAGTCGTCACGCACTGCATGGCTTTTTCGGGTTTTACCCATGGCCCGCCGCTGCTCGACCAGCCGGGGCAGTTGGCCATGCACAATGTCATCCCCAATCGCTTTGCCTCAATGGCGGCGTACTCCACCATGTCGAAAAACGCCGGGCTCATCACAGGAACTGGGCCTGCGGGAATTCCGCTCGCCACGGTGATAATGTTTGCCTCGCCTATTCCAATCTCGTGCATCGCTTCGAGGTCAGCCTTGATGCCTTCGCGCGTAACGTTCCCGTTCATCCAATGCCACCACGTCTGGGGGCGGGCTTCAACGGGCGGATGCTCGAAACCCGCGACAAGCGGATCGACAGGCTCTGTCGTTTGAGCGGTTGCGACCACTGGAATCGCGGCGATCACCACCCAGGATATTGCGACACGCCTGAGCCATCTGCCCGTCAGATTGATCATCGTTATGCCCGGATCTTTTTTCATGTGTATTCGGTTCATGGCGCCAAACCCAGCACATCCGCACTACATTCCTCGATTAGCTTTGAGCGATTTCGCGGTTGGCGGGCTGATGACCGAAGCGCCTTGCGTCAAATGGTAGATCGCTGTCAATTCCTCAAAGGCCTGCTCGCACCGCGCATTCACAGTGAAATCATTTGCCACTAGTTCGTGATCGATCAAGGCGCGCAGGTATACGATTCGCCAGCGCCACGCCTTCCGGGCCGGCTCAGATAACGCGGCGTCGGTGTCGCTCACAATCTTGTAAATATCGTTGACATGATCGGGTTGCTTGATGACGAATCGCGTCTTTCCCTTCTGGTCTTTGCGAATGCGCGGCAACGTGTCCTGCATCATTTCGATGGCTTGCGCCAAACGATCGCCCGCGTCTGGATTGCATTCGTAGCGGAGGTACTCCAAGACGGCCTGGCGAGCATTCGGCACGCCGTCCCAATAGAACTGGGCGCAGACCACTTTATTGATGTCATCCGCAATCCCCTCGCAATAAGGCGATCCGCCCGACAACTTGGGACCATAATTCTTGAACAGACTCTCAAGGCGTCCAACAAATGGGGCTGCGCCAAATCCTCCCCAGGGGGTGCCGCTAATCGACATTCCCCACATCGTGATTTC
>Ga0070665_100001463_pt1 | contig 27680 bp, 24 predicted proteins | sample KBSS13metaG_FD_65862 | JGI IMG/M metagenome (GOLD analysis project Ga0070665, IMG submission 65862) | Switchgrass rhizosphere microbial communities from Kellogg Biological Station, Michigan, USA - KBS S1-3 metaG | ecosystem: Host-associated > Plants > Roots > Rhizosphere > Soil ... | reverse complement strand
ATCAACAACGCTCGGTTGGACTACGTCGTAGCCGATCTCTCGACCGGCACTACGAAGATCGTCACCACTCAGCCGATCAATACGCGCTATGGCTTCGGCGGTGGCTTCTTCGGCGATTACACCGACATTGCGGTGGGATCCGACAACACCTTCCATGCCCTATGGACGGATAGCAACAACGTGCAAAACGTGGTTTGGTTCTACGGCCTGCAGTTCACGCCGACGCCAATCCACCAGGAGGACATTGCAACCGGCTCAGGTAACTTCTGACGAGTGAGTGAAACTGCGGCGAGAGTGCGGGCCGGCGCCGCGCTCTCGCCGTCCGCATGAGGAGACTGCAATGAAGTCGAAAACTGTGGTCCTGGTCTCGTTGCTCGTACTTGGTTTCACCGCGTGGCTGCGCGCCTCGGTAGCGCTCGCAGGCCCGGCGGTCACCCCAAGAAACATCGACGTCAGCCAACTCGCTAACAACGAGTCCGAAGAGACCATCGCGGTCAACCCGCTCAACCCGGATAACATCGTCATTGTGACCAATATAGTGGTGCCGGCGGCAGGCCTGTTCGCGGCGGTGAGCTTCGACGGCGGTTCCACCTGGGCTACCCGGATCATCGGCAACAACGACAACCTCGGAGCCGCATGTTGCGATCCGAGCCTGTCGTTCGACGAGTTCGGCAACCTGTTTCTCACCTACCTTTTCAATGTCGGCAACACCGTGCCGGTGGCGCTCAGCACCGATGGTGGCCTGAATTTCAGACCGATCGCCAATATCGCGAAACCGGCGGCCTCGAAGACGCAGACCAGCGAGGAGCGGCGCGGCTTGTTCCGCTTCGTCGACCAGCCCACGATCGTGGCGGCACACGGCGAAGTCTGGGTCGTATTCAACGGCGGCGGGCCGATAGTCGCGACGGGCGCAGCGGTGACAGGCGTGGGCCTCGTGGGGCCCTTCAGCACTCCAACTCCCGTTGCTGGCACGAATAACTGCACCTACGGCGACGTTGCCATTGGCCCCAATGGGCAGGTCATGGAGGTGTGCACGCTGACGGAAAGCGGCCAGGGCGGCGGCAAAATCTATGTAAACGTCGATCCGGACGGCCTGGGGCCGGCTGGCTTCGCCGCTCACAGCACCTTCGTTGTCGATACCCATGTCGGCGGCTTCGATTTCATACCGGCCCAACCTGACCGCTCCATCGACGCCGAGCCGGGCCTCGCCTGGGATCGCACCGCCGGCCCGCACAGAGGCCGGGTCTATCTGGTGTATACGCTGGAGCAGAAGAACGAAAGCAATAACACGGACATTTATGTCCGCTACTCTGACAATGACGGAGCCACCTGGAGCGCGGGCGTTCGGGTGAACGACGACAACACCTCGAATAGTCAGTTTCTCCCGAAGATTGCGCTCGATCCCACGAGCGGAAACATTGCCGTCGCCTGGTATGACGCTCGCAATGATCTCGGTACCGGCGGTGCAGGGGACACGGACGGCATTCCCAACACCGATGCACAGTTCTGGGGAGCTTTCAGTTCGGATGGCGGCCAGACGTTCACGAAAAACCTACGGATCAGCGCTGGAACGTCCAATTCCAGCGATGCGCACAATGGCATCGACTACGGCGACTACTCCGGACTCGCCTTCTACGGCGGAATCGCTCACCCGGCGTGGTCTGACAATTCAAACAGCACCGGAAACAATCCGGACGGTACATTGCACCAGCTCGATATCTACACCGCCAACGTACCAATCCCCCACTGATGACTGCCGTTCCCACCCTGGTCGTCGGCATCATCCTCCTGGTCTTCGCGGCGAAAGGACTCGCCCGCAGGTAAAACCCGACGAATCAGTCTGAACTGCAGAACCGGGAGCGCCCGCACGCTCCCTCCCCTCCCGTACGTCCACCATCGGGAACGCCACGCCCGCGGGATCAAGCTTGCGGTTCGTGTTAGGTCGGCCGGTGTGCCGACGATACAACCAGTCCCGAGGCGATTGTCGAATTGACAGCGAACCAGAAAGCTTCTAGGTTCGCTTCGAATCCTCCTTGACACCGCTGTCATTTCTTACACCCGGTGCAGACATCCAACAGATTGTTTGCGCCGGCGGCGGGATTTTGCCTGTTGATTTCTTCGGGACGACGCTTGATTCACAAAGGAGTATCACAATGTCTGGACAAGCACCGCAAATTACACGCACCCGGCGTGCGGCATTCCTGTGCGTTGGTCTGCTGGCCGGCGTGTTGACCGGGCCGGCGGCCTTCGCACAGAGCGTTTCCAACCTGTCACTGCTGGACCGCTCGCACGACAACGACGAGGTCGATAACCAACTGTACTTCCAGGCCGAGATTGCCAATGGCGGCACGGTGGCCGCGCCGCTCAGCGCGATCACGGTACGCTACTGGTTCACCAACGAGACACCGACCGATCCGCTGAAGTTCGAGTGCGACTATGCACAGGTGAGTTGCAGCAACATCACCTCCAGGTTCGTGACTCTCACCACCCCCGTGCCCAAGGCGAATACCTATTTGGAGCTCGGCTTCACCGCGACCGCGGGGTCAATTGCGGCGGGCAGCAATAGTGGCGAGATCCAAACACGAGTCCACCACGTCAACTACTCGAATTTCCAGACCACGCAGAGCTATTCCTTCATCTCCGATCCCAGCTTCGTCTACAAGCCGAGCATGACGGTCACCGTGTATATAAACGGTGTGCTGGTGTGGGGCCAGGAACCGCACTAGAGGCGGGAGTACACCGGCTTAGCGCCCACCGTCCTGCGCAGGGCGGTGGGTCACGGGATGCGCTGTCAGGATTACAAAGCTCTAGTTGCGACAGTTTTGTAGCTTCGCGCACAGATTTTCCATCAGCCCGCGCACTTGCGCTGCGGAGAGCGCCGATGGCTCCGGCATTGGCGGAATTTTCTCTGGGAACTCCTCGTGGACCTCGTGAAATCGCGGCGCCAAGCGCAGCGCTCGAGAGAACTCACGATATCGGTCGGTGAATTCAGGCAGTGTTTGATGTAGCTCGGACGCTGTCGCCGTACTCAGCGGAGCGCCCCGACCGACCGCCGTCAACATCCTCTCGAGCGCGACCCGCTCCTCAGGGGCCGCTGAGGCAATCATGAAGCTCAGCAGGTAACAGGAATAGCCCCGCTCATCGGTAAGCCACTGGGACGCTCGCCCATCCGCAGGGGTAAGAACCTCCTCCGGATTCCAGAAGGACTGATATCCGACGACTCGCGTTCCCGCCAAGTAGAAGTGGTTCGGCGGCGTGAGCTCCGCACCCGTAAATACCATCGTCATTCCCTGTTTAGCGCACACGGGCCAATCGTGTGACGACTCGGCGTCGACAAGCGCCTCCCCATACATGCGCTGGAGTGAGCGGAACTCCCGCCCCCTTTCATAACCCATCGCCGCAGCAACGACGGCAAGCGAGTCAGTCCTTCCCCACGTGCCGTGTCGCGCTGTTTCGTCGGCATACGCGCCCGGTGGATCAGGCGGAAATTTAAAAGTGCGCCGCAGAAGGCGTTCATTGACGACGAACGCCAGCACCGGCGGCTCATGGTAGCCGTCAGGCCAACTCAGCAACGCGCGAGCCGCCGACCGCAACCGGAGTGCCGTCTCGGCGGCAGCTTTAGCGGCATCGCGATTCCCCTCGACAATAACGATGACCGACGGCTGCTGAACCTGCCAGTACGTCTCCGCCCGGCCCACCAACGGCGTCACGGCGAGCCATATCGCAAGTAAATCCCTGAGAAGCTGCCGCAAGGTCAAATCCTCCATTCAATGAAGGTGCTGTAACGCATTCACGATTGTGGTGGCGCCGGCTTCCGGCCGCGGCAGATCGTGACCGATGGTCCGGATCGCCGCCCGGTCTGCCTGCCAGCCTACGAACGGGTTTGGCGTCGCACTGTTACGGATCTAGCTGGAACCGAAGTGGATCATAGTGTTATCGATCACGCGAGCCAACCGGCCCGGATGCAACCTATTCTGGTGTTCGAATCGGCGCTGTAGCGCCTCTGTTTTTAGAACATTCTACCTTCAGCGCACTCTTTGAGGTAGCGCGCTCCTCTATGTGCGGCTCCCGGCATCATGCATGGGGTTACTTTTGCTTGGTCAGATCGCGTTGGCGCACGCGATGGATCCCAGGTGCAGTGCGCTGGGCTTTGGCGTGCGCTTGAACGTCTCGAGGTCGACGGCGACCAACCCGAAGTGCTTGCTGTAACCGGAAGCCCACTCGAAATTGTCGAGCAGCGACCAGTACAGGTAGCTATGAACCGGGATGCCCTCCTCGAGACAATCGCGCAGACCAGCGAGCGCCTGGTCGATAAATGCGATGCGCCGTGCGTCGTCGTCCGTGCCTATCCCATTCTCCGTTACGTAGATCGGCTTGCCGATGGCCGTATGGGCCCAGCGGATGGTGTTGGCGAGAGCCTGCGGATAAAACTCGTATCCTGCCGATGTCAACTGCGTCCCGGGCGACGGTGCTACAACCCCCTTAGCGTCGACCAGAATACGAGTGTAAGGCTGAACACCCACAAAATCCGCGTGCGAGCGCGCCACCTCGAGCCATCTGCCGTACAGTCGATCGCGGTACTCCTCCACTAACGCCCCCGGCCCGATACCCTGAATGTCCTGTGTCGTCAGAGTAAGGCCAACAGGCAGGCTCGGTCGCGCACGCTTTATCGCCTCATATCCCTTTCGGTGCGCCGCCTGCATCAGGGGCGTGGTGACGTCCGGATCGGCGTACGCCATTTTCGAGAACTTTGGCGAGCCCGTCGCCTTCGCGGCCGCATCGACCATTGCCTTGGTCGCCGACATCGCCGCCGTGGACTGCGGCAGGTTCCACACTTTCCAAACCAGGAGCTGGATGTTGGCCTCGTTGAAAGTGGTCGCCAGGTGCATCAGGCCGCCGAGATGCTCGGCGGCCTTGGCGCAGAAAGCCGCGAAAAGCTCGGGAGCATCCGCGACCTCGAAACCTCCACGCTGCGCGAACCACAGCGGCACGGTGAAGTGATTGAAGGTCACCACAGGCTTCAGCCCGTGCGAACGGCAGGATTCGAGCACGGCGGCGTAGTGATCGAGCTCGGCGTTCGAGAAAAAGCCCTGACTGGGCTCGATGCGGGCCCATTCGATCCCGAATCGATAGCAATTGAAGCCCAGGCTGGCCGCGAGTTGGAAGTCTGCAGCGTAGCGGTGATAGCTGTCGCAGGCATCTGCGGACCGCTCGCTGAACACGGTCGGCTTGATGTTCTCCATCAACCAGGAGTCGGTATTGGTGTTGTTGCCCTCACTCTGGTAGGCCGAGATCGCGGTCCCCCAGAGGAAGTCCTTCGGCAGCGCGCGCCGCCCCGAGGTCGGGCTCGCCTCGAAGCGAACCGCACCGCTGAGCCCCAACGCCGCCCCCGCAATCAGCCCGCGCCGCGAAATCAGCATCCGCCGTCACCCCCTCGTGCACCCCGGATACACGGTACCAGTGATCGATCAGATATTCACTAGCGAATTAATTAACGTCTGCGGCGGCCGCCCTCAATGCATTGCCGACCAGCCGAGCTCCCGGGCTCGCGCTGCCGGCCGTACCGTGACGACCGCCCGATTCAGGACCTTGGTCGGCCCCCGATCCGCAGGGATAACTCCTGAGGCAACCGTTCGTCAGCGTCCACGCTGAGGCGTGTGCCGGGTATGCTCATCCAGTCGTTTTCGATCGAGGTGATCGCCTCTTCCAGCGACATCCGCGAGTCGCCAGGCCCAGGGACCGCCGACGAGCTGCACAGCTCACCGACCGACTTCTCAATGAGGATGTCGGGGTCGAACCCGAGCGCGCGCACACGCTCATGGAGACTCGGATGAGTATCCGTCGGGTGCGTCAGACGGGAAGACAGCACCATTTCGCGTATGACGTCTCGATCAGCCTGCCCCAGCAGCGACCCCACCGACATGAGGTAGTCAACACACAAGTTCCGCCTGGCACGCCCCGATCCCAGATATTGAGCGTTGCCGGACCGGAAGGTCGTCCAGGAAAACATCAACACCGAGAAGCTCACCAAGGCCTGCGCAAGCGCCTCGGGAGAGGTGACCTGGGCGCCGACGCGGTCCGCTTCGAATTCGCGCTCGCGCCTGATGCGGTTGACCGCGAATACGAGCGTCGTCGCAATCGACTGCATCAACAGGTGCGCGGGTATCTTGGCCAGGCGTCCCACGGTCGAGATGTCAGATTGCTCCAGCTCGTCCGGCGAGACATGTTCAATAGCGTTCCGCAACGCGACGAACCCCGGTAAGAACCGCTCCGTGAATGCCAGGTCCGCGCCGCGGAAATGGGCGAGCTCATGGCCAATAACCGCCTCCAGTTGCGCGGGATCGAGCGCACGTAGGGCACAAGCCGGCAAATACAGAGTCTCCCCGGCAGGTAGGACACCCTGGCCGCGCAGATTGATCGGCAGCGCGGTCACAAATGCCGCCACATCCAACCCGATGACAATCCGGGCTGGCGGCCTGACATTGAGCCGGCCGGCAATGCGCGCGACCTGCGCCGTCAGCTCCGGTAGCCAGTCAGAACCGAGCTCGATTCCGATGAGCGGTAAGGGCTCGGGAGCCCAAGGCCGGAGGGCCTCCACCGCAACGACGAATGCCGCACCCACAAACGCAAAACCGAGCACCGTGCCCCAGAACGCGATGCTCCCGCCATACCCGGTCACAACGACGAGATGGAGGACCGTGTAAACGAACAACACACCTTGCAACACCAGAATCACGGCCACGCCGATCATTGTCGGGCGTACGACCCAGGGCAGAAAGCGCGCCAGCCACTCCCGACGCCGCCCAAGAGTCAGCGCCAACGCGGCAAAGACCCCGGGGACCCCTAGCGTCAACCCGAGCAACAGGGCCGCCGATTTCCACAACAGCGTATTTGCGCGAGCGCCCATGCCGGCGCTCACGGCCAGCGAGAAGATCGGCACCGCCAGTATCGCGACGGCGCCTACGGCCAGTGACTTCCGCAAAGTGCCTCCTTGAGCCCGTTCCCCCGGGAATAAAACCGCCCCGCCCCCTGATCTAGCTAGTGCGCAGACCGCCATGCCAAGCATGCGTGGCGGCTCAGGAACATGCCAGGCAAACGGACAACTCTGGGAGGCCGATCTCATGATTCGCAGACTACCGCTGGTTCTGTCATTACTGACTTTACAAACACCGCTCTGGGCACAAAACCCGCCACCCACCGAGGCCCCGGCGGGCTTCGACACGCCGACCCTCGTCCAGAGTCCCGGCTCACAGAGCCAGAGCAACGGTCTCCTCGAGCCCGCCGGCGACAGCTTTGCGCTCGATCAGAAAATCTACGAAACGACGCACGACGTCACCACCGGCCTCGGCCCCGTTTTCAACGCCCGGGCCTGCTCGGACTGTCACCAGAACCCCGTCAGCGGCGGTGCGAGTCAGTTCACCGAGCTGCGTGCCGGTCATCGGGATTCGAACGGCACCTTCGTCAATCCGACGGTGCCCATCAACGATGGCACCGCGACCATCGTGGGCCGCTCCATCGTCAACGACCGCGCAGTCGTTCCGGAGGCCCAGGAGCACATCCCCGCAAAGGAAAACCTGCGTGAGCTGCGGGCCACGCTCATCACTTTGGGAGACGGGTTTGTCGAGTCCATCGACGACACGACCCTGTTGGCCATCGCCGCCCAACAGCGCGACAGCAGCCACGGCCGGATTCATGGTGAAGCGATTCAGGTTCCGATGTTCGAGGCTCCGGGCCAGACTCGAGTCGGCCGTTTCGGCTGGAAGGCCCAGCATGGCAGCCTCCTCTCATTCGTCGCCGACGCGTACTTGAACGAAATGGGTGTCACCAGTCGCTTGCGCATGACTGACACCACCACTGTAGGAAAAGTGACGTCCGATCCAGAGGACAAGCCCGATGGCCTCGGCCTTGCGGATATCGACCATTTCACGCAGTTCATTCGTGGCACAAAGGTCCCGCCGCGCGACTCCGTGTTGAGTGCGGGCGCCAGCGCCATCGCAGGTGAGCAACTCTTCCTTCAGCTCGGTTGCAACACCTGCCACGTCCAGACGATCGTGACCGCGAAGGCCGGCACCGTTCTCAATGGTGGCACGTTCGTGGTTCCCGCAGCGCTCGGCAACAAGATCATTCATCCTTACAGCGACTTCCTGCTGCATGACCTGGAGACGGCAGGCGGGATAGTCCAGACAGCGCAGTTCCAGGACACCGCGTTCAAGTTCCGTACACCCCCGCTGTGGGGCCTGCGGATGCGCCCGCGTTTCATGCACGACCTGCGCTCGTTGACGTTGGAGAGCGCAATCGAGCGGCACCAGGGTGAGGCCGAGCACGTGACACGACGCTTCCGAGACCTTAGCGAAGCGGAGAAGCAAACACTACTGGCATTCCTGAGCTCGCTGTAAACTCAACGCACCGTGGGAGCCCGCGGAAGATCACCTGCGGGCTTCCAGGACAGGAACCAACGACGCGATGCAACCTGCCTCTTCCAGGTGGAAATGGACGGCGAAAGTGGACTTCGTCATTGCCGTTTGCCTGGGCGCCCTGTCACTCGCTTGCGTGCACATCTCAAACAGTGCCGCCGAGGACGCGGTGCAACGATACGGCCGCAACGTTGACTCCGGTGTCTGGGAATATGTCATCGCCGAGCTCTACCTGGCCCCACTGACACTGCTCTTTGGCTTGGCTGCGCTGGCCCTGTCACGCAACTGGCGGGGCGGGTCCTACGTACATTGGGTGGCGATCGGGGCCATCTTCGGGCTTCCCTTTATCGACTACGCGCTTCTGTTTTAGACGCGCCCGGGGATACCATAAGCCCAAAGTCGAATTGGGGGCACCAGAACGATGCTTCCGCAGCGCAGACGTATCGGCTGTCTCGGCCAACTCATCCTCCTGGGGTTGGTTCTTTCGATCGGAGCCATCGGGCTCATGGCCGTTACCAATCCGTGGATCTTCACGGTAGGCGGCCGTCTGCGGCTGCTGCCATCCTGGGAGGGCGTCGGAGATGTCCAAGGGCCGGGCGGGACGTACCGGATCTTCGTATCATTTCAGCCCTCCAGAGGCGGCTCCCGGCTACTCCCCTCGACCTCGGTGCGCGGCACCGGTTGGATCTGCGCGCCCTTCGGCCATAGCTATAAAATCCGGATCGGCGGCGGAGCGCATGAAGTAGTCTGGCGCGACATGAACAACAGGGACTTCACGCTCTACACCTGGCAGCGCACCGCATGGTCCACCCAGCATCTGCCCCCCAAACTGGACTTCGCCGGCCGCTGGGTAGGCCCGAACCTGGTCATGGACGATAAGGGCAGCACGGTGTCCGCCTTTCTGGCCGACGGCACGTTGAACCCACACCCCGGGGCTCGAGGGCCCAAGCAACCCATCACTTTCGTCGAAACCTCATGGTGGCTCGGCAGCCCATGCGGCACCGCAGCCGGCACGCCGGGACATGCGAACTGAAACGACCGACACGGCGGCGACCTTCGTCATCCAGACCGAACGGCTGAGACTGCGACATCTTGCGGAAGCCGACGCGCCCTTCATGCTGGAGCTCCTGAACGATCCTGACTTCCTGCGGAACATCGGTGATCGTGGCGTCCGCACGCTGGACCAGGCGCGGCAATACATCTTCACGGGCGCCGTAGCGAGCTACCAGCAACATGGCTTCGGCCTCGATCTCGTGGAGTCGCGGCAGTCAGGGCTGGGTGTTGGCATCTGCGGCCTGCTCAGGCGCGACTGCCACCCGGACGTTGAGATCGGCTTTGCCTTCTTACCGTCCGCCCGCGGACAAAACTTCGCATTCGAGACCGGCCGCGCGGTACTCGAGTTCGGCCTACGCGCCCTGAAGCTGACCAGAATCGTAGCGCTGACGGCGCCTGACAACCGGGCCTCGATCCGGGTGCTCGAGAAGCTCGGCTTCCAATTCGACCGTATGGTTTCCTGGATGGATCCGACGCGCGGTTCGCGGCTGTTTATCTTCGAGTGCCAGCGGGCTTCGGTCATCCGTTGAGTAGCCGTTGCATCGCCTCGTTGTAGCGGTCGCCGGCAGCCGCACCCTGCGGCGCGATCTGATCGATCCTCTCGAGCTCGTCCTCAGTCAGCCGCACGTTGACCGCACCTACGTTCTCTTCCAGTCGCTTGACGTCACTCGTCCCCGGGATCGGAATCACGTTGTCATACCGGGTCAGGAGCCAAGCCAACGCGAGCTGCGCAGGCGTACACCCCTTGTGCGCGGCCAACTCGCGTAGATGATCGACCAGCTGCAGGTTCTTCGCGAAATTCTCGCCTTGGAAGCGCGGGTTACCCCGGCGCCAGTCATCGGCTGCCAAGTCCTCGGGCTTGCGGAAACGCCCCGCGAGAAAGCCGCGGCCCAGGGGACTGTAAGCGACCAACGTAATACCAACTTCCCGCAACAGGGGTAACAGCTCGTCTTCGGGCTCCCGACTGAATAACGAATATTCAGTCTGAATAGCGGCCAGAGGGTGCACCTGCATCGCCCGACGCACGGTCGCCGCGGAAGGCTCCGACAAGCCGATGTATCGTACTTTCCCCTGTTTCACGAGATCCGCCATCGCACCCACAGTCTCTTCGATCGGCGTGCCCTGGTCCACGCGATGGAGGTAGTACAAATCGATGTGATCGACGCCGAGGCGCTGAAGGGACGCATCGCACGCCTGCCGCACGTATTGGGCGCTCCCGTTGATCATCCGACCAGGCGCGTCGCGCCGCGCGTTGGCGCTGACACCCGTCTGGAATCCAAACTTCGTGGCCAGCGTCACCTTGTCTCGACGTCCCTTCAGGGCTTTGCCAACCTGGCGCTCGGAATCGCCGTAGATGTCGGCCGTATCCAACAGCGTGACTCCCAGGTCGAGCCCACGGTGAATCAACGCAACAGCCTGATCGTCGTCCCGGACACTGCTCGTATAAGTATCGGCAATCCCGAGGCTCATGCAGCCCAACCCCACGGCGAAAACACTCGGGCCATCGCGGCCCAGCTTGCGTTGGTTCATCTGAAGTCCTCTCGGCTGTGGGGCGGGGCATCGTGCTCTGGGTCGACAGCAATGCAAATGCCCAATTCGAGAGACTATTGAGCGTCTCTTCGGATCACCCGCGGAAAGTCATGACCACCACGGGCCCCGAGTCGGTAGGGACAACCACGTCGCCGACGAAGCCAGCCCGCGCATAAGCATGCCGCGCACGTAAGTTGTCAGCGGCAGGATCGATGACGACCTCGGGCGCACCCTCCTCGATCAGGCGCTTGGCGAGAAGTCTCAGGAAGGCGGAGCCATGCCCGCAGCCGAGCATGTCGGGCTTCCCGATGAACGCGTCGATAGCTCGCGATCCGGCCGGAAAATGGCTCAGGTGCGGCTGCGGCCACGAGCTGACGTCGTAGTCCTGGGCGTAGGCGAACGATCGGCCGTCGAAGCTGACGATCCGCATCACCATGGCGGGCTCTTTGAGGTCGCCCTCCAGGAGGGCTGCCTCGTGGTCCGGGTCACCCCACCAGCGCACGGCCTCCGGTGTCGCGAGCCAGCGCCGCAGCATCGGCATATCGTGGGTCGTTGCGTGTCGAAACGAATAGGGCATCTCTTCCCCCGATGTTCATTTGTCCTAGGCGACGCCCCCCCAAGCGCTTAACGATTATCGCCCACGGGTGGGCCAAGTCGTAGCGCAGGCTCGGCGAATGGACGGATTTCGTCGACGGAGAGACGTCCCACCGGGGCCCGAAATTCCCTTGAACTGGGCAGCACCTAAGCCCTACCCTATTTTGTTTCTCAACATATGGCATGACATGACCGTCGTTAAGCAGGAAGACCTCATCCAGAGCGTGGCCGACGCGCTGCAATACATCAGCTACTACCACCCCCTCGACTACATCACCTCCCTCGGCCGGGCCTACGAGCTCGAGCAGAGTCCGGCCGCCAAAGACGCGATCGCCCAGATCCTCACCAATAGCCGCATGTGCGCGGAAGGCCAGCGGCCCATCTGCCAGGACACGGGCATCGTCACGGTGTTCATGAAAGTCGGCATGGACGTACGCTGGGCAAGCAATACCGGTGCGGCCACCCTTGGCGTCAGTGACATGGTCAACGAGGGAGTGCGCCGGGCTTACCTGTATCCCGACAACGTCCTGCGTGCCTCGATCGTCAATCCGCCGGAAGGCGGGCGCAAGAACACCAAGGACAATACGCCGGCGGTCATCCACTACGAAATCGTCCCCGGTAACACGGTCGACGTCCAGGTCGCCGCGAAAGGCGGCGGCTCGGAAAACAAGTCCAAGTTCACGATGCTCGAGCCGTCGGATTCCATCGTCGACTGGGTGTTGAAAACGGTGCCCACCATGGGCGCCGGTTGGTGTCCGCCCGGCATGCTCGGCATCGGTATCGGCGGCACCGCCGAGAAAGCGATGGTCATGGCGAAAGAATCGCTCATGGAGCCCATCGACATACAGGACATCATCGCGCGCGGACCGAAGGGCTGGCTGGAGGAGTTGCGCGTCGAGTTGTATGAAAAGGTGAACGCGCTCGGCATCGGCGCACAGGGCCTCGGCGGCCTGGCCACGGTGCTCGATGTGAAGATCATGGCCGCGCCGACCCATGCCGCCTCGAAGCCCGTCGCGATCATTCCGAACTGCGCCGCGACCCGGCACGTGCATTTTGAGCTCGATGGCAGTGGGCCCGCGAAACTGGCAGCGCCACCGTTGGATGCCTGGCCGAAAGTGCATTGGGTCGCCGACGCTGCCGCCAGCCGCAGGGTCGATCTCAACACGCTCACCCGGGAGGAAGTGGCCTCCTGGCAGCCCGGCCAGCGACTGTTGCTCTCCGGAAAGATGCTCACCGGGCGCGACGCCGCGCACAAGCGCATTTCCGACATGCTCGCCAAGGGTGAAAAGCTACCGGTCGATTTCACCAACCGTGTCATCTACTACGTGGGTCCGGTCGACCCGGTGCGCGAGGAAGCCGTCGGCCCGGCGGGCCCCACGACCGCCACCCGCATGGACAAGTTCACGGAAACCATGCTCGCGCAAACCGGGTTGATCGCCATGATCGGCAAAGCCGAACGCGGCCCGGTAGCGATCGAAGCCATCAAGAAGCACAAGGCGGCTTACCTGATGGCGGTAGGCGGCGCAGCCTACCTGGTCTCCAAGGCGATCCGCGGCGCGAAGGTACTGGCCTTCGACGACCTCGGCATGGAGGCGATCTACGAGTTCGAAGTGCAGGACATGCCGGTCACGGTGGCCGTCGATTCGACCGGCACATCCGTACATAACACGGGTCCGCAGGAGTGGCGCGTCAAAATCGCCTCCCTGAAGTCCCGCTCCTGACTCCTCAAGTCGCCGGCCGACGCGGAATCAGCACGATGAATGTCGTGCGTTGCGCGTCGGTCTTGACGTCGACCTGCCCCCCGTGCGCGAGCACGATCTGCTGCACGATATAAAGCCCGAGACCCAGACCTTCACTGCGGCCTAAATGTCGCTGCCCGCCCCGGAACGGATCGAACAGATGCGGCAACACTTCACCCGGAATGACACCGGTGTTGGACACCGCCAACGTGACGGAGTCGGCGCGCAGGCCATTCAGCTTCACCACGATGGGCTCCTGGCTCTCACCATGCTCGATCGCATTGCCGATCAGGTTGGACGTCACCTGAGCGAGCCGGTCGGCATCCCAGTACCCGGCCAGGTCACCCTCCTGGTAGGTCTCGAAATGCCCATCGGGAAAGGACACCTGGTGCTCCTGGATCACGCGCTGCACGAGCTGGCCGAGGTGCATCTCCTGGCGGCGCAAGGGGATGCCGCCCCCCAACCGCGCCCGCGTCAGGTCGAGCATGTCGTCGATCATCCGGCTCATGCGGCGGCCACTGCTCACCATGCGGGTCGCCGACTGCCTGACGACATCGTCCTTCGAGATCCGCTCCAGCAGGTTCGCCGAGTTGAGAATCGCGCTCAGCGGATTGCGCAGATCGTGACCCAACACAGCCGTGAACAACTCGTTCAGACGTAACGTGGCCGTCAGCTCTTCGAGCTGGCGCGCGAGCTGTTGCTTCTGCAGATGGAGCTGGAAGAACACATCCGCCTTGCTCTTGAGGATAAACGCATCGATGGGCTTGTAGAGAAAGTCGACGGCCCCCGTGTCATATCCTTTGAAGAGACGGTATTGGTCGCGCACACCAGCCGTCACGAAAATGATCGGCACGTTGCGCGTACGGTCGCTGCCGCGCATCAGCTCGGCCAACTCGAAACCATCCATGTCCGGCATCTGCACATCCAGAAAAGCGAGCGCCACCTCGTTGGCCAACAGCAACTCGAGGGCTTCGGCACCCGAGCGCGCCTGGAGGATCTCGACATCGTCGCGCCGCAACAGCGCCGCGAGCGCGAGCAGATTCTCCTCCAGATCGTCGACCAGCAGGCACTTCACGCGAGCAGTCATTCAAGTCTCCCAGACACGGAACGCTCACCCCTTCGACCAGGCGGCGCAGAGGCCTTGCAATTGTGCGATGGTCAACACGGCATCGACCGGCCCTCCCCGCAGCGCGGCCTCGGGCAAATAGGCCACGGCGGCGCTGCCAGGCTCCTGGACCACCGTGCGCCCGCCGGCACGCCCGACGGCTGCGAGGCCTTCCGCGCCATCCTGGTTGGCGCCCGTCAGAATCACTCCCATCAGGCGCTCGCCATAGATATCTGCGGCGGAATCGAACAAAACATCGATCGACGGCCGCGAGAAATGCACCGGCGCATCGCTGGAGAGCGCCAGGGCCGGGCCGCGATCGATCAACATGTGATAGTCCGGAGGCGCGAAATACACCGTTCCGGGCTGCACCGGCTCCTTGTCCTCCGCTTCCTTGACGGGGAGCACGCAGCGAGCGCTGAACACCTCGGGCAACAGGCTCGGTCGCTCGCGCGGGATGTGCATGACGATGAAGAAGGAGACGCGACAATCCGCGGGAATGGCCGGGAGCAACACGGACAGGACCTCGATCCCGCCCGCCGAAGCGCCGATTACCACGGCGTCGATCCCGCGAGCCAGTTCGGTCGGCCTCACGAGGCCTCCTTCTGAAAAATCTTGTCGCCCGGGACGAAGTCGGAGAAGGCGTAGGAGTGCGCGGAGAAGCGCAGCGACTCCTTCGCCCCGAGTCCCAGGAACCCTTTGCGGCACAGCGAGTCGCGAAACAACCCCAACACCCGGTCCTGCAGCACGCGGTCGAAATAGATCAGGACGTTGCGGCAGGAGACCAACTGCACCTCGGAGAAGGCGCTGTCGGTGGACAGGCTGTGGTCGGCGAACACGATGTTGCTCTTGAGCGCCTTGTCGAAGACCGCCTTGCCGTAGGCGGCCGTGTAGTAATCGGACAAGGAGCTGCGCGCCCCGGACTTGCGATGATTGTCGGTAAAGCCGCCGATCCGGGCGGCGTCGTAGATGCCCGCCTGGGCGCGCTCCAACGCGCTCGCGTTGATGTCCGTCGCGTAGATGAGCGAGCGCTCCAACAAGCCCTCTTCCTGCAGCAGAATGGCCAGGGAATAGACTTCCTCACCGGTGCTGCAGCCCGCCACCCAGACCTTCAGAGACGGGTACGTCCGCAGTAGCGGCACGACCTTCTCGCGCAAGGCCCGGAAGTACGCCGGATCGCGAAACATCTCGCTCACCTGCACGGTGAGAAAATCCAGCAGCCCGGGAAACAGCGCCGGCTCGTGCAACAAGCGGTCCTGCAATTGGGAGAGCGTCCGGCACCCGAAACGTTCCATCGCCTGGGTCAGACGGCGTTTGAGCGAGGCCGCCGCATACCCACGAAAGTCGTAGTGGTATTTGCGGTACACAGCCTCGAGCAGCAAGGGCAGCTCGATGTCGAGGACACTGCTGGTCATCTTCCGTTCGCGACTCCCCCTACTGCGCCATCCAGACACGCACGAGCGACAACAGTTTATCCACATCGAGGGGCTTGGCGATGTAGTCGTTGGCACCGGCCTGCAGGCATTTCTCCTGGTCGTCCTTCATCGCCTTGGCGGTCAGCGCAATGATGGGCAGTTTCTGCCAGTCGGGACGCTTACGGATCTCGCGCATGGCGGTGAGGCCGTCCATCTCGGGCATCATGATGTCCATCAGCACGAGGTCGATCTGCGTCCCGGCCGCAACAGAGCTGCGTTCGAGCACCTGGAGCGCTTCCCGGCCATTCCGCGCGATCTCCACTTTGGCACCCCGCGGCTCGAGAACCTTCGAGAGCGCAAAGATATTGCGCACGTCGTCCTCGACGACCAGGATGCGCCGCCCCTCGAAAGCGGTTTCCCGATCACGGGCCTCGCGCAACATGCGCTGGCGCTCGGCCGGCAGCTTTGACTCGACCTGGTGCAGAAACAGGGTGACCTCGTCCAACAAACGCTCCGGTGAGCGGACGTCCTTGATGATGATGGAGCGCGAGAAGCGTCGTAGCCTTTGTTCCTCGTTCCGCGTGAGCGAGCGGCCGGTGTAGACGATGACAGGCGGAAACGAGACCTCGTCCGTTTCCGCCATACGCTCGAGCATCTCGTAGCCGCTCAGGTCGGGAAGGTTAAGGTCCAGTACCAGGCAGTCGAAGGTGGTTTGCTTGAGGCGCTCGAGGGCTTCCGTCGCCGTGGGGACGCCCGAAATCTCGACTCCCTCGGAAGAAAGCAGTTGATAGATGCTCTCGCGCTGACGCTCGTCGTCCTCGACCACGAGCACCCGGCGTACCCCCTGCTGCATCTTGGTCTGCAGTTTCTCGAAGGCCACCATCAACTGCTCGCGCTTGACCGGCTTCAACGCATAACCCACGGCGCCGAGACTCAGGGCTTCCTGGCTGAAGTCGGCAACGGACACGACGTGTACCGGAATGTGACGCGTGCCGGGGTTGCGCTTGAGCGCATTGAGCACTTCCAGGCCGGGACGGTCGGGCAGGTTCATGTCGAGAATGATTGCGTGAATCTTGAACCGTTGTGCCGCGGCGAGCGCGTCGGCAGCCGTGTCCGTCGCCACGCATTGGAAGCCCAACTCGCGGGCCAGATCGCGAAGAATGGCCGCGAAGCGAGCGTCGTCTTCGACGAGGAGAATGACTCGCGAATCGGCCGTGAGGCGCGAACGATCGTCCTCGATCGGTGCCGGTCCGAGCCCCGCCGCCGGGGCCGCGGCGCGCGGGGTGGTGTGGGAAGTCAGGGTGGGAGCAACGGCAGATGTCGGAGGCTCGGGCTGCAACAGCCCGGACGGCGCGGCGGCTATGCCCGTCTGCGCCGAGCGCTCCACGACAGCGGGGCCGGCGTAGCTCAACGGGAGCCGGAGGGTAAAAATACTCCCCTTGCCCGGCTCACTCTGCACCGTAACATCGCCTCCCAACAGCCGGGCCAGATCTCTCGAGATCGACAACCCCAGGCCCGTCCCGCCGTACTTGCGATGGGTGCTGCCGTCGGCCTGGCGGAAGGCCTCGAAAATGATGCCCTGCTGCTCGGGCGGAATCCCGATGCCGCTGTCCTGGACCGCGAAAGCTACCTGGCCTTCGGGAGTCCCCGCGACGCGTAGGGAAATCGCACCGCGCTCGGTGAACTTGAACGCGTTGGACAGCAGGTTCTTCAGGATCTGCCCCAGGCGCTGCGGATCGGTCTCGATCCGCTCGGGCGTCCCCGGGTCCACGGTGAAGTTGAATGTCAGGCCGCGCTCGCGCGCCTGCGGCTCGAAATTGCGGGCGAGCGTTTCCACGGCCCGTGCGATCGCGACGGACTCCGGCTGGACTTCGACCTTGCCGGCCTCGATCTTCGACAGGTCGAGGATGTCGTTGATCAGCGCTAACAGGTCGTTGCCCGCGCCGAAAATGGTATGCGCGAACTTCACCTGCTCCTCGTTGAGATTGCCCGGCTTGTTGTCCGCGAGCAGCTTCGCCAGGATGAGGGACGAGTTCAGCGGCGTGCGCAACTCGTGGCTCATGTTGGCGAGGAATTCCGACTTGTACTGATTCGAGCGCGTGAGCTCCGCGGCCCGCTCCGCCAAGGTGGCCTGCGCGCGCTGCAACTCGTCGCGCTGGCTCTCGAGAATGCTGGCCTGCTCCTCGAGCTGGGCGTTGGTCTGCTCGAGCTCGGCCTGCTGCGCCTCGAGCCGCACCTGTGACTCCTTCAACACCTGGCCTCGCTCGGCGAGCTCCTCGTTGGCGACGCGCAGCTCCTCCTGTTGGGTTTGCAGCTCCTCGGACTGGCGCTGGGTTTCCTCGAGCAGCTCTTCCAGCCGGGTGCGGTCCTTCGAGGAGCGCACGGCAATGCCGATCGACTCGCGAGTGCGGCGCAGGAACTCCAGGTCCGAGGGCGCCAGGGCGCGGAAAAATCCCAACTCGATGACCGCCTGGACCACGCCGCTGTCGCTCGCGGGTGTGATGAGCAGCCGGCCCGGCTTGCCCTGGCCGACCGCGGACACCACCGGCAGATAGTCGGGCGGGACGTCGTCGACGGTCACGATCCGGTTTTCCTTCACGGCCTGGCCGGCGAGCCCGTCGCCCGGACGTAACACTTCAACCGTGTCACCCTTGTTGGGCGGCAAGGCGAAACCGCCGAAGCGCCGCAGCTGGCCACCCGGCTCGTAGATATAGATCGCACCGACCTGGGCATCGAGATAGCGCGCCAGGAAGTTGAGTACATTCTCACCGAGTGTCTCCAGGCGCTGCTCGCCCTGCATGCGCTCGGAGAGGCCGGTCTGCCCCGCCTGTAACCAGGCCTCGGTCTGTTGAGTCAGGAAGTCGCGCGAAGTCAGGAATCCCGCGGCAATGATGAGCACGAACAGGATCGCGGCGCCCCCGGCTGTGACCGCCAGCGTGAGCTGACTCGCCTGGCGCTCCACCTCGCGGCGGGCAGCGAGCACCTGGTGGTCCTGCTCGAGAAATTGTGCAATGACCTCGCGAATGCGATCCATCGCCAGCTTGCCGCGGTCCGTCAATAACAGCTCCCGCGCACCCTGGCGGTTTCCGGCGCGTGCAAGCTCGAGTGCCTGTTGCAGCTCGCTGAGCTTGTCTTGCGCGTAGAGCTCGGCCTGCCCCAACAACTCCTGCTGCCGCAGGCTCGTCACCGTCAGCCGCCGCAGCTCCCGCAGCTCTCCAGGAATGGCAGCGCGCGCGGTGTTATAGGGTTCGAGATAACTCTCACGGTCCGTCAACAGGTAGCCACGCTGGCCGGTCTCGGCATCCTTCAGACTCGACATCAGCGCGTCGACGCGCTGAATGATGTCCAACGTATGATCGGTGAGCGCGCCGCTCTCCGCCTCGTTTTCCAGCGAGCGATAGCCAAAAAAGGCGATCAGCAGGACGGTGACGATCGCAGCGGCGAAACCGGCGAACGTCCTGGGAGGCAGCGCGGGACCGAAACGGTTGACCCGGCGCGAGTGGGGGGGCGTAGCGTGGGTTTCGCTCATAGTGATGTCAGCGTCGTCGATTGTTCTTGCCTCGGCGGCTGGGCTTGGCGTCGGGCCGCGGCTTGACGCGCCGCTCCCGGACGAAGGGGTTCTTGTCCGTGCGGTACTCGATCACGACCGGGGTAGCGAACAGGTCGTACTTCTTGCGATACACATTCGCCAGGTAGCGCGTGTAGGCATCGGGCACCGAGTCAGTCTGGTTGCCGTGGATGATGACCCGTGGCGGGTTTCTGCCGCCCTGGTGCGCATAGCGCAGCTTGATGCGACGACCATGCACGAGCGGCGGCTGATGAACGGTCAGTGCATGCTCCAGCGTGCGTGTCAGCTCGCGCGTCGGCATCTCCCGCATCGAGGCCTCGTAAGCACGGACAACCGACTGCACGACCTCGCCAACCCCGGTGCCGTGCCGCGCGGAAATGAAGTGTAGCGGCGCGAACGGCACGAAATCGAGCTTGAGAGCCAGCTGCCGGTGGATAGTCTCGCGTTGCTCGAGCGGAATCCCATCCCACTTGTTGATTGCAATGATCAACGCCCGCCCGCGCTCCAGGGCGAGCCCCAACACGCTGGCATCCTGCTCGGCGACGGTGTCGTGCGCGTCGAGCACCATGATGACGACGTGGGCCTCGTCAATGGCCTGCAAGGTCTTCGCGACACTCGCGCGCTCGATGACACCCTCGACTTTCGACCGGCGGCGGACACCCGCGGTGTCGATGAGCACAAAGTCGCGCTCGTCGCGGCGGAAAGGAATCAGGATGCTGTCGCGCGTCGTACCGGGCATGTCACTTGCTATGACACGCTCCTGCCCTAGAAGCCGGTTGACCAACGTCGACTTGCCAACATTCGGACGGCCGATGATGGCAATGCGAATGGCGCCGGCGTTCGGGTCTTCCTCCACGGGCTGTGCCTCGAGGCCGGCGAGCACGTGCTCCATCAACTCTCCGCACCCCTGCCCGTGCGCCGCCGAGATGAGCAGCGGCTCGCCCATTCCGAGTGAATGGAAGTCCCCGCCCACGAAATCGAGGTCGAGCCCTTCGCCTTTGTTCAGGGCGAGGGTGACCGGTTTGCCCGAGCGCCGCAGCTCCCGCAGCACGAAGTGATCCGCCGGCGTGAGCCCCTCGCGCACGTCCGCGAGAAAGACGAGCCGGTCCGCTTCCTCCACGGCCCGCTCGGTCTGCTCGCGCATCTGGGTCTCGATGCCGGTGGGATTTTCGACGAGCCCACCCGTATCGATGACGACATAAGGGATGGGACCCACGCGGCCAAAGCCGTATTGGCGATCACGGGTCAGGCCGGCGATATCCGCGACGATGGCGTCGCGGGTACCGGTTAGAACATTGAACAACGTCGACTTGCCGACGTTGGGACGCCCCACGAGGGCGATGACGGGCAGCATAGAGTCACAGTCACAAGGAGCCTGGGCGGCGGTTACACATTATCCGCCATGGGCCCCCGGCTGTTGGTTTTATTGCGGAGGGTTAACGGGCGGCGTCGGGGCCGGTTCCGTCGGCGCTGGCGCCGTAGGCGCTGCCGGTGTCGGGGGCGCCGGTGCTCCAAGCGTCGGGGGCGGCGGTGGCGTCGGCGCTGGGGCCCCGGTAGGCGGCGGTGCGGCCTCAGGGGCAGCGGGCGGCGGTGTGGCCTCAGGTGCTTGTGGCGCTGGTGTCGCTTCGGGCGCCGGCGGTGCGGCTTCCGGCGTTGCGGTCCCCGGTGCCGCGGGTGCGGCGGCCGGCGCTACCTCATCCGGCACTTTGCGCGGTCCGGCCATGGTGCTGCCAATCGGCGTCGTACGGAACGCATTGATCTTCCCGGCGTCGTCAATGACGATCACCATGTTGCCCGAGATCACGGGCGGATTGCTCACCCGGGTCTTGCCGGCCCGGGTACGGGCCGCGAGCCCACCGGTGGCCTTGTCCAGCCAGTGCACGTATCCCTTGTAGTCCCCGACAATGACGGCATTGTCGGTGACCGCCACGGCGGAGAGTCCGCGATGCAGGAGCGCCTTCTGACGCCAGATCTCCGCACCGGTGCGGGGCCTCATTGCGAGGACTTCGCCATCGGCCATCGCGATGTACAGGGCATCGTCATCGAGTGCGATGCCGCGGTAGCTGGAGGCATCGTGCTGCCACCAGACCTGCCCGTTTTCCAAGGCGAGCCGGGCGACACGCCCCTGGAAGCCGACAGTAAACACGTCCGGCCCCAGGACGCGCGGCGTAGAGTCGATATCGACGAGACGCTCGAGCTCGGTGCGACCGTGAGGAGCCTGTATGACCGCTTCCCATTGCACGGAGCCGTCGGCATTGTTGACTGCGACGACCTTGCCATTATCGAACCCGCACAACGTGTAGTCGCCTGCGATGACGGGCCGCGAGGTCCCACGAAGCGAAAGGCGCGGCACCTGCTGCTCTTGGGTCCACAGCTCGTGCCCATCTTTGGGTGAGAGCGCGCGAAGCTTACCGTCAACAGTGCGCACGGCGACGGCACGCTCGGAGACTGCGGGGGCAGCAAGAATTTCCCCGTTCAATCGAACTCGCCAGCGCTCCTTGCCGGTGTCGGCATCGACGGCAATCACCTCGCCTTCGCTCGTACCGACAGCGACCAGTCCGCCGCCCACGGCAGGGCCGCCAGAAAATGGCGTCTTCTTCAGCCGCGTACGCCAGTCGACATGTCCGGTCTGAACATCGTACGCAATGACTTCGCCCTTGTAGCCCGCGGCATAAACGTGTTTGCCCTCGAGCGCGAGACTCAGACCCAGTCGCAACACCTTGGCGCCCTTGTCGGGCACCGAGGCACTCCAGACATGCTCGACCTTCAGTGTGCCGGTGAACGCAGTCAGCTCCGCCGGCTTATCAATGGATTTGTCTTTCGAGCAGGCCGCCATGACGAGCGCCACGGCGACGAGAGTCCAGCGTTGCAGGTATCGCATTTGTTACTTGGTAGCCTGGGTTTGCGCGGTCGGAGCTTTCTGGGCCGCAGACGGAATCGGTGCGGCGTCCGCCACGAGATCCGAGATCTTCAGATCCAGCAGCGAATTGGGTCCACCACCACCGCCAGCGCCGGAATCGAGGGAGCGCGCCAGACGATATTCCGTGAGGGCGCCAGCCTTGTCGCCCTTGGCGAGATTCGCGTCGCCACGAACTTCGTGGAATCGAGCCGCAAACGAACCGGGCTCGACGCCGTTCAATGTCGCGAGGGCATCGTCAGGCTTTTGCTGCGAGATCTGCACCCGTGCGAGCCGCAGCCGCGCCAACAGCGCGAGCTGCTTGTCCTTGGAGTGCTGGCTGACGGTCTGCAGCTCCGTGACGGCCTTGTCGAGCTTATCGCTGTCTACGTAGACGCGCGCGAAAGCCAGATGCGCCTGGTCGACGTACGGGGTCGAGGAATAGTCGCGCTCGAGCTCACCGAGTGCCGCCAGTGCGGTCGATTCGTCGTTATGGCCCAGGGCACTGAGCATCTGCTCGTACTTGCCACTGGCGTCGCCGTTGACCTTGTCGATGTGGGCATTCCACCACTGCCAACCGCCGATCCCGGCGGCGCCGACCGCCACACCGGCGACAATCCACAGACCGTTCTCCCGGAACCAGGTCTTGACGGCTTCCCACTGTTCTTTTTCTGACAGATAGTCTTCCAAATTATCCCCCTGAGGATCGCGCCAGGGCTGCCCTGACACCCGCCGCCAATTCGGCGATCGGGCACTCGGTCTGACCTGCTTCCTGCCGCAAAGGTTTCACTCCAACCGTACCGCGCGCGAGCTCATCGTCACCGACGATGAGGGCGAGCGCCGCGCCACTGCGATCGGCGCGCCTGAATTGCGCCTTGAAATTGCCCCCGCCGAGATTCAGCTCGAACCGCACCTGCGGTAGCTGATCCCGCAGTCGCTCCACGATGCCGGGTCCCGCCGCGGCGGCTCGGGCCCCACTGACGACCACATAGACGTCCGTCGGCACAGGCGCAGGAGCGCGCTCCGCCTTCACAAGCAGCTGGACGGCTCGCTCCACCCCCATTGCGAAGCCGACACCGGGCGTCGGCTCGCCGCCCAGTTGGGCGATGAGGCCGTCGTAACGGCCGCCAGAGCATACGGCATCCTGTGAGCCGAGGGCATCGGTGATCCACTCGAACACGGTCCGGGTGTAGTAGTCGAGACCGCGGACGAGCCGCGGATTCACCTCGTAGGCCACGCCGATATCCTGCAACCCGTTACAGAGTATTTCGAAATGCTCACGGGATTCAGGATCGAGGTGGTCGGTCAACAGCGGAGCGCCGGCCACGATTGCCTGCATCTCGGGATTCTTGCTGTCCAGAATGCGCAGGGGGTTGCCTTCGAGGCGGCGCTTGCTGTCCTCGTCGAGCCTCGCTTCGTGAGCGCGAAAATAGTCGACCAACTTCTCGCGGTAGACGCGGCGCGACTCCGGCGTGCCGAGTGAGTTGATGTTGAGCTTCACTTGCTCGATACCGAGCCTGCGCCACAGGCGCGCCGTCATGGCAATCAGTTCCACGTCCGCGTCAGGACCGGGAAAACCAACTGCTTCGACGTTCACCTGGTAAAACTGACGGTAGCGGCCTGCCTGCGGACGCTCATGGCGGAACATGGGGCCGATGGTCCACAGTTTGTGACGCGCTCCGCGCAACATGCCGTGATGGATGAGTGCGCGCATGACGCCCGCGGTAGCCTCAGGACGCAACGTCAGGCTACGTTTGTCCTCGCGGTCGGCGAAGGTGTACATCTCCTTCTCAACCACGTCAGTAAACTCGCCGATGGCGCGTTTGAACAACTCTGTGTGTTCAACGACCGGCGTGCGGATTTCCTCGAATGCATACTCCGCGAGCAGCCTGCGCACATTGTCTTCGAGGTGCTGCCAGGCAACGATCTGCTCTGGCAAGACATCATTCATTCCACGGACCGGCTGTATCTGCTCTACCAACTCAATTGCCCTCGGTAGCGGTGACGGCACGTCCATGCGCGTTGATGACGAAACGCACGCTTCCGTCAGGCGCCACCGCCGACGGAATCGCTGCAGGGCGGCCATTGAATTCGAGCGCGACACCCGAGGCATTGCCCAGGACCACGCGCAGGGGCGCGGGGCCTCTGACCGTGTGCGCCGAAGACGCGGCACCCACGTCGTAAAAGAGACGCTGGCCGGTGGCGTCGTACACCTCGGCCCAGCTGTCGGATGAGAATTTCAGCGTGAGCTCACCCTGCTTGGTGCGAGTCGGAAGGGGGGCGGTGGTCGACGCAGCGGTCGTAGTCGAAGCCGGGACTGCTGCAGACGTTGGGACCGCATGCGCGGCGGGCGCTGCGGTGGCGGCTGCCAGACGGCTCTGTGGAGCGGTCGCCTTCGCGGGCGACGCGGCTTTCGTACCCGCTGCTGCTGGCGCAGGCGAGCTCTTCCCGACTTTCCCAGGCGGCGTCGGCACAGCCGCCGCGTCCGGCGCGTTGGTTTCGGCGCCCTCCGGTGTTGGAGACTCCTGGGGTGTCGGTGCAGCGACGTTCTGCGCGCTCTGTTGAACCTCCGTCGTTTGCGGCTTCTCACTCGGTGTGTTGAGGAGCCACCAGAGAGCGCCGATCGCGGCAATCGCCACGAGCGCCATCATGGCGGGCCCCGCAAACTTACTCGCGTCGTTCTCGGGAAGCGGCCTGGAAATCCGCGTCAGGTCCGGCTGCGTCGGGGCCGGGTGCGTCGACGACGCGTAGAGCGCCTGGAGCTCCGCCGGCTGCTCGCCGACCAACTCGGCGTAGTGACGCATATGGCCTTTGACATACACGGCGGCGCCGAGCGCGGCGAAATCCTCCGCCTCGAGTGCCTCGAGGATCCGCGGGTCGAGATGCACTTTCTCGGCGGCCTGGAGGATTGTCAGGCCCTTTTTTTCGCGCGCGGCCCGCAACCGCGAGCCGATACCGGCGCGTGAGTCGCCGCCCGCTTGCGCAACCATGGGGGTCAGCCCGGGTTGTGTTCGAGATCGGCCAGGGCTTTCGCCTGGGCCGAGCTCGGGAAATCGAGTCGCAGCTTGCGGGAGTACTGCGAGGCCGCGATTCGATCATTCTGCGCACGCGCGATGCGCACGCCGAGCAGAAGCAGGTCCGGTGTCGCCTCGAACGCTCCGAGGTAGGTATCGACCTGGGCACGGGCCTCGGTCAGGTTACCGCCCTGGAGCTGGAGATCGCCGAGTTGGTACGCCGCTTCCGCAAAATTCGGACGGATTTGCAGCGCCTGCTTGAAATCCCTGATCGCCTCCGCGTTGCGCTTGGCCGTGCGCAGGCAGACACCGGCGTTGGTGTAAGCCACCCACGGAGTACGATAAAGCGCATTGCGCGCCACTTCCTCGAAGCGATGCACGCCCTCGGTGGCGCGACCGGTCTGGCACAGGTAGACCGCGTAGTTGTTCGATACATCCGGATCGTGGGGCGCCAGGCGCAATGCGGTCTTGAATTCGGCATCGGCATTGGCAGGCTCATTCATGCGATCGTAGAGCATCGCCCGCGCGCTGTGGACCTCCGGATTGTCCGGATTCTCCTGCACCGCGCGATCGAGCTTCTCTTTCGCCAGGTTGATATCGCCCTGGCGCAGGTAGGAGATGCCGAGTTGCGTGTTGTAGGTGGAGGCGTCGGCCTGCTTCTTCTCGTTCGCCTCCTGGCTCGCGCACCCGGCGAGACCGAGCACGGCGGCGAGCGCACCGAGCGCCCACACCCTGCTTTGCCACGCTCCTCCGCCGAAAAAACCTGCTTGCCGCGCGCTCATTGCTGGACCGCCACCCCGAAGAGTTTGTTACCCAGACGCACGGTCGTACGGTCGATCACCTTGCCGGCGAGCTGACCACAAGCCGCGTCAATATCATCACCCCGCGTACGGCGGATCGTCGCCAGCACGCCGCGTTGAATCAGCTCGTCGCGAAACTTCAGGATGGCCGGCTGCGGCGAGCGCCGGTAGCGCGTCCCCGGAAACGGGTTGAAGGGAATGAGGTTCACCTTCGCCGGGTGACCTTTCAGCAGCGCGGCGAGCGCGCGCGCCTGTGCAGGAGAATCGTTCACGCCATCGAGCATGACGTACTCGAACGTCACGCTGCGGCCATTCTGCTCGTCGATGTAGTGCCAGCAGGCCTCGAGGAGCTCGGCGATGGGATGTTTGCGGTTGATCGGGACCAACTCGCTGCGCAGCTCGTCATCCGGCGCATGCAGCGAGACGGCCAACGCCACGTTGGTCTCCTCGGCCAGCTTGTAGATCTGCGGCACGAGGCCCGAAGTCGACAGCGTCACGCGCCGTCGCGACAGGTCGAATCCATAGTCGTCCATGAGAATCCGCACCGCCGGCACGACGTTGCGGAAGTTGGCCAACGGCTCGCCCATGCCCATGAGCACGACGTTGGTGACGATACGATCGCCGCCGGCTTCGAAACCTAACTCCTTCTTCGCGAGCCACACCTGGCCGACGATCTCGGCGGTGGTGAGGTTGCGGTTGAAGCCCTGCTGGGCCGTGGAGCAGAAGGAGCAATCGAGCATGCACCCGACCTGCGAGGAGATGCACAGGGTGCCGCGCTCCTTCTCGGGAATGAACACCATCTCGAACGCCTGCGAGGAGTCGGCACTCAGCTTCCACTTGCGCGTGCCGTCGGACGAATGTTGCATCGTCACGATCTCGGGCGTGCGGATTTCCGCGCACTGCGCCAGTTGCGCGCGGAAATCCTTCGCCAGGTCCGTCATGTTGGCAATCGAGCTCTCGCCGCGCTTGTAGATCCAGTTCAGGAGCTGGCGGGCGCGGAAGGGCTTGCTGCCGAGCTCCGCCACGAACGTCTCCAGCGCGGCGCGCTGCAAACCCAACAGGTTGGTTTTGGCGGGGGACGTCATGGCGGCGCGGGCGCGGCTTCAGCCGCGCGAGTGCAACTCCGTGGTACGGAAGAAATAGGCGATCTCGACCGCGGCGGTCTCGGCAGCATCCGAGCCGTGCACGACATTCTGCTCGATGCTCAGGGCGAAGTCTGCGCGAATGGTGCCGGGAGCGGCCTTCTTCGGGTCGGTGGCGCCCATGATCTCGCGGTAGCGGGCGATGGCATTGTCGCCCTCGAGCACCTGGACGACGACGGGACCGGAGGTCATGTACTTCACGAGATCCTTGAAGAAGGGACGCTCGCGGTGCACGGCGTAGAAGCCTTCGGCCTCGCGCTGCGACAGGTGCAGCATGCGGGCGGCAATGATGGACAGGTTCGCCTTCTCCAGGCGGCTGTAGACCTGGCCGATGAGATTACGGCTGACGCCGTCCGGCTTGACGATGGACAGGGTGCGCTCGAGCGCCATTTCGCTTTGACCTTCTATCT
>Ga0070665_100001460_pt1 | contig 27704 bp, 28 predicted proteins | sample KBSS13metaG_FD_65862 | JGI IMG/M metagenome (GOLD analysis project Ga0070665, IMG submission 65862) | Switchgrass rhizosphere microbial communities from Kellogg Biological Station, Michigan, USA - KBS S1-3 metaG | ecosystem: Host-associated > Plants > Roots > Rhizosphere > Soil ... | reverse complement strand
GCCAGGAGCGCGGAGAACACCATCTCCAGGAGCAGGCTCGCCCATAGCGCCGCACGGCCGCCGAATCTTGGCGCGGCGCGCCCGGACACGAGCAGGACCGCAAGGATTTTCGGCACGAAAAGAATCAGCGCGGTCGCGCCCAGGAGCTTGAGCGCCCAGTCGGGGCGCCACTCGGGCCACTGCGGAAACATCTGGTAAGGCTCGACGAAGTATTCGGGGATCGACAACGAATGCACGGCGAGGAGCGCCGTCGACAGCACCAGGAAGATGAACCACAGCGGCGCCGACAGGTACGCCATCACCCCGGTCATGAAGACGACCCGATGCGCCGGATGCAGTCCCTTCATCAACGCCAGCCGCACGTTCATGAGGTTGCCCTGGCACCATCGGCGGTCGCGCTTCAGCTCGTCGATCAGATTGGGCGGCATTTCCTCGTAGCTGCCCGGGAGATCGTAGGCGATCCAGACTTTCCATCCCGCGCGCCGCATCAGTGCCGCCTCGACGAAATCGTGGGAAAGGATCTCGCCCGAGAGGTTGCCGCTGCCGGGAAGGCGTCCGAGCGCGCAATAGCGCATGAACGGATCGATCCGGATGATCGCGTTGTGGCCCCAGTAGTGGGACTCCCCGAGCTGCCAGAAATGCAGGCCGGCGGTGAAGATCGGCCCATAGACGCCGGTCGCAAACTGCTGGACGCGGGCATAGAGCGTGTCGCGCCCGGTCGCCCGTGGCGACGTCTGCAGGATGCCGGCATCGGGATTCGCCTCTGCGATGCGCACGAGGCGGGTGATGCATGTTCCGGTCATCACGCTGTCGGCGTCCAGCACGATCATGTAGCGGTAGCGGCGTCCCCAGCGCCGGCAGAAGTCGGCCACGTTTCCGCTCTTTCGCTTGATGCGATTTGCGCGCCAGCGATAGAAGATGCGGCCGAAGCCGTTGACGTCGCGGCATAGCCGGAACCATGCGTCGACTTCCGCGACGCGCGTGTCCGGATTGCCGGAATCGGAGAGCACGAAAAAGTCGAAGCGCTCGAGCGCTCCGCTTCGCTCGACGGATTCGTAGGTCGCGCGCAAGCCGGCGAAGACGCGGGCGACGTCTTCGTTCGCGATCGGCATCACGATCGCCGTGCGCGCTTCCGGATCGATCGGGGCATCGGCTGCCGCCGTCCGCGCGATCGACCACCGGTCGCCGCCACGGGCGAGCACCAGGTACCCCGCAAGCGCAGTCCAGAATCCGGCCGAGACCCAGCCGAACAGGATGGCGAACAGGATGAGGATCGGAATCTCGAGCGGCTGTCGGCCGTGATAGGGCAGCACCGATTGCATGAGGTTCGTGGCGAGACACGTCTGCCCTACGATCAGCACGATCAGCGCGATGCGGCGCCGCACGGCCGCAGGACGCCAGGGGCTTTGCGACGAGCCGGCATCGGGCGAGGGCGGCCCGCCGCCGACCCGGCGCCGGCGGAAGAGGTCGATGAAGCGCCCCACCCAATGGAGCGGCGCCATCGGCGTGCGCGCGAGCGGCGGCGCGGTTGCGAGCCAGGCATCGCCTTCGCCCGGGCCCGGCGGCGGCAGCTGGCGCGGCCGCGCGGCGAGCGCCATGCGTGCGGCGACCGAGACGCGCGACGGATTGACGGGGTCTCCTTCCTGGTCCGCCAGCGCCGCATGGAGTGCCGCAAACATCGTTGCCGCGTCGCCGGCATCGTCCGCGCGCGCGAGAATCCGTTCCAGCAGCCGGGCACGCACGTCGCCTTCGAGGCCGAGCGCATCCAGGTAGCGCAACACGACGGGGTCCGGCCGGATTCCGTCGCTCAGTTCGGCGGCAGCAGATAGCTCCATGTCTCGGTCAGCGTCTCTCCGCTCGGCCCGCGCAGGAAACCGCGAAGCTCGACCGGCTTGCTTTCGTCCAATCGCTTGAGGCGAATCGACAGGCGATAGCCGCCGGTGGCGACGTTCGGATGCGCAATGGTTTCGCGTATTTCCACGTTCTGGCCGGTGACGACCGGGTCGATGGTGATCTCGGGTGCGAGCTTCTCGAACGCGGGTCCTTCGAAGTCGACCACGAAGTCGAGACTGTCGTCGGCCTGCTTGCGGTACCCGTGCCCACGCCGGGTCTGGACGACCCAGCCCTGCGGCGGGCGCGTGCTGGTTTCCATCTGCCACAGGAGCCGATATTCGAGATCCAGCGGCTGCTTCGGCGCCGGCAGCTTTTCCGGCACCCAGTACGCCACGATGTTGTCGTTGGTTTCGTCCGGCGTGGGAATCTGGACCAGCTCCACCCGTCCCGCCCCCCAGTTGCCCGTGGGCTGCACCCAGACGCCGGGGCGCTTATCGTAGCGCGCCTCGAGGTCCTCGTAGTGCGAAAAGCGGCGGTCGCGCTGCTGCAGGCCGAAGCCCCCAGGGTTGGCGAGCAGGAACGACGACACGAGCAGCCGCTTGGGATTGACCAGTGGCCGCCAGATCCATTCGCCCGTGCCGGCCTGGATCGAGAGACCGTCGGAGTCGTGGACTTCGGGCCGGTAATCCGTGGTAGTCGCCTGCGGCTGGTTCTCGCCGAAGAGATACATGGTGGTCAGCGGCGCCAGTCCGAGCTTGGTCACCTCATTGCGGAGGAATATTCGCGCCTTGACCTCGATCGCGGTCTCGATGCCCGGTTTGACGACGAACCGGTACGCGCCCGTGACGCGGCGCGAATCCAGCATGGCGTAGATCGTGAGCTGGGTCGCGTTCGGCTCGGGACGCTCGATCCAGAATTCCGTGAACGACGGGAATTCCTCGCCCGACGCAAGGGCGGTGTCCACGGCGAGCCCGCGCGCCGAGATCCCATATCCCTGGTTCCTTCCGAGTGCCCGGAAATAGCTCGCGCCCAGGAAAACCAGTACCTCATCCTTGTATTTGGGATTGTTGATCGCGTAGTGGACGCGAAAGCCGGCGTAGCCGTTCGCGCGGGTCTTTGCCGGCGGCAACTGGTTCTTGCCGTAATCGAAGAAATCGCGCGAAAACGGCACGTCCTTCACGCCCGCCGGCGTGATCTCGTGAATGCGCACCGATCGCTCGTAGCGAAACCCCGGATGGAAGAACGCCAGCTCGAAGGGCAGCTTCGCGTCGCGCCAGACGGCCTGGTCCGGCTTGAAGCGAATGTCCCGGTACTGGTCGTAATCGAGGTCGAGGAGTTCCTTCGAGATGTCGGACGGCTGGGGACTGAACGTGACATCCGCGAGCGAACGTGCGCGCGCGGCGACGTCGTCGAAGCCGAAGCGCTGCGCGGACCACGCCGGCAGCGCGCACAGCGCGACGCACAATCCCAGCACGAGGTGCGCAAGGCTCCGGGGGCGGAGGCTACGGGAAGGGGTCATTCCGGGACCGGTTGGGCAGGATCACCAATGGTAGCCGAGTTACGCCTCGCGACCGGTGGCGGGCGCTACACTCGCCGGTGTCCTGCAGCGCGAGCTTCGGGGAAAAGGAACGGATGCCGAGGTCGTCGGGCTAGCCGCGAGGCGGCAACACAGCGCCTGTTGGTCGAGGCCGGGAGGTGCAGGATAGCGGCGGAAGCCGACGAGGCCGCGAACCATCGAGCGAGCATAAGGAACGCAACACCGGTGCCCTTCGCGTATTACGCCCGCCTGACCCCGCAGCGGCAGCGCATCTATCGCCAAAGCGATGCGATCGAATCGATAGGTCTCCCGCCCAGCGTCGAGCCAGCGTGCGACGTGGCGGCCATTCGGGCTGCGCTGACGGCCGAGGATCGCGCGGCCGCGGAGCGCGCTTGTCAGCGGCTCACGAGCGCGCTCACCGGCGGCTACAAGGTGCCGGCGGTGCGGGTCCGCGTGCTCGCGCAGCGGCCCTCGGGCGACTACGGCGAGTTGCACGGCCTCTACGAGCCCGGGGAGCCCGGAGAGTCCGCCCGGATCACGGTCTGGATGCGCACCGCGCAGCGCATGCAGGTGGTGGCATTCAAGAGCTTCCTGCGGACGCTGGTGCACGAGCTGTGCCATCACCTCGACTACGAGCTGTACGCGCTCGAGGAGACATTCCATACCGAAGGGTTCTACAAGCGCGAATCGAGCCTGGCGCATGCGCTCTTCGGGGCCGAAGGCGAGCTGCCGGGTGCGCCGGCGGACCGCGGAGCGCGATGAGGTACAATCACGCTCCTTGATGTCCCGAGGAGCGTTGCAACCCGGTTTCGCCGGGCCAGGCTCGGGACGGGGAAGCGCCTTCGCATCATCGATGCCGCCGGCGATCTTCTCCTGCAACGGCGCTCGTTGAACCGCGACTCGCTTGCGGGGAAACGGGTGGCCGAACCCTCCTCCCCTCCGCATCGCGTCCGTCGCAACGAACGGAGTGACACGATGAATGCCGTAACCGACAAGGCGAAATTCGCCGACTTCAAGGTCGCCGACCTGAAGCTTGCCGCGTGGGGTCGCAAGGAAATCGCGATCGCCGAAACCGAAATGCCCGGACTCATGGCGATGCGCGAGGAATTCGCGCCAGTGGCTCCCTTGCGCGGCGCCCGGATCGCGGGCAGCCTGCACATGACCATCCAGACCGCCGTCCTGATCGAGACGCTGCAGGCGCTCGGCGCCGACGTCCGCTGGGCGTCGTGCAACATCTATTCGACGCAGGACCACGCCGCCGCGGCTATCGCCGAGCGCGGCACGCCCGTGTTCGCCTACAAGGGCGAGACGCTCGAAGAGTATTGGGATTACACCCACCGCATCTTCGAATGGCCGGAGTTCGGTGCGCCGAACATGATCCTCGACGACGGTGGCGACGCGACCCTTCTGGTCCATCTCGGCGCGCAGGCCGAGTCCGATCGCGGGGTCATCTCGCATCCGGGCAACGAGGAGGAGTTCGCACTGTTCGCAGCAATCGCCAAACGGCTCTCCGCGGATCCGCACTTCTATTCGCGGATCAAGTCGACCATCAAGGGCGTGACGGAAGAGACCACGACGGGGGTCAAGCGCCTCTACCAGATGCACAAGGAAGGGCGGCTTGCCTTTCCGGCGATCAACGTCAACGACTCGGTGACCAAGTCGAAGTTCGACAACCTCTACGGCTGCCGCGAATCGCTCGTCGACGGCATCAAGCGCGCGACCGACGTGATGATCGCCGGCAAGGTCGCGCTGGTCTGCGGCTATGGCGACGTCGGCAAGGGCTCCGCACAGGCGCTGCGCGCGTTGTCGGCGCAGGTGTGGATCGCCGAGATCGATCCGATCTGCGCGCTGCAGGCCGCGATGGAAGGCTTCCGGGTCGTGACGCTCGATGACGCGTGCGACCAGGCCGACATCTTCGTCACCGCGACCGGCAACATCGACATCATCACGGTCGACCACATGAAGCGCATGAAGAACAACGCGATCGTGTGCAACATCGGTCACTTCGACAACGAGATCGACGTCGCGGGCCTCAAGAAGTACACGTGGGAGAACATCAAGCCGCAGGTCGACCACGTGATATTTCCCGACGGCAAGCGGATCATCCTGCTCGCCGAAGGACGGCTGGTGAACCTTGGCTGCGGCACGGGCCATCCGTCCTACGTGATGAGCTCGTCGTTCGCGAACCAGGTGATGGCGCAGATCGAGTTGTGGGGCGACGCGAAGGAAGGCACCAAGAAGTATCCGATCGACGTCTACGTGCTGCCGAAGCACCTCGACGAAAAAGTCGCGCGGCTGCAGCTCTCGAAGCTCGGCGCAAGCCTGACGCGGCTGTCGGAAAAGCAGGCACGCTACATCGGGGTGGCGACAGACGGGCCGTACAAGCCCGACACGTATCGATACTAGGAAGGCAGGGCGCGGCCGGGCTTTTGGCTCGGCTGCGCCTCGGCCCGGCGTTTGCAACGGCGGCGCATGAAGTGGGCCTTCGATTCTTCCGGAGCGGAGCGTGGTGATGCGAATTGCTGTGTTCGGCGCGGGTGGCGTCGGTGGCTATTTCGGCGGCCGGCTCGCGGAAGCAGGCCATGACGTCACGTTCGTTGCGCGCGGTCGGCACCTTGCCGCGATCCGCGAGCGTGGCCTGGTCGTCGAAAGTTCGATTGGAACGATGCGCATCCGGAACGCGCAGGCGACCGACGATCCGACAAAGGTGGCGCCTGCGGACGTCGTGATGTTTTGCGTCAAGCTGTGGGACGTGGAAGACGCCTCGGCGAAGCTTGCGGCCATGCTCGCCAGTAACGGCGTGGTCGTGCCTTTCCAGAACGGGCTCGATACTCCAGTCATCCTCGAGCGCGCAGTGGGCGCGGACCACGTGCTGGGCGGCGTTGCCTACATCGCGGCCACGATCCGGGAGCCGGGCGTCATTATTCATACCGGCACGATGGCGCGCCTTCGCGTCGGTGCTTTTCCCGGCGGCCCGGCCGCGCGCGCGGAAGAATTCGCGACGGCATGCAAAGGCGCCGGTATAGACATCGAGGTCTCGCCGGACATCCGCCGTGCGCTCTGGGAGAAGTTCTGCTTCCTCTCTGCCCTGTCCGGCACGACGTCCCTCGCACGATCGCCGGTCGGCGTGATCCGGGCGGACCAGGATCTGCGCATGACGTTCGAGGACGCCGTGCGCGAGGCCTTCGATGTGGGTCGGAAGAGCGGCGTTGCGCTCGCCGACGAATTCGTGGCGAAGCAGATGGCGGCGCTGGATGGACTGCCCGCAGAAATGAAGACGTCGATGCTGAACGACCTGACCGCGGGTGGCCGTCTCGAGGCGCCCTGGCTTTCCGGTGCGGTCGCGCGGCTGGCCGCCGAGTCCGGTCTTGCGGCTCCGGTTTCGCGTGTGCTTTATGCTGCGGTCAAGCCGTTCGTCGACGGCAAGCCGCGATCCGGCAACTGAACGGACATTCCGGGAGCACTTCAATGAGATTGCTGTTGCACTGGCTGGTGAACGCGCTGGCGCTCCTCGCGCTGCCATATCTTTTCACGTCGATCAAGGTCGACTCGTTCACGACGGCGCTGGTCGTGGCGCTTGTGCTGGGCCTCATCAACACCCTGATCCGGCCCATCCTCGTGCTGCTGACGCTGCCGGTGACGATATTGACGCTCGGACTTTTCATCTTCGTCATCAATGGCCTACTGTTCTGGGCCGTGGGATCGTACATCTCAGGGTTTCATGTGGACGGCTTCTGGGCCGGCGTGTTCGGTGCCATCGTCTACAGCCTGATCTCATGGGCGCTGTCGGCCCTGATTCCCAAAAAAACGTGACCGCGGCGAATCCGAACTCCGGCGCCCCGGCGGCGTCGCAGGCGCGCGTCCTCTCGGTCGAGTTCTTCCCGCCGAAGACGCCGGACGGCGTCGAGAAGCTGCGCGCGGTGCGCCGTGCGCTGGCCCCGCTCAAGCCTGCGTTCTGCTCGGTGACCTTCGGCGCCGGCGGCTCGACGCGCGAAGGCACGCTCGCAACCGTCCTCGAAATCCGCGGCGAAGGCCTGGCCGCGGCGCCGCACATCTCGTGTATCGGCACGACACGGGAAGGCGTGCTCGACGTGCTCGAGCACTACAAGGGGCATGGCATCCGGCATCTCGTGGCGTTACGCGGCGACATGCCGTCGGGCGCGGCCGACATCGGCGAGTTCCGCTATGCGAGCGAGTTGGTCGCGTTCATCCGCCAAGAAACAGGCGACTGGTTCCACATCGACGTCGCCGCCTACCCGGAATTCCATCCTCAGGCGACGAGCCCGGCCGCCGACCTTGCCAACTTCGCACGCAAGATCGAAGCCGGCGCGGATTCAGGCATCACGCAATATTTTTTCAATGCCGACGCCTACTGGAGCTTCGTCGAGGCGTGCGCCGCGATGGGCATCCACGCGCCGATCGTGCCGGGGATCATGCCGATCTCCAGTTTCACCAAGCTCGCCCGTTTTTCGGATGCCTGCGGCGCGGAAATTCCCCGCTGGATGCGCCGCAAGCTGGAAAGCTATGGCGACGATGGCGAGTCGATCCGGGCCTTCGGGCTCGACGTGGTCACACGGCTTTGCGCCGACCTGCTCGAGCGCGGTGCGCCCGGCCTGCACTTCTACACGCTCAACCAGGCATCGCTGACCGCGGCGATCTGGCAGCGGCTGAAGCTCTGAGAATCCGTCGAGGTCCCGCTCCCCGTCACGGAGCGTGGGTGAAGGACACGAGTTCGACCGCCGCGTGCTGCTCGCGGATCGGAACGTAACCGTCGCGGCGATCGCCCTTTTCGAAGTACTGGGCGTCCTTTTCCGCGCGCACCATCGCGCCGACCGATGGCGCGTAGTAGACGACATAGTTGCACTCGGTGGGGAAACGCCAGAACTCATCGTTGTCGAGGCGCATGAGTACGCGCATGCGTAGCGCGTCGAAGGTCCCCGCGGGAGTGGACACCTTCACCCAGTCGCCGACGCGAACGTAGCGGTTGATCTCGCCCTCGCGCTGGGTCGATTCGTTGTCGTTCTTCACCCACTGGTTCCACGCCTTGCCGGGCGTCAGCGGAAACGCGTAGATGCGGGCGGGCGTGGCGAAGCGGCGCGATTCGTCGTCGAATATGGCGCCGGTCATGAGAAGTCCAGGAGCTGCCCAGGTTTCGGTGCGCGAGCCGCGTGCATTCGGTCCTGTCTCGGTAATGTGCACGGTGATGGCGCCGGGCGCGACCGACGTGACTTCATGGGTCTCGGTCCACACGAGCGGGACACGAAACCCGTCGACGGTGTTGTAGACCCAGCGATCGCCGACGCGCAGCACAGGCGCATTGGCCGAAGGTCCGCCGCTTCCTTCCGAATCCAGTCCGGCGCAGCCTGCCCCGGCCAGGACGGCCAGGGCGGCAATCGCGAGGGCATGCTTCAGCGCAGGCATCCGGTTGTTGCGAGCGGTCGACGGAGTCGCATGCGAGTGTGTCGCGCGAGCGCCGGGATCGGTGCGCCTAGCGCCCAGGCGTGAAGGAAACGAGCTCGATGACGGCGAACTGCCCGGGCACGGTCACGCCTTCCATGCCTTCCTTTTCGCGATAGTACGAGCGCTGCTCCTCCCTCACCATCGCTCCGACTTCCGGCGCGTACCAGATGAGGTAGTTGCATTGCGTCGCGTAGCGCCAGAACGTCGCATCGTCCACCTGCATGAAGACCCGCATCTTGATCGCGTTGTACGTTCCGGCGGGCGTGGTCACGGATTCGTAGCCGCCCACGGTGGTATGGCGCTGGATCGGCCCGAACGGGTTGGGCGGCTTGTTGAGATCACGGATGTCCTGCGACCAGACTTCGCCGCTCGCCATCGGATATTTGTAGCGGATCAACGACGGATCGAAGCGATCGGTCTCGGAATCGTAGACGGCCCCCGTTGTGACGACACCCGGCGCCGTCCAGGTCTCGGTGCGCTGATATTCGCCGGCGGTGCCCTTGCCGGCGATGCGCACGGTAATGCCCTGCGGACCTATCGCGGTGACCTCGCGCGTTTCTTCCCAGATGATGGGCACGCGATAGCCGTCCTTGCCTTTGTAGACCCAGCGATCGCCGACCTTCAGCGTGGGCGCCTGAACGGCAGGTCCTGGCTGGCCTCCTGGTCCGGGAGTGGCACAGCCTGCGAGAATGGCCAATGCACCGGCGCCGATGAAAAATCGAATTTTTCTCATGACGGTTATCTCCCAGTCGGATGGACAGGCAGGCTCCACGATTGCATCAACACTGCACGGCACGTGATTCATCCACGCCATTTCCCTATCGCGCCGATTTCCGCACTATGCGCGAATATCGGCCACCTGCCCGTTGGCGATGCGCGCTAGCTCCGCGGGCGCAACCGGAAACATCGCGTGCGGTGTTCCGCCGGCCGCGTAGATGACATCGTATTGCAAGAGGTCGCGATCGACCAGTGTCGTCATCGCCGTCGCGTGGCCGAGCGGGGGAATGCCGCCGATGGCGTAACCCGTCGCGGCACGCACGAAATCGGCGTCGGCGCGGCCGATCCGCTCGCCGATCAATGCCCCGACGCGTTTTTCGTCGACACGGTTCGCGCCACTTGCGATGACCAGCACCGGCGCACCCGAAAGCGTGCGAAACACCAGCGATTTGGCGATCTGGCCAACGGAGCAGCGAAGCACCGCTGCCGCTTCAGCCGATGTGCGGGCCGGGACGTCGTATTCGGTGATCGTGGTGTCGATCCCCGCGCCGCGAAGTGCCTCCTGCACGCGCTGCGCGGATGCGGATAGCGGCTTTTGCGACGTCACGATGCGGCGCCTGCGCGAAGGCCGATCACGCCGGCGATGATGAGCACGATGCTCGCGATCTGCACAACGGTCAGCGACTCGCGAAACCATCCTACGCCGATGAGCGCGATCGTTGCGGTGCCGACGCCCGACCAGATCGCATAGGACACGCTTACGTCGATCCGCTTGACGGCCACGGTCATCAGTCCGAACGATAGTCCATAGAAAACGAAGAGCAGCACCGACGGCAGCGCATGCGTGAAGCCGCGCGACATCTTCATCGATACCGTGCCCGCGATCTCGAGCGCGATCGCGCCGGCGAGCGCGAGCCAATAAAGCATGAATGCTCCGTGGCGGACTGAATGAGCGCGGAGTTTAACGCTCGGCCACGGCGAGCTCCACGTCGTCGAGCCATAACGAGCCCGGGCCCTGCAGCATGGCGCCGACTTCGAGCTGCTCGGCGTTCGCGGGAATGTCGAGCGTGATCTCCTGTCGCGCCCAATCGGTGGTCCCCTTCACCGGCGTCTTCGACATGTGGTTGTAGGCAAGCACGGCGCCCGCCTGCATCGCCTGCAGCGTGATGGCCGCGCCACCGCCGAGGGCGCTGCCGACCACGTCGCGCGTCCGCAGCCACGCCACGAGCCGCACGGTCTTTCCGCGCAGGTTCGTCGCCGGAACCTGCTGGAACAGCGCTCCAAAAGGCTCGGGCCCGATGTTGTCGATTCGCAGGCCGCGCAGGCCGCCATGGCGAATCTCGGTGTCCAGCGTGAAGGTGTAGGACACCGGGCCGGCGTGCTGGAGGGTCACCCAGCCCTCGGGATCGCCGCGCACACCGGGCTTCGTGGATTCGAAGCCAGGATTGACGAGGAGGACCGGTGCGGCCATCGCAATGCCGATCGGAAAGGGCAGCAGGAACGCAAGGAGCAATCGGATCACGTCGGTCCCGCCATCAGCGCGCGCCAGAAGAAATAGCCCATCACGACGACGTATCCGACCGCGGAGGCGACGCCGACATTGCGGTTGAGGCGCGTGGCGCGCGTGCGCTCGCCGGCTTCGTACAGACGCTCGCAGCGTATCGACGTGATCATGAGGATCAGTACCATCGCGAACGAGGTGATCACCGCGACGTTGGCGAGGGGGGCGCTGAGGCTCGTCTCCGTCAGCGAGTTCACGACGTACTTGTTGCCGACGGCGGCGAATGTGGCGGTGGTGACGAGCGACCCGCGCACGCCCAGCTGGTTCGCGGGGATCAGGTAGCCGATGAGGCACAGCAGCACGCAGACGATGAAGCCGATAAAATGATCGACGGCGATCCGCCAGCCGATGCGGTCGGCGACGACTTCGACGATGAGCGTCGAATAGCGGTCGCCGACCCGCTCCTTGAGGCCGAAGTTCGTCGGATATTGCCTTCGCAGCTCGTGAACCCGGAAGCCGCTGAGCCGCCACCCCTGCGTGAACGGGTCGGGATCGAGCATGCTCGCTTCGGCGTCGACCTGGTAAGTCAGGTAGTCGTCCTCGAATGGCGATTCGACCTCGATCGCGAGACGATGCCGGTCGAACGGGAACGCGCCGGTGTCGAACTTTGCGTTGATGACCGCATCGACGCGGGCGACGAGATAGTTTTCTCCGTCGGCCAGCTTGCGCCGATCCTCGGGCGTCACCGTCAAGGCGCGCGCCCCGACGATGTGCATATTGGCCAGCGGATCGTAACGGTCGCCGCGCCAGCGAAACCAGATCTCGAAGTTCGCCTGGAACGTGTATTTCGCGTAGTCGAGATTCTGGATGCCGTACAGGTAGACGCCCACGGTGACAGGGCCTTCCGGCGACGCGGCCTCCGCCGCTGTTCGCCCCTGAGCGAGCGCCTGCGGCGGGGGCACGGCCTGCGGCCGCGACGTTGCGGGAGCCGCAGGACGGTTCGCTCCGTCGGGTGATGCGGCGGGTGTGGACTGAGCGATCGCGGCCGATGCGCCGAGGAACGCCGACGCGATCGTCAGGGCACGAACAAGCCTATGCAGTACCGCCGTCGGTGATCGCACCCTTGCTCGCCGTCGAGACCAGACGCATGTATTTTCCCATCAAACCGCGGGTATAGCGCGGCGGCGGCTGTTTCCAATGCGAACGGCGGCGTGCCAGCTCATCGTCGGCGACGTTGAGCTGTACCAGAAGGCGGTGCGCATCGATCGTGATCGAGTCGCCTTCCTCGACCAGGGCGATGGTGCCGCCAACATAGGCCTCCGGTGCGACGTGGCCCACCACCATGCCCCACGTGCCGCCGGAAAAGCGGCCGTCGGTGATGAGCCCGACCGACTCGCCCAAGCCCTGGCCGATCAGCGCCGAGGTCGGGGCGAGCATCTCCTGCATGCCGGGACCACCCTTCGGGCCTTCGTAGCGGATCACCACGACGTCGCCGGCCTGGATCTTCTTCGCCATGATCGCGTCCATCACGGCGTTCTCCGAATCGAAAACGCGCGCCGGTCCGGTGATCGCCGGATTCTTGAGACCGGTGATCTTGGCCACGCAGCCCTCGGGTGCCAGGTTGCCGCGCAGAATCGCGAGATGTCCCTCGGCGTACATCGGGTTCGACCACGGCCGGATCACGTCCTGGTCGGCACGCGGCGCGTCGGGAACGTTCGCAAGCTCCTCGGCCATCGTGCGCCCCGTGATGGTCATGCAGTCGCCGTGCAGGAGCCCGTGCGCGAGCAACATCTTCAGCACCTGCGGCACGCCGCCGGCGCGATGGAAATCGACAGCGACGTATCGTCCGGACGGCTTGAGATCGCATAGCACCGGAACGCGGCGGCGCACGCGCTCGAAATCGTCGATCGTCCATTCGACTTCCGCGGCCGAGGCGATCGCGAGGTAGTGGAGCACCGCGTTGGTCGAGCCGCCCGTGGCCATCACGAGCGCGATCGCGTTCTCGATCGACTTCCGCGTGATGATGTCGCGCGGCTTCAGGTCGTTTCTGATCGCCTCGACCAGCACCCGCGCCGAGGCAGCGGCCGAATCCGCTTTTTCGCCGTCGGGCGAGGCCATCTGCGAGCTGCCGAGTAGGCTCATGCCGAGCGCCTCGAACGACGACGACATCGTGTTGGCGGTGAACATGCCGCCGCAGGCGCCGACGCTTGGACACGCGTTGCGCTCGATGCCGTCGTAGTCCTCCTTGGCGAGTTTCCCGGCCGCATAGCCGCCGACCGCCTCGAACGCCGACACGATGGTAAGCGCCTGGCCCTTCCACGTGCCCGGCTTGATCGTGCCTGCATACACGTAGATCGCGGGCACGTTGATCCGCGCCATGGCCATCATCCCGGCCGGCATGTTCTTGTCGCAGCCGCCCACCACCAGCACGCCGTCCATGCACTGGCCGTTGACGGACGTCTCGATGGCATCGGCGATGACCTCGCGCGACACGAGCGAATACTTCATCCCTTCCGTGCCCATGCCGATGCCGTCGGTCACGGTCGGCACGCCGAACACCTGCGGCATGGCGCCTGCGGAATGCAGCGCGTCCATCGCGCGGTCGACCAGTGGCTGGATGCCGGCGTTGCACGGATTCATGGTGCTGTGCCCGTTGGCGACGCCGACGATCGGCTTTTCGAAATCGTCATCGCCGAAGCCTACCGCGCGCAGCATGGCGCGATTGGGCGAGCGGGCGATGCCCTGGGTGATGAGCCGGGAGCGGCGGTTGGACGACACGGCTTGTCCTCTCCTACGAGTTTGCTGGAAGGGCGGCAGCGCGCATCGGCGTGCGCCTGCATGCAGTTGCGGGCAGGTCCCCGGAGCGACCTTTGCTAGCCGCAGCGGTCATTCACTTGGCGGGTGCACGCGTGGAGGCAGGCGACGATAACACCCGCTCGGGACGCAGACAACACAGCGCCGCGCCCCCCGCGATGAGCACAAACCCGGCGGCGTGGAACGCGTACAGGCGCTCGCCCAGGAACGTGGCGGCGAACAGTGCCGTGAAGATCGGGACGAGGTGCGTGAAGATGCCCGCCTGCACCGGTCCGACCCGCGCCAGGCCGTACGTGAACAGGACCATCGCGAGCAGCGTCGGCAGCGTGCCGAGATAGAGCACGGCAGCGATCTGCCCTGTCCCGAGCGACGGCAGACCTCGCACCGCCAGCTCCGCGACGAGCAGAGGGCTCGTGAACAGAAGGCCCAACGCGGCGCACAGGAAGATGAAGGCCGGCAGCGACAGGCGATCGGGGCGCTCGGTCAGTTTGATCGTGTAGAGCGCCCAAATACACATGCCGACGAGGAGCAGCAGGTCGGACGCGCTGAAGCGGAGCGTGAGCAGCGCGCGAAGGTCGCCGTGCGCAAGAATGAATGCGACCCCGAGCGAGGAGAGAGCGATGCCCACGGCCTCGAGTGGACGCGGGCGGCGGCCGCGCCAAAGGGCAAGTATCGCGATGATCATCACCGGGATTGCCGAATTGAGCAGGCCGAGGAACGTTGCCGTGGTGTCGGACAGTCCCACGTAAACGAGCGAGCTCTGTGGCGCGAATCCCAAGAGGGCGAGTGTCGCGTAGGCGCCGAAATGGTGACGCAGCGCGCTCGCGATGGCGGCGCGCTCCGGCCATGCGAAAGGCAGGAGGGCAAAGAGCACGACGAGCCAGCGGAGCATGCCGAGGGTGAACGGCGGCAGCGAATCGAGAAGCCCGCGCGCCGCGACGGCGCTGCTGGCCCAGAGGGCGGCGGTGAGGACGAGGGCCGCGTAGGCCGGGCCCCGGGATGATGAGGACATGTGAGGTCCGCAATTTAAACTTTGGCGCCGATACCGTCCAATACAATAAAATAGCGCCATTAATACCTTGGAGGTATCACCTGCTTGGAGATTCGACAGCTTCGCTACTTCGTAGCCGTTGCCGAGGCGCTCAACTTCGGGCGGGCGGCGAGTCGCCTGCACATGTCGCAGCCACCGCTCTCCCGCCAGATCCAGGGATTCGAAGCCGAGCTCGGCACGAAGCTCTTTGCCCGCACGACTCGCGGAGTCCGCCTCACCGCCGCCGGCGCCGCGCTGTTGCCCGAGGCGCGACGATTGCTGCGCCAGGCTGAAGCGCTGACCGCGGGCGCCCGGCACATGAGCCGCGGCGATATCGGAACGGTCCGCCTGGGCTTCATCAGCACCGCGTCGTACAACGTGCTCACGCGGGTGCTGCCGGAATTCAGGCGCCGCCGCCCCGGCATCCGGCTCCTGCTGCACGAGGCGACCTCCGATGCACAGGCAACGCTGCTGCGCGACGACGAGATCGACGTCGGGGTGGTGGTGCCGCCCCTGTTCGAGCCGGGCTGCCGTTACGTGCCGCTGCTGCGCGAGCCGCTCGTGGCGGCGCTGCCCGCGCGCCGGCGCTGGCCGCGCCACCTAGCGCTGTCCTCGCTCGCGGACGAGCCGTTCATCCTGTTCCCGCGCAAAGCGGGGATGGGCCTCTACGATCTCATCGTCGGCTACTGCCGCGAAGCCGGCTTCACGCCGAAGATCGAGCAGGAAGCCGTGCAGATGCCGACGATCGTGAGCCTGGTCGCTGCGGGCATTGGCGTAGCGCTCGTTCCGGCGTCGCTGCGGCACATGCGGCGTACGGGTGTGGTATATCGCGCATTGTCCGAGACGAGTCCGCTGATGGAAGTCGGGCTCGCATGGCGGGAGCGCGACGACGAGCCCGCCGTGGCGGCGTTCGTGGAGCACGTGCGCGCGGCTTACCGGATCTGAACAGGACCCTTATCGGTGTTGATTCATCCTCAATTCGATCCCGTCGCGATCACCTTCGGGCCGTTTCACGTCGCCGGAACGATGCTCGGCCCTTTCGCCATCCGGTGGTACGGCCTCATGTATCTGCTGGCCTTCATCTTCGTCATCGTGCTCGGGCGCCGTCGGGCGAGCCAGAACCTGCTGACGGGCTGGCATCCGCGCGACATCGACGACATGCTGTTCTACGGCGTGTTCGGGGTCATCCTGGGCGGGCGCTTGGGCTACGTCCTGTTCTACAAGCCGCTTTACTACCTGCTGCATCCGCTGGAGATTTTCCAGGTGTGGCAGGGAGGCATGAGCTTTCACGGCGGCTTCCTGGGCGTCCTGGTCGCGCTGTGGTTCTACGCCAGAAAGCGGGGCCGGCCCTGGCTCGACGTGACCGATTTCGTGGCGCCATTGGTGCCACTCGGGCTGGCGGCGGGACGCCTCGGCAATTTCATCAACGGCGAGTTGGTCGGCCGCGTGACGAGCGGTCCGTGGGCGATGGTATTTCCGCAGGTCGACGCGCTGCCGCGCCATCCGTCGCAACTCTACGAGCTTGCCCTGGAAGGCCTCGTGCTGTTCGTCATCCTGTGGACCTACGCGAGCCGCTATCGTCCGATGGGCGCGGTGTCCGGACTGTTCCTCGTCGGCTATGGAACCCTTCGCTTCATCGGGGAGTTCGCGCGCGAGCCCGACAACTTCCTGGGTTACCTGGCGGGCGGCTTCACCATGGGGCAATGGCTCTCGATGCCGATGATCGCGATTGGACTGATCATGATGATCTGGGCCTATCGCCGGGCGGGCAAGGCGGAGCCGACGCTGCTCGACCGGATGAAATAGCTAACCGGCTGCGAGCCAACAAGCTGCGACGTGCCGGCGAATCAATCCATGCGGCGAAACACGCCGTCGATCGCATTGGCGCGCCGGTAGTCGCCGCGAACGGTCGCTGGCATCGGGCGGTAGCGGCCATGGTTGATGGGCAGCAGCAAGAGCAGGAGCGCCAGCGCGTCCGACAGCACGCCGGGAATGATGAACAGAAGGGCAGCCAGCACCTTGCGACCGCTGTCGACGAGCCCGCGCAGCAGCGACTGCTCGCCGTGGAGAATGGCCACCGTGTTCGAGCGGAACGCCACGCGCTCGTTACGCAGCAGCCACAAGCCGCCGATCATCGATCCCATGAGCCAGACCCACAGCGGGATCCCCGTCCACCGGGCGAAGCGCGCGGTGACGTAGAGATCGCAAAGCGGGAATCCCAGTACAATCGCGAGGAGAACGAAACGCATGGAAGGCTCCTTGGCGGACGCGGCCATCGTCGTGCTGACGAACCTGCCCGACCGCGAATCAGCGCAGAGGCTTGCGCATGCACTCGTGGCGGAGCGGCTCGCCGCATGCGTCGGCATCGGGGCGTCCGTCGAATCAATTTATCACTGGCGCGGACAAATCGAAACCGCAACCGAGGTGCCGGTGACGATCAAGACCCGCCGAGTGTTGTTTTCAGAGGTGGAGGCGACGGTGCGGAAACTCCACCCTTACGAACTTCCCGAAGTGGTCGCTGTCCCCATCATCGATGCCAATGCCGCCTATGTTGCCTGGATCTGCGACGAGACGCGCGAATCCTGACCGATGGGCGCGCGCGGTGGTCCTCGCCTGCTTGCTCACCGCCGGGCCCGCGCCGGCCGCCGACAGCGGGCTGCCGTCCGGTCGCCCCAAGCTGCTGCCGCCGGAACAGGCGTTCCACTTCTCGGCGCGCGCGCTGGACGCGCAAACCATCGAGGCGCGGTTCGACGTGGTCGACGGCTACTATCTCTATCGGGACAAGCTTCGCTTTGCCGTGGAGAGCGGCGGCTCGAGCCTCGGACCCGCGGAATTGCCCGCCGGGAAGCGCAAGAAGGACGAGTTCTTCGGCGATGTCGAGACCTATCGCGGCGCGCTCGTGATCCGCTTGCCTGTGGTGAATGGCGTGCCGGGCCAGGGCGTGTTGCTGAAGGCGGACTCGCAAGGGTGCGCGGACGCCGGCGTGTGCTATCCGCCGACGATGCAGCAGGTCCGCCTGTCTCTGCCAGTCGCGGGCAGCGGTCCCGGTCCGCTGGTCGATGCGCAGGTGCCGAAAAAGGGACTCTTCAATTGAGCGAGACCACCGCAGTAAGTGAGCGCCCACCTGAGGACCGGCCACCCGTCCGATTTCCGCGCTGGGCGATCATTGCGCTCGCGGCGATCGTGGCGCTGACGGCCGGCGCCTATGTGGCGCGGACTACGGTATCGCCCGCCTCCGCTCGCGACGCCGCAACGCTCCTTGGCATCTCGCTCCCCGATGTGGATGGCAGAGAACAGAAATTGGACCAGTGGCGCGGCAAGGTGCTGGTCGTCAATTTCTGGGCAACCTGGTGCGCGCCGTGTCGTGAGGAGATGCGTGACTTCATACGCGCCCAGAAGTCCGATGGCAGCCGCGGCCTGCAATTCGTGGGCATCGCCGTCGACCAGGCCGACAAGGTCAAGCAATATGCGCGTGAAATCGACCTCAATTACCCTGCGTTGATCGGCGGAATGGGCGCGATGCAGCTCTCGCAATCGCTCGGCAACGACCTGATGGCGCTGCCATTCACCGTGGTTGTTTCGCGGGACGGCAAGATTGTGCACACGCAACTCGGGCCGCTCAAGCAGGCTGCACTCGACGAACTCCTTGCCAAGCTCTTGTAATTCCTCGCAACTGCCGGCCGCGCCCTAAACGCGGGCCGATCCACGATGTGCTGGACAAAATGCCGGCATCTGCGGCAAACTCCCGCCATCGCGCTGGCATCCGCTGTAAATAGGGATTCGCGGGTTCGCGGCGGCCGGCAACAACAAAGACACTTTTCCCGCGCGGGGCAGCGGTAGCTCCGGATTCGGCCGATGAAGACGGCGAGCGTTCCGGCGCGCGTCGCCCTTCGGGCCGGCGAAGTCCTCGCGGGTTCGGGGGTTGCCGTGGATCTGCGCAAGCTCAAGACGCTGATCGAACTGGTCGAGACCTCGGGGATCGCCGAGCTCGAAATACAGGAGGGCGAGGAGCGGGTGCGCATCACGCGTTCCGTCGCCGCCGGCCACCAGACGGTCATGCTCCAGGGACCCTCGACGGCGCCGGCAGGCGCGGCGACCGCCGCTGTGGAAGTGCCCCCCGCGCCCCCGGCTACCGAAGGTCATGTCGTCAAGAGCCCGATGGTGGGGACGTTCTACCGTTCCGCATCCCCGGGCGCCAAGCCTTTTGTCGAGATCGGCGATACCGTCCAGATGGGTGATGCGCTTTGCATCGTCGAGGCGATGAAGCTGATGAACGAGATCGAGGCCGACGCTGCGGGGACGGTCAAGGCGATCCTGGTCGAGAACGGGCAGCCCGTCGAATACTCCCAGCCGCTGTTCATCATTGCATAGGCGCCTTTCGGGTGCCTCGATCGGGCGTTCCGAAATCGCCTCCTTGCGCGCCTAGCGTGCTGCAACCACTTCTACAAAACGTCGACCACGCGTGGCGCTCAAGACCGAAAAGCTCTTCGACAAGATCCTGATCGCGAATCGCGGCGAGATTGCGCTCCGCGTGCAGCGCGCGTGTCGCGAGCTCGACATCAAGACGGTCGTGGTGCACTCCGAGGCGGATCGCGACGCCAAGTACGTGGCGCTCGCAGACGAGTCGGTGTGCATCGGGCCGGCCTCGTCGGCGCTGAGCTACCTCAACATCCCCGCGATCATCGCCGCCGCCGAAGTGACCGACGCTCAGGCGATCCATCCCGGCTACGGTTTCCTGTCCGAGAACGCGGATTTCGCTGAAAAGGTCGAACGGTCGGGTTTCGTGTTCATCGGGCCGAAACCCGAAACGATCCGGTTGATGGGCGACAAGGTCAGCGCGAAGAACGCGATGACCAAGGCCGGCGTTCCCTGCGTTCCGGGTTCCGAGGGCGCCCTTCCCGACGACGCCAAGGACATCGTGCGCATTGCGCGCGCGATCGGCTATCCCGTGATCATCAAGGCCGCCGGCGGCGGCGGCGGGCGTGGCATGCGCGTCGTGCATACGGAAGCGGCGCTGCTTCCCGCGGCGACGCTTACGCGCTCCGAGGCGCAATCCGCATTCGGCAACGCGACCGTGTACATGGAGAAGTTCCTGGTCAATCCGCGACATATCGAGATCCAGGTGCTGGCGGATTCGCACAAGAATGCCGTGTACCTGTTCGAGCGCGATTGCTCGATGCAGCGGCGGCACCAGAAGATCATCGAGGAGGCGCCGGCGCCCGGCGTCAACGTTCGCGCGCTGACGCGGATCGGCGAGCGCGCCGCCGAGGCCTGCCGCAAGATCGGCTATCGCGGCGCCGGCACCTTCGAGTTCCTCTACGAGGACAACGAGTTCTTTTTCATCGAGATGAACACGCGCGTCCAGGTCGAGCACCCGGTGACCGAGCTCATCACCGGCATCGACATCGTCCAGGAGCAGATCCGTGTCGCGGCCGGCCACAAGCTGCGCTTCCGCCAGCGCGACGTCGTGAAGCGCGGACACGCGATCGAATGCCGGATCAACGCCGAGGATCCCTGGACCTTCGTCCCGTCGCCGGGCCGCATCACCTCGTGGCACGTACCTGGCGGCCCCGGCATCCGGGTCGATTCGCATGCCTACCAGAACTACACAGTGCCCTCCCATTACGACTCGCTGATCGGCAAGGTGATCGCCTATGGCGACACGCGCGACCAGGCCATCGCGCGCATGCGGGTCGCGCTCTCGGAAATGGTGGTCGCCGGCATCAAGACCAACATCCCGCTGCACCAGGACCTGCTGCTCGACGAGAAATTCCTGGCGGGCGGCACGTCGATCCATTATCTCGAAGAGCGAATGGCCAAGCGCAAGCAGGCGGGCTGAAGAGCGGGGCGGCGCCTGAGCTACGTTTCGCTCCGCTTCGATGTCGACGCCGCGGACGCCGACGCATGGTGCGACGCGTTGCTCGACGCCGGAGCCCTCGCCGTCGAAGTCTCCGATCCGAATGAGGGCGCTTTGGGCGAAGTGCCGGTGTACGCGGAGCCCGGCGAGCCCGGCGCCACGCTGTGGCCCATTTCGCGCATCGCCGCGCTGTTCGACGAAAGCGAGGACGTCGATGCTGCCTGCAGCCGCGCCGCTGCGACGATCGCGCGGTCGCTTCCGGTCTGGGAGGCGCGGGCAGTCGCGGACGAGGACTGGGTGCGCGCGACGCAAAAGCAGTTCGGCCCGATCCGCGTCGCGGACTCGCTGTGGATCGTCCCGTCGTGGTGTGTGCCGCCGGATCCCGGTGCCCGAAACCTGATTCTCGATCCCGGGCTTGCGTTCGGCACCGGTTCGCATCCCACAACGCGACTCTGCCTCGAATGGCTGCACGAGAATCTCGCGGGCGGCGAAACGCTCCTCGACTACGGCTGCGGCTCGGGCATCCTCGCCATTGCAGCCGCGAAGCTCGGCGCCCGTGAAGTATCCGGCACCGACATCGATCCGCAGGCGCTGATGGCAAGCAAGGCCAACGCGATCGCGAACGGCGTCGTGGCGTCGTTCGCCGCGCCGGATGCACTGGCTGCGGCGACCTACGACGTGGTGATCGCGAACATCCTCACGAACCCGCTATTGCTGCTCGCGCCGGCACTGGCCGCGCGCGTTCGCGGCGGCGGACGGATCGCGCTCACGGGCATCCTGGCGACGCAGGCCGGCGCCGTGATCGGCGCGTACGAGCGCTGGTTTAGGATTTCACCCTGGCGCGCCGCCGATGGGTGGACACTCCTTGCGGGCACGCGCCTCGACGATATCCGCGGCGCTCCTTGACTCTCCCGGACGCCATGGCCACTCCCGACGAAAAATTCACGCGCTGCCCGAGTTGCTCGACGGTGTTCCGCGTGACCGCGCCTCAGCTTGCGCTGCGCGACGGGCAGGTTCGCTGCGGCCATTGCCGCGCGGTGTTCGACGGCGTCGCGCATCTGATCTCGCTGGCGCCCAGCGTCCGCGCCGAACCCGATATGGGCCATGACGAGCTTTCGGCCGGTCCGCCGACCATGACGCTGCGAAGTTCGCGTGCGCTCCAGGCAGCACCCGCCCCCGCCCCGCTGCGCGAGCCTTCGTTCGCCCCCGAGCCTGCATCGAGTGTGCCCGGCGATACGGTCGCCGCCCCGACGCCTGCGAAACAGTCTGTCCGCCAGCGCTTCACCTGGGAGCGAAACAAGCGGACGTCAACGCTCGCCGGTCGCAGACCCCTGGTCGCCGCGGTCGCACTGCTTTCGCTGCTGCTCGCCGGACAGGCGATCTTTCATTTTCGCGATGCCGTCGCCGCGCGCTGGCCGTCCTCAAAGCCGTTGCTGACCGGCGTCTGCGAGATCGCGGGATGCACCATCCGCCCGCTGCGCGATGTGGCCGGGCTCGCGATCGACGCCTCCGATCTGCAGGCCGACCCCTCGCACAAGGGCCTCCTCATCCTGACGGCGACCATCCGGAATCGGGCGTCGGTGCCGCTCGCCTTCCCCTATCTCGAGCTGACCTTGACGGATTCGAACGACCAGGTGGTGGTGCGACGGGCGCTCGCCCCGCTCGAATACGCGGGCGGCACCACCGACATCGCGGGCGGCGTGCCCGCCAACGGCGAAGTGCTCGTCAAGCTCTTCATCGATGCGAGCACCACCTCCCAGGCAGGCTATCGGCTTTACGTTTTTTATCCTTGAAGGTCGTGCCGGGCAGCTTGCTGCAGCGCGGAAGAATCGTTGGGCAAAGCGCGAGCGGGACGCACCAAATCATCGCGCTCACCAACCTTTTTGCTTTAATATGGTGCGCCGGACGGTCGCAAGTCGGCGTAAAGGCGTGAAATTTGCACTAAACGGGGGGCAATGCGGCCTTTCCGCCATGGCATATTTCTAGCTATTGACCTTGTGTTCGATTCTGCGACGCAACGTCCGCGTCCAGCCCTTGAATCCTCAGGAGACCCCTGCATGACCACGCCCGCCGACGTGCTGAAGCTCATCAAAGAGAAAGAGGTCAAGTTCGTAGACCTCCGTTTCACCGATACCCGTGGCAAGGAACAGCACGTCTCGGTCCCCTCCAAAGCGTTCGATCAGGACAAGTTCGAGTCCGGCCACGCCTTCGACGGCTCGTCGATCGCCGGCTGGAAGGGCATCCAGGCCTCCGACATGCTCCTGATGCCGGATCCCAACACCGCGAACATCGATCCGTTCATGGACGAGACGACGCTGCTCCTCACGTGCGACGTCATCGAGCCCTCCGACGGCAAGGGCTACGAGCGCGATCCGCGCTCGCTGGCCAAGCGCGCCGAGGCGTACCTCAAGTCCACTGGCATTGGCGACGTGTCGTACTTCGGTCCCGAGCCCGAGTTCTTCATCTTCGACGCGGTCGAGTGGTCGGTCGACATGTCGGGCAGCTATTGCAAGATCTTCTCGAGTGAGGCCGCATGGTCCACCGGGGACAAGTTCGAAGGCGGCAACATGGGTCATCGTCCGCCGGTCAAGGGTGGGTACTTCCCGGTGCCGCCGGTCGACTCGCTGCAGGACATCCGCTCGGCCATCTGCCTCGCGCTCGACGAAATGGGCGTGGAAGTCGAAGTGCATCACCACGAGGTCGCCAACGCGGGACAGTGCGAGATCGGCACCAAGTACGCACCGCTCGTGCAACGCGCCGACTGGCTGCAGATCCTCAAGTACTGCGTGCACAACACCGCGCACGCCTACGGCAAGACCGCGACGTTCATGCCGAAGCCCATCGTCGGCGACAACGGCTCGGGGATGCACGTGCATCAGTCGATCTGGAAGGGCGGCAAGAACCTGTTCGCCGGCGACGGCTATGCAGGCTTGTCCGAAATGGCGATCTTCTACATTGGCGGCATCATCAAGCACGCGAAGTCGCTGAACGCCATCACCAATCCCGGCACCAACTCCTACAAGCGGCTCGTGCCCGGATTCGAAGCGCCAATCAATCTGGCCTACTCGGCGCGCAACCGCTCCGCGTCGATCCGCATCCCGTACGTATCGAGCCCGAAAGCGCGCCGCATCGAAGTGCGCTTCCCCGATCCCACGTGCAACCCGTATCTCGGCTTCGCGGCGATGCTCATGGCCGGCCTGGATGGCATCCAGAACAAGATCCATCCCGGCGATCCGATGGACAAGAATCTGTATGACCTCGAGCCGGAGGAAGCAGCCAAGGTGCCGCATCCATGCGCGTCGCTGGACGAGGCCCTCGACAATCTCGACAAGGATCGCGAGTACCTCACGCGTGGAGGCGTCTTCACCGACGACATGATCGACGGCTACATCGCGCTCAAGATGGAAGAGGTCACGCGCTTCCGCATGACGACCCATCCGGTCGAATTCGATATGTATTACAGCCTGTAAGCGCGACGCGCCCCTCGCGCGTGCCGTCGAATGCAAGGGGGCGGGCCTTACGAGCCCGCCCTTTTGCTTCCCGCACGAGGACGGTTACACTGGGGCGCGATGCCATGCCATGACTCCCAACGTGCAAGCAAATGGTGCCGCTGCGCACTCGCGTGGTGCTGCGCGACCGCATCGTTCGCGTGCACGGCACTGTGGGCGCAGGGCCCGTCGCTGTCCGACAAGGCGCGCGAATCGGGTTGCAACAGCAGGCCCGTTGCGATCAGCAGTGGCCTCTACAAGTGCGTCACAGTCACCGGCAACGATGCGTTCTTCAACGTGCAGGGACTGTCCGGCACGCCTCCGCCCGTATCCTCCGCACCGCGACGGATCGACAAGCAGCAGGCGGCCGTGTCACCGCCTGGATTTCCGCGCGTCGACGCCGAGACGCAGAAGGGACGCGACGACCTTCGCCGCAAGGTGCTCAACGACGAGCTCGCGTCGGAAGAGAAATTCCTCGCCGACGCGCGCACCGCATACGGCAACGGGGCGCCCGCTCCGCTGCCCGAAGAGCAGGCCGACGCCGAGAAGTATCGGCAACGCCTCGCACGTCTCCGCGCCGCCGTGCAGTTGCACGAGCGAAATATCGAAGCGCTCAAGAAGGAACTGGCCACCGTGCGTTGATGTCGCGCCGGACGCGAGCGCATCGCCGCTTCGTTCCACCGCAGGGCACTATCCGGCGCGGATATTGCTAAGAATGGTGGGTCGTCGAATCGCACCGCGCGCGGTGCCCCGAATCACGGTGTCGTGGTGAAGCTGCGTTTCTTTCCGTTGCCTGCGACTGCCGACGAGCCCGCGGCAAACGGGGGCCTTGAGCTCCTCGCCACTGCTGTGCTGCTGCTGCGCGCGGACCGGCGCATCACCTACGCCAACCCGGCGGCGGAGAATCTCTTCGAGCTCTCGCGCTCGAAGCTGGTCGGGCAGTTGGCGCGCGATGTGTTCGGCGATTCCTGTGCGCTGAGCGGGGCGATCGACAAGGCGGTGCTGTCCGGTGCGTCGTACACGGAGCAGGAAATCGAGCTCGGCACCGCGGGCAAGCCCAGGCTGCATCTCAATTGCACCGTGTCGCCAATCGACGGTCCCGCCCATGCGCTCGTGCTCGAATTCCGGCACATCGACCAGCAACTCAAGATCGCGCGCGAGGAACGGCTGCTCGAACAGCAGCAGGCCAATCGCGAGTTGATCCGCAGCCTCGCCCACGAGATCAAGAATCCGCTCGGCGGCATTCGCGGCGCGGCGCAGCTGCTCGAGCGCGAGCTCGATCGCGCGCAGCTGATCGAATACACGCAGGTCATCATCGGCGAGGCGGATCGCCTGCAATCGCTCGTCAACCGGCTGCTGACGCCGCACCGGCTCCCGTCTTACCGCCGGACGAACATCCATCAGGTGCTGGTGCGCGTGAAGGGCGTCGTGCAGGCCGAGTTTCCGCACATTCCGATCGGCTCCGATTTCGACGCCAGCCTGCCCGAGTTCGACGCCGATGCGGAACAGCTCACACAGGCGCTGCTGAACGTCGTGAAGAATGCGGCGCAGGCATTGTCCGGCACTACGCGCGGCCCGGAGATCGTGCTCCATACCCGGGTCGCACGCGGCGTCACCGTTGCGAAAAAGCGCCATCGTCTCGCGTTGATGGTGGCGGTCACGGACAACGGCCCGGGCGTCGCACCGGAGATTCGCGACCGCATCTTCTATCCGCTGGTGTCCGGACGCGAAGGCGGCAGCGGCCTGGGGCTCACGATCGCGCAGACGCTCGTGGCGCAGCACGGGGGCAATATCGAATGCGAAAGCGTCCCGGGGAGGACGATATTCACGATCCTGCTGCCGCTCGAGACATCGCGAGCAGCCGGAGCCGGATGAAATGGGCGAAAAGATGTACGCGTACGACTACGAGCCGCCGCGTGGCGACGGCATGAAGGCCGTGTGGATCGTCGACGACGACCGCTCGATTCGCTGGGTGCTCGAGAAGGCGCTTGCGCGGGAGGGCATACCGTTCAAGACGTTCTCGTCCGCCTACGAGGTACTGCAGGCGCTCGCGGTCAGCCAGCCGAAGGTGCTGGTGTCCGACATCCGGATGCCGGGCGAATCGGGGCTTGCGCTCCTGAACAAGATCAAGGAGCGGTATCCCGACGTGCCGGTCATCATCATGACGGCGTACTCGGATCTCGACAGCGCTGTCTCCGCGTTCCAGGGCGGCGCCTACGAGTACCTGCCCAAACCGTTCGACGTCGATCACGCGCTCGCGCTGATTCGTCGTGCGTCGACCGAAACGCCCGCATCCGCGGCCAATGCCACAGGCGGGGGCGAGGAGCCCGAGATACTGGGCCAGGCGCCGGCGATGCAGGAGGTGTTTCGCGCGATCGGCCGCTTGTCGCAGTCCAATGCAACGGTGCTGATCACCGGCGAGTCGGGCACCGGCAAGGAGCTCGTCGCGCGTGCGCTGCATCGGCACAGCCCTCGTGCGGCCGGAACGTTCGTCGCGATCAACACGGCGGCCATTCCGAAGGATCTCCTGGAATCCGAGCTCTTCGGCCACGAGCGCGGCGCGTTCACGGGTGCACAGAGCCTGCGTCGCGGGCGCTTCGAGCAGGCGGAGGGCGGAACGCTGTTCTTGGATGAGATCGGCGACATGCCGGCGGATCTGCAAGTGCGGCTGCTGCGCGTGCTGGCGGACGGCGAGTATTACCGAGTCGGCGGTCATTCGCCGCAAAAGGCGAGCGTGCGCATCATCGCGGCCACGCACCAGAATCTCGAGGAGCGGGTACGGCAGGGGCTGTTTCGCGAGGACCTGATGCATCGGCTCAACGTCGTGCGATTGCGTCTGCCACCGCTACGCGAGCGCCCGGAGGACATCGCCCCGCTCGCGCGGCATTTTCTGCAGAAGAGCGCGCGTGATCTTGCCGTCGAGACCAAGGTGCTGTCGGACGACGCACAGAAGGCGCTCGCGAACTTCGCATTCCCAGGCAACGTGCGCCAGCTGGAGAACGTGTGTCATTGGGTCACGGTGATGGGACCCGGCCAGCGCATCGAAGTTGCCGACCTCCCGCCGGAAGTGCGCGAAATCGCCTCTGCGGCGTCGGGCGGCGGCATCGATCCCGGCTGGCAGCAGGCGCTGGATCGCGAGCTTGCGCAGGCGCTGGTGCGCGGCGAGCGCAACGTCGGCGATCGACTCGAGCAGGAATTCGAGAAGACCTTGATACGCCGCGCGCTTGCGCATACCGGCGGCCATCGGATGGAAGCGGCCGCCTGGCTTGGCTGGGGCCGCAACACGCTCACCCGCAAGATTCAGGAATTGGGGCTGGAAGCCGAGTTGCGCAAGGGCGAGCGCGCGCTCTAGCGTGCAGGCTCGGGCATAGGCAGCGCCGCCGGCGCGAGCAACGAGCGCTCGACCATCTCCTCGATCACGATGTCGGGCTTCTCGCGCAGGATGAGCGCCGGATCGAGCCGCCGGC
>Ga0070665_100001457_pt1 | contig 27711 bp, 14 predicted proteins | sample KBSS13metaG_FD_65862 | JGI IMG/M metagenome (GOLD analysis project Ga0070665, IMG submission 65862) | Switchgrass rhizosphere microbial communities from Kellogg Biological Station, Michigan, USA - KBS S1-3 metaG | ecosystem: Host-associated > Plants > Roots > Rhizosphere > Soil ... | reverse complement strand
TCGACCCAGGCGGCCGAGCTCTACGACATCATCCGCGACTACCTGGATTTCCATCGCAGGGATGGACGCCGCGTCCTGATCGCCGCCTACAGCCAGGGTTCGCGGCACCGGCTGCTCTCGGTGCTGGCCGAGCGTGGGCTGGACCGGCTGGTGCCGGTCGATGGCTGGGCCGACGTGCAGAAGCTGCCGAAGGCCGAGACCGGCGTCGTCGTGCTGGCGCTGGAGACCGGTTTCACCACCCGCGACGTCTGCTTCGTGTCGGAGCAGGACATATTGGGCGACCGCCTGGCGCGGCCACAGAAGAAGCGGCGGCGCAGCGACAAGTTCACCATCGATATCGGCGAACTGACCGACGGCGACCTGGTCGTCCATGCCGAGCACGGCATTGGCCGCTATGCCGGACTGGAGACGCTTCAGGTCTCCGGCGCGGCGCATGATTGCGTCCGCATCATCTATGCCGGCGACGACAAGCTGTATGTGCCGGTCGAGAATATCGACGTCCTGTCGCGCTACGGCTCGGAGGAGACTGCGGCGGCGCTCGACAAGCTTGGCGGCGTCGGCTGGCAGGCGCGCAAGGCCAAGGTGCAGAAGCGGCTGAAGGACATGGCCGACCAGCTGCTGAAGATCGCCGCCGCCCGCATGTTGCACCATACCGAGGCGCTGAGCCCGCCGACCGGCCTCTATGAGGAATTCGCCGCCCGTTTCCCCTATCCCGAGACCGAGGATCAGCTTCGCGCGATCGAGAATGTGATCGAGGATCTGGGCTCGGGACGGCCGATGGACCGGCTGGTCTGCGGCGATGTCGGCTTCGGCAAGACCGAGGTGGCGCTGCGCGCCGCCTTTGCCGTGGCGATGAGCGGCATGCAGGTCGCCGTGGTGGTGCCGACCACCTTGCTGTGCCGCCAGCATTTCAAGAATTTCCAGCGCCGCTTCGCCGGCCTGCCGCTCAGGGTCGAGCAGCTGTCGCGGCTGGTTACGGCGTCGGATGCCAAGCAGATCAAGGAAGGCCTGGCGGAGGGGAAGGTCGATATCGTCATCGGCACCCATGCGCTGCTCGGCAAGGCGATCAAGTTCGACCGGCTGGGCCTGCTGGTGATCGACGAGGAACAGCATTTCGGCGTCAAGCAGAAGGAAAAGCTGAAGGAGCTGGGCGAGGGGGTGCATGTGCTGACCCTGACCGCCACGCCGATTCCGCGTACCCTCCAGATGGCGCTGGCCGGGGTGCGCGAGCTCAGCCTTATCACCACCCCGCCGGTCGACCGGCTGGCGGTGCGCACCTTCGTGCTGCCCTATGACCCGGTGGTGATCCGCGAGGCGATCATGCGGGAGCAGTTCCGCGGCGGCCAGACCTTCTATGTCTGCCCCAGGCTGGAGGACCTGCCCAGGGTCGAGCAGCGGCTGCGCGAGCTGGTGCCCGAGGCGAAGATAGTCGTCGCCCACGGCCAATTGCTGCCGGCGGACCTGGAGGCGCGGATCGCCGCCTTCTATGACGGCGAATACGACATGCTGCTGGCGACCAATATCGTGGAATCCGGCCTCGACCTGCCTCGCGCCAACACGATGATCCTTCACCGCGCCGACATGTTCGGCCTGGCCCAGCTCTATCAGCTGCGCGGCCGCATCGGCCGCGCCAAGCTGCGCGGATACTGCTACCTGACCCACAATCCCGGCCAGATGCTGACCAAGGCGGCGCAGCAGCGGCTGCAGCTGATCGAGACATTGGACAGTCTGGGCGCCGGCTTCACCCTGGCCAGCCATGACCTCGACCTGCGCGGCGCCGGCAACCTGCTGGGCGAGGAACAATCCGGCCATATCAAGGAGGTGGGCGTCGAACTCTACCAGCAGATGCTGGAAGAGGCGGTCGCCGCGGCAAAGGCCGGCCTGACTGAGGAGGCGATGCCGGTCGAGCAATGGACGCCGCAGATCAATCTGGGAATTCCGGTATTGATCCCAGAGGTTTACGTCTCAGAGCTGAATGTCCGCCTAAACCTCTATCGCCGCCTTGCGGAGCTGCGCACGCGCGAGGAGCTGGATGCCTTCGGCGCCGAGCTGATCGACCGCTTCGGCCCGTTGCCGCCGGAAGTGGAGAACCTGCTCGACACCGTTGTAATCAAACAGCTTTGCCGCGCCGCCGGGGTGGAGAAGTTCGATGTCGGGTCGAAGGGTGCGATGATCACCTTCCGCAACAACCACTTCAACAATGTCGACCAGCTAATGGCCTGGGTGATGAAACAGGCCGGTACGGTCAAGATCCGCCCTGACCAGAAGCTGATCTACAGCCGCGCCTGGGAACAGCCGGAGAAGCGGCTGAAGGGCGCGCGCGGGTTGATGGGGGAACTGGCGCTGCTGGCAGCCTAGAATGTCGTAGGCCCATTGGCCGCGAGTGTTGGCTTGGGGGTTATCCGCCGGTCCGCTTCTGGGAAGAAGCGCTGCGAAGCCCCGCCGAACTTAGGAGGGAGGCGCGGTCGATTGTAGCGCCGAGGAGAGGACCCCGTGGCCGACCTTCTCCGATAGCCGTGTTTGTCAGCGATATAATTCCCTAAATAAACATTGATCTATGATTGGTGATGAGGAAGTGGTGACGAAGGCGGAGCGCCGAGATTTCCGAAGGGTACTGTCAACCGGCAGGTGAAGCCGTTCGTCCCGTAGCTGACATCGACGCGCGCCCCGAAATTCCACGCCAATCCCCCCTCGATGAGCTCCGATCCAAAGCCTTTTTTCACGGGTCTCTTAACAGGGGGGCCCTCGCGTTCCCGCCATACAAAGCGGAAAATGGGTGTGTCGCCGTCGAGCTTCTTCCGCCATGAAATATCGATTCGACCCCGATCGTTGGACAATGCACCATATTTGATCGCATTCGTCGCCAGTTCGTGAATCGCCAGCCAGAGCGCCAATGCCTGCTTGGACCCGACCATGATGTGCGCTCCCGAAACCGAAATACGCTCTGCGCTTGGCCTATGAGGCGCCAGTGCGTTTTCGACCACATCGCGGATGGAAGCCGCCGGCCGGCTGGCGGAGGTCAGGATATCATGGGCCCTGCCGAGTGCCGCGAGGCGGTTTTGGAATGAATCGAACGCGGCATCCGTGGAATGTTCACGCAGAGTTTGCGATGCAGTGGCGCCGACAACCGCAAGGATATTCTTGACCCGGTGTTCGAGTTCGGCGTTCAGCAGTCGTAGATGCCGCTCGGCATGAATGTGGTCGGTGATATCGATGCCTGCGATGAATATGCCCCAAACCACTCCGGTCGCTTCCACCATTGGCTGGAAGACAAAATTCACGAATATTTCCTTCCAGGGCCCACCGGACACAGGGCACACTTGCACGCGCACCCGCTTGCCGACATACGCCTTCCCGGTCCGGTAAACCTCGTCGAGGAGTTCCACTCCTCCCTGAGTGACAATTTCAGGCATGACGTCCCGCATCGGCTTCCCGGTGAAATCGCGGTCGCCGATAAGGTTCACATAAGCGGCATTCGTGAGTTCGAAGATATGATCCGGACCACGCAGTACCGCCATGTAGCCGGGGGCCTGTTCGAACAGCCCCATGAGATACCGTACCTTATCCTTGAGGGCTTCCCGTGCCAGATGCTGCGAGGTCACCTCGTTGCAGATCACAAGCACGCCGCCGACGCCGTCTTCGATATAGATCGGCGCGTAACTATAGGACCACCAGGCGTTTTCCTTCCGGCCATCACGGGTGACCGGCAGCAACCGATCCTCTTCCCAGATCCACCCCTTGCCCGCCATGACATACTCGACCTGCGGTCCGACAAATTCCCAGTTTTTCCCACAGTAGTCACGGCCACACCTCCCGAGCGCCTCCGGATGCCGCTCCGTCTCCATCAAGGGGATATAGGCGGCATTATAGAACTGGATGAGTTCGGCCCCCCACCAGATCATCATCGGTTGCGGCGAATTGAGGATCAGGCCGACGACGACCCGCAGGCTTTGCGGCCAGTCTTGCGGCAGCCCCAGAGCCGAATTATTCCAGTCATACGCGCGCATCCGCGCGCCCATTTCGCCGCCATCGGCCAAGAAATCGAAATGTGCCAAGTCGACACCAAGGGATTTCGGGTACATGCGTGCGTTTCTCTTGATAAAGACAGTACCTATATATGTGAAGTCGATGTTTTAGAAGTTCGTTTATGGTTACTCTGCCGGAAAGAACGCCTGGTTATTTTCGTTTATTATATACAAAACTGGATCTGTCGGCGCCCGAATAAAAACCCGATTCTCACGAACATGTTCATCGGGCGGCCGAAGAGTCCCTTGCGGTATCCATGAGCTGCCTGTGAGTGAGATTCATTCGTCAAGGAATAGAAAAAGCGGGAAGCATCGATGGCGTTTGCTTGGGCAGTCTCGCCGGCGCGGTGTCCGTTGCCGGCGATGTTGAACCAAGGCTTGCCCTATCGATATCGGGTGAATCCAGTATTTCCATCATTTGGCCCCTCGGCACAGCCTTACGAAGGTCTCAGCTTAGAACCGGACTTGCAGCAGCGTGCGGTCGTGGCGATGTAGGCGCCCGCCGCCGAAATGGGCGGCCAGCGTCCGCTTTCGAGAAACGACCAACCTGGGCTGAACGACCGCCATGGGGCGCGCTAGCAGCCGCTTCGATTTATGCGTTCATGCGCGGGACACTGCCGGCACCTTAAAATTATCAAGCATCAGCCATTGGTCGAGATTGGCGACGACGATCGGGGTGATGACATCGTCCAGCCGGCGCACGCTCTGTTCCAGATAGTCGTCGCCCTTGAGCGAGAAATCGAGCTCGACAGGCGGAAGGCAATTGAGGGCGAAGGTCGCGCCGTCGAGGCGGCGGCAATAGAACGGGCAGATCAGCGCGTTCGTCAGCTTGGCGAGGCGGGCGGCGCGGCCGAGATTACCGTCGAGGCGCAGAGGGCCGCCGAATGACGGGGCGAGCAGTTCGCCGGCGATATATTCGTCGGCTGCCAGCGACAGCGCGCCGTGCTTCTTCAACGCCTGCATCATCTCATGGCCGGCCTTCGGGCCGGGGCGGATGAGCTGGCCCTCGAAGACGGAGCGGATCGATTCGGCGATCCTGTTGCGGTAGGGATTCGCCAGCGGCTGGACGATCTGGGACGAGGTTTCGCCGAGCGACAGCAGCTTGGGGCCGACCAGCTCCCAATTGCCCAGATGCAGGAAGATACCGATGCGTGGCCGGCCGGTGGCGCGGGCTCCTTCGAGATGCTCCATGCCGACGACAGACATGCGGTTCGAGCGCCACAGCCGCCGCAGCACCGGAAACTCCGCCATGCCGCGCCCCGCATTGGACCAGAAGCGGCGGACCGTGGCCTCGAACTCGTCCCGGTCGGCGATATCCGGCCGTAATACCCTCAGATTGTGCCGCACCCTTGCGTCGCGGACCTTATTGCGCGCGGCGAACCGCAGGCCCAGCCAAGCGCCCAGAGCCGAGGCCCAGTCGATCGGCAACAGGCCCATGGTGTGATGCGACAGCAGCAGCATGTTGCCGGGCAGCGCGACTTTAGTGAAATGCCGCCAGCGCTCCTTAAAAGAGCGCTCAGCCATGGTGGACCGGGCAGCCTTCGGCGGCCGCCGGGCCGGCATGTACTGTCGGGGTATGGGCCTTGGTGGCATGGGCCGGCAGCACGCGCGGCTCCAGGATCATCGGCAGGCGCTCGCCGGGGCGCAGCGACAGGCGCGAGACCGGCTCGACCTTGGCGCCGGGCGCCAGCTTCAGCCGGAAGGACTGGCCCAGTGTCGCCAGGCACAGCACGGCCTCGGTGATGCCGAATTGCAGGCCGGCGCAGACGCGCGGGCCCAGGCTGAACGGAACATAGAGATATTTGTCGATCGGCGGCGCGCCGGGCAGGAAGCGCTCGGGCATGAAATGGTCGGGCTTTTCCCAATAGAGCCGGTGGCGGTGGAGCAGCCAGGGGATGACGGCGACGATGGCGCCTTTCTCGACATTGCGGCTGCGGATCTTCTCCGCCTTGCTCGCCTGCCGGGTCAGCAACGGGATCGGTGGGTAGAGGCGCATCGCCTCGTCGATCACCGCGCGGGTATAGACGAGGTCCGGCACGTCCTTGAGGTTGGGCAGGCGGTTGCCCAGCACCTTTTCCAGTTCGCCATGGAAGGCATCCTCGGCCCACTTGGCCTGGGACAGCAGGAACCAGCACCAGGCCAGGGAATTGGCGGTGGTCTCATGGCCGGCCATGAAGATGACCGAGGCCTCGTTGCGGATCGCCTCGTGGGTCAGCCGGCGGCCGTCGCCATCCTTGGCGTTCAGCAGCATGCCGACCACCGACTCCTGATCCTGATCCCCGCCGGTGCGGGCAGAGGCGATCACGTCGTCCAGCACCTCGATGATCCGGTTCTTCGAGTTGCGGACGGTGCGTGGCTGCAGGAAGCCGGGCCGGAAGTCCGGCATGCCGGCCAGCGACAGCAGGCTGATCGTATCGATCTGGCGCTGATATTCGGTGAAGTTCTCGATGATCGCGCGGGCGTTCTGCCGGCCCAGCGCAGGGCCGAAGATGGCGCGGCAGATGACGCCGGCAGTCATTTCCGCCATTTCGGAGAGTGCGTCGATCTCGGCCCCCGGCGGCAGGCCGCGCCAGCGGTCGCGGGTCTCGGTCGCGACCTCGACCATGATCGGGGCGAAATTCGGCAGGTGCTGGCCATGGATGATCGGGGCGACGATGCGGCGGCGGGTCTTCCAGGTTTCGCCGTCGCTGATGAACAAGCCGTCGCCGACCAGCGGACGCAATATCTGCCGCATTTGCGGGCTCTTGCGCTCAAAGCTGGCATTGTCGGTGACGAAGGCCTGCCGCACCGTGTCCGGGCTGTTGCAGATCACAACCTGCCGCGCCAGTACGCGGGTCACCATGGTTTGGTATTCGAACGCCTTGTCTTCCCAGATGGCGATGAAGTTCTCGCTGCTGCGGCGCAGAAGCTCGAAGGTCGGCAGCGCCTTGGCCGGGCGCGCCGGGAACGGGGGAATGTACTCGGTCACGCCTACTCGTACTGGAGAAGGAACTGTTCCGCGCCGCGCGGGGCCGCACGCCGCACGGGGTTGTAGAACGGAGACAGGACCTTAGCCAGACGTGGCAGGGCAAAACTGTTAAATCGGCGGCGATAGATCTTTTCCGAGCGGATCGAAGCCGCGCGCTGCTCCGGCGTCATCCTGGCCCGGTCGAAGGCAAGCAGAGCGTCGCTGACATCCTGGCCGAACTTGCCCAGATGCTTCACGGCCAGGAAGAAGCCCCCCAGCCGCGAGAAATAGGAGCGCGGGCCGCCGAACACCGCCTTATGGACGTCGAAGCAGACCGAGCGGTGCTCATACTCTTCGCCCAGATGCCATTTCCAGAGATCGACCACGCGCTGGTCGGCGCCGGCCAAGAGGTCGTCGATATGGGCGAAGAAGAATTCGGCCTGGATGATCCCCAGGCTCTCGAACCCCTCGCAATAGGCGGTGTTGAAGCGCAGCGACTTGCTGGCGAGGAATTCGTCGTAATCGACCTGCAGCTTGGCGCCGATCGGCTTCACCGCCTCGTAGCCGGCATCGTCGATCCGCTGGTTGAACAGCCGGTGCTGGCGGTAGTGGTTGGATTCCTGCTTCACGAACAGGTCGATATCGTCGCGCAGCCTGGCGTATTTCGGACCGGTCAAAACCTCCTTGGCGCGCAGCATGACGCGGTTGAGATAGGTCTCGACATAGGGCAGCGACAGCGAGCCGGCATTGGTGATCTGGGCAAACTCGGCATTCGGGCACCAATGGGGCAGGGCGTCCTCGAATTTCAGACCCGGCTTGCGCGGCTTCATGGGCAGCTTCCCCGACTATCTCTGTTCGGCCCTCGTCTTCGCGACGAAGCCATTGATGTCGGCCAGGACCGGCGCGCGACCGCGGAACATCGAGGTCACGGCGATGATCGCATCGACATGGTCGACCCCAGGATAATAGCGGTCTTCGACCCGCCCGCCCAGTTCCCGCATTTTGTTGGCGAGATGGTGGGTGTGGTACGCACCGACGGTGGTGTCAGCCTCACCGTGCAGCAGCAGCAGGGGCGGGGTGTCGGCGCGGGCGTAATGGATCACCTGGGTCAGGTCCATGTCGGGCACGACCTCGAAGATCGGCTTGATGTCCTTGCGGGTGATCGGCAGGAAATCGTAGGGGCCGGAGATGCCGATGCCCCCGGCCAGCTTCACATCGCCGACGCCGGCCTGAGTGAGGTAATCGCGGTCCAGCACCAGCATGATGGCGATGTAGGCGCCTGAGGAATGGCCGGAGAGGAAGATGCTCTTCGGGTCGCCGCCATAGTTGGCGATGTTGCGCACGGTCCAGGCCGCGGCGGCGGCGCCGTCATCCAGGAAGTCGGGATAGGTGACTTCGGGATAGGTGCGGTAGTTGGGTACGACCACGATCGCACCGGTGCCGGCCAGCGCCTGGGCGACGAACAGGAAGTCCTTCTTGTCGCCGTCCTGCCAGGCCCCGCCATAGAAGAAGACGATCACCGGCGCATTCGGGGCCACGTTCTTCGGCACATAGACGTCCAGCTTCTGTCTCGGTTTCTCGCCATAGGCGATGTCCCGCGTGATCGTCAGGTCGCGGGTCGGGATCGTCGCGTTCAGTACATCGACCGGGGCGCAGCCGGCGAGCGTGGTCAGCATCAGCGTGAGCCCGCCGAACAGCCTTACCATGCCGAAATAGGGGCGCAGGATCAGCGGCACGCGGTCAGGCACGAGAGGAACTCCAGGCGGTACGGGGTGGTAAGCGGCGGTGGGATCAGGCGGGGGAGGCCATCATTTCATCGCTGGTGGCGATCAGCGCGTCGAAGAGGGGGAGGAATGACACCGGCTCCTGCGCGCCGGCCAGCGCGTAGCGGCGGTCGAAGATGAAATAGGGCACGCCGGCGATCCCGCTCTGATGGCCCAGCGCGTCGATCGAGGCGACCGCGTCGGCCTCTTCACGACCCTGCAAAAAGGCGAGCACGGCGGCGCGGTCCATGCCGGCCGCGGCGGCGAGGTCGGCCAGCACGACCAGGTTGCCGATATCCTTGCCTTTCTCGAAAAAGGCGGAGAACAGCGCGTCGGCCAGCGCATCGTCATGCTGGGTGCGGGCAGCGAGCCGCATCAGCCGGTGCGCGGCCATGGTGTTGGGGATGCGCTCGATCAGGTCGAACTTGAACCGGATGCCGTCCTTGCCGCCGGATTCGGCAAGCATCTGCTCCATCGCCACCAGCCGGTCGAAATCGCCCAGCTTGCCCAGCGAATATTGCCGCCGGCCGATACCCTCGGACGGGATCTCGGGGTTGAGCTGGAAGGGCTGCCAGACAGTGCGCATCGAGAGCTGCGGGCGCAGCTCGAGCGCCCGCGCCAGACGGCGGCGGCCGATGAAGCACCAGGGGCATGAGAAGTCCGCGAAGACTTCGATCAGCATTAACGATCCTCAGATTAACCACCGACTCTACAGAGCCAATCTTAGATATAACGCACCAGATACGAACCGTCCGCGTTTACGGATGATCCATCCAGATCACCATCCCTCTACACCGTCATGCCCGGGCTTGCCCCGGGCATCCACGGGGCGCAGCTAGTGCTGAAGGCCGTAATTCGGCACCTGGACATTCCGCGTGGATGGCCGGGTCAAGGCCGCCCATGACGATTACGGGGCGTTCGGCCAAATATAAGGCCATCCTCGCGTTAACCCTCCTCCGCCAGGCGGTACCCGATTCCCGGCTCGGTCAGGATATAGCGCGGGTGGGACGGGTTATCGCCCAGCTTCTGGCGCAGATGGGCGACATGAATACGCAGATAGTGCGTATCTTCCAGATGCCCAGGCCCCCAGACCTCGCGCAGCAGCTGCTGGTGGGTCAGCACACGGCCGGGATTGGCCGCCAGCAGGCGCAATATGCCGTATTCCTTGCGCGACAGCCTGACCTCGGCGCCGTCGATGGTGACCCGGCGCTTGCCGAGATCGACGATCAGCGCGCCGTGGGTGAAGACGGGGTCGCGGGCGACGTCCTCAGCGGCCCGTTTGCGCAGCGCGGCGCGGACGCGGGCCATCAGCTCGGCGATGGAGAAGGGCTTGGTGAGATAGTCCTCGGCGCCCCCGTCCAGCGCGCGGACCTTCTCGGTGTCGCCGGCGCGGACCGACAGAACGATGATCGGCACCGAAGACCATTCGCGGATCTGTTCGATCACCCGCTGGCCATCGATATCGGGCAGGCCGAGATCGAGGATGACAAGATCGACCTTGTCGAGCGCGGTGCGGTTGATCGCCTCCTCGCCGCGTCCGGCCTCGACCACCTCATAATTGTTGGCGGTCAGGCTGATGCGCAGGAAGCGTCGGATCTGCGGCTCGTCGTCGACGATCAGAATCTTGGCAAGGGCGGCCGTGGCTTCGGCCGCCGGACGGGCAGCGGTAAGCGTCATACATATTCCTCAACGCCGTCATCGGCGGCTTCAGGCTCGGGCATCTCGGCGATCGGTAGGGTCAGCTCGATGCAGGTCCCCTCACCATATTCGCCGGGGAGCGCGTGGATAGTACCGCCATGCGCTTCCATCAGGCCGCGGCAGATGGCGAGGCCGAGGCCGGTGCCGGCGATGCGGTTGTCGCCGGCTTTCACGCGATAGAACATATCGAAGATCAGCTCGCGCTCCCTCTCCGGGATGCCGGGCCCCTTGTCGAAGACCTGGATGACGACATTCTCCGCGCGTTCGAAGGCGCGGATGTCGATCGTGCCGCCCGTGCGGGAATATTTCGCGGCATTGTCCAGCACATTGACCATGACCTGCTCGATCAGGACCGGGTCGACATAGAGCAGCCGCATGTCCGGCTTCACGTCGGTCACGACATTGTACGGCGCCAGCGCCTGCTTCAGCCGTTCGATGGCGCTGCCGACCACGTCGTTAAGGTCGACCCAGTCGCGCTTGGGCTTCAGCGCGCCATAGCCGAGCCGGGTCATGTCGAGCAGGTTCTGGACGAAGCGGTTCAGCCGCTCGGCCTCCTCCAGCACGGTCTCCAGCAGCTCGGTCCGGTTGTCGGCCGACAGCGTGTTGCCGAAGGTGACCAGGCTGGTGGCCGAGCCGATGATCGACACCAGCGGTGTGCGCAGGTCGTGCGAGAGGGAGGAGAGCAGGGCGGAGCGCAGCTGCTCGGTCTCGGTCATCACCCGAGCATCCTCGATCGAACTGGCGAGATTGGTGCGCTCGATGGCGACGGCGGCCTGGTCCGATACCGCGTCGAGCAGGCGGCGCTGCTCGGGGTTGAGGCTCATCTCGGCATCGTCGAAGGCGACACCCAGCAGGCCGACCGGGCCAGTGGCGGTGCGCAGCGGCATGAACAGCCATTCCGATCCCGGCAGCGTGTCAGACTTCCAGCCAGCGGGCTTGCCGTTGCGCCAGGCCCAGTCCGAGGCGGCGATGGCGGGGTCGGCCAGGTGATCCTCTGGGGGATAGCCGGCGGCGATCTCGAGCCCGCCGTCGGCGCCCGGCAGCAAGACCAGCGAGCGGCAATGCAGCGTGGCGGCGACGTGATGGACCACGGCCCACAGCACGTCGTCGCGGCTGGCCGCAGCGGCGATGCGGCGGCTGAAATCATAGAGTTTGGCGGTGCGCCGCGCCGCCTGGCGGCTGGCCTCGGCCTGTTCCCGGCTGCGCGCCGCGACCCGGCCGGTCAGCATCGCCACCGCCAGGAAGAAGGCGAGGGTGAAGAAATCCTGCGTCGAGGTGATCTCGAAGGCGAAGCGCGGCTCGGTGAAGAAGAAGCGATAGACGACGAAGGAGAGCAGGCCGGCGACGATCGATGGCCACAGGCCGAAGCGCAGTGCCGAGAGCAGAACCGGCAGGACGAAGACGATCGAGAGGCTTTGCAGCGGGATGAAATATTCGCCGATCGCCGCGACCAGCCCGGCGCCGACGACCGAGGCGATGGCCAGCGCGTATTCGCGCGGCGAATTCTCGTCGAAGGTGCGGACCGGCTGCTGCTGTTCCCGCGGCTCCGGAACGGTTTTCTCGTCCTCGGCGCCGATGACCAGCACCTCGAAGCTCTTGGCTTGCTCGATCAGCTTCTGCGTCACCGAGCGGGAGAACCAGCGTCCGAAGCGGCGCTTGCGTGGCTGGCCGATCAGGATGCGGCTGACATTGCGCGAACGGGCATAGTTCAGGAGTTCGGTCGCCGGCTCCAGCCCGGCTTGCAGGACGACGACCTCGGCCCCGAGGCGCTCGGCCAGGGCCAGCGTGTCCTGCAGCCGGTCCTTTGCGTCTTCCTTGAGGCTTTCCTCATTGGCGGTCTGGACATGGACGGCGATCCAGGATGAGCGCAGCCGGTCGGCCGAGCGCTGGGCCACGCGCACCAGCTTGGCCCCGACCGGCAGCTCGCTGACGCAGACCATGATGCGCTCGCGCGTCGGCCACGGGCCGGAGATCGCGTGCGCCTTCATATAGGTCAGCATCTCGGCGTCGACCCGCTCGGCCGCCGCCCGCATGGCGAGCTCGCGCAGCGCCGTCAGGTTGCCGCGACTAAAGAAATGGGTAATGGCGCGAGTGGCCTGGTCCTTGACATAGACCTTGCCCTGGTTGAGCCGCTCGATCAGGTCCTCCGGCGGCAGATCGATCAGCTCGATCTCGTCGGCCTGATCCAGCACGCTGTCGGGCACCGTCTCGCGCACGCGGATGCGGGCGATGCGGGCGATGACGTCGTTCAGGCTTTCCAGGTGCTGGATGTTCAGCGTCGTATAGACGTCGATCCCGACATCGAGGATTTCCTGAACGTCCTGATAGCGCTTGACGTGCCGGCTGCCCGGCACGTTGGTGTGGGCCAGCTCGTCGACGATCACCAGGCGCGGGCGGCGCTTCAGGATGCCGTCGATATCCATCTCGTAGAAGATGCGGTCGCGATAGACGATCTGCTTGCGCGGCAGCACGTCCAGCCCGTCGAGCAGCAGCTCGGTCTCGGCCCTCCCGTGCGTCTCCAGGATGCCGACCATCAGGTCGATGCCTTCCTTGCGCCGCCGCTGAGCCGCTTCCAGCATGGCATAGGTCTTGCCCACGCCTGGGGCGGCGCCCAGGAATATCTTGAGCCGCCCCCGCTTCGCTTTTTTCAGTTCGGAAAGCAGCGTCTCGGGATGCGGACGGTCGGGATCGTCAGCCACGATGACCCGTATGTCGTTGATCTGCTGTCATGCAGATGAGCTTAAACCCCGGGACGTTCAACGTCAGTGGAAATTTACAGACCGGGGGGCTGCCGCGGGCGGCATGCGATGAATCCCAAAACGGCAATATTATAACGTGATATATAAAATTAAATATGTTGATAAATCTTTGATTGTTTTGAAAATACATAAATTCTACGGCACAAGCTTCACGACAAAATCTGGTTTGCAACTTCCCATCCTACACGCGGATAGCCGGGCGTCGGCGTGGCGGGTTGGGCTCGATATGAGGCCGCTCATGAGGGATCGTCGCGGGACCGAGATGCGGAGGCCGCAGGGCGTACGCTATGCCCTGCTGCTCGGTTGCGCCGGCGTTGCGCTGGTCTCTGCCCGTTCCGAAGCAGCCGGCACCTTGCCGAGCGGTGGCCATTTCGTCGCCGGGACCGGCGGCATCGCCGCGACAGGCGGCACGACGACGGTCACCCAGTCGGCCAACCGCGGCATCATCAACTGGAAAAGCTTCTCGATCGGCAAGGGCAACACCGTCCAGTTCAATAACGGCTCCGGCGCGACCTTGAACCGGGTGACGGGCGGCAGCCTGTCGACCATCGCCGGGCAGCTCAAGGCGACCGGCTCGGTCTATCTGATCAACCAGAACGGTGTCGTCGTCGCGCCGGGCGGCAAGGTGGTGACCGGCGGCAGCTTCGTCGCCTCGACCCGCGACACGAGCGACAGCCAGTTCATGGCCGGCGGCAATCACTATTTCAGCGGCACGTCGCGCGGCGAGGTCGTCAATGACGGGGCGGTGGTGTCGCAGACCGGCAGCGTGGTGCTGATCGGCCATGCGGTGACCAACAGCGGCACGATCGACGCGGCCAATGGCACGGCGGCGCTGGCGTCCGGCAACCGGGTGCTGATGACCGAGGCGTCGGGTCCGGACCGGGTCTATGTCGCGGGCAAGAGCGGCGACACGACCAATGACGGCCAGATCAGGGCGGCGGCGGTCGCGCTGGCGTCGGCCGGCGGCAATGTCTATGCGCTGGCCGGCAACCGCACCGGGCTGGTCCGGGCCACGGGCACGAAGACCGTCGACGGCCAGGTCTGGCTGACGGCGCCAGACGGCACCGTCGATGTCGGCGACCGGGTGGTGGCGACGGATGCCGACGGCTCGGGCGGGTCGATCCAGGCAAGCGGCGCCGCGCTGAAACTGGAGAACAAGACCGTTCTGAACGCCGCCGGCACCAAGGGGCAGGGTGAGATCGAAACCTCGGGCGGCAAGGTTTCGATCGGCAAGGCGCGGGTCACGGCGGGGCAGAAGGGCAAGTGGACGATCGACCCGACCGACTTGACGATCGACAGCGGCGCGGCCTCCACGATCAGCAGCACGCTCAATGCCGGTACCGATGTGACCGAGCAGACGACGGCGAATACTGCGTCGGGCTCAGGTAACCAGAGCGCGGGCCTCGGCGATATCAATGTCAACGCGGCGATCACCTGGTCGACGACCGCAAATCTGACGCTGACCGCTTTCCACAGCATCAATGTCAACGCGCCGATCACCGTCAGCGGCGGCGGCGATCTGGTGCTGACCACCAACAACAATGTTGGCGGCGCCAGCAGCGGCGACGGCACGCTGAGTTTTGTGACCGGTTCGGGCAGTACGCGGTTCACCGGCGGCTCGGGCGCCGGGGCATCACTGACGATCAACGGCTCGGCCTATACGCTCATCTATGACACCGGAGCGACCGCCACCGGGCTGCAGAGCCTCAACGGTTCAGCCGGCAATTTCGCACTGGCGATACCACTCGACGGGTTGAGCCTGGGCACACTCACCACTTCCTTGATCCCGACATTCGGCGGCACGTTCAACGGGCTCGGAAACACGCTCTCGAATGTGACGATCAACGATCCTGCCCCAGTCGTAGGCACTGGCGTGTTCGGCGTGATGACGGGAGGGTCGATCACAGATTTCGGCGTGATCAATGCACGTGTCAGCGGCTCCGAAGGTGTCAGCAATCTTGTAGGGCTCGTCGCCGGCACCGTGACGCTCAGTCGAGATTATGCGGCCGGAACAGTCACCTCCGGGCTCAACGCTGGCGGACTGGTTGGTGAGGTCCAAGGAACGCTGACGATCACGCAAAGCTTCGCGAGCGGCACTGCGTCGGCCGGGAGGGCTGGTGGCTTGGTCGGCTCAGTCAGGTTGGGATCGGCTGACATCAGCCAATCCTATGCGACCGTCACCGTAGGCGGAGCGAATTATGGCGGGGTGCTCGGACAGCTCACGGGCGGAACTGCCACGCTTGACCAAGTCTATGCGACGGGCGTGGTACCCGGTGGCGGTCCCGCTGGACTGGTGTTCGGCCCATCCGGGTCCGTTACGGTAACGAACAGTTACTGGGACACACAAACCACCGGACAGACGGCCAGCTCCGGCGGCGGGACCGGTCAGACCACGGCGCAGTTGCAGGCCGGCCTGCCGAGCGGCTTCGACAGCTCCGTGTGGGGCATCGTTCCGGGCAAGAGCTATCCCTATCTGAAATGGCAGTTCGCGGCCGGCACGACGCCGCAGGTGGTGGCGGGCAAGGTCTATTCCGATAGCGGCGTAACCAATGCCGGCAGCGGCATCACGGTCTCGGGCGCGGTCAACGGCGCCGGCTTCAACTCGGCAGGAACCGGCGGCACGGTCACGACCGGGGCCAACGGCTATTATTACTACCTGCTGGCGCCCGGCACGATCGCGGCCAACGGCAATGTGATTGTTTCCGCCCAGAATTTCGGCAGCGGCGGAACGGCCAACGGCGCGGCGCTGGCGAGTCAGTCGGACGGCTATCCGACCACGCTCGACATATTCGCGAACACGCTGCACGTCGAAACACCGCGGACAACGTGGTCACTGGCCCAGACCGATCTCGCCACGGCCGAGGGCGGGGATGCGAGCCTGACGAGCCTGGTCAACGGCTTGGCCAATCTGCGGGTCGACGCGACCGGCAGCTTCGGCGTCAACGCCGCGATCTCGTATGCGGGCGGCACGGTGACGCTGAATTCGGGCGTGGCGATCACCGAAAGCAGCAGCATCACCGCGAGCACGCTGACCGGCAGCTCGGTCGGCGCGACCACGCTTAATGGTACGAACTCCGTCGGCACGCTGACTTCATTCAGCGCCGGTGGGGCTCTGAGCTTCATCGACAGCGTCGGCCTGACCACGACCGGCAGTATCCTGGCGGGTACGGGGGGGACGGGCGATCTGTCGTTGCGGGCGCCGACCTTGAATCTCACCGGGAACGGAACGAGCTGGGCCGTCAGCACCCCCGGTGCCATGACGCTGACCACGACGACCGGCGACATGACGCTCGGTGCGTTCGAAAGCTCGATCGGGACCATGACGCTGAATTCGGCGGGCCAGATCACGGAAAATACCGCCACCGGGAAGATTTCCGCCGGGACGCTGACCGGCAGCTCGGTCGGCGGAACGAACCTTGCGTCCGTCAACGTGCCGACGCTGGGCGCATTCGCCAACACCGGCAGCGGCGATCTGTTTATCGCCGACACGGCGGCGGCCCTGTCGGTGACCGGCGCGGTTTCGACGGCGAGCGGAACGACCCTCAGCATCGTGAATTTCGGAACGCTGACGCTCTCCGCGACGTCGAGCCTCTCGGCGCCGGGAGCCGCCGGTATCGTCGTGCTGGGCAAAACCGGCAGCGGCACGATTACCCAGGTCAGCGGGTCGGTGATCACCGCCGGCACGTTGGAGGGCCTCGCGAACGGCGGAGTGAGTCTGGGTGGGGCCAACCAGGTGATGGTGCTGGGCTCGTTCGACAACGGCACCAGCGGCAATTTCAGCTTCACCGACGCGCGGGCGCTGGCCACGACAGGAACCGTGAGCTCGGCCGGGCAGCTCAACCTGACCACGACCGGCGGCGCGGGTTCGACCCTGACGCTGGGCGGCAATGTATCGACCGGCAACACCGTCACCCTCACCGCGACGGGGGCGATCAGCCAGACCGGCGGGATCATCACCGCCGCCGTGCTGACCGGCAGCTCGACCGGCTCCACGAACCTCAACCGGGCGAATGCGATCAGCAAGCTGAACGGCTATGCCGTGACCGGTGGCGATTTCACCCTGGTCGACGGCGGCATCGCGGGCACGCTGACCGTGGCGGGCCCCGTCAGCGCCGGCAACGTGACGATCTCGGGAGCGCCCACGGTGAGCGTGACCGGAAGCGTCGCCGCCACGACGGCGGCGTCCCTGAGCGGCGTGACGGTTTCGCTGGCGAACGGGGCCGACGTCGCCGGCACGACCGTCACGCTCAATGCCGGCGCCGGCGGAATCGCGCTGACCGGTACGGCGCAAATCGGACAAGCAGCGGGAACGGTCGACATCAGTTCGGCGGCGGCTGTTACCGAGGCGTCGACGAGCACGATCACAGCCGGCACGCTCAAAAGCACCGGCGGCATCAGCGGTTCAGTGTCCCTCGCCGGTACAGGAAATATGGTCGCCGGCCTGGGGCCGCTCACGGCGCTCGGGGGCTTCGCGCTGGTCGACAACCGGGCGCTCACGGTCAACGGTACGATCAATGGCGGCACCGGCGATATCTCGCTGACGACGACGGCGGGCGGGATCGCAGTGAATGCCAGCCTGATCGCCAGTGGCCATGCGGTGACCCTGAATTCGGCCGGAACGATCACCGAAAGCGGAGGCGGGATCACGGCCACCACATTGACTGGCAGCTCGGCCGGCAACACGACGCTCGACGGCGTGAACAGCATCGCCAACCTGGGAGCCTTTTCAACGACCACCGGCGGGGCCAACGGCGATTTCACCTTGGTGATGAACGACGCCAATCTCGGGCTGAACATCGTCGGCGCCGTCAATGCCGGAACCGGAACGGTCAGCCTGACGAATGTCAGCACCGGTAGCCCCCTCGTGGCCGCGATCACTGAGCAAGCCGGCGGCTCGATCGTCGCCGGGACGCTGACCGGCAGCGCCAGCGGCAGCGCATTTTTCCAGCAGCCGGGCAACCTAGTCACCAATCTGGGCGCGTTCACCGAGACGCATAACGCCAATTTCTCCTTTATCAACGCCAAGACCCTGAATGTGTCCGGGGTGGTCGATGCCGGGACGACCGGGTTCATCGATATCGAGACCACGGGGCCAGGCTCGAACCTGACGATCGGCAACAACCTGCTCGCGCCCGGCGCCAGCGTGTCGCTCGCCTCGGCCGGAACGATCACGCAAACCGCCGGCATCATCACCGCGAGCACCCTGGGCGGCAGTTCCGTCGGCGGGGCGACGCTGACCGGCGCCAATCTGGTCGGCACATTTGGAGCCTTCACCAACACCGGCGGCGGTGCCCTGAGCTTCACCGACGCGCAGGCGCTGGCGACCAGCGGGACGATCAGCTCCGCCGGCGATCTCACGCTGACGACCACCGGCGTGGGCTCGACCCTGACATTGAACGGCGACCTGACCGCCGCCGGCAATATGGTGACGCTGACCGCCACGGGGGCGATCTCGCAGAGTGCCGGCATCATCACTGCCGGCACTTTGACCGGCCTTGCGGTCGGCAATGCGACCCTCGACGGGGACAACCAGGTTGGCACGTTCAAATTCGCCAACAGCGTGATCACCGGGGACATCAGCTTCACCGACACGGTGGCGGTGACGCTTTCTGACTCGTTCTCGTTGAACGACATCACGGTGACGACGAAGAACGGCGCGGGGATGACGGTGATCGGCACCGTCCACGCAAGCCATAACCTGACCCTCAACTCCACGGGCACGATCACGGAAAGCGGCGTCGGGTTCGTCGAAACCGGCAACCGGTTTTCCGGCAGCTCGGTCGGCGGGGCGACGCTGACCGGCAACAACCTCGTCGCCAACTTCCACGGGTTCACCAACACCGGCAGCGGCGATATCAGCTTCACGAACACCGCCGTGAACGCGACGGTGGGGGGGATCACGACCCCCGGCAACCTGACATTGGCCGCCCCGGGCATCCTGATCGACGGCGATCTGACGGCAGGCAGCGGCAACACGGTTACGCTCACCTCCACCGGCGGCATCAGCGAGGGGAGCGGGGCCATCATCACCGCCGGGACGCTGACGGGCAGTTCGACGGGGGCGACCGCCCTCGACGATGCGAACCTGATCGGCACTCTGGCATCATTCACCACCGGCGGCGACTTCGCCTTCACCGATGCCCGTTCATTCGTGACGTCAGGAACGATCCAATCGTCCAACGACCTGACCCTGACGGCCAGCGCGGGGGATGACCTGACCATTGGCGGCGCGGTGACGGCCGGCGCTGTCGTGCATCTGAACATGAACGGAAAGATCCGGCAGTCGGCCGGATCGGTGATCACCGCCAGCACCCTGACCGGCAGCGCGGTGGGCGGCGCCGCGCTGAACGGCGCCAATCGGGTGGGCGATCTCGGGACATTCAGCAATACTGGCGCCGGCAGTTTCAGCTTCACCGATGCCCAGGCGCTGACCGTGATCGGCGCGGTGCAATCGTCCGGTTCGCTGACGCTGACGACCACGGCCGGGGATTTGGTCCTGGATGCGGACGTGACCGCGCCAAATAGGTTGGTGACGTTGAACTCGGCCGGCGGGATCAGGCAGGCGGGTGGGGCCATAGACCCGGGTTCGCTGCTGATCAACTCCGTCGGCTCGGTGTCGCTGACCGGCGCCAATACGATCGACACGCTCGCGGCCCGGGTGACCGGCGCCGGGGCGACGCTGATCTTCAACGACACGGCGAACGACCTGACGATCGGGACGGTCGTCGGCGTGTCGGGTGTGACGACGAATAATGGCGACATCACGCTGCGGACGTCGACATTCGGCGATCTGACGCTGGCGCGGGCCGTCGATGCCGGCACCGGCACGGTCACCGCCGCGGCAAGCGGCAACCTCAGGATCGGGGGGGCGGGCTCGGTCGCCGCGGGCGCCGGCGCCACCCTGGCGACGCTGGGCAACTTCACCAATGCCGCCGGCGCGGGCGCGATTTCCGTCGGCGCCGGGAGCCGCTGGCTGGTCTATTCGACCGATCCCGCCGCCGATCGGCGCGGTGGCCTGACGCCGGCTTTCATCCAGTATGCCGCCAGCTACGATGTCGGCACGCTGACCGGAACCGCCGCGGCGGCCGCGGGCAATGGCTTCCTCTACAGCCTGGCGCCGACGCTGACCGTGACGGGCGTCACCAAGACCTATGACGGCACGACGGCACTGTCGGGCGCCAAATATAGTTTCACCGGCAAAATCGCGGGCGACACGATCGTGCTCGGCGGCTCGCCGGCCGGCGGCTTCGCCGGCAAGGATGCCGGCACCGGCATCGACGTGACGCTCAGCGGCCTGACGGTGACCGCCACGCGCGGCGGCGTTGCCGTTTACGGCTATACGGTTGCGCCCGTGACCAACGATCCGATCGGGACCATCAAGAAGGCGACGCTGACGGTGTCGCTGGCCGGCTCGGTGGTGAAAACCTATGACGGCACCACCACCGCCATCCTTACCGGCGGAAATTACGACCTGACCGGATTGATCGCCGGGGATGCGGTGTCGCTGAGCGCGGCGTCCAGTCTCTATGCCAGCAAGCATGCCGGAACCGGTATTACAGTGACCGCGACCGGCCTGACACTTACCGGCGCCGACGCCGGCAACTATGTTCTGACCAAGGCCCGCGCAACCGCCGCTATCGGGACCATCGACCCCAAGACGGTGACCGCCGGGCTGACCGGGACCGTGACCAAAGTCTATGACGGCACCACCGCCGCGACCCTGACCCGCGGCAACTACACGTTGACCGGCATTATCGCCGGCGACAAGGTTTCGCTGAACGATCCGACGTCCGGCACCTATGCCAGCGCCGCCGCCGGCACGGGCATTGCCGTCACCGTAAATGGTGTGGCGCTCACTGGGGCCGCGGCGGGTGACTACCGTCTCGCCGCGACGACGCTCACGGCCGGTATCGGGACGATCACGCCCACTGTGGTGACACCACCACCACCACCACCTCCGCCTCCCCCGCCACACGTCGTGCTGCCGCCGACACCGTTCATTCCGGTTCAGCCGCCACAACCGGCGCAGCAAGCAGCGGATCCAGGAGCGATCGCGGCGGCCGCCCACGCACTGGTCGTGCCAACGCCCGAGCTTGCCGATCTGGCGAGGCTCTCAGGCTGCTCGGGCGGGGATTTCGTTGCCGTGGTGCCGGGAGAGGACGGGCATGTCGGCGCCGTGGTGATCGAGGCCGAGGGCAACAAGACGGTGCTGCACGCGGCCTATGCCGGCTGCTCCGGCTCCAAGCCGGTCATCACCTCGCCGCAGGAGGTAAACCGGCTGTTCGGCGGTGCCCTTGCGGCGCGTCCCACCCCGCCGGTCAATTTCGAGGTCTATTACAACACCGGCAGCGCCAGGCTGGAGCCCGATGCGCTGGCGATGCTCGACAAGGCGTTCGCCGAGATCGCGCGGCGCAAGCCTGTGGATGTCGTCGTCACCGGCTTCACCGACACGGTGGGGACGCCGCAAGGGAACGACCTGCTCTCGCTGGCCCGCGCTCAGCAGGTGACCAAGCTTCTGCTGGCGCGCGGCCTGATGCCCGGCGCCGTCGCCACCTTCGGGCGAGGCCAGCGCGATCCGCAGGTGCCGACACCGGCCCAGGTGGCGGAAGAGAAGAACCGGCGCGTCGAGATCACGGTCCGCTGAAATGATGCACAGAACACTGACCGCCGCGATCGGCCTTGCCGTTTCGCTTTCCCCGATCGCGGCCTACGGCCAGGTCTATGAGCGCGTCGCGCCCAAGACCCTGCCGGAAAATCCGCCTCCGCCTCCGCCGACGGATACGCCGCAGGTTTCTCCGCTGCCGTCGACGGACCAGGTGGTGCTGCCGTCACTGAAAGGGCTGGTCTTCGTTCCCGACCCTGCGGCGCTGCGCAAGGAGGGGCTGCCGGGGACCACGGGCGTCAGCGCGCCGGGTCTGCCGCTGCTGAACGACCCGGGCTTCACCGCCAAAGTGTCGCCCTATATCGGCCGGCAGGTGACGATGGGCGACCTCGACAAGATCGCCCAGACGGTGACCGGCTGGTACAAGGACCATGACCAGCCCTTCATGTCCGTCACCATCCCACCGCAGAACATCACTGCCGGCACGATCCAGGTGGTGGTGATGCAGTATCGCATCGGTGCGGTGAAAGCAGAGGGCAACAACTGGTTCTCCAGCGACCTGCTGGTGCGCGAAAGCGGGCTCAGGCCCGGCGACACGCTGACCCTGAACGGCGTGCAGGAAGGGCTCGAGCGGCTGAACGCCAATCCGTTCCGCAGCGTCAACACCGTCTTCCAGCCGGGACAGGACACCGGCACGACGGATGTGAGGCTGAAGACCGAGGACCGGCTGCCGCTGCGCCTCTATGCCTCGTTCGACAATGCCGGCACCGCCAATCTCGGGCGGCCGGAGTGGGGCGTCGGCATCAATTGGGGCAATGCCTTCGGGCTGGACCAGCAGGTCGCCTATCAGTTCACGCATTCGTTCAGCGGTCGCTTCAGCGCCCACTCGCTGAGCTGGAGCGCGCCGCTGCCCTGGAACGACAAGCTGGTCATTTTCGGCTCCTATGAGGAGGAGCGGCCGGCCGCCGGCAATTTCCTCGACGAGGACGGCAATAGCGGCCAGGCCAGCCTGCGCTATGTCCATCCGCTGCCGACGCTGACCCTGGGCGACGGCATCGGCCTGAGCGAGGACATCCAGGTCGGCTATGACTTCAAGACGACCAACAACGATCTGGCGTTCGGCGGCGTCCAGGTTTTCGCCAGCGCGGTCGAGATCGACCAGTTCCCGATCGTCTATGAGGCGACCGAGACCGACAAATACGGCCAGACCTCGATCGAGAACCAGCTCGTCCTCAGTCCTGGGGGGATCACCGGAAGGAATACTGACGCCGCCTTCCACGCCTCGGACCCGCGCTCGGGCGCCGGCTATATCTATGACCGGATCGGCATCACCCGCACGACCGACCTGCCAGCCAAGTTCAGCTTCGTCACGCGGGTGCTGGGCCAGCTGGCCAACGGCAACCTGCAGTCGAGCGAGGAGCTGGGCGTCGGCGGTCCCAGCAGCGTGCGCGGCTATTACACCGACACGGCCATCGCCAGCGAAGGCGTGCTGGTCAGCGGCGAGATTCGCGGGCCCGCTGTGAGCCTCGCCAAGGTGCTGGGGCAGAGGCTGCCGGTCGACGACCAGATTCAGCTCGGCGCGTTCTGGGATTGGGGCCACGTCGCCCAGGTCAACCCGGTGCCGGACCAGATCAACAGCGCCACACTGTCGAGCCTGGGGCTGGACCTGCATGTGACTTTGGACCGCTATGCCGATGTCCGGGTCGATACGGGCTGGCAGCTGCGCAAGGCGCCGGGCGCGGAGGATCGCAGCGTGTTTACCGATATCGCGATCGTGGTGGGCTTCTGATTTGTAGGATGACGGCATTTGGAAGCCTGATCGAGGGCGCGGTCGGCATCCTCCACTGTGCCGACCCTGCCGGGAAAATCGCGCTCAGCCATGAAGTTGCCGCGGCTTGGGCGTCCGGCATCCTACCGGTCGGCGAGCGGATAACGCCGCCCGACCGGCCGGCCCGGCCTGACCGCCCTTCGTTGTTGATGCCGCGCGACATGCCGCGGCGGCGGAAGGGCGGCACCGAAGGAAGCCGCGTCGCGTTGCTCCACGCCGTTGCTCATATCGAGCTCAATGCCATCGACCTTGCATGGGACCTGATTGCCCGGTTCGAGGCGCCTGGGGCTGGCTTTTACGATGACTGGGTGCGCGTCGCCGATGAAGAAGCCACACATCATGGCCTGCTTGCGGGGCGGCTCGCCGAATACGGCGCTACCTACGGCGACCTCCCGGCCCATGACGGGCTGTGGCAGGCGGCGGAGGCGACCGCGCATGATTTGCTTGCCCGCCTCGCGGTGGTGCCAATGGTGCTGGAAGCGCGAGGGCTCGACGTCACCTTGCCGATGATCGACAGCCTTTGCCGGGCAGGAGACCATGCAAGCGCCGATGTGCTGCGCATCGTCTATCGCGACGAGATCGGCCATGTGGAGATTGGCCGGCGCTGGTTCGAGCAGGTCTGTCGCCAGCGCAACCTTACGCCGATCACGGAATGGCACGATCTGGTGCGCCGCCATTATCGCGCTCTGTTGAAACGGCCGTTCAACGATGCGGCGCGTCTGGCGGCCGGCTTCGACGCCGCGTTCTACGAACCTCTGGCTGAGGAGCCTACGATTTCGGGCTAACTGCTAAACCGATCATCTGCCAAGCGCTGTATGAAACCATGAAGCGTGTCGTAGGGCGCGCTGACTGCGCTCAGCGTGTCGTCGAGAGACTTGGCGACGCCGGACAGCTCCGGCAATTCCCGGTCAGCCCAGGATGGCAGCTCGCGGGCGCAGAAGATCAGTAGCATCAGCGAAGCGAGCAGGCTGGCGAGCAGAACACCGCGTGCGTTGGCGGTATGCTCGCGGTCCTGAGGCGGGATGGCGTCGGTCTGGGCGCTGGCCATGGTCAGAATTGAAAGTAGATGAAGGGGGAGACGCCGGGCGGGCACAGCGCCTCGACCAGGGCGACTGAGAGGCCGGCGACCGCGCCCTGGCCCCAGACCGGCAGGCGGCCCAGCGTGGCGACGATGTCAGACAGCCAGGTGCGCGGCGTGAACTGGATGGCGAGGCCCAGCAGGATCAGCGCGACGGTCAGCTGGCCGGCCTGGGTCACTCCCTGGCTCCAGCCGGCGGCGATGCCCTGGATGAACAGGGTGGCGGTATCGAAATCCTCGGCGCGGAAGAAGATCCAGCACAGGCAGACGAAATGGAAGGTCAGCACGGTGAAGGCGACCTTGCCGATCAGCGGCGTCCGCCAGCGCTCGGTCCAGGGCATGGTCAGTCGCTCGAACGCCAGCCCGCCGCCATGCAGCGCGCCCCAGATCACGAACTTCCACTGCGCCCCGTGCCAGATGCCGCCCAGCAGCATGGTGACGATCAGGTTGCGGTAGGTCTTCATCGGCCCGCCGCGGCTGCCGCCCAGCGGCTTGTAGAGATAGTCGCGCAACCAGTTGCTGAGCGAGATATGCCAGCGCCGCCAGAATTCCTGCAGGCTCTGCGACCTGTAGGGCTGGCGGAAATTGAGCGGGAAGCGGAAGCCGAGCAGCTCGGCCAGGCCGATCGCCATGTCGGTATAGCCGCTGAAGTCGCAATAGATCTGCACGGCATAGCCGTAGGTCGCCAGCATCAGGTCGGCGCCGCCATAGTTGGTCGGCGCGGCAAAAACCGGGTCGACCAGGTTGGCAGCCAGGTAGTCGGCCATCACCATCTTCTTGAACAGGCCGAACAGGATCAGTACCAGCGAGGCGGTGACCGGCACCCGACTGCTCGACGGCTTGGCGAGCTGCGGCAGGAAATAGGCGGCGCGTACGATCGGGCCGGAGACAAGTTGCGGGAAGAAGGACATGTAGAGCGCCATGTCGGCCGGCCGCCGGCAGACCTCGACGTCTCGGCGATAGACGTCGACGACATAGGAAATGCCGTGGAAGGTGAAGAAGGAGATGCCGATCGGCAGCACGATGTCGGCGAACGGCAGCTCGACGCCGAAGCCGAGCGACGCCAGCCCGGCATTGACCTGAGTGGTCACGAAGTCGCGGTACTTGAAGAAGCTGAGCAGCCCGAGATGCGCCGTGACCGCAAGGCCGACGATCAGCTTGCGCTTGCGCCGGTCCTCGGTCCCGGCGATGACGAGACCGGCGAAATAGCTCACTGCCGTGCTGCCGGCGAGCAGGAAGCAGAAGCGCCAGTTCCACTGCGCATAGAAGACGAAGCTGGCGACCGTCAGCATCAGCTTCTTCGCCTGGAAGTGCTTGTCCAAGGCGGCCGAAAGGGCGGCTACGACAAGAAAGAACCCCAGGAAAGCGAGGGTCGGAAACAGCATTTATTTATTTGGTGGCAGCTTTGCGTGCGGTTTCGACGGCGTTGTAGTGGTCATAGGCCTTCATCAGGTCGGCGAACAGGCGTTCGGCGGTCAACTGATAGCCGGCGACGGTCTGATGGACGTGGTCGCGCTGGGAGAGGGGATTCTCGGCCGCGGCCCAGCGGGTGGCAGAGCAGGGGCCGCCCATCGCCGCGTTCCAATCCCAGAAATACCAGCCCCGGCTTTCCGCCACGTGCTGCTCGTCCAGGCGGATCGTCGCCAGTTCCGCGGGCGGCGCCCACACGGTCCGGGGCGCGCGGGCTTTCTTGCCCGGCTTGGCCGGCTGGGCCTGCTGCGGCGCCGTGACCAGCGCGGCGCCCTGCAGCGGGCGGGCTGTGCACTCGCCCGAGACGCCGGCCGGGCGGCGATAGCGCCGGTTCACGTCGGGCGGCCCGATGATGACGACGGCGGCGTCCGGCGCGGCCTTGGCCAGCGCGTTGACGCTGCTCAGGAAATCGTTGCTGAAATTGGCGATATCGTTCGGGTTGCCGAACGCCTCGTTGGTGCCGAAGGCGACCAGGATCAGCGCCGGCTCCAGATGCTGCATCTCGGACTGGACAATGGCCGGGTCCCAGCGCCCGATGAGGCTGGCCGTCGCGCCGATATTGCCCAGGTTACTGTAGAGGATGCCCGGGGTCTGCCGCTGGATGCCCCAGGACAGCAAGGTCATGTTCGACCCGCCCACCGTATCCAGCCGCAGGGTCCGGCTGCCCTTGGGCACGTCGAACTCGATCCATTCGCCCGCCGGGTTGTCGCCCTTGAGGTCGAAATTGCGCGGCGGCGCGTTGTCGACCGTAAGCGTGAACTGGCCGGGGCCCAGCACCTCGACCATACCGCGGTCGAAACCCTGATCCTCGATGGAGCTCATCGACATGGATTGGCCCGGCACCGTGGCCCGCTGGGTCACGCCGGGGATGCCGAAACGCTCGGTGGAATTCGGGTCCATCGAGCGCAGACGCTGCCAGCCCTTGGTCTCGGTGACGTCGATCAGGTCGGGCTTATAGTATTTGTCGGGGAAGCCGGGCGGAACAAAGCCGCGGCCGGAGCCGCCGAATTTGTCCTGGAACAGCTTGCGCATCTGTCCTGACAGGAAGTCGCCGGCGGTATGGCTGTCGCCGATCTGCAGGATCGTCAGCGGTTCCTTGTGCGTCCCATCCCGCAGCGCCTTGAGCTGAATGAAGAACGGCACCAGCGCCCGCTCGCGCGTGGTCAGCTCCGGCACCACCGGCTTGGCCAGTGGGGTGCGCTTGGGCTTGGTGCGGGCCGCGACCATGACGATCCCGGACGGGTCGAAGCCCTCGGCCGTGGCTGCCGTCATCGGACGCGGGGCGCCGCTCGACTGCTTGATCCCTCCCGGCGAACAGGCGGTGACGGCGCAGAGCAGCACCGCCCAGGCCGGCCCAGCCAGGAGTGATTTCAACGTCATTGCGTGATCGCGGCAGCGGGCTGGACGCCGGCGGGCGGCGCGTCGGCGGAGGCCTTGGGACCGGCGGGCGAGGCGGCGGCCGGGGCAGGGTTGCTTGCCGGAGTTGGGGGCTGGCCGGTGGCCAGGGTCTTCAGGATCGGGTCGAGGCGGGCGGCGATCAG
>Ga0070665_100001456_pt1 | contig 27714 bp, 19 predicted proteins | sample KBSS13metaG_FD_65862 | JGI IMG/M metagenome (GOLD analysis project Ga0070665, IMG submission 65862) | Switchgrass rhizosphere microbial communities from Kellogg Biological Station, Michigan, USA - KBS S1-3 metaG | ecosystem: Host-associated > Plants > Roots > Rhizosphere > Soil ... | reverse complement strand
GGCCGTCGCCCTGGCACGCCTCGCAGCGGCCGCCCTTGACGTTGAAGCTGAAGCGGCCGGGCTTGTAGCCGCGCGCCTGGGATTCGGGCAGGCCGGCGAACCAGTCGCGGATGATGGTGAAGGCACCGGTGTAGGTCGCCGGGTTGGAGCGCGGGGTGCGGCCGATCGGCGACTGGTCGATCTCGATCACCTTGTCGCAGTTTTCGAGGCCGGTGATCTTGTCGTGCGCGCCCGCGATCACCCGCGCGCCGTTCAGCTGGCGGGAGGCGCCGGCCTGCAGCGTGTCGATGGTGAGCGAGCTCTTGCCCGAGCCCGACACGCCGGTGACGCAGCAGAAGGTGCCGAGCGGGAACTTGGCAGTGACGCCCTTCAGGTTGTTGGCGCGCGCGTTCTCGACGGTGACGAACTTCTTGTTGCCCTTGCGGCGCTTCTTGGGGACGGCGATCTCGCGCGTGCCGTTGAGGTACTGGGCGGTGAGGCTCTTCTTGCTCTTGAGCACTTGCTTGAGCGTGCCCTCGGCCACGATCTCGCCGCCGTGGACGCCGGCGCCCGGCCCCAGGTCGACGATGTAGTCGGCGGCGCGGATCGCGTCCTCGTCATGCTCGACGACGATGACGGTGTTGCCGAGGTCGCGCAGGCGTTTCAGCGTGGCGAGCAGCATGTCGTTGTCGCGCTGGTGCAGGCCGATCGAGGGCTCGTCGAGCACGTAGAGCACGCCCGACAGGCCCGAGCCGATCTGGCTGGCGAGGCGGATGCGCTGGCTCTCGCCGCCGGACAGCGTGCCGCTGGTGCGGTCGAGGTTGAGGTAGTCGAGCCCGACGTTGTTGAGGAAGCCCAGCCGCTCGTTGATCTCCTTGAGGATGGCCTTGGCGATCTGGCTCTGCTGCGGGGTCAGCTTCGCGTCGAGCGCGCCGAACCAGGTGTAGGCGTCCTGCACCGAGAGGTGCGCGGCGGTGGCGATGTCGCTCTGGGCGATCTTGACCGACAGCGCTTCGGGCTTGAGGCGCTTGCCGTGGCACACCTCGCACGGCTGCGCGGTCTGGAACTTGCCCAGCTCCTCGCGCATCCAGGCGCTCTCGGTCTGGAGCATGCGGCGGTTGAGGTTGCCGATCACGCCCTCGAACGCCTTGTTGACGGTGTAGCTCTTGCGCCCATCCTTGAAGGTGAGCGGCACTGCCTTGCCCGCGGTGCCGTGGAGGATCACCACCTTCACCTCGCCCGGCAGCTCGTCCCACGGGGTGGACAGGCTGAAGCCGAAATGGTCGGCCAGGCTGGTGAGCACTTGCATGTAGTAAGGCGACGGCGGGTTCGACTTGGCCCAGGGCACGACCGCGCCCTGCTTGAGGCTCAAGTGTTCGTTGGGCACCACCAGCTGCGGATCGAACAGCAGCTTTTCGCCCAGGCCGTCACAGGCCGGGCAGGCACCCTGGGGAGCGTTGAACGAGAACAGCCGCGGCTCGATCTCCTCGATGGTGAAGCCGCTGACGGGACACGCGAACTTCTCGGAAAAGACGATGCGGTTGGGCGGCAGGCCCGCGCCCTTGAGGCCGGTCTTAAGCCCCTCCCCTTCAGGGGAGGGGTTGGGGTGGGGGCTGTCCGACTGGCGCTTCGCTGCGGGGCGAGCCCCCACCCCCGACCCCTCCCCTGAAGGGGAGGGGCTGATCGCCGCGAGTTCCGCCACCGTCGTGTCCGCCAGATCGACGTAGGCCAGCCCCTCGGCCAGCTTGAGCGCCTGCTCGAAGCTGTCGGCCAGCCGCGTCTGGATGCCGCCGTGTTCACCACTGGCGCGCACGACGATGCGATCGACCACGACCTCGATGTCGTGCTTGTACTTCTTGTCGAGCGCGGGCGCGTCCTCGATCTCGTAGAACTGCCCATCGATGCGCACGCGGGTGTAGCCCGCCTTCTGCCACTCGGCGAGCTCCTTGCGATACTCGCCCTTGCGGCCGCGCACGACCGGCGCGAGCAGGTAGGCGCGCGTGCCCTCGGGCAGGGCCATTACCCGGTCGACCATGTTGGACACGGTCTGCGCCTCGATCGGCAGGCCGGTGGCCGGAGAATAAGGAATGCCGACACGCGCCCACAGCAGGCGCATGTAGTCCCAGATCTCGGTCACCGTGGCGACGGTGGAGCGCGGGTTGCGGCTGGTGGTCTTCTGCTCGATCGAGATCGCGGGGCTGAGGCCGTCGATGTGCTCGACATCGGGCTTCTGCATCATCTCGAGGAACTGGCGCGCATAGGCCGAGAGGCTCTCGACATAGCGGCGCTGGCCCTCGGCATAGATCGTGTCGAACGCCAGGCTCGACTTGCCGGAGCCGGACAACCCGGTGATCACGATCAGCGCGTCGCGCGGCAGCGCGATATCGACGCCCTTGAGGTTATGCTCGCGCGCGCCGCGCACGGTGATGTGAGTGAGACTCATGCGGAGAGTATGTTCCAGATTTGTTCGCGCCGATCAACCCGGCCGAGGCGGGTCGCGCACAAGATGGCGTTGTCGGCGCGCCACGCAAGGCTGCGGTCCATCGGCCTACGCCTTGTCCCGCGTTCGCGTGACACGCAGAATGCAAATACAATCGTGCTTTTGCAATGATTTAGTAACCATACATTGTAAGTTCGGCGCAAGCGACTTGAAAGCGCCACAAGATTGGCCTAGCCGGACGCCAACAAGCCTTCAAATATACGGCGTCGCACCTCAGTAGTCATACTGAAACTTTCAAGACGTATCGTAGAAGTCATTGTCCCTTTAACTTTATAATAGCGTCGGTTTTCGAACGCGTCGCGCATGAGGTTGACGTCCCAGTCGTCTGCTCGAAACATCAACATGTTTCGTGCGATGGCTGTCGTCTATCGTCTAAGCGAGCAATCGAACCGGCTAGAGAGGATTTTATCATGATGAAGACCCTGACTCTCGCCGCCGTTGCCGCGAGCACCCTGTTCGTTGCCCCTGCCAGCGCCGAGGCTCCGCAAAACGTCACCAGCAATCGGACCGCGGTATCGCGCACAGTCGGTTACGGCGATCTCGACCTGGCCAGCACGGCCGGGCAAGGTCGCTTCGATCAGCGGATCGCGGTTGCCGTGCGCGGGGTATGTGGCTCTGCGAGTTCGCGCGATCTCGCCGAGCTGGCGGACATCCGCCGCTGCCGCCGCGAAGCAGCGGCCATGGCCGCGAACGGACGCGAACTCGCCTTGGCCGCGAACGGCCGTCGTGGAGGCGTGGCGCTGCTGACGGTCGTCGACCGTAACATGGCGAAATAAACCAAAACGGACGGAGTATCTTGCTGGTGCGCTCCACCAGGGGCGCCCGGCTGGCATCGGCTTGACGTCACACACTCCGTCGCAATCGCTTTGTGCCGCGCGGTGCTTTGGGGCATCGTGCGGCACAAACTGTTGGGATGGCGGGCAAAGATGCGGGGCAAGCTGAAGCGAGGCGCTGTAGCGCTGACGATTTGCGCGGGCGCGATGGCCAGCTCCGCGCTCGCCGACGATCGTCGCGATCAAACGATGAGCCCTTCCGCCGCTGCGCGTGATCACGAGACGATCCGGCAGATGAACCTGGACCAGCTCACTCATGTGCAACAGCGCGATGCGCGCTATGCCGAGGAGGCGCGAGGGTACGCCGCCGTCCGCCGCGCCGATGACGACCGCGACGCCCGCCGCCGTGACAGTTACGCCCAGCAGCGCGACGCCTACGCGCGGGACCTGCAGCACTACCGTGAGGAGCGCCAGCGCTACGACCAGGAAATGGCGCAATGGCGGCAGGACCGCACGGACTGCGCACCGTCCGGCGACTGCGGCTACTGACGCCTGGTCCGGCCTAGCGGTCTCCCCGCGCCAGCGGGTGCTCCGCCAACTCCGAACTGAGCGGCGAAGGCGCTGAAGCAAGGGTCGAGGAATCCCCTATCGACGCGGGCGCCTCGCTCTTGTGCCTGGCACGAGATGGCAAAGGCGCGGGCGCTGTCAAAAAGCCGAGCCCGACCCGTTCGAAACAACGGCCGGCGAAGATGCAGGCCGGAACGATCAGGAACGTGACGAGCAAGGGTACGGCGAACTGCAGCACGGGTGATGCCATCGGCACCCGGTCCGCCACGCCAACCGCGCGCACCGCAGGGGTCAGGCCCGTCAGCACGAACGTGTGCAGGACGTAGACCGGCAAGGTCCGCCGCCCGACGACCGCGAGAGGCCGCAGGGCTCCCGTGTCGTCGCGAACCTTTCCGAGCCATTGGAGGCTGGCCCACAGCATGAACGGAGCCGCCAAAATCACCAGCTCGCCGTCGTGATCAAATCGCATCAATCCCATGGCAGCGATGCCGAGTACCGTCGCGATCGCCAGCCTTGGCGGAGTACTCCTGTCAGCCAGGGTCAGGATGAAGGCACGGCCTTTCAGTCCGAGATAAAACCAGATCAGGTTGCCCAAAACCGATTGCGATTGGATCATGAACAACGGAGTGCCGAGCAGATGGGCGGTCGCCCGTCCGATCGCCGGCGCCGCGATGGCCAGACCCAGCATGGGCACGAGCGCATATACGCTGTTGCGGCCGAACCACCGCTCCAGGCACCAAGCAAGGGTGTAGAACGCCGGCAGCGCCCAGATATACCAGAGGAGCGCGGGCAGTGCCATCGCACCGGCAATCTGAGCAAGGCTGGGATAGGGCAGACCGTCGCGCCCTCCGGGCAGAGCAAGCTTGAGACAGTAGACTGCGGTCCAGAGGCAGTAGAGAATATAGAGCCCGCCGGTCTTGCTCCAGAGGTCGCGGAACGGCTTGTGGATGGTGCGCGCGGCCAGGATGCCTGAGATCATGAAGAACAAGGGCATGCGCAGCGGTCGCATACCGTAAAGGACGACAAACCACAGCTCTGGCTCGCGTCCCAGGAAGGCTCTCCCGTACCACTCGACGGTATGACCCAAGACGACCAGAATGATGCACGCGCCCTTGGCCACGTCGATCCACGCGGTCCGTCCGGGAGCGCCGCTAGGAATTGATCATGCCCCGCTACCCCCGCTCGACTGGTCTCGACGCCCTCTCCAACATGCCTACTGAAAATATCCGAAATGGACTGTGTTGTCGATTAGTCTCGGAGGTTTGTGGCATGCGGCGTCTTGGTGCCGAGACTCGCCGGAATCCCGTTGATTAACAAAGATCAAGGCAACCAAGTTCATTTCAGGATCGTTATGTTGTCCGGTGGCCGCGCTCTCTCGTGCCATCCACTCTCAGCGAAAAGGCGATCAGGATGGCGAAGAAGCTCGGCGAGGATACCGGCGCGAAGGGCGAGGCAGGCAGCTTCGAGACGAACGTCGGCTCGGGCGGCGAAACGCATCAGATCGCCGGCAGCGGCGGCGTGGCTCTCACCACTCAGCAAGGCGTGCGCGTTGCCGACGACCAGAACTCGCTGAAGCTCGGCGATCACGGCCCGACGCTGCTGGAGGACTTCCACTTCCGCGAGAAGATCTTCCACTTCGACCACGAGCGCATTCCCGAGCGCGTCGTCCACGCGCGCGGCTTCGGCGTGCACGGGACCTTCACGCTGACCGAGAGCCTGGAGGATTTTACGATCGCCAAAGTGCTCACGGAAGTGGGCGAGGCGACGCCGATGTTCGTGCGCTTCTCCACGGTCGCGGGCAACAAGGGCTCGGCCGACCTGGCGCGCGACGTGCGCGGCTTCGCGGCCAAGTTCTACACCAAGGAAGGCAACTGGGACATCGTGGGCAACAACATCCCGGTGTTCTTCATCCAGGACGCGATCAAGTTCCCCGACCTGATCCACGCCGCCAAGCAGGAGCCCGACCGCGGCTTTCCGCAGGCGCAGACCGCGCACGACAACTTCTGGGACTTCATCAGCCTGACGCCCGAAGCGATGCACATGGTCATGTGGATCATGTCCGACCGCACGATCCCGCGCTCGTTCCGCTTCATGGAGGGCTTCGGCGTCCACACCTTCCGCCTGATCAACGCCGAGGGCAAGGGCACTTACGTCAAGTTCCACTTCAAGCCGAAGATGGGCGTGCAATCGGTGATGTGGAACGAGGCGGTGAAGATCAACGGCGCCGATCCCGACTTCCATCGCCGCGACTTGTGGGACGCGATCGACGCGGGCAGCCCGCCCGAATGGGACCTTGGCGTCCAGCTGTTCGACGATGATTTCGCCGACCAGTTCGAGTTCGACGTGCTCGATGCGACCAAGATCATCCCCGAGGAGCAGATCCCGGTGCGGATCGTCGGCACTTTCGCGCTTGATCGGCACGTCGACAACTTCTTCGCCGAGACCGAGCAGGTCGCCTTCTGCACGCAGAACGTGGTGCCCGGGATCGGCTTCACTAACGATCCGCTGCTGCAGGGGCGCAACTTCTCGTACCTCGATACGCAGCTGAAGCGCCTGGGATCGCCCAACTTCACCCACATCCCGATCAACGCGCCCAAAGGCTGCCCTGTGCACAACTTCCAGCAGGACGGGCACATGGCGATGCGCAATCCCAAGGGCCGGGTGAACTACGAACCGAATTCGTGGGAGCGCGGCGAGGACAACCCGCGCGAGGATCCGGTGAACGGCTACAAGCACTTCGCCGCCGAGGAGAACGGGCGCAAGGCGCAAGTGCGCTCGGCCACGTTCGCCGACCACTACAGCCAGGCGCGACAGTTCTTCATCAGCCAGCAGCCGATCGAGCAGAAGCACATCGGCGATGCGCTGGTGTTCGAGCTGTCGAAAGTGGAGCGGGTCGACATACGCGAGAAGATGGTCGGGCACTTGCTGAACATCGACGAGACGCTGGCGAAGGTGGTCGCCCGAGGGCTTGGCCTGACGGCGATGCCCAAGGCGGCGAAAGCGGCGGTGGACCCGCGCGGCGACTTGCCCCCCTCACCCGCGCTCAGCATCGTCGGGCGTAATCCCAACAGCTTCGCCGGCCGCAAGCTCGGCATCCTGGTGAGCGACGGGGCCTCGGCCGCGCTGGTCAAGGCGCTGATCAAGCAAGTCGAGGCGCTACCCGCGGTCTACGAGATCATCGCGCCCAAGATCGCCGGCGCAACGCTCGACGACGGCACGATGGTCGAGGCCAAGCAGAAGATCGATGGCGGCCCCTCGATCCTCTACGACGCGGTGGCGCTGGTGCTCTCGGCCGAAGGAACAGAGATGCTGGCGATCGACAAGACCGCCAAGGATTTCGTCTCCGACGCCTTCGCCCACTGCAAGTTCATCGGCTACACCGAGGAAGCCCTACCCCTGATCGAACGCGCCGGCGTCCGGCCCGAGGACATGGACGAAGGCCTGATCGCGCTGAGCGACGCGAAATCGGCGACGGCGTTCCTCGAGACCATCGGCCAACTGCGCCTGTGGGACCGCGAGCTGAAGATCGACCTGGATGCCGCAGGGTTCCTGGCAGCGCAGAGTTGACGGTGTAGCTCCGCCAAGCCGATTGGCTCGACGGAGCTACAATTCCTATTGGCGCTTGGCGACAGTGACACCTGAGATGTCAATGTAGTAGATGCCACCTTGGTAGGTCATCTGCTCGGAAAAGCCAAATGCCGCACCGAGCTCTTCACCGCGAGGGCCATAGAAACCCCAAGTGAAGTATCCAGTAGAGACCATGTTGCTGCTATCGCTGATGAAAGCATTGTTCAGGCTGACGTTGCGTGACAGCGCTGTGATGCTCCCGTCACTTACTGACTTGAGCATAAGATCGAGCGTCCCATTGCCGTTTAAAGTGGCAAAGTCGACCACAAACGTTGACTGGCCGCTTACGTCAAACACGTGCTTACTAGAGTACGGCAATTCGCCGTCTCCATAAACAAGCCCTTTGTAGGTTGCAGCGCCCGAGGATGGAAGGAAATTGCTTGGCGTTGGTAGGCCAAATAGTTCGTAGCGCACGTCAGACCCGCCGCCCGATGTGGCCAGCTCGAGCTTATAAAAACTCGCGTAAGAAAGCTGCACCTCGCCATTCGCCGCGCCAGTATTGTAGAACGACGCCTTCACTGCACGCCCATCGACTGATCCCTCATAGGTGGTGAAGTTCGGCGAGCCTTGGACCACTGATTTTTGACCTGCGCCAAGTGCGAACTGGCTATAGGAAGCACCGTACGAGTTGGGCGCATTCGACAGACTTGATGCGGAAAGCGCGCTAAATGTGTAAGTAGAAGTCGAAGGATCGTATGTAAACACCCGTGTGAAATCGCGTCCGTAATACTTTGTGCCGAAAGTGCGCGTTGTGGTTAGCTGATCTAATGGAACTATAACGCTCGTCGGATCGGTTCGCCCCAACAGAGTCCCCACAGCCACATCGCCCAGCACATTAGTGGCTGAGAAACTCGCTCCAATCTCTTCGGCATTGGGACCGAACAACTTGCCGTCAAGCGTACCCGCGTAAGCGTTGCTGACATTGAGCCGGATCGAGCCAGTTAGCTCATTGCTTGCTGAAGCGAGTTGCATAAGTCCCGTGATAGGACCTCCGTTGACCACCCTGCCGCTTACCAAATCTCGGAAGCTTACGTTGCCATCGAACTTCAACACTCCTGTATCTAGCGCAGCATTCAGTTTGGCATCGCCAGTGAGGGCTGCCACGCCGTTCGGCAAAGCCGCCGCCCCAATCAACTGCAAAGTGTAGTAACCACGTCCCGAGCGCGTCACGTTGACTGTCGGGATGCCATAGACAAAAGCATCGAAGGAACCATCCGTGCCACCTGCAGTGGTTTGCCTTTGGCGTTGCCAAAATCCGGCGCCCACGTAGCGGAAGGTAGCGCCTGCGCTCGGCCCAGTTGGTGTGAGGGTGAGGTCGTCGACTATTTCGCTTGAGACCTTGTGGTAGGTGCCGTCAGCCGTCCTATTGGCAAGCGCAAAGGTCTGTGATCGACCCGGCACGCCTAAGATATAAGACTGCGTGACATCGTCATAACGGATGGTCAGTGTCTCCGCTCCGGCAGTCCGAAGCGTCGCTCCACCGGCGTTGTCATAGCTTACATCGGCCTTAGCCGCAGAGTTGGCGAAGGTCTGTGACACAAGTGTGCCAGCCAGATCAGCGTTAGTGGCCGTGGGTGTAGGTGTAGGCGTAGGTGTCGGCACCGGTGTCGGTGTCGGCACCGGTGTCGGTGTCGGCACTGGCGTCGGCGTCGGGACCGGCGTGGGCGTAGGCGTCGGCACCGGCGTGGGCGTCGGGCTCGGTGAGGGGCTCGGTGCAGGGCTCGGCACGGGTCCCGGCGTGCTGATCACACCGCCTCCCCCGCCGCCGCCGCCACCGCAGGCGGAGAGGGTCAGGGCCAGGGCTATGGCGCTGGTGGCGTAAAGGCGCTGCTTGATCATGGAACTTCCCCTGCTTGCAATTCAGAACGCCGAGGTCACCCCGAACTCGGCGGATAGGCGCTTGTAGTCGTAGATCTCGATCGAGGAGCGGTTGCGCTCCCACTTGACGCGGGCGAGCGGCGCGAAGCTGCCGACGTGCAGGGCGCGCAGCGTGACTGCGAGGCTGGCGCTGTAGCGGTCCTCGATGCGGCGGCGTGGGTAGAGGAACAGGCGGGCGTCGGCTTCGAGGTGGCTGTAGCCGGCGGTGCCGACCACGGTCGTGCGCCCGATCTCGCGAAAGGCGTAGACGGTCGCCCCGCCGCTCGCGAGCGAATAGCCGGGATCGCGTGCCGCCTCGCGGAAGCCGAACACCTGCACGCCGCCGCCCAGGCGCGCCGTGAAAGCACGGTCGAATGCGGCGCTCAGCGAGAAATCGTCGGCGGTCTGCAGCGCATTGCGCTTGTTGGTGAGGTGCGAAATGCCGCCATCGACGCGCAGCTGGCTGCGCTTGCCGGTGGGGTGCTGCCAGCTGGCGGTGCCGCCGTAGCTCAAGGTGTAGAGCCGCTTGCCGTACCAGCGCCACGTCGGCCCCGCCGAGAGCGTGATGCGGTCCGTGCCCGAGGCGTATTGCGGGCCGATCTGCAGGCCGGTCGAGATGTCGTCGAACTCGGACTGGCGATAGAGGGTGGCGCTGCCCGAAGCGCGCACCAGCAAGTCGACGCCGGATTGCAGGCCCTCGCGCCAGTATGTCTGGCCCTGCAGATCGAGCCCGAGGCCGGATCGCGCGCGCGCATCTTTGTCAAGCGTGAAGTCGCCGATGACAGTGCCCAGCGTATCGGAACGGGTGGCGCGGTTGATATTCGTATCAGGCGCCAGCGACACCTCGATCGAACCGCCGAAGGGTTTCCGGGCATTGAGCGCGTTCGCGTAGAAGCGCACCAGGCGCTCGACTTCCGGCGGCAGGCCCGCGGCCTCGGCGGCGCGCAGTTCGCGACCCGCCGCGCTCATGTTGCCGCTCAGCGCCAGCACGCGGGCGAGCTCCAGGCGCACGCGGGCGGCGCCAGGCTTGTCGTCGAGGATGCGACGGAATTCGAGGGCGGCATCGGTATAGCGCTTGAGATCGTCGGCCAGCATCAGCCCAAGCCTGAAGCGTGCCTCGATGCGCAGTTCAGGATCGGGATCGGACTGAAGCGCGCGATAGGCTGCCTCGGCGGTGGCGTAGTCCTTTCGCGCCCGCGCCGCATCGGCGAGCGCAAAGACTTGCGCTGCGCTCAGCTGCGAACGCTCCGTGGCGGGCGCGCCGGCGCCCTCCTGCGCGAGCGCGGGAAGCGATACGGCCGAAACCATGGCCGCTGCGAATAGTAGTCGGATTGTCTTGCCCCACGCCCCTTAACAGGCTGATACGTATATTTTCCGAAGTTTGCTGTCCACCCCGGCAAACACGAGCCAAGTCCTTTTTATGGCGCGATTGCTTGCCTGCGCGGCCGTGGCGCCTAGGATCGTTGCATGGTTGCAAAGACGCTCATCCTCGCCTCGACCCTTGTCTTCAGCTCTGCGTCCAGCCTCGTGCCGGCAGAGGCGAAGGTCGCGGTGGACGAGGGGCGGATCGTCGCGGATGTGAAGGCGCTTTCGTCCGATACGTTCGAGGGCCGGGCGCCGGGCACGCGGGGCGAGGAGCGCACGATCGGCTATCTCATCGCGCGGATGAAGGACGCCGGGCTGGAGCCGGGTGGGCCCGATGGGTCCTGGCTGCAGACGGTGCCGCTGCTGCACACGGTGCTGGGCGCAGGGACGATGTCGCTGGGCGGCAATGCCGTAAGCCAGGGCCAGGAGGTCTACGTCTCGACGCTTCGGCCCGAGGATCGCGCGCGGATCGACGCGGCGCCGCTGGTGTTCGTCGGCTATGGCGTCAGCGCGCCCGAGCGTGGCTGGGACGACTTCAAGGGCGCGGACCTCAAAGGCAAGGTCGCGGTGCTCCTGGTCAACGATCCCGACTTCGCGGCCGCGGCGGACGAGCCGGTTGCCGGCAAGTTCGGCGGTCGGACGATGACGTACTACGGCCGTTGGACCTACAAGTTCGAGGAAGCCGCCCGGCGCGGCGCCATCGGCGCGCTGATCGTGCACGACACGGCCGGGGCAGGCTACGGCTGGAACGTGGTGACCAGCCCGCGCGGCGAGAACTACGACATCGTGCGCACGCCCGGGGACCTCACGAGCCTGCGTCTGCAAGGGTGGATCGAGGGCGGTGCCGCCGAGGCGCTGTTCCGGCGTGCCGGGCTGGACCTGGCCCGACTGCGGACCTCCGCGCGACGAGCGGACTTCCGGCCGGTGGCCTTGAAGGACCTGACCTTCAGCGCCGACTTGCCGGTGCAGCACGAGACGGTGGAGAGCCACAACGTGCTGGGCCGCATTCCCGGGGCCCGGCGGCCCGACGAGGTGGTGATGCTGGGCGCGCACTGGGATGCCTACGGCAAGGGCGAGCCCGATGCGCAGGGCCGCGTCTATCGCGCCGGGGCGAACGACGATGCGCTGGGGATCGCCGGCATCCTCGACATCGCGCGCGTGCTCAAGAGCGGGCCGGCGCCGTCGCGCAGCGTCGTCTTCGCGGCCTGGACCGCCGAGGAGCGCGAGCTCCTGGGCAGCGAATACTATGCGGCGCACCCCGTCTATCCGCTAGAGAAAACGGTCGCGAACCTTGCCATCGATATTCTGCAGACGGCGGGTGCGGCCAACGACGTGGTGCTCGTCGGCCAAGGCCAGGACACCCTTGAAGACGACATGGCACGGGTTGCCCGTGCCCAGGGGCGCACCGTAACGCCGGAGAGCTTGCCCGAACGCGGGCTGTTCTACCGCGCCGATCACTTCAGCTTCGCCAAGCGAGGCGTGCCGGTGCTGCTGTTGATGGGGATCGCCGGCGCCGCCGACCTGAAGCAAGGCGGCCGCGCGGCCGGGCAGGCGTGGATCGATGGCTACACCGGCCAGTGCTACCATCAGGCATGCGATGCCTGGGACGAAAGCTGGAACCTCACAGGGGCGCTGCAGGACATCGACCTGATCGGGACCATGGCGCAGGAACTGGCGAGCGGCACGAGGTGGCCGGAGTGGAAGCCCGGCTCCGAGTTCAAGGCGCTGCGAGACAAGAGCGCCGCGGTAAGGCGGTGATGGGCGTGCGCGTTCTAGCCTTGCGCGTTCTGGTTCTGCGTGCTCTGCCCGCGCTGGCTTTGCTCGCCCTCTGCGCCTGCGCGGGGAACTATCGTCCGGTGAGCGATGTACCGGTGCGACTGGGCGCGCCCTACAGCGTGCGCGGGATCACCTACACGCCGGCGTTGCAGCCGGACTACGACATGCTGGGCTATGCGACGTGGTATGGCTCGGAGAGCGGCAATCGCGTGGCGCTGGGCGAGAAGTTCCGGCCCAAGTGGATCACCGGCGCGCACACCACCCTGCCCTTGCCGACATATGTGGAAGTGACCTCGCTCGCGACGGGGCGGCGCATTCTCGTGCGGGTGAACGATCGCGGGCCGTTCGGCGCGGGCACGCGGATCATCGACTTGTCGCGCGGCGCCGCCGAACTCCTGGGCATGCGCATGCAGGGCAAGGCCAGCGTGCGCGTCCGGGTCGCCGACCCGTCGGAGCGGGACCGGGCAGCGCTGCGCAAGGGCAAGCCGGCGCGCGAGCTGATGCCGCTGCCGTCGGCGGCGCTGGCACAGCTACGGCAACGGTTCGTCGACCGCATCGGCCCGCCCTGACGCGAGAAGCGGAACTCGCGCGAGCGGCGGGGTGTTGCTTGGATATGCCTAAGCAAAGGAGAGAGCCATGAACGAGGCACACAAGCCCACGATCGGCGCCGAGATGCCGTATCGCCGCAGCCAACTGAACAAGCGCACCGGGTCGCTGATCTTCGACCGTCATCTGGAGGAGAGCCGAAACGGTGCGGCGATCAGCGATCGCGGTGGCCAGTCGGAGAGCCGGCTAGGACAGCAACGCCTTGGCTCACCTGCTCAGAGTCAGGGCTGATCAGTCACCAGATGACAGTTAGGCGCTGCACCTTCCTTCCCGCGGGTGCAGCGCCCTCAATCCAGCAATGCCTTCCAAGTGCCGGCGCCGACGATGCCGTCGGCGGCCAGCTTGTGCGACTTCTGGAACGCGATAACCGCCTGCTTGGTGCCCGGTCCGAAGTGACCGTCCACGGAGATCTTCAGCAGTCCCTGCAAGTACGCCACATCATCCCCGGTATCGCCCAGACGCAAAGGCGGGCGATTGCGCTCGGGCGGGCTGGGAGCAGGAGTGGGCGTGGGCTTGGACGCCGGTGCGCTTGCGGGCTTGGCTGACGGGGCGGCCGGGGCGGCGAGCAGCAGTTCCCAGGACTGCCGGCCGACGATGCCGTCCGCGTACAGACCGGCCTTTTTCTGGAATGCGACCACCTTGGCCTTGAGCGCCGGCCCAAAGTCACCGTCGGGCGCCACGCCGAGCAGTTCCTGCAAGTGCATCACGTCCTGCCCCTTGTCGCCGATCTTGAGCAGCGGCATCGGATTGTCGGTGCGCGATCCGCCTTGCGCGAACAGGGCGTAGGCGTCGGCCATCTTCTGGTCGTACTTGTTCTCGGCGTAGGCGGAACCGTTGTAGCCGCGCGCGAAGCCGGCCCAGTCGCGGCGAACCAGCTCGTCGTCGAGCTTGTTCTTCTTGATGAAGGCCACGAACCCGGCGAGCTGGCCCGGCTCGCCCGAGACCATCGCCTTCACGAAAGCCTCCACGTCGGGCTGGCTGCAAGTCGCGAAGTTGAACCCCATGACCTGGAACTTGCCCCAGCTCGCCGACTCGAGCGCGGCCTTGCGATCGAGCGCGATCGCCTCCTTCAACCGGTCGTACTCCCTGGCGCCGCCGAGGTAGCCGCCGCGCTTGGGCCAGGAGACGTTGGAGTGCGCGGCGCTGAACTTGCCACCGGTGCGAGCGTGGAAGATGTGCCGCTCGAACAGGATCTTGGGCCGGCCATCGCGCAGGAACCCGTCGCCCGCGCTCTCGACTTGGGCGACCGCACGCACGGCAGCCACGGTGCAACCCAGGTCCTTGGCGGCTTTCTCGTAGTCGGCGTCGCGCAGCGGTGTCGGATCGCCGGTGAATTCGTCAGGCATGCGTCACTCCCCCCGATAGACGTACTGGGATAACGCGACCCGATCCTTGTAGGAAAGGACTATCGCAGCGGCGCCCGGTCGGCAAGCGGCGCGGTCAGGTTACGGAGAGCGCCCATGCTCCGGGATCGCCGTGCCAGCGTGCGGCGACACGCCAGACGCGCTCGATCACGCCCTCGCTGAGTGCCTGCGCCGGCGGCGCATCGGCGATGAGCCGGCCGCGGTCGAGAACGAGCACCCGGTCGGCGTGGTTCATGGCCGTGGCCAGATCGTGGAGAACCAGAACGACGCCGCGCCCCGCCCCGGCCTGCTCCCGGAAGCGACGCATCAAGGATGACGCATGGGCAAGGTCCAGGTTCGCGAGCGGTTCGTCCGCGAGCAGCCAGCAAGGCTGCGTTGCCAGGACACGGGCCATCAGCGCCCGCGCGCGCTCACCGCCCGAGAGGCGCGAGACGGGACGGCTTCGGAAGGCGTCGAGGTCCATGGCGGTGATCGCCGCCTCGATCGCGGCGTGGGTCTCGCCCGCCGGAGCGCAATGCCACGGAAGGCGGCCCAGGCTCACGAGGGTCTCGACCGAAAGATCCCATGCGATTTCCGGCGACTGCGGCAGGTAGCCGATGGCGCGGGCCCGTTCGGCATTCGTCAGGTTCGCGAGCGGGCCGGGTCCGAACCGCACTTGGCCGCTATCGGGCTGCAACAGGCCGGTGAGCACGCTCAGAAGGGTCGATTTGCCCGCGCCATTGGGTCCGCAGATCGCCACGACCGCACCAGGGTGCAGCTTCGTCGTGACCCCGTCGAGCCGGCCGCGGATGCCAATCCGATCGAGCGCGAGGCTGCTCATGCGAGCCCCCGGCGCATCGTCAGCAGCAGGCGCAGGAAGAACGGCGCGCCGATAAGGCTGAGCGCGATGCCGAGCCGCAGCTCCCCGCCAGCGAGCGGCAGGATACGGCAGGCGACATCGGACACGAGCAGCAGCAGCGCGCCCGCAAGCGCACTGGGCAGCAGCAGAGAGGACGGGCGCCGGTCGGTGAGCGGGCGCACCAGATGTGGCACGATGAGGCCGACGAAGCCGATGATCCCGGCCACAGCCACGCTCGCGCCAACGGTCAGGCCGATGCCGCCGATCAGCAGCGCCTGGAGCCGGCGCGGATCGACCCCGAGCGAGCGCGCCGCGGCTTCTCCCAGCGTCAAGGCGTCGAGGCTGCGGCCTGCAAGCGCCAGCAAGGCGATACCGGCAAACGTCAGCGGGGTCGCGATCCCCACCTCGCGCCACGATCGGTCGGCCAGCGCGCCCATCAGCCAGGTAACGATCTCGCTCATGGCGAAGGGCGTGGGAGAGAGGCTGATCGCCAGGCTCATCAGCGCGCCGGCCAGGCTCGCGATCATCAGTCCGGCCAGGGTGAACAGCGCGATGCCGCCTCCCATCGCACCGTCGGCGCGTCCGGCGATGAGCGCGAGCAGCGCCATCGCGCCTCCGGCGCCGACGAGCGCGAACAGCGGCAGCAGCCAGACCGACGCGGCATAGCCTGTCCAGAAACTGAGCACCGCTCCCAGGGCCGCGCCCGGGGCGATGCCGAACAGGCCGGGATCGGCAAGCGGATTGCGCAAATACCCCTGCATCGCCGCGCCGGCGCTGCCCAGTCCCGCTCCCACGACCAGCGCCAGCACAGCGCGCGGCAAACGCAATTGCAGGACGATGATCGCGAGATTGCGCGCGTGCGGGTCGAACGGGTTCAACCACACCCGCCCTGCGAGAAGCGAGAGCGGCACCAGGATCAAAAGCGCCACGAGCAGGATCAGGTAGAGCCGCTTCACGATGGCTTCACCGCCTTCGCGGCCGTCGCGGGCGTTGACGGCAGCGCTCTGCGGATCGCGGCCAGGCGCTCGGCGGCGCGGATGATCGTGGGGCCGCCGCACCACAGCAACGTTCCATCCAGATGCACGCGTCGTGTGCCGGGCAGCGCGGCGAGTGCCGGATGCGAGAGCAAGCGGTCCTCGTTGGAACGGGTATCGCCGGTGGCCAGGATCACTTGCGGCGGGTTCGCGATCATGGCTTCGAGCGGCATCACGTCGGCTTGGCGCAGGCCGCGCGCCGCGGCGGCGTTGGCAAAGCCGGTCCGGCGCAGCAAGTCGGCGATGAGCGTGGTGTCACCCGCTACGATGCCGCCCGACTCCCAGACGATCGCGGACAACGGGCGCGCACCGGCTGGAGGCCGGGCATTTGCGATGGCCTCTTCGATCTCGTGTACAAGCGCCTCGCCAGCGGCGTTATTCCTCGTGGCCGAAGCGAGCTGCCGCACTTGTGCCTCGCTCGTCGTCACGCTGTCGATGCTCCCGATCGTCACCACGTCCATGCCGAGATCGCGCAGCGCCTGACCGGTGGCCGGTGGCAGGAACACGTCGGCGACGACCACGTCGGGCGCCAGCCGCGCCACTTCCTCGACCGAAGCGCCGACCGCCGGATAGCGGCGCGCGCGCTCGATGCCCATCGTGCTCGAGACGGGATCGTGGCTGTAGGACGAGACGCCCAGCAACTGTCCCGGCGCAGCGATACGATCGAGGATCGCGTCGCTGCAGGGATTGAGCGAGACGATGGTGGGATGCACCCGTGCCGCCGGGGGGACCGGCGACACTTGGTGGCATCCTGCCATCGCCGCAAAGACGAGCGGCAGAAGGGGTAAGCCCCATCGCGGAAGACGGGGCGCGCCGATCACAGCTTGGCTCGTACTCCGACGTAGGCCGAGCGGCCCGGAGTGCCGTAGTCCCCGGCTGTCTCGTACTTCTCGTCGGTCACGTTCTCGACCCGGCCGAAGAGTTCGAGGTGCTCGCCCACCGGCACGCTGGCGCGCACGGTGCCGAGCACGTAGCCGCGCAAGCGGCCGAACTCGCCGGAGAAGTCGTAGCTCTGGCTGACCAGGCGCACGTCGCCGCCGATCGTCAGGCCCTGCACCAGCCCGCCAAGATCGGGGGTCCAGTCGGCCGAGACGGTCAGCGCATGGCGCGGGCGGCGCGGCAGGTCGGTGCCTTCGTTGAAGCTGCCCGGCGTGCGGTCGGTCGCCTTGACGTACGTGTAGGCGGCCTGCGCGCGCAGGACCTCGCTGACCCGTGCGCCCAGCTCGACCTCGAAGCCGGTGGCGCGCGCCTTGCCGACGTTGAAGTAATAGCCGAACGGCCGGGTCGCGCAGGTCACGCCCGAGCAGGAGACGAAGCCGATCAGGTCGCGGCTGTCGCGGCGGAAGCCGGTGAGCGCGAAGTGCAAGTCGCCGTTGCGATCGCCGTACTCGACGCCGGCGTCGTAGCTGCGGCTCTTCTCGGGGTTCAGCGTGCCGGCCGGATTGCTGTACTCGGAGAACAGCTGGTAGAGCGTCGGCACCTTGAAGCCCTCGCCATAAGACGCGCGGGCGCGCCACTGGCCGGTCAGGGTGACGCTGCCGTTGGCGCCGAAGGTCCACTCGTGGCCGAAGCGCGAATGGTCGTCATAGCGCACGCCCGCGGCCAGGGTGAAGGCCTGGTCGTACCAGCCGAGCAGCGCGTGGCCGCTGGACAGGTTCGCCTTGCGGCGGCCGGCGCTCACATCGATGCGCGACCATTCGTGATCGGCGCCGAAATCGAGGCGCAAGGCCTCCGTGGCGCGCAGGGTGCCGACCAGTTCGGCGCGGCGGCTCTGACCGTGGTTCTCGGAAGTGAAGGCGTCACCGATCGTGGGGTCATAGTAACGGCGGCGGGTGTCGCTGATCTGGTAGCCGGCGCTCAGGTCGAGCATGTCCGAAGTCCAGGCGAGCTCGGCGCGGCCACCAATCTCGCGGGTCTTCTGGTACTCGGGGGTATCGGCGAAGATGAAGTAGGTCGGCGGCGGGTAGCCGTCGATATCGAGCTTGCCCTGAGTGTAGCGGCCCACGAAGTTGGCGGTGAGGTTCGGCGTCAGGTCGAAGTGAGCCCGGCCGCCCGCGCGCCACTGGCGGAAGCCGTCGCGTTCGGTGCCCGAGGCGGCCTGGCTGATGCCGTCGGTGCGGTTGTAGCCGCCGTTGAGCGTGATGCCGTACCGCTCGCCGGAGACGCCGCCAGTGAGTTGCCCGTCGAAGCTGTCGCGCGAACCGTACTCGGCGGTCGCCTCGACACCGTTCAGGTCGCGCGAAGTGAGCGACAGCACGCCGCCGATCGCCTCGGAGCCCCAGACGACCGAATTGGACCCGCGCAGCAGTTCGACCTTGGCGAGACCGCCGGTGGTCAGGTTGCCGAAGTCGTAGCCGCCGCCCGGCGCCGCGACATCGGCGACGCGTAGGCCGTCGACAAGGACGAGCAACTGCTGCGAATTGGCGCCGCGCAGGAACAGACTGGTTTGCGCGCCGGGGCCGCCATTGCGAGCGAACGTGACGCCGGGCAGGCGCTCCAGCACGCGGGTAATGTCCGGTCCCTGGATCGAGCGGATCTCGTCGATGCCGACGACGCTGATCGGCTGGCCCGACTGGTCGACGCGCGTGGCGCTGCCCGTGCCGACGACGGTGATCAGGTCATCGCGAACAGGGTCCGGGCCGACCATGACTTGGTCAGCGTCCTGCGCCAGCGCGGGAGTCGAAAGGGCAAGAGCGGACGATAGGAAAAACAGATACTTCATGCGTGAACCTCCAACCTTGAACGAAATGCCGTCCATGGCGAGAGGCTCGCGCCGGCCTTATGGCCGTGCGCGATCCACGCTGCATTCCGGTACACCCCGCCCGGCGCGGAACGACCGTCAATCGGGCAGGTCTCCTGGCTCCCGGATCATCATCCGCCCTCGCCTTCCCGGATACCCCAAAGGGACGCCAGTGGCCTTCGTGAGGACGGACTCCCCGGTCACAGTTGCGGGGGCAGCTTCGGTATCACACCGAAATTCCCTCTTAGGTCCGTTATCCGGACAACCCGTGACGTGGGCGGGCCGATACTCGGGTGGCCGTGCCCGGTCAACCACTCACCCCCGGCGAAGCAGTCGTTAACCGCTTAACGATACGGCCGGGCGGTGTCCTGCAACGGGACGGGCGGGATTCGCGCGCTGCATGGCGTGGCCTGCTGCACTATCCCGTGCTTGGAGGCCCTCGACCAGACCCGCATGACAGCCCGTACCATCCCTCTTGCCGACTTGTGCCTCGCCGAGTTGCGGCCTTGCGACTTCGCGGCCCGGATCGGCCACGGGCGCGCGGTCGGACACGCGGCCGGCCGATCCCAAGGGCACAAGCGGGCACGGCTGGCGCTGGCGATCGCCGGTGCGATCGCCCTGCCCGCGTTCGCCGCGCCGGGCAGCTGGAGCGCGCTGCAAGTCGGCGATGCGGTGGCGGGCACGTCAGCGCCGGAGCCGATGCCGTTCGAACGGACCGGCGACAGCTTCCCCGGATCAGCCTTCTACTACCTTGAGTTGCCAGCACCGCCGCCGGGCCTGGGCGAAGGCATACATTCCGACGCCGATGCGGCGCCGCACGGCGAGAACCTGGCGCTGCCGGTCGCGCGAGCCCTGCGCATCGACAACAGCGGCGTCGACCGCACGCGCGCCGAGCAGTGCCTCACAGCCGCGATCTACTACGAAGCCGCGAGCGAGCCCGAGGCGGGGCAGCGCGCGGTGGCGCAAGTGGTGCTGAACCGCGTGGCGCATCCGGCCTATCCCAAGACCGTCTGCGGCGTCGTCTATCAAGGCTCGGAGCGGCCGAGCGGGTGCCAATTCTCGTTCACCTGCGACGGCGCGCTGGCGCGCCGGCCCGAGCGGATGTTCTGGGACAGGGCCGCGCAAGTCGCGCGCCAGGCGCTCACCGGTTATGTCTATGCCCCCGTGGGTCTCGCGACGCACTATCATACGGTGGCGGTGCACCCTTATTGGGCGCCGAGCCTGCATTACCTCAGCACGATCGGCGCGCACCGCTTCTACAGCTTCAACGGCCCTGCTGGACAGTCCGGCGCGTTCCGCTTCGCCTATCTTGGCGGCGAGCCACTGCCCGCGCCGCACCGCCGCGACGACACCGCGGCGACCGCCGCCGCCAGCGCCGCGCTCGATCCGCTGGCGATCCAGCGCGCGTATGAAGAAGGGCTCGCCCGGGCGCGCGCCTCCGGGCTCGGAGGCCTGGCGCCGGGTCTCGTCAAGGCGAGTGCGGCACCCCTTGCCACACCGACTTACACCAGCGAGCTATCCGCGCGCGGCGGCGACACGCTGTATCAGGGCAGCAACTTGCCCGAAGCGACCGGCGTTCGTCCCGAATACCGGGAAAGCGGACGCTGGATCGCCAATCCGGCGCAGTGATGAGCGCAGGCTCCATTGCCGGCGTTGTCGCAATCTTTCGAAAACCATAGCCCCTCACGAAGAGTTCAGCAGCGCCCGCTAGGTCTCGGCTCGATCCGATCACGCGAGGCCTGCCCTATGACAATCCGTTTCGCGGCTGCCCGCAAGAGCCGCCGCCTGCCAAGCTGCGTCGTGCCGTCCGGGCCGGTCACGCTCGACGCAGCCAACGACAATGACCGCGAGCCCTTTGGCGACCGTTCGGTGCAGGCGGCGCTGCGCCATTTCGCGCGCTACGGGCTCGCCGCTGGCGACCAGGCGCGCGCGCAGGCGCAAGCGGCGGGCCATGCCGGCGACCTGGACAGGGCGACACACTGGCTCAAGATCTACCGCTGTTTCGACCGTCGCCGCGCCGATGCGCTGGAGACGCGGCTCGCCCAACACGCCGGAGGCGCACCTTCCTAGACCTGAAGGCCGCCTTTATGATATTGCGAACCGTTAGCATGTAGAGGTGGTTTACTGCGGCTTTTGTCCCTTTTGCCGGTTGCAATGTCCCCCCCACAGGCTTAGGCACGCGCGGACTCATCAGGGGCCTGCCGTCAAGCGGGGCAAAGCAGGCTGCCTCCCTTGTCCGCTGTTCCCCGCCAGTGTGAAGGACTTACAGGCACATGGCTCGCAAAAAGATCGCCCTCATCGGCGCCGGAAACATCGGCGGCACCCTGGCCCACCTCGCCGCGCAGAAGGAACTGGGCGACATCGTCCTGTTCGACATCGCCGACGGCGTTCCCCAGGGCAAGGCGCTCGATCTCTCGCAGTGCGGCCCGGTCGAGGGCTTCGACGCCAAGATCACCGGTACGAGCAGCTATGCCGACATCGCCGGCGCCGACGTGGTGATCGTGACCGCCGGTGTTCCCCGCAAGCCCGGCATGAGCCGCGACGACCTGCTCGGCATCAACCTCAAGGTGATGAAGGCCGTCGGCGAGGGCATCAAGGCCAACTGCCCCGACGCGTTCGTGATCTGCATCACCAACCCGCTCGACGCGATGGTGTGGGCGCTGCGCGAGTTCTCCGGCCTGCCGCACAACAAGGTCGTCGGCATGGCCGGCGTGCTGGACTCGGCGCGCTTCTCCACCTTCCTCGCCTGGGAGTTCGGTGTCTCGGTGCGTGACGTGACCTCGTTCGTCCTCGGCGGCCACGGCGACACCATGGTGCCGGTGGTCGAGTACTCGACGGTCAAGGGCATCCCCGTTCCCGACCTCATCAAGATGGGCAAGTCGACGCAGGAGCGCATCGACGAGATCGTCAAGCGCACCGCGAACGGCGGCGGCGAAGTGGTGGCCCTGCTCAAGACCGGTTCCGCGTTCTACGCACCGGCAGCCTCGGGCATCGCCATGGCCGAAGCCTACCTCAAGGACCAGAAGCGCGTCCTGCCTTGCGCCGCCTACCTCGACGGCCAGTACGGCGTCGATGGCCTCTATGTCGGCGTGCCGGTCAAGATCGGCGCCGGCGGGGTCGAGGAAGTGATCGAGATCGGGCTCGACGAGAAGGCCAAGGCCGGCCTCCAGGTCTCGATCGACGCGGTCAAGGAACTGCTGGTCGCCTGCAAGGGCATCGAGCCGAGCCTGGCGTAAGATCGGATCGTGAGCTACGATCTGTTCGTTTTTGACCCCGCTGCGGCGCCGCGTGATCGCGCGGCGTTCATGGAGTGGTTTGGCGAACAGACGGAATGGTCGGATGAGAGCGCTGATGCGTTTGATCCAAGCACCGCGTCTTCCAAGCTCCGTCGGTGGCGGGAAGCGCTGCTTCCCTCTTGGCCTGACATGCAGGATGCTAACCTGAGCGAAGAGCAACTGGATGACGCGCACGTCACCGGCTACAGCTTCGCGCCTGGTTCCATCTATCTCGATTTTCGCTGGAGTGTTGCCGAAGAAGCATATGACGCTGTGCGCTCATCTGCTGTTGAACACGAGCTAGGTTTTTACGACGTAAGTGGTGACGAAGGTAATGGTGAGATCTACTTCCCGGGAGACGTGCTCAGAACGCCGTCCGGCGGAGCATGGCGAGCTATTTCAGACCAATTTAAGTCACTAGAGGCAACGAGCGAGGCACCCGCTAAAGCGCGGTGGTTCGATTTCTTTCGGAGAGCCAAATGAGCATCCTTGTAGACAAGAACACCAAGGTCATCACCCAGGGCATGACCGGCAAGACCGGCAGCTTCCACACCGAGACCGCGCTCGCCTACGGCACCAAGATGGTCGGCGGCGTGACGCCGGGCCGTGGCGGCACCGAGCACCTGGGCCTGCCGCAGTTCAACTCGGTCCACGAGGCGAAGGCCGCGACCGGCGCGACGGCAAGCTGCGTCTACGTGCCACCGGCGGGCGCCGCCGACGCCATCCTCGAGGCGATCGACGCCCAGATGGAGCTGATCATCTGCATCACCGAGGGCATCCCGGTGCTCGACATGATCCCGGTGAAGCGCGCCCTGACCGGCTCCAAGTCGCGCCTGATCGGCCCGAACTGCCCCGGCGTGCTGACGCCGAACGAGTGCAAGATCGGCATCATGCCGGGCAACATCTTCTCGAAGGGCTCGGTAGGCGTTGTATCGCGCTCCGGCACGCTTACCTATGAAGCCGTGTTCCAGACCACCAACGCAGGGCTCGGCCAGACGACGGCTGTCGGTATCGGCGGTGATCCGGTGAACGGCACCAACTTCATCGACGTGCTCGAACTGTTCCTGGCCGACGACGAGACCAAGTCGATCATCATGATCGGCGAGATCGGCGGCTCGGCCGAGGAAGAGGCGGCGCAGTTCCTCAAGGACGAGGCGAAGCGCGGCCGCAAGAAGCCGATGGCGGGCTTCATCGCCGGCCGCACGGCGCCTCCGGGCCGCCGCATGGGCCACGCCGGCGCGATCGTCTCGGGCGGCCAGGGCGGCGCCGAGGACAAGATCGCGGCGATGGAAGAGGCCGGCATCCGGGTTGCCGCCTCGCCGTCGGAATTGGGTACGACGCTGCAGTCGGTGCTGAAGGAACTCGCCTGAACCGTTCCCCGCAGAGGGACCATAAACGGACGCACGGCTTGCCCCTCCCCGGGAAACCGCGAAGCCCGTAATCGATTGGTTGGTAGCGCCGGGTGTGCATCCCGGCGCGGAAAGGTCATTCCAAATGGGCAACGAGACGTTCGACTTCTTCCCCGACGACCCGCAACCGGGTCCCAGCTGGCAACGTGACAACTGGCCGGTTGTCGGCGGCGAAGCGGAAGACGATCTCACCCAGGCGCTCGATCCCACGACTCTCACGTCGCGGATCGAGAAGGCGGTCAAGAAGGCCGGCGGAACGATCGACGAGGCACGCCTGGAGCAGGCCGCCGCGGATTCGCTGCGGGCCATGAACCTGGTGCGGACGTACCGCGTGCGTGGGCATCTTGCCGCCGACCTCGATCCCCTGGGCCTCATGCAGCGCGAATTGCCCGCCGACCTGACGCCCGAGTATTACGGCTTCACCGGCGAGGCGCTCAACCGCAAGATCTTCCTCGACGGCCTGCTTGGCCTGCAGTGGAGCACGGTGCGCGAGATCGTGGCGATCGTGCGTGCCAACTACTGCGGCAAGGTCGGCCTTGAATACATGCACCTCGCCGACGTGGAGGAGCGCCGCTTCCTGCAGGACCGCATGGAAGGACCCGACAAGGAGATCGAGTTCACGCCCGAAGGCCAGAAAGCGATCCTCCAGGCCGTGATCCGCGGCGAACAGTACGAGAAGTTCCTCGGCAAGAAGTACGTCGGTACCAAGCGCTTCGGCTTGGACGGCGGCGAGTCGATGATCCCGGCGCTCGAGGCGGTGATAAAGTATGGCGGCCAGCTCGGCGTCAACGAGATCGTCTACGGCATGGCCCACCGCGGCCGCCTGAACGTGCTCGCCAACGTGATGGCCAAGCCCTACAAAGTGATCTTCCACGAATTCTCGGGCGGCACCGCCAATCCCGAGGATGTCGGCGGATCGGGCGACGTCAAGTATCACCTGGGCACCTCGACCGATCGCGACTTCGATGGCGTCAAGGTGCACATGAGCCTGATGGCCAATCCCAGCCACCTCGAGACGGTCGATCCTGTCGTGCTGGGCAAGGTGCGTGCGTACCAGGTCATCCACGACGACATCGGTGACGATATCGGCCCCGGCGCCCGGCACAAGAAGGTGTTGCCGGTGCTGATCCACGGCGATGCGGCCTTCGCCGGCCAGGGCATTGTGTGGGAGTGCTTTGGCCTGTCCGGCGTGAAGGGCTACAATACCGGCGGTTGCATCCACTTCGTCATCAACAACCAGATCGGCTTCACGACGAGCCCGCAATTCGCGCGCAACTCGCCTTATCCGTCGGATGTGGCGAAAGGCGTCCAGGCGCCGATCCTGCACGTCAACGGCGATGATCCCGCGGCCGTGACGTTCTGCTGCAAGCTCGCCATCGATTATCGCCAGACCTTCGGGCGCGACATTGTGATCGACATGTGGTGCTATCGCCGCTTCGGCCACAACGAGGGCGACGAGCCCAGCTTCACGCAGCCGCTGATGTACTCCAAGATCCGGCAGCACCCGCCGGTCAGCGCGATCTACGCCGAGCGCCTGAAGAGCCAGGGCGTGATCGACGACGGCTTCGTGTCCGAGACCGAGGCGGCGTTCACCGCTCATCTCGAAGAGCAGTTCGAGGCGGCCAAGAGCTACAAGGCCAACGAGGCGGACTGGTTCGCCGGTCAATGGAGCGGCTTCAACAAGCCGGCCGACCCGGAGAGCGCGCGCCGCAACGTGACGACCGGCATCGAGGCGAAGCTGTTCGACAGCCTGGGCCGCACGCTCACCACCGTCCCCGAGGGCCTGACGATCCACAAGACGCTGGGTCGCGTGCTCGACGCCAAGCGCGAGATGTTCAAGTCCGGAACCGGCTTCGACTGGGCGACGGGCGAGGCGCTCGCGTTCGGCAGCCTTGTCTCCGAGGGCTACTCGGTGCGCCTCTCGGGCCAGGACTCGGGCCGCGGCACTTTCAGCCAGCGCCATGCGGCGTGGGTCGACCAGACCGACGAGCACAAATACGTCCCGCTGACCACCCTGCCCCACGGCAACTTCGAGGTTCTGGACTCGACGCTCAGTGAATACGGCGTGCTCGGCTTCGAATACGGCTACGCCAGTGCCGATCCCAAGACGCTGGTGCTGTGGGAAGCGCAGTTCGGCGACTTCGCCAATGGCGCGCAGATCATCATCGACCAGTACGTCGCCGCCGCCGAAGCCAAGTGGCTGCGCGCCAACGGCCTCGTGATGCTGCTGCCCCACGGCTACGAGGGCCAGGGTCCGGAACACTCGTCGGCCCGCCTGGAGCGCTACCTGCAGCTGTGCGCGCAGGACAACATCCAGGTGTGCAACATCACCAGCCCGGCCAACTACTTCCACGTGCTGCGCCGGCAGATGCACCGCCCGTTCCGCAAGCCGCTGATCATCATGACGCCCAAGTCGCTGCTGCGCCATCCGCTGGCGAAGTCGAACGCGGCGGATTTCATCGGCGACGCGCACTTCCGGCGCATCCTGTCCGACCCCAAGGCTCCGGACGACAGCAAGACGCGCAAGGTCGTGCTCTGCTCGGGCAAGGTCGCCTACGACCTGATGGAGGCCCGCGACGCCGCGGAACTCAGCGACGTGCAGATCGTCCGGCTCGAGCAGCTCTACCCGTTCCCCGGCGAACCGCTGAGCGTGCGCCTGTCGCGGATGCCGGCGCTGCAGGAAGTGGTGTGGTGCCAGGAAGAGCCGCGCAACAACGGCGCTTGGTTCTTCGTCGCCTCGCAGATCGAGGAATCGGCCGAGAAGGCCGGGCTCAAGATCGGCCGGCCGCGCTATGCCGGGCGTGCCCCGTCCGCCTCCCCGGCGACCGGCCTCGCCAAGCGCCACGCGTCCGAACAGGCGGCCCTCGTCGCCGACGCCCTGGGCTTGTCGGTCCGGTCCGAAATCCGTCGCAAGCAGAAGGCTTGAGATAAACGATGTCCAGTGAAGTCAAGGTTCCCACTCTCGGCGAGTCCGTGTCCGAGGCTACCATCGGCCAGTGGCTCAAGCAGCCCGGCGAAGCCGTTGCCGCCGATGAGCCGATCGCCAGCCTCGAAACCGACAAAGTCGCGATCGACGTCATGGCGCCGCAGGCCGGTGTCATGGGCCAGCAGCTCGCCAAGGAAGGCGACACCGTCGTCGTCGGCGCGCTGATTGCCACGATCGAAGACGGCAGTGGCGCGGCAGCCGCACCCAAGGCGGCGGCGTCACCGGCACCAGCTCCGTCACCCTCCCCTGCTCCCGCGGCGGCCTCGGCTCCCCCGCAGACGGCCGGGCAGCAGGCGCCGGCTTCGGGCTCGGCTCCGGCGCAGGACGACGTCGGCTCGGGTGCAGCCGTGCTCTCGCCTGCGGTGCGCCGCGCGGTGCTGGAATACGGCATCGATCCCAGCAAGGTGAAGGGCACCGGCAAGGACGGCCGCATCACCAAGGACGACGTGCTCGCCGCCGCGCAAGCCAAGAGCGCGCAAGCCGCACCGTCGGTCTCGGCTCCGGCCGCGCCGGCGCCCGCCAGCACCGGCGAACGCCGCGAGGAGCGCGTGCGCATGACGCGCCTGCGCCAGACGGTCGCCAAGCGCCTCAAGAGCGCGCAGGAGACCGCCGCCCTCCTCACCACGTTCAACGACGTCGACATGTCGGCGGTGATCGAGGCGCGCGACCGGTACAAGGACAGCTTCCAGAAGAAGCACGGGATCAAGCTCGGCTTCATGAGCTTCTTCTCGAAGGCCTCGGTGCTGGCGCTCAAGTCGATCCCCGCCGTCAATGCGCAGATCGATGGCGATGAGATCGTCTACTTCGATTACGTCGACATCTCGATCGCGGTCTCGGCCCCCAACGGCCTCGTCGTTCCGGTGGTCCGCAATGTCGACAAGCTCTCGTTCGCCGGCATCGAGCAGGCGATCGCCGAGTACGGCAAGAAGGCCAAGGACGGCACGCTGACCATGGAAGACATGAAGGGCGGCACCTTCACCATCTCCAACGGCGGCGTGTTCGGCGGCCTGATGTCCAC